>Ga0272441_10013050_pt1 | contig 12020 bp, 11 predicted proteins | sample SSMProp6N_FD_193582 | JGI IMG/M metagenome (GOLD analysis project Ga0272441, IMG submission 193582) | Marine sediment archaeal communities from Little Sippewissett salt marsh, Falmouth, MA, United States - SSM-Prop-6N | ecosystem: Environmental > Aquatic > Marine > Wetlands > Sediment ...
CTGCACTCGTCTCTCGGGTACGACACGCCAGCACGCTACGAGAGACGGTACGCAGCACGGATTGCAGCAGAGCGAAAGGAGGGGGTGATGCACTCCGAAACAGACACCGAGAGGACAGACGACGACATCAGACCAGTCCTCGCTGGAACGTCACGAATGTCAAGCGTTACACTGTCCGCGAAACTGGGGTAACTCCACTTGTCCCAGACGAATACCATGACGAGTGGCTCTCCGAGCCTCGATAGGGAGAGCATGGGACCACACTCTTCTACGTACGAGATCCAGAACTGTTCTGGGCGGCTCCAGACGGAGCGCAGCAGACGCGATAGGGCGCAGCTTCACCTAATGCCCCGATTCTCAGGAAACCTCTACGCGTCGGTCGCTGATGGCGAAGCTCGGTAGCGAGAAGTATTCGGCGGCATAGATCCCCGTTCCCTACGTACTTGATACTCGTCTTGTCCGGGATGCTGTATGTTTACATCATATGAACATGGAGCGATGATGCACAAGATGGCGCCGAACGATCGTCTCGCCGACGGTGTACGTCGTGTCCGGGAGGTAGCGAACGCCCGGATCTCGCGAACGCGAACCATCCCAGGCATCCTACAACCGATCATCGATGCCGTGATTCGGATGCATTTTCCCTGCGGAGGCGAGATCGGGCTTGCGCAGTCCGGTTCGGGTCCGGTCGAACTGCGACGGACGTTCTCACGCGCTCCGGCAGGGACAACGATGATCGAGAACGGCATCTACTTGGCGCACCCGGAAGCTTGTACATGCTGAGTTGATGGCGGAAGAGGACGCCATGGATCTCCTGGGACGGCGTACAGCGGAGACCCTGATCGGACTTGACAACACTCGGCAGGCCGCTGATGCAAAGCGCCGTGACCTGGTCACAGCGTATCGCACCTGGATCGCAATGCCCATTCGTTGCATGTCCGCCAGACGATCCAAATGAACCGCCACCCGGCCTAGTCCGTCTTCGGGGCTCGCTCATCCATGATGGCGATCATGACCCGATCGACGTCCTTCATGCCATCGCGATTCATTCGAGCTACGTTATCCACCGTTTGATCGATGTCCTGATCGGCAACCCCTTGCGTCTTGTCGATCCCTTTCCCGCGAACTGCGAAGACTGCTGCAAGATACGCCTCGTGCGCTGCGGTCCCCACCTTGAGCGCACAGCTCTCCTTGGCTCCATCACAGAACATCCCTGCCGTGTTGGCCAGAACCGTGCGGATCGCTCGTGCTGTCTCATCCAGTCCTCCACCGAGAAGCAGGGCAATCGCAGCAGCAGCCCCGGCCCCAGACGCAACGGCACAGCCGCAGACGGCTGTCAACCGTCCCACTTTGGCCTTGACGTAGCTGGTGGTCAGATGACTGAGAAGAATCGCCTTCGCTATGTGCGTCCGATCCTCGCCGAGCGCCTCCCCGACAATCGCCACCGGCAGAATGGATGTAATCCCACTGTTCCCGCTGCCCGCGCTGCTCATGACGGGGAGTTGAACCCCGGCCATCCGAGCTTCTGCCGCGGCGTAGCAGTTGTAGCGAATCCGGTATCCCAGATCATTGGAGCAGTCACCGCAGATCATCGATGCCTGCAACGTTCTGCCGTAGTTCGATTCGAGGAGGTCGTGATCGTGCAGGCCGTATTCGGCGATTTCCCGATTCATTGCCTCGCCCTTCAGCAAGTACTCGACATCTGAAGCCGTTGCGAGATCCAAGGCGCCGAACAGATCCGCATACGAGGCTTGCCCTATCCACTCCGACACTGATGGGCTATTGCGGGCTTCGCGACACGTCTCGCCACGGAACACCACACGGCTGTTCTTCGTCACGTTCGTGATATTCGAGTGCGTGTCCTCGATCGTGCAGGTGGCCGCATCCTTCGACCCAATGACGGTAGCCTCGACGTAGACACCGTTTCGCTCCGGAAGATGATCGATATGCACTCGCCCCTCATTGACACAATGAATCGCTTCCGCGACGTCCTCTGGACGACTGTCCTTGAGAACCTCAAGACCATACTCCGAGCGCCCACATCGTGCGGCAAGTGCTGCAGCCACCGCATTCCCCCGGGCACCGCGAACGCCAGGTACGCCGACGGCCATGCCATTCTTGTAGATACTGTCGCTGACCTTGAGCGTGATATGCAATGCATCTCCAGCCACGCTGATCTCTTCACAAGCACGCGCGACAGCCAAGGCAACCGCCCCTGGCTCGGTACAACCAAGCGCCGGTTGCACCTCCTGATCCAGCATTTCCTGAATGTTTAGCATCGAACTCACCCTTCTTGCTTTCCGGAACGTTACAACTCGGCTCCGTGGCGGATCTGCGCCGGCCCCCTCTGTCGTGCAACAAGTGCTGTCACTTAAAGCCTCGCCGTCGCTTTTCGATCAGAGAACATATCTCTCAAGCAGTGTCTAATTGGCTTATGCGCCGGAATATACATGGTCTAGCGAGAGTTAGCAAGCAGGGCTCTCAGCAAGCATATTGTAATGAGACTTGAAATCTCTCTCACTTCATGTTATCGTGCTAATACTATGATCGATGTCGGACAACGCATCAGAGAGCATCGGCAGGCAAAGGGCTGGACACTGGAGAAGCTTGGGTCGGAGTGCAATCTCACAGCGAGCTTCCTCTCGCAAGTGGAGCGGAATCAGTCTTCTCTCTCGATTGTCTCGCTCGAAACCATCTGTGAGGCAATCGACGTTCCAGTTCACGTACTTCTCAAAGAGGAAGAGACGGTCGCCCCACCGGACAGCATCGGGGTGTTCGTAACCAAAGGGACGAACAAGGATCGTATTCAGCTGGCAAGCACGGCCATCACATACCGATATGTCAGCCAACAGTCCCCAGGTTCGATCATCGAGGTACTAACCGCCGAGTTTCCTCCTGGGCACCGGCACCCGCTGGCGTCACATGATGGGAAGGAATTCGGCTACGTGCTTGAGGGACAGGTTCGGATCCGAATCGGAACGCAGGAGTACCTGCTCGATCAAGACGACAGCTATCACTTCGCCGCGACCGAGCCCCATGCATTGGAGACCGTCGGGAAGTCGACGGCGCGGGTACTTCTGATGCACGAAATCCGGGCATGACACGCAACCAAGGAATGAGTCAGATGCAAGTTGCAGGCAATAATCCATACGAAGACGCGGAGACTCGGCAAGCTGGGAATCCAGACAATGTCAAGCGATCGTGCTTCGAAGGGAGGGAGATAGCCAACGGCTTTCGCGCCATACACCACTGGGAGAGCAACCGGGGAAATAGGACCAAGGGAAAGCAACCAAGGAAAGCAGTATCAGACGCCGTTTGGTAAGGAGATGACAACCATGAGAAAGGCAATGCTAGGTATGCTGCTGGCAGGTCTCGTGATCTGCACGGCAGCGGTTCTGACGACAGCTGAGAACGTGGGTGGGACACTGACGATCTCGTCTACCCAGAGCCTCGCGCACATGAACCCGCTGATCGGCAAAGGGATTTACGGCTACTATGCCGCGAATAGCATCTTTGACAGCCTGGTCACGATCGATCCAGTCACACTACAACCTGCACCGATGATCGCGAAGGCGTGGGACGTCTCGGAGGATGCCAAGGTCTTTACGTTCTACTTGAACGAAGGGATCGAGTTCACAAACGGTGAGGCCCTCACGGCAGAGGACGTCAAGTTCTCTCTCGATTGGACGCAGGATCCCGCGAACGCTTCGGCTCAGATGAGCATGTACTCCGGCTTTGAGAGCGTCGAAGTGATCGATGACTACACGCTGCGAATCACAGCGAAAGAATCGTACCCCGCCGGTTTGACCGCTCTGCAGATCAGGATTCTCCCCATGGACACATTCCTGGAGATGGGAGCGGAGGCGTTTGACTCGAATCCGGTCGGCAGCGGTCCGTACATGATGGAGAGCTGGGTCAAGGGTTCGCAGTTGACGCTGGTTCGGAACGCCAATTACTGGTTGAAGATGCCGAATCTCGACCGTGTCGTCATTCGAGTGATCCCCGATGTGACCACCGCCGAGTTGGAGCTGGAAACGGGTGGCATTGACATCACAGACACCATCCTTCCGCAGGACATCGAGCGATTCAAGGCAATGAGCACCGTCGACGTGAAGCAGGTTCCCGGACTGAGCACACAATTCATTGGATTCAACGCTGTCCGCGAGCCCTACAGCAACCTCGATTTTCGCAAGGCCGTCATCCAGTCGATCGACATGGAGAAGGTCATCAACGCGGTCTTCCCGTACGGCGGCGTCACTCGCGCATACGGACTCGTTCCCGCTTCGCTGTGGGCGAACGATCGAGAATGGTTGGCCGAGAATGGCACGTTGTGTGAGGATGATACGTCTGCCAAGGCGACATTCGACCGCCTCAAGGCAGAGGGCATCATCCCTGACAAGTTCAAGATGACAATCCTGTGCCCGCCGGACGCCAACCGCCGCAAGGTTTCGACAATCCTGGCCGGCAATCTGATCCAGAACGGAATCGATGCCGAGGTCTCCCCGTTGGAGTGGGGCGTCTATCTCGACATCCTGTTCTCTGGGCAGGCCGATGTGTACCTGCTTGGATGGACCGGTGTTGGAACCGCCTTGGATCCGAACGAATTCCTCTCCGCGCCGTACAAAAGCGCCAACTCCGCTTGCTCAACCGGTGGATACAACATGAGCTGCTATTTCGACGCCGAGGTAGATGAAGCATTGAACTGCGCGGATACCATTCCGAATCACGACGAGCGAGAAACGCTGTACGTTCAAGCACAGCGAATCGTGATCGGTCGGGATCACGTGCATCTTCCGACGTACCACGAGCCGATCACACGTGGCGTGAGCACTCACGTACACGACTTCACGGTCAGCCCGTCGCTCCAGGTGCCGTTCCGATTGTGCACCCCATTCAACAACGTTTGGGTGGATGCCGAGTAGGACGGCACAGGACATCAGGGGGGAGGCAATGTCCTCCCCCCAACGGTCAACCCGAAAGCCAGGCGATGCAAATGATGAGCAACGAATCACCGAAACCTAAGGTCTTCGGAAACGGTGTTCGTGAAACGAAGCAGGTGCCTGAATGGTCACGTATCTAATTCGCAGACTTGCCCAGATGCTCGTTGCCCTATTTCTCGTGTCCGTCTTGGTGTTCATTATCATCAAGCTCGCACCGGGAGATCCAGCGCGGATCATGGCTGGGGTTACCGCGACGCCGGAGACCATCGAGAACATCCGGCACGAGTTTGGTCTCGATCAGCCGTACCCTATTCAGTATTACCGGTTGATGAAGAAGATGTTGACCGGAGAGCTGCGGTCGCTGACATACCGTGCTCCAATCAGCTCGTTGGTATCCGAGAGAATCCAGGCTTCGCTCGAACTGGCCGTTGCCGCGATCCTTCTGGTGGTTCTTACATCGATTCCGTTCGGGATCGTCGCCGCCGTCAGGCGAAACACGGTGCTCGACTACAGTGTCACAACCGCTTCGCTTGTCGGCATTTCGATTCCGGTGTTCTGGTTCGCGACGATTCTGATGATCGTGTTCGGGGTCTACCTACGTATCCTGCCGATCTCGGGTCGAGGAGCCACCCTCCACGGATGGGCGTTCCTCACTGCAGATGGGCTTCGACATATGGTGATTCCAACCGTGTCATTGGCCTCGGTACAGATTGCGCTGAACGCACGATTGACGCGCTCGAGCATGCTTGAGGTTCTCAACGCAGACTATCTGCGAACCGCGCGCGCCAAAGGGCTGAAGGAGCGGATCGTCATCCTGAGGCACGCGTTCCGGAACGCGCTGATTCCCGTACTCACCAACGTTGGAATCCAGATCGGCGGGTTCCTCGGCGGAGCGATCTTGACTGAGACAGTGACAGCGTGGCCGGGCGTCGGACGCCTGATGTTCGAAGCGATCAGCCGACGTGACGAGCCGCTGGTGATCGTGCTCACGCTGTTGGCTGCCACGGCCTCGATCATGTCCTACGTCATCGTCGACATCGTCTATGCGTTCATCGACCCGAGGATTGCCTATGACTAAGAGGAGCGCGATGTCAGCCTACTACCTCTCTGCCCTGTGGCCGGGTGCAGGCCATCTGCATGTGCGTCAATCGAAGACTGGGATTGCTTTCGCCGTGTCTTGGCTGATCCACATTGTTATTCTGGCTCTTGCATGTACGCGAGGGATGCTGTTTGGCATTCAGTCCGGCGATCCACTTCACCTCTTGCCAAGTGTCCTCCTCTGGAGCGCACTCGCGCTGCTTTGGGTCGGAGCACTCATCTCTCTTGGCCGGAGAATGGCCAAGCGCGGACACAGCACTCGAACGTACTGGTCCCATGCGTTCTCGAAGTTCGGCCGAGACAAGAAGGGGATTGTCGGGATATCGCTGGTTGGAGTCGCCCTGATCCTAGCCCTGTACTCGCCGTTCCTTTCACCGTACGACCCCACGGCGATGGATCTCGACAATCTGCTTGAAGGCCCCACATGGACCCATCCGTTCGGAACGGACGACTACGGCCAGGATATTCTCAGCCGGATCGTCTATGGAGCTCGTATCGCCCTGGGTATCGGGGCCTGCGCTACGCTGATCAATATGCTTTGGGGTGGGTTCCTCGGCGTAATCGCAGGTTTCTATCGGGGCGTCGTCGACTCAGCGGTCATGCGGTTCCTCGAGGTCATCAACTCGATCCCGTACCTGGTTCTGGTGATCTTCGTCGTAGGGACCTTCGGATCGAGTCCTCAGATGTTGGTCATCACACTTGGCTTGTTCGGCTTGTACCCCGCCCGGATCATCCGTAGCAAGGTCCTGTCCGTCCGAGAAGGCGAATACGTCACTGCAGCACGCGCGCTCGGGGCGAAGAATAGCTACATCATTTTCCGCCACATCATCCCCAATTCGATGGCGCCGCTGCTTGTCGTAACTACCATGCAGATCGGGATCAACATCATCATGATCGCCGGTCTGAGCTTCCTTGGGTTCGGCGTTCGCCCGCCGACACCAAGCTGGGGAGCGATGCTGCAGGCGGCACAACAGTACACCGTGAGCCACCCGACCCTGGCGATCTTCCCGGGGTTGGCCATCATGCTGACCGTGCTTGGGTTCAACCTGTTGGGAGACAGTCTACGGGATGCTCTCGATCCGAGTCTTTCGATGTAGTGCGATATCTATAAGGGGCTGAAGGGAGAAGTCATGAGGAAATTCATCAATAAGGGAGAAAGCTACGTTGACGAAGCCCTTGAAGGAATGCTTGATGCGTTCCCGAACCATCTCAAGGCGGTGGAGAACGACCCTCGCGCCTTGATGCGCGCAGATGCTCCGGTTGAAGGGAAGGTGGGAATCGTCACCGGCGGCGGGTTCGGGCACGTCCCGCTGTTCTTGGGGTATATCGGTCCAGGTCTCGCCGATGGCGTGGCCGTTGGGAACGTCTTCTCCAGCTGTTCGGTAGAGGCAATCGTCAACGCCACGAAGGCCGTCGATTCAAGTCGAGGCGTGCTGTACATCTACGGCAACTACATGGGAGACGCACTGAACTTCCAAATGGCTCAGGAGCAGTGCAATGAGGAAGGTCTCCCGGTGGAAAGCGTTGCGATGATCGATGATGTTGCCGCCGCGCCCCCGTCCAACCGTGATCGTCGACGGGGCATCGCCGGGCTGTTCTTCGCCTACAAGATCGCAGGAGCACATGCGGATGAGGGGGCCGGACTCCAAGAGTTGAAGGGGCTGGCGGAGCAGGTCGTCGCAAACACTCGCAGCATGGGAGTTGCCCTCTCTCCATGCACGATTCCGTCCGTTGGGAAGCCAACGTTCGAGCTCGGCGAGGACGAAATGGAATTGGGGATGGGAATCCACGGGGAACAAGGGGTCAAACGGATGCCCTTGGCCACAGCGGATGAGACAGCCGCGATGATGATGCACAGCATCCTCGAAGATCTTCCGTTCACGCGGGATGACAATGTGGCCGTTCTGGTCAACAGCCTGGGATCCACCCCGCTGGAAGAGTTGTTCATCATCAATCGGAAGGTCCATCGCGTGCTGAAGGATGAGGGAATCTCCGTGCACCGCACGTATGTCGGCCAGTACTCCACCTCGATGGAGATGGCCGGATTCTCCATCTCTCTTCTACGCCTCGACAACCAGATGAAGAAGCTGCTCGATGCCCCTGCAGTCTCTCCGTTCCTGCCGCAGTGGATCGGGACAGCGCAGTCCAAGATACACCGGTCATGACAAGAGGACACGATGAGCAATGAACCTGTAGTACACAGCAGTGATCTCCGCCTTGCACTGTCGAAGGCGATGAACGCACTGAAAGCGAATCAATCCAAACTCCAGAAACTCGATGCGGCAGTTGGCGATGGGGATTTGGGCTTCACGGTTTCTGCCGGCGCAAGTTCGGTCCTAGTGCGACTCGAATCGCTCGAAGCCGGAAACCCTCAGACGATCCTGGTTGAAGCGGGGAAGGCGTTTAACAAGGCGGCTTCGTCAACTTTCGGAACGCTATTCTCTGCGGCGTTGATGGCAGCCGGGAAGGCTGCGGGAGAGGCGATGGACCTGTCACTCTCGGACCTCTGTTCCATGCTCGGTGCGGCAATCAACACTGTACAACAGCGCGGCCGCGCCAAGCTTGGAGACAAGACGTTCCTCGACATTCTCATTCCAGTGCACGAAGCGTTTGCCGCACTGCTGAAGGGAGGGAAGACATCGGCTGAGATTGCTTCCCACCTCCAGGCTGTCGCCAACGATGCGCTGAAGCAAAGCGCATCACTCGAAGCCAAGGCAGGACGGGCAAGCTACATCGGAGAGCGTTCGAAAGGCGTACCGGATCCTGGAGGGAAAGCCATCTGTGTGGTTCTGGCATCCTTCGCGAGCACAGGCAATTCATCCTAGGGAACACACCACGAGGAGAGGTACCATGAATCTAGAACAAGCACGAGAGCAAATCGTTGGAGCACACAAGTTCCGCGGCGCGATGTACTACTACTTCTTCGATGAGATGGAGAAGGAGCTCGGGCTGGAGAAGGCTTCGCTCATCTTTGAGCGCGCTACGCATCGACGGGGCGAAGAAGTCCATGAGGACTACAAGGCGTTCTTGGAAGCCGATGACTTCCCCGCAGCTGGAAAACACTTCTGCGATACTTCGCCGATCGACGGTGAGCTGTTCTTCCCCGAGGTAGAGAGCGCCGATGATCGTCATCTCGTGATCACGATGAAGGGATGTCCGCTCGTCGACGTATGGCGAGAGATGGGACTGGACGAAGAGAAGGTCGAACTGCTTTGCCGGCTCTCTTGCGGCCTGGACTACGGCAACTTCGACACTGAGCTTACACGGCTCTCGTTCACAGGGTATCTGGGCCGCGGCGATGACCAATGCCGTTTGGTCGTGGAGAAACGCGAAAACTAGAACTCAAGCAACAAGCGAAACAGAACGTCTACGTCTAGAAGCGTAGCGAGGACAGCGGCAACAACGCGCCCCGTGGCCATCTGGGACAGAGTACTTGGGAGTCAACCGGCCGCGGGGCGCGACGCATCAGATGCTCTTGTCAGATCTCAACATATAGCCGCTCATGCAAGCTGCTCGAGAAGCGCCACCAGTACGTCGGCGGCCTTCGCCATGTCCGCGATGACGATGTGTTCGTCGGTAGAATGGGCCGCCTGTCCGCCGATGCCCAGCACGACAGCCTCGATTCCTCGTCCCGTCAGCACGAGACCATCTGTGCCTCCAAGCATGACATCCGCCTTCGGCTCCATTCCAGCAGCCGCGATGGCCTTCAAGGCCGCCTGCACCACCGGTGACTCGCTGCGCACCCGTGCCGCTTGATAGGCCAGATCGATCTTGAACGCGGCCTTGGCACCCGCTTTCTTGGCTCCCCGCTCGAACGCGTCTTGCATCGCCTTGGTCTGAGCTAAGCACTTTTCGTGATTCAGGCTTCGGCATTCAGCCTGCATCGTTACACGCTCGGGGATCCCATTCCGGATCGTCCCTCCGTGGATAGTGCCAATGCTGGCCGTTGTTTCGTCGTCGATCCGCCCAAGCTTCATCTCAGCGATCGCATAGGCGGCAGCTTGAATCGCCGAGATCCCCTGCTCGGGGGCCATCGCCGCGTGTGCTGCCCTCCCGACGATTTCGATATCAAGCGAGATATGGGTCGGCCCCCCGACAATCACGGTGTCCAGCCCAGGTCCGTCGAGAACGTACCCCGTCGTTGCCTCAAGCAGCGTCAGGTCGAGCGCCTTCGCGCCCAACGTGCCAACTTCTTCGTTACGCGTGATCACGATCTCGATCGGTGGGTGCTTCTTCGCGCGCCGCAGAGACTCCATAATCTCTGCGATTCCTGCCTTGTCGTCCGCTCCGAGGATCGTCTCTCCACGAGAGCGAATGGTGTCGTCATCGATAAGCGGCTCGATGCCGACACCCGGCTTCACGGTATCGCCATGGGAGCAAAGAAGGATCGGTGCTGTGGCATTCGAATCCTTCGCGGCGATCCGAGCGATCAGATTGCCGTACGCATCCTTGGTGCAATCGGCGCTGAACTCGCTACGCAATAGCGCGGACATGTGGTCTATGAACCGGGCTTCGTTCCCGGATTCGCTGTCGATACGCACAAGATCAAAGAAGGTTGCTACAAGCTGTTTATTCATCGTTAGGACATCCTTTCAGGTAGTACTGCACATGGGACTTGCTTCGCAAACGCACCCTGAGCCCATGAGCACATGCGGTGTACTGGTGAACCATCCGCGCCGTTGGCACGCGGAACGATACGTCGTCCCGCATTCCATCGCAAGCGTCGCGGAATACACGAGGGGCATGGCACGGCAAGCGGGATCAACCCCGTGCGGCTAGCATCTTCGCCCGTCCCATATCTCGGATTGAGGTCTGTTTGCGATGCCCTGGGCCGTACTCCGAGCGGCTTCACGTTGAGCATGTCCATCTCGCGACCGATCATATGCAGACTGCAGAAGGCCGATGCATGGCCTAAAGGAAGCGAAGTCAAAGGAGCCCGAACCATGGGAGCGCTTGAATCCAACAAGCGGATTGACCGGATCTTCGAGTACGTCGAGGCACAGCATGCGCGGGCTGTGGCGGAGCAGGTGTGGCATCCGGTGTTCACCGCCGACTACCGCTGGGAGCACACGCAGCGCGTAGCGAACTACGGGAAACTGATCGCCGAGCAAGAGAAGCTCGATCCCGAGATCTCCGTCGTCGCTTGCCTGCTTCACGACATCGCCTATTTCTTCAGCACCGACGAACAGGATTGGAAACACCATGGCCGCATCGGTGCGAGAATCTCCCGTTCTGTGCTGGAGGATGTCGGCTTCGGCAAGAAGGAAACCGAGACCATCTGCCATGCCATTTCGGTACACGTTGACGGCGAGACAGACATGGACCATCCCCACACTCCCATCGCAGACGTCGTAAGCGATGCGGACAACATCGATCGCTTCAGCGCATACCGTGTGGTGCTGTGGTGTATGACTGAACGAGATAGCCTCCAGAAGATGAATTCAATGATCCGCGGACGCCTCGAACACCTACAATCCTATCGCGAACGCAATCCGCTTGAAACCCTGGTAGGTCGCGAGCTGTTTGCGCGGCAGGTCGATCGTCAGATCGACTTCTTTGGGGCGATTGCCCGTGACATGGAGATCACCCGGCGCCCGAAACTCTGATCCCTGCATTCGATGCCGGACGCGATCCCCTCATGAAGCGGATCAAGAGTGCACTCACTTCATCAGCGAAGCCTTGGACCCAAGCAAGCATCGGTCCGGCTACTCGATACGCTCGTAAGTTGCAATCGTCCGTCCGCCAACCCGGATCTCGAAACTCACAAACGGGTCATCGCCTTGCTTCCCGACCATCAGAATCTCGGCGTTGTTGGCCGCAGCCAGACGCGTTGGGCCAATTGGATAGTACTCCTGGCATTCGTCGTCTGAGGGAATGGCAAGCACGCGGCCCGCAAGGACGCGGATCTCAACCTGCTCGGGAAGCCTGGAATCGTCTTCATCCGACACGAGTCGGTACGTGCCGACCCAACGTGCTTGTTCA
>Ga0272441_10013051_pt1 | contig 12020 bp, 9 predicted proteins | sample SSMProp6N_FD_193582 | JGI IMG/M metagenome (GOLD analysis project Ga0272441, IMG submission 193582) | Marine sediment archaeal communities from Little Sippewissett salt marsh, Falmouth, MA, United States - SSM-Prop-6N | ecosystem: Environmental > Aquatic > Marine > Wetlands > Sediment ...
CCCCGGCCACGGTTTCCTCACCTTCCTTGCCCAACATGACCTGATAGCTCGCGTTGGGCTCGAGTCGGCAGGCCCGCGTCTCGAAGGTCTGAGTGTCGTCCTCGGTCCGGTAGACCTTGGCGACACCTTTGGCATCGGGATCGATGTCAGGCTCGAGATCGATCCTCTCGAGGTACACGATGTCGGTTGGACCCGTCCCACCGAACCAGTCGTAGACGAATTCGCCTTCGAGCGCGAGGCCGAGCGAGGCATCGTATACCCGAGCCAGTGAGAGAGAGTCCGCCGATGGGACGTCCCCGGGAACCGGTGGGAAGTACTCCTCGGGCCAGCCGAGCCGCAGCACACCATCTCCGGCGGCATCTGTGGCGATCACGCCGACGAGGATCTCGGTGTCGGCCGTGTCCACGACCGAGACCACCCGAGCCTCGTACTCGGAATCCGGGTCGAGTCCGACGACCCGAAACGCGACGAAGCGTCGGGAATCGCCGTCGGGCAGGAGTTGGTCGCGCACCATGGCGCGGCCCCAGCCCTCCACTGCGCCGATGGGTTCGAGGGCGGCGACGGCCGAAACGTGATCGGCCATGAACTGGGCGTCGTCTCCGTGCCGGTTGTGGTTGGAGTGCTGATACTGTGGCTGGGTTCCTTCGTCCGCAAGGACGGTGCCCCCCAGGAAGGTCGTCAGAACCAGCACCAGGCTGACTTTTGCGAATCGCTGAACAGTCATCGCTGTGCTCCTTTCCGCGGTGCGCCGGACTCGTTTCGGTGCGCACGCTACCCTCGATATGGCAAGGTCCGTGCCAGCGTCGGAGGGTGCCGGACGAGCGGCCGACGCCATGCTCGGGTCCTGTCGACCCGGTGGGTGTGTCGTTTGGCCCCGGATTGCGGCGTGCGCCGCGGGGCCGTACGGTTCTCGGTTGGCACCGGGATTGCTAATGTTCTGAGACAAGGAGGTGGACCATGAACGTGCGTCGTTGGTTGACGCCGGTGGCTGCCGTCCTCGGATGCGGGCTGCTGGTGCTGGCGAACGAGCCGGCCACGCCGTCCTACGAGGTGATCCATCTGAAGAAAAAGCTCTTCCAGGACGAGCCACTGCCCGAGAAGCAGCTCCAGGTCGGCGCGCGGCCGGTGGCGGGGTCATTGCTGCGCACCGGATCCGGCGCGGTCGCCGACATTCTGTGCCGGGAGAATGAGGCCGTCTTTCGCCTGGGATCCAAAACCAGAGCCCGGTTGTCCGGTGAAGCCCCGGGAGTGCTGTTGGTGCTGGAGAAGGGACGGGTCCACGCCCTCTTCGAGAAGCTGACCGGTGCCCGTACGTCCGATCGAGTTGTCGTGACACCGTCGGCGGTGTTGGCTGTTCGTGGAACCGAATATGGGCTCGAGGTGGACGGCAAGGGGAATACCACGGTCACCGTCTTCGAGGGCGAAGTCGAAGTGCGACATGTTCGAGGTCTTGGAGAGACGATCAGGGTGAGGGCGGGAGAGTACAGTCGAATCCGTCGTGAGAAGCCGCCGGAGTCTCCCAGCGCGCACGGCATGGGGCCGGGTGATTGGGAACGGGGCGCCCGCCCGGACCGTCCCGTGTCCCGCAGCGGCTCGGACGAAGGTGTGGGCGGAGGGACCGGCGGTCAGTTCGGTGGCACCGGTCCCGGTTCAGGCGGCGGCTCATCGTCGGGTTCGGGTGGTGGAGGTTCGAAGGGCGGGGGCGGTCGGGGATGATCGAACCGGTGCGCCCCCGGGGCAACGCAACCTGAGTTCGTCATTTCGACTGCGAGCTCTTGGCTTCGTTTTTTTCGCTGATCCGGTCGACGTACCAGGCCGCCACATCCTCGAGACGACGAGGTCGTCGGCGACGGTCAATGACGGTTGGCACGGTGTGCTTGCGCCGCTCCCCCTTCCTCCTGCGCCGCTCGCTCGTCGGCTTCATGGATGTCAAGAGAAGGTCGGCGGTGGCCGGCAGCCGCATCACGATGAGGAGCAGCAAAATCGCAACAACGCCCCAGATGACGAACGTCATGGCCGCGATCCCCGGTGGGCGAGGTTGAACTGCAAAATCCAACTCCTATTTCAGATGCGATACGTAAAGGTTAGCACGCGGTTGTGGAGGGATATTTCGATGGCCCCGGAAAGTGTGCGACGGGTCACGCGAGGGCCGTGGTCGACTCTGAGAGCTCGAGAAGAGTGAGCTGGAGACGAGAACTTGGCAGGTGGTCTTCGGCACCAGCGGGAGCTCCGCGCTCCAGCGGTTCGCCCTCACCTGGAGACTTCGACGGCGAGAACGGTCACGTCGTCATCGAATGCGGCCTCGCCGCACCACGCGCGCACCCGATCCACCAGCATTCCCAGTGTGTTGTCGAGATCTTCCGACAGAAGCTCTGTGACAAGCTCGCCCAGCCGAGCTTCCCCAAACTGCTCATCGTCGGTGTTTGTCGCCTCAGGGATTCCGTCCGAGTAGAGGTACAGCCGATCACCGGGCGCGAGATCGACGACAGACTCCGTGTACTCGGAAGGCATGATTTCGGACGGAACCAGGGCAATCGGTGGTCCGGTGCTGTCGAGTTGAACCGGGTCCGCTCCCGGCCGGGCCAGTATGATCGGCACGTGACCGGCCGATGTGTAGCACAGCTGCCGCCGTTCGACGTCGAGGACGCCGTACGCCAGGGTGAAATACTGCCCTGTTTCGATGTCGTAAGGGAAGCGCTGCGCCAATTCGTCGACCACCTCTGTCGGGGTCGAGGGCCGGTCCTCCGCCTCGTTCCATAGAATGGAGTCGGAGGCCGTCAGCCGGGTCATCAACCTGCTCAGCGCAACGGACAACAGTGACGACGCCACACCGTGGCCGCTGACGTCGAGTACGTACACGCCGACGTGCCTGTCGTCCAGTGGGATGATATTGAGAGTGTCTCCAGCGAGTTCGTCGCAGGGTTCGTACTTCCACGCAAACCGAACGCCGGCAAAACCCGGGTCGGCGGTCGGCAAGAAGGACTGCTGGATTCGCGCCGCGGCGTCGAGGTTTTTCTGAATCCGATCGAGGGCTTTGGCCAGAGCCTGTTGCGATCTCTTCAGCGCCACCTGGGTGGCCACCCGTGCCCGAACAACAGGAAAGTCGAAGGGTTTGGTCACGAAGTCGTTGGCGCCGAGTTTGAAGGCGCGGACGATATCCCGGCTCTCGTCCTTTGCGGTCGCCATAATGACCGGAAGATCGCCGGGGCCATGCTGCTCGCGGATTTTGGCGAGCACCTCATAGCCGTCCAACCCGGGCATCATGATGTCCAACAGGATGAGATCGAAGTCGTGGTCCTCGATCATCTCCAGAGCTCGATAGCCGTCCTCGGCCATCAGGACGTCGTGGCCACGCTTGGCCAGTCGTCGCGACAAGAGGTCGCGGTTCATCTCGTTGTCGTCGACCACCAGGAGAGTGCCCGGTTGTTCGTCGATTTTCTGTCCGTTCCCATCACCTCCGGCCATTGCAGTCCCTTCAGCCCAGAAGGCCGTCGATTTTTCCCAGCAACCGCTTGAACTCCACCGGTTTGGTGTCGTAATCGTCGCAACCCGCGGCCAGGCATTTTTCGCGGTCGCCGGCCATTGCGTGGGCGGTGAGCGCGATGATCGGTATCGACGCCGTGGCGTCGTGGCCCTTGAGGAGACGCGCCGCCTCCCAGCCGTCCATGACCGGCAGGCTCATGTCGAGCAGGATGATGTCGGGATTTTCCGATTGTGCCAGATCGACTCCGTGCTGGCCGTCAACGGCGATGACAACATCGTGGCCGCGCTTGCACAGCCGCCGCGACAACATGTCGCGGTTCATTTCGTTATCCTCAACGAGCAGGATTCTGGCCATTCACAACTCCTCAGTCGGTTGGGTTTTCATCGTCGAGGCCGGAGACTCCGGTGGTCTCGTCGTGAGAGCGGTACCGGACGACCGTTCTCTTCACATTCTCCAACAGTTGTTTTCCGGTCAACGCACCTTTCTCGATGATCCGTTCGACTCCGCCGACCAGACGCTGGTGGTCCTCGTCGCTCAGGTCCTTGGCGGTCACCACGATGATCGGTGTCGTCTTGCAGTCCGTCATATTACGAAAATGGAGCACGAAATCGAAACCATCCATCACCGGCATCATGAGGTCGAGCAGCACGAGATCTGGCGGTCTTTCTGCTGCCCGTTCCAAGGCGACCGCGCCGTTTTCAGCCTCGTCAACCGTCCAGCCGTCTTCCTCGAGGGCGCGACAGAACAGCTCGCGGATTGATTCGTCATCATCCACGACAAGGGCGTGGCCGCCGCCGCTGGGCGCAGAGTAGATCTTCGCGAAATGTCGGAGGGTGTCGCGGTCCACCGGTTTTGTCAGGTGCTCCACCGCGCCGAGCGAATATCCCAGGTCCTTCTCACCAACAATGGTGATCATCATGACCGGCACGTTGCGCAGGGTGCGGTCCGCCTTCAGCTCCTTGAGCACCGCCCAGCCGTCCATGCCGGGCATCATGACGTCGAGGGTGATCAATGACGGCTTGACCCGTCGTGCCAGCTCGATTCCCTCCTCACCGCCCTCGGCGGTAACCACAGCATAGCCATCGCCCTCCAGCGTGCGCTGCAGGAGTTCACGGGAATCGGGATCGTCGTCGATGACGAGGATCGGATGGGATCCGGTTGGCGTCTCCGCCGGGTCGGTGGTCCGCCGCGTCGCCGCAGTCTTGGCCACTTCGAGTGCGTCGACTTTGGCCGGAATTTCGATGGTGAATGTGGAGCCCTCGCCCGACCGACTGGTGACGGTGATGTCGCCACCCATCATGCGGCAGAATCGACGGCTGATGGGTAGGCCGAGGCCCGTGCCGCCAAAGTCCCGCGTGGTCGAATCGTCAGCTTGGGAAAACTCCTCGAAGACCTGGTCCAGCTTTTCCGGAGCGATACCGATCCCGGTGTCCGTGACGTCGAAGATCACCCAGTCGCCGTCATCGCGCGGCTCTCTGCGCGCGGTCAAGGTGATGGTCCCCTTTGAAGTGAACTTCGAGGCGTTGGAAAGGAGGTTGAACAGGGCCTGTCGAATCTTGGTCATATCGGATCTGATTTCGCCGAGACCATCGGCAAAATCGGTGACCAGCCGGTTGTTGTTCTTCGACGCCAGTGGAGCCACCGTAGCCACAGCCTCGTCAAGCATCTGGCGGAGATCGAACCGTTCCAGATACAGGTCCATTCGACCGGCCTCGATCTTGGATAGGTCGAGAATATCGTTGATCAGTGCGAGCAGGTGTTTGCCGGCGGTGTTGATCTTCTCGAGGTCCGGGATCATTTCGTCGTGACCCTCATCCTCCGCGTCCTCGGCGAGCATCTCCGAGTAGCCAATGATGGCATTCATGGGCGTGCGGAGCTCGTGGCTCATGTTGGCCAAAAAGGCGCTCTTGGCCCGGTTGGCCGCCTCAGCCGCGTCCTTCGCATCCTCGAGTGCGAGTTCCATGACCTTTCGTTCGGTAATGTCGATCGAGTATTCGATCATCTGCACGACGTTGCCTTCGTCGTCGAAGATGGGATAACCGTTGACTTCCACGAACCTCGGGTTGCCTTCGGAATCGTCGTGGATGTGTTCCACCGTAATTGGCTTTTTGGTTCTCTTGACCTCGACCATGGGGCAGACGTGCTGACTGGTGTTGCACGGCGTCGGGCTGTCGTGGGTCAGCGCGTGACACGTCGAAATTCCGGATTTGCTCAGAACGCGCGCCGCTGAGTTGGCCACTTTGATGGAGTAATCCTGGGCGTCCACCACATAGAAGGGGTGGGTGAGAGACTCGAGGGTGTTCTCCAGAAGCTGCTTCTGTTGGGCAACCTCCCGCTCGATCCGCCGCCGCTCGGTGATGTCGATGCCGATGGTAAGGATCTCTCGCAGGCTTCCGTCGTGGTTCAGGACTGGGGTGTTGCGCCACGCCATCCAGATCCGGTGGCCATCCTTGCGTTGGTTCTCGGTCTCGTCGTTCTCAAACGAAGCGGGATCCGCAGCGATCTCATCGATCATGGTGCGGACGTTCTCCTCAACGACGTCGGAGTCGGGAATGATGGAGCCGACGATGGGCTTTCCGACGAGTTCCTCGGCGGTGAAACCGAAGAGCTGCAAACCGAAGTCGTTCATGAACAGGATCCTGGCCTCGGTGTCCCAACGGAGAATGACGCTGCTGACGCCCTCGAGTTCCTCCGCCGTCTTTCTGAGGTCGGCGGTTTTCTGGCGGATGGCTGAAACCATCTGGTTGAAGGATCCGGTCAACCTGCCCAGCTCGTCACCGCTGGTCACCTGAACCTCTACATCGTCCTCACCCGAGGCGAACCGGCGGGCCGCGCCGTCGAGCCCGACGATCGGTGCCACGAATCGTCGCGACAGGAACCACGACGCGGCCAGCACGAGGGCCAGAACCCCTGCCATGCGGAGGATCAAGTTTCGGGTGAAGATCCGGATGGGGGCGAACGCCTCGTTGGCTTCGATCTCGGACAAGATCACCCAGTCGACGCCTTCGATAGCCAGCGGCGCGTACGACGCCAACACTTCGATGCCCCGATAATCTATGGAGGTCGTGGTGTCGGTCTCGCCGGCCAGCGCCGCGGTCGATGCCGGGGTTCGGACCTCCTGAGTCAGGATCGTCGTGCCGAATGTTCGAATCCGTCGAATATCGATCGGCGAGGAGCCCGCCCGTTCGGCGGCCTCGAGGTAGCCCACCGGGTCCTCGAGGAGGAAGCGCGAGTTCGAACGCATCTTGAAATCGGGGCCCACCAGATAGCTCTCGCCGGTCTCACCGAGTCCGTCGATCCGCCACTTCCGGTTGCTCGTCATCACCCCGTCGAGCTCATCCACCGGCACCTGGAAAACCAGCACGCCGAGCAGCCAGGCTCCATCGACAATGGGCGCCGCCATGAACGATGCCGGTTCGTTCTGAGACGGTGCATATGGAGCAAAATCAACCAAGCTCACCGAGTCGTCCAGGACGCCGTGTTGCGCTTCTTGGAAAACCTCCGCCAGGTTGGTGTCCTGGTAGGGGCCGTCAAGCAGGTTGGTGCCGAGATCCACTTCCTTGGAAACCGTGTAGACGATGTGCCCGCTGCCGTCGATCAGGAGAAGGTCGTGGAACCCGAATTCGTGGACATAATCCCGAAGGATCGGATGAATCGATCGATGCACCGCAGTGAAATCGCTGTCGTCACCGGCATCGTCGAGAAGGTCTTTTTCGCCTTCCGGATGGGGGTTGGCGACGATGTAGTGGTATTGGAGGTAGAGATCGTAGTCGTCCGTCGGAAGATAATTGGCGATGTCGACCGGAGCGGTCGAATTGGCCTCGAGCCCTGGGAGGAACTTCTCGCTGTAGTATGCGGTCACCTCGTCTCGCTGCCCCGGGGTCAACTCGAGGTCACGCGACGCTCGGTGCGCATCGTCAAACTCCACCATCGCATCGATGATCATCCGGTCCCGAGCAAAGGTCCGCGTCTGACTGCGGATCTGATTGAAGTACTCCTCGATCTGGTTCGCCTTGCTCGCTCGGACCGAAGTCAGGTGCTCGAAGGTCGTCCGTTCGACCGCAGCCTTGCCCCCGAGGTACGACAGGACGCCGACGAGGACCAAGGCCGGCACCGCCAGCGCGAGCACTGTCAAAAACAGCTTTGTCCGGATGCGCGCGTTCTTCAGCACGATTCGGCCACCTCAGCTCCTCCTTGCCACCCGGTTGGCCAAAATCGACAGTAACAAACCCAGGGTTACGAAACCGAGGATTCTCTCGGTGATCACGATGATCTCACCGAACCAGTGGGTTGGGGAGATGCCCCCCGATCCGAGCCTGGTGTAGGTCACGATGGAGTAGTAATACGGGGTCAGCAGACTGTTGACGGTATCCGGGTAGTCAAAAAAACCCCACGTGAAAACCTCATCGAGATGGAAGATCAGGCCAAAGACGAGCGCAACACCGAGCGCGCCGAGAGCGAGCTTGCCCAGACTCCGACCGTAGTCGATCAGGCCCCACGCCTTGAACCAGAATAGCTTCCACCTTCTGGCCAATGTGGGATCGGTCTGATCGATGCTGTCCCTCATGGTGTCCAGATAGTCTTGGTCCTTGGCGTCGCGGACAAACAGGGCATTTCCAAAGCAGCTGTCGAGCCCGCGGATGCCGAAGTAGTGCCCGACTTTCGAATTGAAGTCCCCGTGGATCAGCCCGGTGAGGTTGGTCTTCGCGAAATTGGCACTTCGGAGATGGGCGTGGGAGATGGTGGCGTGTGTCAGATTCGCGCCGGTGAGGTCGGCCTGCGACAGATTCGCCCCCGTCAGATCGGCCTCCGAGAGATCAGACCGCTGCAGGTTGGTACCGCGGAGGTCCGCATCCCGTAGGTCGGCGGCCCCGAGACTCGCCCGCTCGAGCTGAGCCTCGATCAAACAGGCCGATGAAAGATCGGCCTTGTAAAGCGCTGCTCCGCGGAGATTGGCGTCGGAGAGATCCGCCTCGGCCAACTTGGCCATTTTCAGGTTGGCGCCGGACAGATCGGTCTGGAAGAGCTCGGCGTCCGAGAGGTCCGCCTCTGAGAGATCAGCGCCTGAAAGTTCCATTTCGCTGAGGTCTTCACCGGCCAGATCCGGCCGGACCTCGGGATTCTCGCGCCGCCAATCATTCCATCCCTGCGGCCCCCATTTCAGAATATCGACGTGTTTTGTGTCCGACAAAGCCAGTCCCTACGGAACACTTTACACGGTACGGTCGGCAGTCTGCCGTTCGCAGTCTGCAATCCTTGCTTCGGCCGCGCCGGACAACGAGAATGATCGACGATTGTGGTGTCAACTGCGGTCAGCGGTTCTCGCTCTTTGAAAATCCGGCCGACATTGACCGCCCGCCACGTCTCGAAGGTCTGCAACTCGAAGTTGAGGTTTCGGCTGAAGCCAACGTTGCGGCTGCCGTTTTCGAGACACGCCGGGGTCCTTCCTGCTTTCCCCGCCGGTCTCCGGAATGTGGGAGATAGCGGAAATACTCCATCTCGTGGTACACTGTCACGTTGTAGTGTGGTTCGTTTCGTGCCAACACGCGGCATGAAACGGCTGGACGGCTTGAAAGAGCCGTCTTGACTGAGGAGGGCCAGTGGGGCCGACCTTCGTAACGGCGGGCGAACCGCCTCAATGCGTGACGTGAGTACGCCCCAATGTGGCCGTGACTCAGGGAGAAGAGAAGAGCGTATGTCGAAGAAACTGTTTGTCGGAAGTTTGAGCTGGGACACCAACGACGCGGGATTGCACGAAGCCTTCAGCCAGTTTGGTGAGGTCTCCGAAGCCAAAGTCATCACCGATCGTGACTCGGGCCGTTCGCGCGGCTTCGGTTTTGTCACCTTCGAGGATGATGAGGCGGCCGACAAGGCCATTGCAGCCCTCAACGGGACCGAGCTCGACGGTCGGACCATCAAGGTCGACGTTGCCCAGGATCGCAATCGTGGCGGCGGCGGCGGCGGCGGTGGCTACGGCGGTGGTCGCAACCGCTGGTAGTCCTTTTTCTCCGGAAACCCGGAACCCCTCCCTCGTGGAGGGGTTTTTTATTGGCCGCTGTGGCGGATATCTGGCGGCCTTCTCGTCCGTGCCGACGGGCACGACGATCCTCCTTGACACATTCGGATGGTAGGCATAATCTCTGGATTGAATCTCAATCCACACAACCGGCGGAGGCGCAGGCGATCGCACCTGGCCACCGACAACTCAAAGGGGGATCCGATGAAGACAGAGTATCTCGTTGCATCGTTGTTGATCGTGGTGACGCTCGCCTGTGCTCCGACGGGATCGCAGCCGAGTTCCGAACTCGCGGGAATGGACCAGCAGTGGGAGGCCGCGCTCAACTCGGGAGACATGGACGCGCTCGTGGCCATGTACACCGAGGACGCCCGTCTTCTCCCGCCGAACGCGCCGCTCGCGCAGGGCAGAGCAGCGGTGCAGGCCTCATTCCAGGGAATGATGGACGACGGGCTCAAAGGCGAGCTCGAGACGGTCGAAGCTCGTGTTGCCGGCGACATGGGTTATCGCCTCGGCACGTACGTCATCATCGCGCCGGACGGCTCCGCCGTGGATCGAGGGAAGTACATCGAGACGTGGCGGAACGAGGGTGGGACCTGGAGAATCTCGAACGACATCTGGAACAGCGACATGCCCCCGGCCGGATCCGATGCCACGACCCTGGTCATCACCCACGAAGTGGAGGACGCGGGCCGTTGGCTGGCAGCCTGGCGGGGAGAAAACAGCAGGCATCAGCTCTTCGCGGAGCACGGGGTCGCCAAGGCCCGGATGTTCCAGAATCCGGACAAACCCAACACCACCGCCGTTGTCTTCGATGTCGCGGACATGGCGGCGTTCGACGCGTTCATGGCTTCTCCGGCCGTGGCGGCCGCCAAGAAGGAGGATGGCGTCAAGGACAAGACCCTACGGGTGTTCGGCGAGGTCCGGTAAGGCGCCGCATGCAATCGTAAAACGAGGCCCGGGGTTCGTCCCGGGCCTCGTGGTCTTGGAGTCAATCGTTGGAGGTCAACCTGCTGTCGCGGCCTCGGCCTTGGCGACCCCCTCCTCATTGGCGTAGACGCCGAGCTCGACCCGGCGATTCCTGGCCTGGTTCTCCGGTGTGTCGTTGGGGTACTTGGGCTGTGACGACCCGAACCACTCCTCCTCGAGCCGAGAGCCCGCGATGCCTTGGCTCTCGAGGTATGCGGCCACGGATTTGGCTCGTTTTTCGGAAAGCGGAATGTTGATGGCGTCGGTGCCGGTGTTGTCGGTGTGGCCCTCCACCCGGATATTGGTGTCCGGATACTTCTTGAATACCGTCGCTGCCGCCGCCAGGTCGCTCTTGTAGGCGTCGTTGATCGTCGCCGAATTGATCGCGAACATGAGGCTCGAGTCGAAGGTCATGTTGATGCCTTCACCGACGCGTTGGACCTCCGCGGTGGGGACCGCCTGCTCGAGTTCCTTGGCCTGCTTGTCCATCTCCTTGCCGATCAGGTTGCCGGCGGCACCGCCCACCGCGGCGCCCAGCAGCACGCCCCAAATGCCGCCGCCGGCGGCGGCACCGACCGCTGCCCCGGCGCCGGCCCCGATCAACGTGCCCTTCTGCTGTTTATTCATCCCGGCACAGCCCACCAGAGTCATGGCCAGCACCACTGTAATAACGACTGCTTTCTTCATGCTTCTCTCTCTTTCTCGATATTCAAACGGGTTGGTTCTCTCGCTCTGAGACTACTGGCAGACCAGGGCGGCGAACATGTCCAATTTCATGTTCACCAGACCCAGTTCGAGGGCCTTGGTCACCTCTGCACAGACCTGCTGTGTCTCGGTGGGCGTCATCTTGCTGCGCAATTCCTGGGTGTTGGTGGTGCCGTACTTGTCCTCCACCTGCTTGAGGCGAGCCTCCGCGCGGATCTGGTACATGCCGGCACCGGTGTATCCCATGGCCACGGCCTGGTCATAGGCCGCAAACGCCGCGTCGTAGTCGCCCCGACGAACCGCCCAATCGCCTTTGATCACGTAGGGGTCCGGATTTGAAGGGTCGAGTTCCATCGCCTTGGCCAAGTACTGATCGGCCTCGGCCGTCTTGCCGGCTTTGTAATACATGTCGCCCACCTTGGTGTACATCGTGGCCCTCTCGGCGACGTTCTCGTTCTTCTCGGTGAGCTCGATGATCCTGTTGTAATCGGCGGTGGCGGCCTCCATGTCGCCCATCTGCTCGTAGGCGTAGGCTCGCTCGAAATAGCCGAACAGACTCTTGTCCTTGGTGACCTTGAGCGCGGCGTTGGCCGCCTCCATGGCCTCGTTGTACATTCCCATGCCGTTCAGGGCATGTGCCCGCCCCACCTGCACCGCTTCCTTGCCGTCCTTGGTGTCGCACTTTTTGACGATGGCGTCAAAGGCGGCCAATGCGCCGGCGTAGTCACCGTTGTCGTTCATCTCGTTGGCGGCGGCGACCTGGGCCTGGCACTCCTTGCCCATGGTGAATGTCTGTGCCTGCGCCAACCCGCCGAAACAGAACAGGCACAGCGCAGCAATCAGAAT
>Ga0272441_10013052_pt1 | contig 12020 bp, 10 predicted proteins | sample SSMProp6N_FD_193582 | JGI IMG/M metagenome (GOLD analysis project Ga0272441, IMG submission 193582) | Marine sediment archaeal communities from Little Sippewissett salt marsh, Falmouth, MA, United States - SSM-Prop-6N | ecosystem: Environmental > Aquatic > Marine > Wetlands > Sediment ...
TTCTGTGTCCTGAATGTGGCTCAGATATCAATTTCTGGAAAACGGCCGTCGACTTCCAGAAAAAGCGCGTGGTTGATGACTTTAAATGTCCAAGCTGTCATGTGTTGCTTAAGAAGCGCGGAATGAATAAGGCAATGACTACAGTCTATGACTCAGCGTTAAAACAAACGCTGAGCGTCGCGAAACAAGAGCCTGTCCTCATAAACTATACATTCAACCGAAAACGGTTCGAAAAGGAACCGGATGAAGCAGACGCTGAAACGCTATCGAAAGTCGATAAGATTCCGTTCGACCAGTGGTTTCCAATAACGCGTATGCCCAAAGGCGATGAAAGCCGTAGAAATGATACTGCTGGCATAACACATGTTCATCATTTCTACACAAAACGCAATCTACTGGCGCTTTCGGCTTTAAGGGGGCTTGCTGAGAGCCATCGTGCTCTACTGTTCTGGTTCACCTCTACTCTGCCATGGTGTGGTCGTGAGAATCGTCTTCATATGTCGAATTACTTTGGCAAAAAAGGGGGGCAGATAACCAGCCTTAGAGGTACATGGTACGTGCCATCGCTCTCAATTGAGACCAATGTATTCGAACGATTTGATTTGAGAATAAAGAGTGCTTTGGTTGAGTGTGGTTCAAGAGCAAACGGGTGCCTTGTAAGCACAGGCTCTGCCACCAACCTCAAGGATCTCCCAAACAACACGGTTGATTACATATTTGTTGATCCTCCATTTGGAGACAACCTTATGTACTCCGAACTGAACTGCATATGGGAAGCATGGCTAAAGGTATATACAGGAATAGCCAGCGAAGCCATCATAAACAAGACCCAGCAAAAAGACCTATTTGCATATCAGGAGCTGATGTCCCGGTCTTTTCAAGAAGGATACCGTGTATTAAAATCTGGAAGATGGATTACAATAGAATTTCACAACTCAAAGAACAGCGTTTGGAATGCCATTCAGGAAGCCTTGCAGAATGCGGGATTTGTCATTGCAGATGTCCGCACGCTGGATAAAGGGAAAGGTAGTTTTAAGCAAGTCACATCTGCAGGTGCTGTCAAACAGGACCTCATTATCTCCGCGTACAAGCCCAATGGGGGGCTTGAGGGTCGTTTCAAGCTCGCTGCCGGGACTGAAGAAGGCGTCTGGGATTTTGTCCGCACCCACTTGAAACAGCTCCCAGTATTTGTCTCCAAGAACAGTCAGGCAGAGATGATTGCCGAGCGTCAACACTACCTGCTCTTCGACCGTATGGTGGCCTTCCACGTCCAACGTGGGGTGACGGTTCTCTTATCCGCCGCTGAGTTTTATGCTGGCCTCGAACAGCGGTTCCCTACGCGCGACGGTATGTATTTTCTGCCGGATCAGGCGGCCGAGTATGACAAAAAACGGATGACGGTCAAGGAAGTCTTCCAGCTTCAGCTCTTTGTTTCCGATGAGGCTTCTGCCATCCAGTGGCTCAAACAACAAATCACAAAGAAGCCGCAAACGGCAGGCGACCTGAAACCGCAATTCATGCAGGAGATCGGTGGCTGGCAGAAGAACGAAAAGATGCTTGAGCTTGATGTGTTGCTTGAGCAGAATTTCCTGCGCTACGACAGCAAGGGCGACGTGCCCAGCCAGATTCACAGCTACCTCTCCTCGAACTTTAAAGAACTGCGTAATCTGGAAAAGGACGGTCCGGCGCTCAAGGCCAAGGCCAAGGACCGCTGGTATGTGCCCGACCCGAACAAGGCCGGCGACCTGGAGAAGCTGCGCGAGCGGGCCCTGATGCGTGAGTTCGAGGAATACCGTGAATCCAAACAGAAACGCCTGAAGGTGTTCCGCCTGGAGGCTGTCCGGGCCGGATTCAAGAAGGCATGGCAAGAACGCGACTACGCCACGATCATCACCGTGGCCCGCAAGATACCCGAGAAAATTCTCCAGGAAGACCCCAAGCTCCTCATGTGGTACGACCAGGCACTCACCCGCTCGGGGGAGGAGTGAACCACGGATGAACACGGATACACACAGATTGGTTCATGAAGATGAGACGTAACGAATCATCGGCTGTGCGATGGAAGTGCTGAATACGCTCGGGCACGGGTTGTTGGAAAAACCCTATGAGAATGCTTGGGCTGTCGAATTTCAGCGTCAAGGAATTTCATACCAGCAACAGCCCCGATTCGATGTGGTCTATAAAGGCGTCAAAGTGGGCGAGTACGTGCCGGACTTGATCGTCTTCGATAAGGTCGTCGTAGAAACTAAGGTGATTGAGAAGATTACGGACCATGAAATAGGCCAGGTGCTCAATTACCTGAAGATCATAGGGCGGAAGCCCGGGTTCGTTACCTGCTGGCCGACGAGGTCGGACTCGGAAAAACCATCGAAGCCGGGCTCATTCTTCGTGTGCTGAACCTGCTTCGGCAGGGAGAACGCTCATGGCACGAGGAACTCGAACGTAAGGCCCAGGTTTACCCGGAAATGGCGCCTCTTTTGTCGTCCGGGTGGAACCGGAAAAGTGCGAGGTGCGAGGTGCGTAGTGCGAAAGTTGAAAAATTCGAGGATTTGGTTGCGTGGCAGAAAGCGCATGCCCTTGCCATAAAAATCTATCAACTTACGTCAAAAGAAAAAATTTCTCGGGACTTTGGGCTCAAAGACCAGATACAGCGAGCTGCTGTTTCAGTAATGTCAAATATCGCAGAAGGATTTGAACGATACAGCAGACCAGAATTTCGCCAATTCTTATCAATTGCACGGGGATCTGTTGCAGAAGTACGAAGCCAATTGCATATTGCCAAAAGCCTCAGTTACATATCGGGTCAAGAATTTACAAGCACTTATGCACTCTGTCGTGATGTAGGCAACTTAATTGGTGGTTTGAGAAAGTCTCTTGAAAAAGGAGATGCCTCATGACGCACCACGCACCACGCACGCCGCACTCCGAAGGATCCTGGCGAAGCCAAATCCTTCGGGAGTTCACTCCCAATGTCGCCCGGCTCACCCTGGCTGCCGATCCGGACGGCCTGCTTCTGGAAGAAGGCGTTCTGGCAGGCATACGCGAGCGTGGTTTTGAATTGATTCCATTTGAGGATCATGTCGCCTTTCGCTATGCCTACGAATCCAAGTTTCGCTCCCGCTGGGACCAGGGTGAGCAGACGGATTTGGTGGTCGTACTGCGCTCCGCGGCAAGCGACCTTAACTGCCTGCCATACGATCTGCTCCAGGCCGGCCGCCGCTTGTCATTCAACCTCGGGGAGATTTTTCCCAACCTGAGTTATCCCATCGTGACCGCCCTGGACCGTGGCGATCTGGATGCGCTCTACGAAGCCCAGAAGCGGCACGCTCCCGGTGTGCTGGGCGACAATCCTACAAAGGAATTCGTTCTGCGCCATGTATTTGAGATCGCCCCTGAACTCATCTGCAAACCGTCCGATCTACTGCGGGCACTGCTTCGCCGTCACTATCGGGAGCAACGCATCCCCGGTTTGCTTGATGAGCGATTTGTTCAGGTGCTGCGCCAACAGAGCGGTTTTGACCAATGGCCCCTCGAAACGATCATCCCGGATCGAGAAGCCTTTTTCGCCTTTCTCCAGGAACGCTGGCCCATCTTCTTAAATCGTTCGGCAACCCAGGACGCTACCGGCGTTCGCGAGAATGAGAAACCCTACGGGTTTGAGTATTCCGGTCCTTCGGACTTGCCCTTCGACCATGACGACATCCGTGTCTACATCGACAACCTGTTTGTCGAAGGGCTGCTTGAAGCGGTTCCTCATGAAAAAGCCGAGTCGCTCTCCAAGACCTGGCTCGCCATCGGCATCCGCACCGACGAGCAGGCGGATCGGACGAGGCGCGTCGAGGGGCTCCTCGATACCTTGGCGGCGGATATTCCCAACGAGGACACACGACACGACGACTGGTTCCACTTTGCCAAAACCTGGGCGGAGCTGATGGCTCTGGCTCTGGATTCGGATGCAGTGCTACCGGAACCGGCGCGGCAGAAGATAGAGGCGCTGCAAGCTCAGATCGATGCCGCACTCGTGTCGTGGCTGACCAAACGCTACGCAGGATTGGTCAATCTGCCCCCGGCTCCTCCGGTCATGCTCCACCATATTCCCCGTTTCCTCTCCCGCCATGTCAACGACGCCAAGCACCACAAGGCTGCGTTCGTCCTGGTGGACGGTCTTGCGCTGGATCAGTGGATCATCATCCGCGGGGAAATCGCTAAGCAAAGAGCCAATTACCGCTTCCGTGAGAACGCGGTGTTCGCCTGGATACCGACCATCACCTCTGTTTCACGCCAGGCGGCATTTGCGGGAAAGCCGCCGATCTATTTTCCGAACAGCATTTACACCACCGACAAAGAGCCGGCGCTGTGGTCGCAATTCTGGGTGGACCAGGGACTCACACAGCAGGAGGTCGCATATGCCAAGGGGCTGGGCAGCGGCGCCTTGGAAAGCGTGGAGGAGATTGTTGCCCGGCCCAGGGTGCGCGTGGTCGGTCTGGTTATCGACAAAGTGGACAAGATCATGCACGGCATGGAACTTGGCGCAGCGGGCATGCACAACCAGATCCGCCAGTGGGCGGCAGGACCGTTCTTGGCGCAATTGTTCGATCTGCTTCTGGAAAATGGATTTCGTGTCTACCTGTCGTCGGATCACGGTAATATCGAGGCGTCAGGTTGTGGTCGACCCGCTGAAGGTGCCGTGGCGGACCTGCGCGGGGAGCGCGCTCGAATCTATCCCGATTCCTCACTGCGCGGTCAGGTTAGGGAGCGATTCCCAGACGCTTTGGAATGGTTGCCTATCGGGCTGCCGGAGGACTATCTGCCCCTGCTTGCTCCGCATCGCGCCGCGTTTGTCGGCAAGACCGAAAGCCTTGTCGGACATGGCGGCGCTTCTCTTGAAGAGCTCATCGTCCCTCTGATTCAGATCGAGCGGAGGGACACATGAACGGACGGAGAGCACAGATCGGCTTCAGCCAACGCATCAGGCTCGAATGGTTCGAGCAGACAGCCAATCTGATACTGGCCGGGAACAACAATACCACAATCAACGACTCGCTCCAAGATCTGCTGCAGAACAAGGTGTCGGTCGGTGGAAAGTCCGTCAGGGGCAATCGTGAAAAGGTCATCACCATTCTCCTGAAGACCTGGCTCACCGTGCCTCGTGAACTGGAGAAGTTGCGGGACGAGGGTCTGGAGATACTCAGGGGACTTCCACGCAAAGACCGAATTGCCGTTCACTGGGGCATGACACTGGCTGCTTACCCATTTTGGGGTGCGGTTGCCGCTCACACCGGCAGGCTCTTGCGGCTTCAGGGAACAGCCGCTGCAGCACATGTTCAACGACGGGTGAAAGAAGATTACGGAGAAAGAGAAACCGCATCACGGGCCGCCCGGCGCGTACTTCGATCATTCATCGATTGGGGCGTTTTGAAAGAGACGGGCGACAAAGGCGTCTACGGCCAAGGGGATCAGTTTTCGGTTGAAGACCACAGGCTCATTGCCTGGATGGTGGAGGCATCCCTCCGCGCCAGGGTGAACGGGTCAGCCGCCATAAAAGACCTGCTCGACAGCCCGAGCATCTTCCCCTTCCGATTGGCCCATGTCTCAGCCGAACATGTGGCATCGCTCTCGTCTAGTCTGAATATCCTGCGGCACAGTCTGGATGACGATCTTGTGATGTTGCGTGAAAAGGGAGGGGTTACATGACCTTCCCACAGACATCGCGTGCTTTCAATCCTGATGGCGTCGTAAACTTCGCTCTGAGCCTCACAGGATCGTTTTGATTTGTCGACCTCAAACGGGCCTGCGAGTCAAATCGACCACCAATACTCTGAGCTGTGTTATTACTGCAAAGGTTCATCGAAAATCGGTTGGAGAGCATACACTGGTTGCGGAAACACCAAAAACGTCGGGGAAAACGTCGGGGAAAATTCTGAGTATACTAAAGCAGGAGAAACATTTAACCATACCGGAGCTGGCGCGTTTAATTGGCGTGACCGAACGTTCCATCGAAAGAAATATCCGTAAATTGCAGGACCAGGGCCTGCTCCGCCGCATCGGTCCGGCCAAAGGTGGTTACTGGGAAGTGATTAAATGAGGAAAACTGAACTGTTGGAACTCATTCGGCATGGTGGAAACCCATAAGTCGGAACAACGCCGGAATTGATTGAGGATGAAGAGCTGTTCATGGTAAGGCTCTGGAACAAATGATCGAACTCTTTACCAAAGAAATGTTCCTACTTTCTGTACTTTTTGTATGGCACTGAACCCATGAGCGAATACCAATACTATGAATTTCTGGCCATTGACCGGTCTCTGACGGAAGAGGAAATGGATGAACTGCGGGCGCTTTCGACCAGGGCCGCGATCACGCCGGTGAGCTTTACCAACGAGTACAATTGGGGAAACTTCAAGGGCGATCCATACAAGCTGATGCAGCGTCATTTCGATGCTCATGTCTATGTGGCCAACTGGATGACGGCCATTTTCATGGTGCGGCTGCCCATCGAGGCATTGACCCGGGAGGTCGCCAAAGCCGCGGCCGTGCCGTACCTGTTGGATATCAAGTCTACCTCGACCCATTGGATTATCACCTTGAGCCTGGAGGAGTCAGAAAATTACGACCGCTTCGGCATGGAGGACGGTCGGGGCTGGATGGCGCGGCTGGCCCCGGTGCGGGATGAACTGCTGCGTGGGGACCTGCGCAGCCTGTATATCGGCTGGCTGCCGGCCGTAGCCGAGGAACTGATGGATGACGATGAACTGGAGCCGCTGTCTGTTGTTGAGTTGGCAAATCTGACGGCGGCTCAGCAGGCTCTTGCTGAATTTCTGGAGGTGGACCCGGACTTGCTGGCGGGTGCCGGCATGGGCAGCCCGGCTGCACAAGAGCGGGAAGTTTCACAGCGGGAAATGGATAAATGGATTGATGCTTTGCCACGAGAAGAAACCCATTTGATCATGAAACAATTGCTGGAGGGCAACGGGCGGCAGGCCGAACTCTCCATCAGGAACCGGTTCGCATCATGGCGGCGCGGCTTGCAGACGGGTGATGCCGACGCACCCCGGCGAACGGTGGGAGCGTTGCGGCAGAACGCCCAAAGGGCCCGCTACATTAGGTTGGAGAAGCAAAAACGGGACCGCGATCAACTGGAGACCAAACGGTGCGAGAAACGCAAGGAGTACCTGAAAAACTTGTCCAGCGATTTTCCCAAGGCCTGGGCGTCGGTTAGAGAACTTGTCGAGCGCGGAACGGGGCGGGGATACGACGAGGCCTGCCGGATACTTGTCGACATCGCCGATGCCTATGCCTTGTATGTGACCAAGAAGGATTTTCAGCAAGAACTAGAGAAGTTCATGGCCGGCCACCCGCGGCGCAAGGCGCTGATCCAACGGCTGGTGAAGGCCGGTATCTGGAAGGATGGATAAAAGATGAGCACGCGAAGCCCCAAAGAGGGCAAGAAAATTCAAGAATTGGACAGCCTTGTTGCCGAAATCACCGTCGACGCATATGGCGATGACGAGCAACTCTGGGCCTTTCGGCAGGCCTTTGAGGATGACGTTACGCTGCCTCGATGCCCACTCGCACCTGGGCACTCTTGTTTTTGATGACTGGCCGCACCATGCCATCCGGCATTACGAAGTCGGCCTGCGCATCGGTGAGTTGTCTTTGGGTGACCACTTCACCGGCGTGCTGGCGTGGGGCTTTATCAACAACCGTCCGTTTCTGCGCTGCATGCACGGCTACGGATTGTGCCTCTGGCGTCTGGGACGCTTTGACGAGGCGGCGCAGATATTTGAGAAGATGCTCTGGCTGAACCCGTCCGACAACCAGGGCGTAAGGTTTCTCATCGACGAGGTGAAGAAAAAAACAGCCTGGAAGGATCGAGAAGTTGAGTGATCGAATGAGAAAAACCTTCAAACCGCAATTCACCATCACCAACCGGATCACTACCGGGCTGCCCCGCATCGAGCGTGCCCGGTGTTGGTGAGCGGAATTGCTCTTGGTTCGCGGGGAGGGAACCATCCTTCACTTGATTCTGGGCAACAATAGTGGTATCATTCATTTTTTTCGAAGGGCCGATAAACTGGTTTCGAAGTGACTCCACCACGGGGAGCCAGAATTGGTAAAGCCCGGTTTTCTAATCGGGTTTTTTTCTTTTTTTCGGTATCGGGGCGTAGCGCAGCCTGGTTAGCGCGCCTGCCTTGGGAGCAGGAGGTCGGAGGTTCGAATCCTCTCGCCCCGACCAGAACACATCCATTGCGTAATAGCTGGTTGTAATTACTGCACGGCAGTGTGTCTCTGTCGTTTCTGGGATGTTTTTGATTGTGCCCACCTTATGTCCACCTTGCTGGACTGCTGTGTTCTCCACCCGCTTGTTGAAGAATCCCGCCTGAGTCGATCCTCCCAACCCCCCTGAGTAGTCATCTTCGCCGGAATGATGCCATTGATTGTAAAGGTTTTCGTTTTGACCGTTACGTGCTGGTACTGTTTTGGATACTGTCACCGTGACTTCTATGAATAGCTTTCTATGGGCACTTGCTCCCTTTATTCCAAAGTTTTCTTCTCCTGCTGTTGTTGCTCATCTGCCTGCACGGCCAGGGCTGCGGCAGCTCCTGCTTCCAGAGCCTGTTGCCGGCCCTGTTCACTCTGGGTATCCATCTTGGCATCTTCGGGAAAATCGACGATCACCTTTCGGTGCGCATAGTATATTCCCTTGGCATTCAGGGCTTCGGTAATCCGGCGAAAGGCCTCACGCCTGATGACGAATTGCTTGCCCGGTTTGGCGGTGAACTTGACCCTGATCACCATTACCGAATTGGTAATTTCGTTGACGCCCTGGGATTTGACCGGCAGAATAAAATCGTCGCCGAGTTCCTCATCTTCGAGCATGGCGATGCCGACCTTCTTGATGATTTTGCGGACCTGGTCGATATTCGTGTCATACGGGAACTCCAGCGGGAACTTTATGACGATGCCACCACGCATGTAATTGGTGATGGCACCCAGATCGCTGTGCGGCACCACCTGCAACATGCCCCGATGATGCCTGAGCATCACGTTGCGCAGGGTGATTGCCTCGACCGTGCCCTTGATCGATCCCGCCTGCATGTATTCGCCAACCCTGAAGGCGTCATCGAGCAGGAAGAAGAACCCGGAGAGCACATCGGACACCAGTTTCTGGGCTCCGAAGCCGATCGCCAGACCAACTACGCCGGCACCGGCCAGTAGCGGTGCGATGTTTACTCCCAGAGAGGAGATGACGATCAGCAGTACCATGACCACCAGCACCGTGCCTATTAATTTGCGGAGCACGGGAAGCAGAGTGTGGCTCCGCCCCCGCTGGGCGGCACCGCCGAATTCGTCATCGAAATCCTCTTCTTTCTGCTCTTCTTCGGGCTCTGCCTCTTCCAGTTTTCTAGCGATGAAACTGCTGGCGAAGCGCCAGGCGGTCAGAGCCAGGGCGATGGCTACCAAGGAATCAAACACGGCATTGAGGGCGGCGCTGGCAAAGGGGATCGATATGCCCCAGAGCGAGAGAAACCAGATCAGCAGTACCGCCAACAGGATAAACTTGAAAATTTGGTGAATGCGATGTGAAAGTCGTTGTTTCTTTTGTTCACGTTCAGCCGCCTTGAATTCTTTATCGGCATTTTCGGGAAACTCATCTTCGGAAATCCGCCCGAGGCCCAGGGATTCAACCGAACCACTGATCAGATTTTTAGCCACATAGTTCAAGATGAAATAGAGTGGAATGATTGTTATGGAGACGATGAACGAACCGCTTCGTCCGCCTGTTCCGGTCACATGTTGTCCCAGCCAGAAAAACCAGACCAGCAGCAGGTAGATGAGCCCCAGAACATGCCAGTAACTGGCAAGTTGTTTCTTGACCGAACTGGCCTCCTGCTTTTCAAGCTGATCGAGGAGTCCATCCGCAATAGGCTGTCTGAGGGAGTAGACCAGGTATCCATAAATGAGCAGGACTGCTGAGCCCAGCACAATGATCACCCAAGAGACCGTCTGTGGAGCAGCCCCCAGTTGTTCAACGAAATAGACTACCAGGAGACCCGATAAGAGAGCCCCAATTGAGATATAGAAAGCCCGATACAGAGGTTTTGCCAGCGATTCAGCGATATCAAATGGGCGAGTCTCACGGTCGAACGGAGAGAAGATGATGCGCCCCAGCAGTGTGGCAATCATAAAGATCAAAAACGTGCCCAGAACGGCCTGGAACAACATTCGTCCTTTTATTCCCACATCTCCAGCGAAAAGCAGAAAAATAACTATGGAAAGCACTCCAAACAGGAGCAGCGCGACAAGGTCGGGCAAATTTCTCAGTAATCCAACCCATGCCCTTGACACCCCGTCGTCCTCAGATGGCACGACCCTTACCGACTGGGCCAGACGTTTTCGACAGAAAGCCAGCACTGACCTGATGAGCAGATAGGCGACACCGATGGCAAGGATAGTGCGCCACAGCACCGATATGAAGCTGACCGATTTACCCTCCACCACTGTTGACCTCAGGACACGAGCCAAATCGGCAGGAACTTTGGGAGCAAAGGTCAGCACACTGGCGCTGCTTGCATAGGCGTCGTCCGTAGAATCAAGCAGGTGCAGCCAGGTAACGAAAAATTTTTTGTTCTGAGCACTCGCCTCGGCAACTACTTCATGGGCCTGTTCAGCAGCCTTGTTGGTATCGATGATACTTTGTTCCTGCACCCCAGTCTCTTTTTCGTTAGCCATTGCTGCTATCGGCGAAAACAGAAACAGTGCACATACTACTAGGTTACGCCAGTAAAAGGTCTTGTTCATAGAATCTTCCCCAAAATGAGATCTATCTCATAGGATGAGTCCGAAAGACACGCTAGAAATAAAATCTAATACCGGCACCAACGCCGCTCAGGTCAAGATCACCCAGTGCCGCATTATCGTCAAAATCCCAGTACAAATAGCGATAACCGATGAGCACGTCAAAGCTCTTAAACCGATATCCCAGCCCGGCAAAGGCCTGCCAGGTAAAATCACTGTCGCCTGCTCCTATATCTAAATGATAGGGAACAAACCATTCGGAATTTAGAGATAATTCTCCTCTTACCCCGATCATAGCATCCCAATTACTGCCGGATTCAGACACGCCCATGTTGAAGGGTGCGCCACCCGGATCGGCATTGCGCAAATTAACATCGGTACTCAGAGAGAGATAACGTGTCCCGGCAACGAGGTTCATGAAAAAGATATCGGAATTAACTACCAGGTACCCCGCCATCGGATTGACAACCCAGCCATCCAACTCGACACCTACATTCACGCCGGTAGGGCCGACCATTGTGTTTTGGCTGTCACTGGCGTTGAGATAGAGAGCATCAACCATAATTCCCCAACGGTTTTTACGGGCGGCGATATTTCCCATGAAGGCCATATTGAGGCCATCTATCAGGTCATTTGCGTCAATCTCGAGATCGCCCCCAACCGCTGTACTACCTCCAATCGATGCATACCAGAGATAAAGCTCCGCTGCGAACTGCCAGTCCGAGTCAGTTTCTTGAGCTTCGGCCTGAATGGTTAATGGAAGAGTGAGAAAGACAATTGATAGTATACACAGCAGTACTAGGACTTTTTTGTGTCTCGACACATTATTGATATTTTTGGCTCTCCGTTTGTTCTCCATGATATCCTCTTTTTCAGGTGTAAAATCTGAACATTTGAACCTTTTAGATCTCATTTTTTTCACTTCACCAACCCTTGAGAGCGTCTTTCAAAGCGGCATAGAGGTAAACCAAGCAGGTACCAGCACCTTCTCCCTTAAACCAACAGCGTGAAAGCCGGCTGCCTATTGAGAAATTCCATCTGCTCCTCTTCTTACCTTATCTGCAAGTTCGACATTGACCAGTTCCGGCAGGTGCAGATCTCGCTGCGGAAATGCTATAACGATTCCATTCTCACGGAATCGTTTATCGATGTCGCGGTTCAGTTCATTTTTTATCGCCAGGCGTCTGCTTGCAGATACAAATACCCGCAGCTCAAAATCGAG
>Ga0272441_10013053_pt1 | contig 12019 bp, 7 predicted proteins | sample SSMProp6N_FD_193582 | JGI IMG/M metagenome (GOLD analysis project Ga0272441, IMG submission 193582) | Marine sediment archaeal communities from Little Sippewissett salt marsh, Falmouth, MA, United States - SSM-Prop-6N | ecosystem: Environmental > Aquatic > Marine > Wetlands > Sediment ...
ACCGGGTATCTGCAACACCCAGTCTGTCAATATTGAAAATAAACTGAATTATAAAATATATCACGAGCATTAAAGGAATATAATTGAACATCTTTTTCAAGTTTTCGTAATAGGAATTTTCTTCAAGCTTGAGAACTCGGGTAATTAATTCCTCGAATGCTCTTCCCGCAAAGATATAAATAGAGGGAACTAAAGGAATAAAATACCAGTGGCAATGAGGTGCTCTAATCAAGGTAAAAATAATAAGGTAGGCAGCATCATAATAGAATAACAAAAGGAGTTTATCCTTTGATCTAAAGCAAAGAACCAGTCCGATTAACGAAAAGAGGATTATGTAAGAGTAAAATTCCTTGACGTAATATGGTGTCGCAATTATGAAAGAATTAACAAAAAAAGATACGTTCAGTACTTTTACCGAAATTGTATGGGGAAGTAATTCACCAAAATAAAAGAGAGAGAATGTGAACCAGGGTATTAGAACGATAAGCGAAATTATGAATGTTTTTAAAAAGTCTCTTTTGTGTTTTAACAGGATTATGAGAAATAGTATTAATAACCATAAACCACCATCCGCTCTGCAAAGGGTCATTAAAGATGCAAGAATTACAGAAAAATGAATCCTTTTTTTCAATAGAAAATAAAAGGAAACCATGAAAAGCGCAATATAGAAGTTGGTTTCCATTCCATACGCGGTCATGACCAGTTTATCCAGAGCAAAACCGAAAGCTCCAATGATTCCTGCAAGATAAAAACCACGGTTCTCGAGTATCAGCAGGATCATCAGGGATATGCAAAAGTGAAATATTATGGACAACACGTGAGACATGAGGACTATATCAACACCCAGCACGCGAAAAAATGCGAGTAACAATGCAAACAATGGAGTGGTTGTCCCCAGGATCCTTTCCCCTTCATTGAAAACCATCCCATTACCTGATGCTAAATTGTCAGAATATCGGAATGTGATGAAAGCATCATCACAGGCAACAATGGTAAAAGTTCCCCTGAAAATAATTATTAGTAACAGGGTTAAAGCTATATAGAAAAAATGTCGAGTCTCTTTTTTCATATTCTAAAAAGGCAATGAAATCAATTGTAAAATATCAGTTTATGATAATTTATCCACAGGATAAGGTCAAGAAATATGTCTATTTTCAGTGGATTTTGAATGATTCTTTGTTTCAATCAGAAGAATCATAATTACAGTTTTAAAAATCTGTCAGGATTTAATAGAGAAGTCAGATTAAACGTATTGATTCTTTATTATAAGAAACAATCATTAATATGATGTTGTGATTTGGATCAACCTAATCCTTCACATAAAAATTCCACGTCCCGACAGGACCACGATCGAAGCGTTCATTGACGAAAAATGCGTTGAAATTATAGAAGCCTTCGGGGACACCCGCAGGCATGGTGAATGTTAGGATATCGCCCGTGATGTCAAGATTCGCTGGCAGCGTTAGGGGTATGCCAGATATATTTGTCGTCAGGCTGCTCCCGTCGAAGAAGAGCATGGTCCCGTCAGGTGCATAAAGCCACATATACGCCGTCACATCCTGCGAAAACTCATATTCGTTCTTAATGTTTACGCTGAACTTCGCTTCATCCCCCTCACCAAATTGGATGTAATTGGTGGACGGAGTGATGGTTGCAGGAGTGTCCCAGTTGGGATTAAGATGAAGTGTATAAGTGCGAGATTTTAATGGACTAAAGAATTTTATGCTTTTTTTATTCACAGGAAAAAACATTGATGTAATATAATCATCAGGCAATTTAATTTCTTTTAGAATAAAACCATTATTTAAATCTATTTCTAGAATCCTTTTAGGTGTATCGTCTTGCTCCATACTTAGTGATTCATAACTCAGATCTGCTATTACAATTCTATCTTTATCAGGATCCCAGAAACCATCAACATGAATCGATCCATCGGATTCTGCTGGGGGATTACTCAAAACTTCTCCATATAGAATTTCAAAACTTTCAGAATCTATGTACCACCCCCCGTAATGATCCCATAGAAAAATCACCTTTTTCTCGGGAATTAGGACTATTCCGGGGATAACAGTAGATTTACTGCTAACATTATCTTGAAGTAATATACTTTTTACAATTTGTTGCTTTATTATATCCAATACAAGAAATTTCCTGTTAAAGCTATTATCATTGACGATGAGATACATGTAGTTTTGTGATGGGTGTATCTTCTGTCTTAGTATTCCTGTTATTTCACTATCAGGAGTAATTATAAATTTACTCTCTTCTTCATATGTAATGGTAGAGATCTTAAAGAAATGAATTTCTTGTTCGTCATTTAAACATGATACCCACAAATAATTATTATCTTCATCATGAAAAATGTTGAAGTTACCTGATATAGAGGATGACCATTCGTAAACTTGACCATTTTGTTTTATAAAGTCAAATTTAGAAAAATAGTAGTGTGCAGAAATTACCTGATTATTTGAATTGTCGAGAATAAAAGATCCAGGATAAAAAGAAAGATTTATCTCATTTGAATAATTTGCATCAAGAAAAAACAGCAAGTATTTATTAGGATCATTAACTTGACCGGGCATTACAATCAAAGCAGATTTGGCATCTGGAAAAAGACTAATTGCCTGAGGTACATAAGCTGAAGGGTAACCAGTGGTGCGAAACTCATTTCTATAATTCGAATCAAAAACGCAAAACTCTGAACCTACTGAATTCGAGAAAATTTCTAAATCCTTGGTAACACTCCAAAATTCTGCGCAATATCCAAGTTTGATTGAAGTTATCGATTCTTCTTTATTAAAATTAACTAATTCAATTGTCGATTTTGAGGTCAGAGAAGTAACAAGCAAGCTTTCAGACGGAAAATAATCATTATCGATAAATTCTCCTATCGAAACGTCCATAACAGAGACAGAATAATCGTTTAAATCGATAAAAACCGGTTTTAAAGCTGCGGGTTCAGATGTTGGAGTAGGATCAAATGTTGGATTGTGCAGGATTGTCGTTAATATTCTATTATTTGTGTTATCTAAAAATAAGCAATTAAGTGAAAAATTCCAATAATCATCAAAAGCATAGGTTTGTTGCGTGAAAGAATTATCCTCTATATTATGTATAAAAAAATCTTTACCGAAATCTTTTACTATACCAAGATAATTATTAAAAAAATAAACTAGCTTTCCTGTGTTATTCTGTAATATTTGAGAACATGTTCCAGACACGTCGGAATTTATTGTGATATGATTCTCTATATCTCCTGTTAGAATGTTGTAAGAAGAGAGTGAATCTTTTTTTAGAATCAAAAATGATCCTTCATGTTCATTCCATTTTTTTATATCTTTAATAGATTTGAAAAAATTTTCTTCAGGTGGTGTAACCGATTTAGTTTCGCCGGTTAAAAGATTAAGCAAGACCAGTTGATAATAAGCTGTTGTGTTGCTTTTAGAATAAATGAATAAAAAATCTTCATTTTCTGTTAGAAATATTTCTAATGATTTGAAATTTGAATCCCATTCATCAGGGTAAATAAATTCTTCCCAATTTGCATTGGAGAGTTTGTAACGGTGAATTTTATTACCGATGAACCATATTTCCCTTCTATTGTTAATACCTACCAACTCTATTGAACTACCAGCATCATATGTGTTTTCCATCAAAACTTCTTGACCAAATTCACCTCGAGAGTTCAAATACAGTTTGCCTAATTTACCAAATCCATATGAAAAGTAAATATTCCATCCGGAATTCAAATCTTCTATTACCACAGGATTTAACATATCTTTATTTCTGACAATATTGTCTCTGAATTTTCCCTTTTGCATGTCGAATAATGTTATACTCCATCCATTGACTGTCGAATACAAAATAAAATGTGAATTTGGTATTCTGTAAAAATAACTTTGTTGATTAGTCTTCAGGGAAAATCCTGAATTCCCGACTTGAATACATCTTGTTTCAAACCATTCAGAGTATGATGCAGATGTTTGACAAAATATAAGAACTAAAATAAATAATTTATCAAAAAAGTTGAGTATCTTCACTTTAAACCTCCTAATAAATATATTAATAGAAACTAAAATGCAAAAATAGCTGGAAGATATATTGTTATAGCGCTATTCTCAAACTATGTTATTCGGATGAACAATAAACAGATGAGCTTGCTATTATTTCATCATCGCACCATAGCCTCCAACTGTACCAGTCATCGCACAATACTAGTATTGAACCAGTATAACAAGTGCAACCTTCAGCACATAATTTTTCCTCGACAAGTGAAACAGGAGTATATCCTGAACCTGGTCCATATACTTCAAAAAGAAGATCTTCACCATCGCATGCTGAACAGAAAAAACCTTCTATTTCACATTGACCATGTGCTGGAGAACACATTACAGATTGTCCCTCACAAATATCTGGACAATGAGTAATTGCATCTGGTATGCACCAGAAAAAAAGTCCAGATACAAAAAAACTCAATAAAATCGCAATTGATGTTTTAGACATTATCTTCTCCTTTTTAAATTTCAAGGTTATTGATAATAGGATGTTTTTATTTTTTCTTAAGTTGACATAGCAACCATATATTATCTTCCAGCTTTGACATAAAAAGTCATTAAATTGAAACCATAAACATTTGATTTTCAAATGTTATTTGTGATATATTGATTGATTAGCAGGCTTGCCGGGCTTTTTCTGTTGAGAATTTAACGATAGATGCAGTAGAAGCCCGTTACCTGCTTATTTTTTCCTTTATCATTATCACCTCCCTGAAGACAAAATTTTAGGAACTAAAATAAGATCTCTTTATTTGAATTAATTATAATCCCAAATTACTGCATGTCAAGTCTATTTATTTCTTTCAAAATAAAATATATTAAATCCGGTGTAAATGTTGTATTTTCGGGGATAGTATCGGAGGTGAATCCCGATGCCGAGACGGTCAGGATAAGATAAAATCGGGAATAGGAGTGGGGGCGAGCCTGGCACGAGAGTTGCTCAGCAGCTTCCCAGCTGATGAGACTGCAACTCTCGTGCCAGGCGGGGAGTGGTGTTCTGACAGCTAGATAATCTTCCCTTCATCCGTTTCATGTATCATCAATCTAAAATTATGGAACCATTTTCCCCAAAATGGCTCCTTTTGTCTGCAAACCAGAATTAACTTTCACATTTTGTCAAAGAAAAGTCTTGTTTTGTACTGTTAAAAACATAATTAATCCCCAGTTTTACCTGAAATGTCTCATCATTTCAAATAAATCTAGAACCTCCTGTGCCAATTTTGGAGCGAAAACGCCAGAAAATATTTCACAGATTTTCGAGGTCGTTTATTCTCTTTTTTGCATCGTAAATATTCTTTTTATTGGAAGGATTAGCGTATTTAAGGAATTTTTTATATGCTTCGATTGCCTGATAAATCATGTTTTCCTTTTCACATATCAACCCAACGTAATAATAAGCATTAGCATGATCTGTTTCAACTTTCAGCAGACTGTCAAGGTCATTAATGGCATCATCATACATTTCCAACTTATAGTTAGCTACACCCCTGTAAAAATAGATCTCTTCGAGTTCAGAGTCCAGATCCAGGGCTTTATTGAAATCGGTTTTTGCTTTTTCATAATCCCCTTTACTGAAATAAGCAACTCCCCGGTTCTTGTATCGTAATGCATCTCTTGGTTTGAATTCGATTGCCCTGTCGTAATCTTTTATCGCTTCATCGTAATTTTTCTTTAAAAAGAAAGCATTAGCCCTGTTGTTATAAGCTTCTGAAAGACCGGGATCCATTGTAATTGCTATATTATAATCAGTTATTGCAGTGTTTACCTCACACAGGGCTTGGTGGGTCAATCCCCTGTTATTGTAAGCTTCTGGAAATACTGGTTTTTTCTCAATTGCCCTCCTGAAATCTGACAGCGCTTTTTTGTATTTTCCTTTATCATAGCAGGCTAATCCCCTGTTATTATAAGCTTCAGCCAGATTGGGATTTTTTGCTATTGCCATATCATAGTACTCTATAGCTTTGTCATATTGCTGAACGCTATAATATGAATATCCTTTGTCATTATATTTGACAGCAGTCTTACAACCAAAAATAAGCATTATAGAGCAAATTGAGATTAATATTGTTACCATGATACTTTTATTGAAACTCATTTTCAAACTCCAGGATAATTATAATTCAAACCATTTCCAGTAATTATATCAGACGTAAAATCAATAAAAAAAGGGTTGTTTTTAAAACTTTAATGGTTTTAATTGAATAACAGGATTTTTTCGACTGTCGATTTCCAAATAATTTTGGTTAAGTCATATCCAGTATGACCTTCATGGAATCCTTTGATTCAGCTCTTTCAAATCCTTTAATAGCATCATCGAAAGGATATACGGAATCGACAAGGTCATCAACCTTGACAAGCTTGCTTTGCAAAGCTCTTATTGCGGGGGAAAAGGGACCGCATCGCGATCCTATGAGTTCTATTTCATCCACCACATAACTTGAAATATTCATGTTAACTGATGATGCAAATGTGCTTTTCTGAATAATCTTCCCTGTCGGTTTAACACTGTTCTTGGCGGTCATGAGACCTTCGGGAGTCCCAGTACATTCGATAATAATCGATGCTTTTTCGTTAAAATCTTTGACCAATTTGGATTTAATACCCAAAGAAGAAGCTCGTTCGAGTTTTAACAGATCGAGACCTACAAGTGTCAAATCGCAGCATAAAAGTCTGATAACACGAGCCACCAAGGTTCCCAGTTTTCCATCGCCTAAAATAACAACTCTGTCTCCCGGTTTTATATGCACCCTTTCTGAAACATTAAAACATGCAGCAATAAGTTCCACAAAAACAGCATCTTCATCCGATATTTCATCGGGCAGAAGATGGAGGTTCTTTTCCGGTACGGTTATGTAATCTGCAAATGCACCATCCTTTTTAAATATACCTATGACAGATCTATTGGTACAGTGGTTCGACAAACCAGAGAGGCAGTAATCACAGATTCCGCAAGGACAATTTATCTCGGAGACAACTCTTTTCCCGACTATTTCCTTGTTAAGACTTTCTTCGACAACACCCATGAACTCATGACCCAAAACTCCCGTATAACCCATGTAACCTTTCTTGATTTCGACATCAGTGTTGCAAATCCCTGCCTTGCAAACTCTGATGAGAACTTCATCATCTTTTAGTACAGGTTCCGGATAGCCCTTTTTAAACTGAAGTTTTTTCCCGTCAAATATCAGTGCCCTCAAAACTCTCTCCTCAAAATCAAACTAGAAAAATATATCTTAGAATAAAAATCAAAGCCAATATATGGTTTATGATTCCCGCTTCTTTAAACTCACCTTTCATGATCTTCAACAGCGAATATGAGATAAATCCGAAAGCAATTCCTTCTGTTATGCTGAATGTAAGGGGCATGATCAGCATAGTGAGAAATGCTGGTATGGATTCTGAATAATCGTCCCAGTCAATGTCCAGAATAGATTTAACCATGAACGAACCTATGAGGATTAAAACCGGAGCAGTTATAGGATATAGATATACTTTTTCAGCAATTTCATAACCCCCGCCAAACATCTTGACAATTGGAAAGAAAAATAGAGATAGGAGAAACAAAAGACCTGTAACGACATTGGATAAACCGGAACGCGCCCCGACAGCAATTCCTGCAGAGCTTTCGATATAGCTTGTAATGGTGGATGTTCCGAGAAGGGCACCGGTAACGGTTCCGCAGGCATCGGAAAAGAATGCCCGTTTTGCTCCCGGTAATTTCCCATCGACTAGCAATCCCGCTTGTTTGGTTACACCTATCAATGTTCCTATCGTATCGAAAACATCGAGGAATAAAAAGATCAGAATAACAATCAGAAAATCGAATGTGAATCCCTTGAAAATTTGTAATTTGAGAAATGTAGGGGCAAGGCTTGGAGGAGATGAAAATACCCCTTCAAAATGTGTAAGACCTGAGAGCCATGCTAAAAAGCCCGTTCCAAGAATACCCAGTAGTATTGCTCCTTTAATTTGCCTGATCAAAAGAAATGATAATAAAAGTATCCCGAACAATGAAACTAGAACTGGTGCACTTTTAAGATTTCCTAACTGGACGAGGGTACCGGGAGCATCGACAATAATTCCCGACCACTCGAATCCGATTAATGTAATGAGTAAACCGATACCTGCAGCAATGGAGCTTTTCAGACATGTGGGGATGACATCCATAAGCTTTTCCCTTACCGCCAAAAAAGATAAGGCAAGGAAGATAAAACCTGCAATGAATATTGCTCCGAGAGCATGCTGCCAGGGTATCTGCATCGTTAGACAGACTGTAAATGTAAAGAAGAAATTATGACCCATGGCTGGTGCAAGTGCGATAGGATAGTTTGCATATAGACCCATGATGATTGTAGCGACAGCACTCGATATGCATGTTGCAGCCATGACAGCTCCGAAATCCATCCCGCAAGCCGAAAGGACGGCAGGCTGGACGAATATGATATAGGACATGGTCATGAATGTGGTTATCCCACCGCTGACTTCAGTCTTTATGTCGGTTCCGAGTTCTTCCAATTTAAAAAGTGAGTTTAAAAACATGAAATACTCCTATTTATATATAGGATTTTAAGTAAATTATAAATCACATTATCATCCAAAATAAAAACTCATTATAGCAACATTTGAAATGAATTTCAGCGTTCTGGGCTGAGTTGCAGCAATCACGAAAATAAAGGTTCCTGATTGAACAATGAAAGGTTCTGAACTGGGAAGATATAATTCGAGCAGATTTGCTCCAGAAATTGACAAACCAGCAGGTACTCTGAAATTCTCGAGTAATGGTATTAAATTTGTAAACCAGTGCATACCGAAATAGATATTATAATCAGGATCTAGCATGACAAAATAGATATCTGCATCAATCTCTCTGTTTCCTGTTTCAACATCAAAAAGGAGTGTCAGACTTTCACCTTTTGTAAAAATATTCTTATCCGGTTCAGCATGCAATCTGAATTGAATAGGTTTCGGTTCAGGAGTTATTGTAAGTGTAGGTTTTATTGTAGGAGTATAAGTTATCGTATTTGTATTCGTTGCTGATATAGTCAATGAGGGAGTAAGAGTCGACGTCTGCGAAAGTGTTGGTGTTGTGGATATAGTTGGAGTTGGTGATATTGTCGGTGTGTCGGTTGGTAGTTGATTATCCTTGTATAGTTTTGCATAAATACCATATCCTGAACCATCTGGACGATCTTGATCATTTTTGGGATTTTCACATTCCCACGCAATTAAAAAATTACCTTCATCATCCATCGCTATAGTTGGGTTTATCTGCATGTGTTCAAGATATGTATTGACCTGAAATTTATCCCCTATTGCATTGCCGTCACTATCTATCTTCTGAGCTGAGATTCCATAATAATCATAATCAGAAGATCCAAACCATGCAGATACAAAATTACCTGAACTGTTAATTGCAATTGTATATATACCAAAAAACACTTGACAATTTGTATTGATTAAAATCTCTTCTCCCAATGTTTGATCATCTTTTCCAAATTTTTGAGCGATTAGATCATAATCCAATATCCAGGTTATTAGATACTGTCCTTTAGTGTCCATTGAAATTAGAGGTTTTTCACATTTTCCACTTTGTATAGAAATTACTTTGACCTCACCTCCCACTTTATCTCCATTATGATCAAACCTCTGGAAAACAATTTCTGAGTTGTATTCTTTATTGATATCTTTATAAACACTTCTCCATACAATAATAAAATCTCCATCACTTCCCAATGCTACTGATGGTTGATGTTGCTTTGATTCACTAAAAGTGTTTACTTTAAACTCGCAACCAATTCTGTTGCTATCATTGTCAAATCTCTGTGCATAAACACTGTATTCTGATTCGTCCTGCTCCTCACTCGTCCAGACAACCACAAAATTACCTTCATCATCCATAGCAATTGAATGCTCCCATTGATCGAGGTCGGTATAAGTATTTACCTGAAATTCACCTCCAATCTTAATACCATTTTTGTCGAATCTTTGTCCATAGATGTCGTACCAATATAACATCCTTCTAGACCATATAATCACGAAGTTACCTTCATTGTCCATCGCAACAGAAGGTTCCCAGTCCCATTGCCATTCGTTTCTGTCGGAATTAACACGTATTTCACCCCCAAGTTTTCTACCATGCGGGTCATATCTCTGAGCATAAATACCCCAATTTGAAACATCCTGTTTATTACTTTCCCAAATAATCACGAAATTACCACTCTTACTCATTGCTACAGTGGGACTTTTCTGATCGTTTTCAGTAAAGCTGTTTACAAGAAACTCAGCTGGTTCAGCATATAAATCCTGAAAGCATGATAAAATAAGACCTATGACGAATAATATGACTAATGATTTATTCATTTCTCCTCCCTAAATCACTTATTAAAACCTAAACGCAAAAATACTTACCCTTGAATTTCTCCTTTAAATTTATACTATTATAACGCCCGAAAATTGTCAATTAACAAGATCCTGAAAAATACGTTATAATAATATTTTAAAACATCCAGACTATATTTGAGGACATATAAATGGTTTCAATAAAAGGTGAAGTTGCCCTTATTACCGGAGGAGGCAGAGGAATGGGTCGCGGGATAGCCAATTCATTTGCAAAGAATGGAGCAGATGTCGCGATTATTGGCAGGGATCCAGATGCATTGAAATCCACTAAAAAGGAAATAGAGAGCCTTGGTGTAAGATGCTTTTACAGGGCAACCGATGTCACTCTCGAATCTCAGGTTATGTCCGCTGTGAAAGACATTATGGGTGAGTTCGGAAGGATTGATTTTCTTATTAATAATGCCGGTACATATTTAGTAAAATCCGTAATTGATACCACTATGAATGATTGGGATAATATAGTTGATACGAATCTGAAGGGAACTTTTCTTTGCACGAGGGAAGTTTTAAATCACATGATCAATGTGAAAAAGGGCACGATAATCAATATTGCATCTGTCGGCGGCAGGATAGGCTTGAGCAATAAAGCTGCTTATTGTGCATCGAAATTCGGTGTGGTAGGTTTCTCGAAGGCTCTTGCAAAAGAAGTTAAGAAGCACAGGATCAGGGTGCACATAATTTATCCTTATTACGTGGATTCGGATAAATCACTGGAATTTTCCGAACCCGATAAATCGCTTAAAGTAAACAGGATCGAGGATATCGGCGATTTGATCATATATCTTGCGACAACCCCCTTAAGGGTTAGCATCGAAGAGATAGCAATTGATCCTTATCTTAAGGGATAACAACAGGAGGTATAAAATGAAATATGTCATTATCGGATGTGGAGCAGCGGGAATCAAAGCTGCCGAAACGATTCGCGGTATGGATGAAAATTCCAGTATAACGATGGTTTCAGAGGAATTCGAACCATTTTATATAAAACCCGCACTTGTTGAATACGTAAGTGGGATATTAAAAAAAGAGCAGATTACACGGAAAGAAAATCACGTTTTCAAGAAAGGTGAAATCGAGATATTGAGCGGTAAAAGGGTGGTCGATATCATCCCTTCCGAAAACAGGATCAAATTCAGCGATTCGAACCAAATCGATTATTCGTTTCTCCTGATAACCTCCGGAGGGAAACCGGACATCCCTCATCATCTGAATTTACACAAGGAAAAATACCTGACCATCAACAATCTTACTGATGCCTTGAAATTGCAAAAAAAAGCAGAAGGAGCAAAAACTGCCCTGGTAGTCGGCAATGGCTACATAGGACATGAAGTAGTCCGCTCATTGGTCAAGTCGGGTATTAAAGTCACGTATTGTTCGGACAAGATCAATTTCTGGAATTGGAACGTTCAGGATCTGACTCATGAAAATATAGAAAAAAAGATGCTTGAAAACGGAGTTGATTTAATATTGGGAGATGAAATCCTCGACATCCTGGAAATTGACGATGAGAATATGAAGGTATTCATGTTGAGTAATAATGTCATTGACTGCAATCTTATCGTTTC
>Ga0272441_10013054_pt1 | contig 12018 bp, 8 predicted proteins | sample SSMProp6N_FD_193582 | JGI IMG/M metagenome (GOLD analysis project Ga0272441, IMG submission 193582) | Marine sediment archaeal communities from Little Sippewissett salt marsh, Falmouth, MA, United States - SSM-Prop-6N | ecosystem: Environmental > Aquatic > Marine > Wetlands > Sediment ...
AAAATCGAACTGCAACACCCCGGCTGGCGATGCCGGCAGGCTCCGGCCGAACTGCAGCCCCACATCGTCGCCGGTCAACACCTGCAGCCGCTCACCGGCCGCATCGTATAAAAACCGTCCGGTGCCCTTGGCCGTCCATGTGTCAACCACCGTGTAGTCGGAAAGGCTGTTGCGGCTGAAATCATCTGAAATCTGGCCGGCCAACAATTCTTTGTCGTCGAACACCAACAGCGCTAAGACGATAACCCCAACGGCCACGGAGATATGGTGAACTAACATTTTCGCAATGGGTTTAAAATTCTTCATTTGCACTCGACTTCGCTTTTATCGATTCAGATTAATTGTAAATCTCGAATCCAGGTATTTTTTCGACCTTCAAGATAGAAATAAGCGATTGTCGTTCAGATTCACCTTTTAAGCAATTAACATGCCTTGCTAATGCAATTTGGCCGCAGATTGTATATTTGTTATGGCCCATCCTTACTGGATAACCTGTATTTGGTAACCTGATTACATTTTTTCCTCCGTGAAATTTTTGTAGTTCTATAAGTGTTTTCCCCTTTTGATTAAATTTTTACACAGAATGAGTGGAATTTTTTACCTCAAATTATGGCAAGCTGTTCATATCAGACTTACCAAGAGATCCTATCAACCAAGCTCTTTATCACCCGCAACGTTTTCATTGTCCGAACAATTGATGACTGGCATGTGACGAGTGCCTAACGCCTTCGATGCACCTCGACGTTTTCTATACCTCGGGTCGATTGGATTCTTCGGTAATCCATAAAACCCAATCTTTTGCCATATCGGGCGGTTCGAACTCATTTTGCCCGCTGTGAACAGTTCCTGCAGGTATGAACCGTGGGGATGGTTCTCTCACATTGTACCAATAGGCAACCACATCAGGGTTCGTGACCTGCAAGGTGACTTTGCCCGAACTTGAATAGACGACGTAGTGGCGACCTTCTTCTGCCAGGCAAAAACTGTTGAATCCTCCTTTTTTCAACAGTGAGTTGGAGGGTTTCATCCTCTGAAACGGGACCTTTCCTTTTTGAATAAAATTTAAAAATGAGGCGATATCGCTTCCTGTTCCGCCGCCGGCGGCACCGCCGCAAAAATTCGCCCACATTTTTGCTCTCAGGGATTTATCAGAATCGTCCGTCAAAATGCCGAATTCTTCGCTCAGATGAGGAATTGTTTCGTCTTTGTAAAGGTTGACGGCAAGTTCATTCACTTCTTTAGCGGTAGATCGGTTACCAACTTGCGATGCAATGAAAGTGGGCCATTTTTGGTTGGAAAATTCCCAATAATTCGCCCCATTGAATAAATCTTCCAATCGTTTTAGAAAATTCTGTTTTTTTCGTAACTTTTTTTTTCCTTGGACCGAAACACCATGTACCGATAGCAGACGATTCCAAGGATTGCGTGCTTGAATATAATTTCCTGCCTCGTTGATTCCGTCTTTGTGCCACCCTTCTTCCCACTCTAAACAGATAACGAATAAGGTATTACTAAAGGATGATAGCCTTGCCATGCTGTATCTAAATAAAATTTCTTTCTCTCTTTTTGATAATTTTCCAAACTGGCTATCGTCGGCAAAAAACCACATCGAGGCAATTATTCCCCTTCTATTAAAATTATCAATACAGTCGTCATAAAACTTCCATCGTTTCATGTCCATTCTATCCCGATCGAGGTCACCGGATCTTTCAAGCCATGGTGTCACCTTCTCGCCATTGTAATCGCCTTTGTTAGCAATGTACAAATTGATCTTATTTGCCTTGTGAAAATATAGTTGCCGCTTTAAAATGGCTTTACGGTTGTTTTCGTTCAGATCATCCGCCATGTATACATGGGTACTCAGGAGTCCTCCGCTGAAGTCTAAGAAATTACCTTGCAAATATAAAAACGGACCGTTCTGATATTTGAAGTACTTCCCTTGGGATATCACGCCGCCTTTCGAGCCTTTATCGGAACACGCAAATTCACCCGTCATTGTTTCGAAGTTATTCTTGCCATTATCGCCTGATATCGTTTTCCAACGCCATATCCCGGTTTTGTGCGGGCAAATTCTCGCTTTCCATATGCTCCCTTTTTGGCCTCCCTTGCCATTCCCGTCAAAAAAACCGTCAATAACTTTAGTATTCATGTCAGGGTCCGTTACTTCTATTCTAAGCAAATATGTATAAAAAGGATTGTCAGGCATTTCAGACGAACTGAACTCCAGTTCGTAAACGTCATACAGTCCGACCCTTTCAATACTTCCTGCACTTTCAATTAAATCAGAGTTAAAAAGGCTAGCAAAAAACACTACCAGAATGTATAGTCCTATTCTCAACATCTTAATTTTGGTTTAATTGATCAAAAATGCATTTAGATTCTACCACCGATAACAGCTGCCGGAATACCCGCAACAACTGAGTAAGGTGGAACATCCTTGGTTACGACGCTCCCCGCTCCTATAACGGCCCCCCGGCCAACATGACATCCCTTTAGTATGACGGCTCCTGCTCCTATTAGAACATCGTCGTCGATTGTTGTGCTTTTGCTGGTAACGCCTTGGTTGATGATTAAAAGATCTTTCTTTTCGAAATTTCTTGAGGAAGAAAGGATTGTAACGCTCGGCCCGATCCTTACATAGTCTCCTAAAGTTATATGTTCATCGCCATTGGCGATTTGGACAAAGTTATTGATAGAGCATTTCCGTCCAATGGAAATTTTTCCCATATTGGTTTGGATGACCGCAAATGGCTTAACCACCGTTCCTTTACCAAAGGTAATCCGGCTGCTCAATTGAACCGAGGCTCTGGGGCTGATCATGCACTTGAATCGAAAACCGTAAAAAAACGACGCCACAATTTGTGGTACCAGATATCGTTGAGCGATGCGCAGCGATGGCTTCAGCACGCTGTTCTCCTTTTCATAAGAGTCGGCGGGTAAACTCCTGCATTGAATCGATCGATTCGTTTTCGAAATACAGGCGATACCAAATTTCCAAATTCAGCAAAATCCACAGTCTAAAATTGTGGTCGACACGACCGTTCATATGTTCTTCAAAAATTGTTTTCACGAATGTGGGCGAAAAAATCCCCATTTCAATAAACCGGGATTGCTTAAAGAGTTGGCCAAGAAAGTTGCGAAGATCTGTTCGCAGCCAAATGCCGATGGGGAAACCGAATCCCTGTTTCTCGCGATAGATTAAATCCCGGGGTAAGTACTTGGACGCTACTTTCTTCAAAATATATTTCAGATTTCGCCCCTTTAATTTCATCTCGGCCGGAATCGAGGCGGCATACTCGACAACCTTGTAGTCGATCAACGGTGAACGGCTTTCCAGTGAATGCGCCATGCACATCCGATCAACGATTACGAGGAGGTGATCCGGCATGCGGGTCATCAGATCGGTGTAAAGCATCCGATCCACGAGGTGATCCACATTTAGTGAATCAAAATATTTCATTATTTTGGCGAGAGAATCGTAATCTTGAATTTGCCCCTTTGCTTTATCCGTAAATAATTTTTCTTTGGCCTGCGGTGTAAATCTTAAAAAACTCATGCTTTGCGTATACCGCTCACCGCCCTTGAATAGAGACATTTGATTGACCCAGGCGGCTTTCTGAGCCAGACTCTTATAACCGAAGGTTTCAGGAATCCTATCGATGATCTTTTTCATGGCCGTTTCACGGAACCAGCGCGGAAGCATGCAATAATAATCTACAAGACGATTTCCGGAAAAACGGTCATAGCCTGCAAAATTCTCATCACCACCATCCCCCCCCAGAACCACTTTTACCTTCTCACTGGCGACTTGGGCGACCAAATAAACACCAACTCCAAACGGATCCGATGGTTCATCCAAATGATAGATCATGGAGGGAATCAGGTGAATGAGGTCGGCTCGAACGATGCGCTCATGCGCCTCCAAGCCGTAGCGTTCGGCTACCATTCTGGCGTAAGGGAGCTCGTTGAAAGCCTGCTCCTTGACTCCTATGGAAAACGTGGGAAACGGTTTATCGGTCAGCTTGGCCATCATGGCGGCGACAGTACTGGAATCTATTCCCCCGCTGAGAAAAGCACCGACTTGAACGTCGCTGAGGAGATGGCCTTCAACCGTTTTTAACAGCAGAGAGTCGAGTCCGTCGACAATCTCGGTTTCATCGCCCATGAACTTGTTGTTGAAATTTAACTCCCAATACTTATTCACAGAGGCTTTGCCGTCTTTGAGGGTAAGATGCGATGCCGCTGGAAGTTTGTGAATACCTTTGAACAAAGAATACTGGTCGGGAATAAAGCGTAGAGACAGATAATGCCAAAGTGCATTTAGATCTATCGCGCGATCAATCAGTCCCGCTGTCAAGAGGGCCTTAACTTCAGAAGCAAAGGCGAAGGCCCCGTTTTTCTGACAAAAAAACAACGGCTTTTGCCCCAAATGATCCCTCGCCAGGAACAAGACGCTGTTAGTTTTGTCCCAAATAGCAAAAGCGAACATCCCTTGCAGACTCTTGACGCAGTCCTGGCCGTGTTCCTCATAAAGATGCAAAATGACCTCTACATCCGTAGATGTTTTGAAAGTGTGGCCGTTCTGGATGAGTTTTTGTCTCAACTCCGGACTATTGTATATTTCGCCGTTGCAGATCAACTGAAGGGAATCGTTTTCATTGGAAATCGGTTGGCGGCCGCCGTCGAGATCGATAATGCTCAATCGTCGCTGCCCAAGCGAGATAACATCGTCATGGTAGTACCCTTCTTCATCGGGTCCCCGATGAATCATTACTTTCGTCATGTCTGTGATAACATGCTTTTTATTTGGAGATATTATGCCGGCAATCCCGCACATTTACGGTCTCCTTTTCTTCCCTACCCAATGCACACAGCAATAGGCTAATTCGGCCTTCCCCCGCTATCGAGATACCCTTCGCGCTTATACCATTCTGCCGTTCTTCGCAGGCCTTGATCTATACCGACTTTAGGCTGGTAACCGAGGTCATGTTTGGATTTATCAATCTTAAATGCCCTGTTTTGCCGATACCAGTCCACACGGCGCGGAAATATCGGCGGCGTAACCTTAAAGGGCCGACAGACCTTTTCACAAACGTGTCCGGCAATGATAAGCGGCGATATCGGAAACCTGGGTGTACGAACAGTGACACCCAGCGCGTCGGCAACCTTGTGAACGAGCTTCTCTATTTCAAGGTATTCTTCATCGGCGATCAGGTAAGCTTGGCCGTTGCCCTTTCCCCCTTCCATTGCAAGGACAAACGCATCGACCAAGTTGTCGATGTATAGTGGATGATACAGAGTCCGGCCGTTGCCGAAAATCGGAAAAACGCCTTTAGCCACCCGTTTAAAAATCATCTGAAAGCGTTCCGGATCCCCGGGCCCATAAATGGCCGCAGGCCTTAGAATCACTGTTTTCATTCCCTTTTCAAAATATGACAGCACCAAGGGTTCGGCTTCGTATTTTGTGCGTTGATAATAATCGGCGGGTTTTATCGGTGCGTTCTCATCGCCTGGCGGATGGTCGATATTTCCATGGACACCGCAGGTGCTGCAATAAATCAATTTTTTGACGCCGGCTTGAAGTGCGGCCTCCAGTACAATTTTTGTGCCGTTCACATTGACGTCCTCGTAGTAACTGTCAGGTACGTCCAATTCCCGGAATGCTGCGGCCAAGTGGTGCACGACATCAATTCCGGCCATGCACCGATTGACAATAGCCTCGTCAGTGACGCTGCCGATCACCACTGTTGCGCCCCATTGCTCGAGTTCCTTTGTTTTTAAACCCTCTTTATAATCGAGAGCGACAACGGCATGCCCCTCGTCCAGCAGACGCTTCACGAGCGCCTTTCCGGTAAATCCCGTACCGCCGGTGACCAATATGTTCATTCAGTTATCCTCCATCTAATGAATCACAGACTCAATGGTGCTCTGATAAACCGACAGCAGCCGGTTTACTGTCGCTTCCCAAGAAAACCGTTCCCGTGCCCGCCGCCGGTTGGCGTCGCCAGCCGAGCGGGATCTGCCTGAGAGGCCAAGCGCATCGACAATGGCCCTGGCAAAGTCTCCCGTGCTGCCGGGTTTGGCAAAAATGCCGGATGCTCCCAGCAGATTTCGATTGTTTACGGTATCGAAACAGACGATTGGAAGTCCGGCACCCATGTAGTTTAAGATCTTACCGCTGGCCTCACCGGCCCCGCTGATCTTGGGGTCCACGGCCAGGTCAGCCATGTTCAGGTAGGCGGGCAAATCAAAAAAATCGACCTTCCCCGTGAAACGGACATAATCCCCGACGCCGAGCGCTTCGATCCTGCTCCGGCTCTGCTCCACAGGATGTCCGACGATCAGGAAAACTGCATCCCGGCGCACCTCCAGGACAAGAGGAATCGCTTCCAGCAGATAGTGGATCCCCTTGGACGATAAAAGAGAGCCGGTGTACAGAACCACCTTATGGTCCCTTTCTATGTTGAGGACTTTATTCAGGCCGTTACCGGCTTTGATGGAAAAAAAATCCGGATCGATGCCATCGTTCAGAACAGTGATCTTGTTATCTGGAACCTTCATCTTTGAGACCATATAGCGTTCGTTTTCTTTTGAACTGCAGACGAGTCTGTCCGGCAGCTTGTATATCATTTTTTCAATGCAGATCATGAGAGCGCGCAAGACACTTTTTTTTTGTATCAAACCGTAAGCTTCCATCTCCCCGCTGAGGCTGCCCTGCACATCGAAGATAACTGGAATCTTACCCCGGAAGGCGAGCTGACTCACCATCCAACCGATCAGGGCTCCTTCATGCAGGTGCCCGTGGATAATGTCAGGCTTAAAACGAATTGCCGTTCTTATGCTCCGCCACAACAGGAGTAGGTCCAAATATAGCTTATGCCAGGAGCCGCCGGCTTCGAGTTTGGTGTACCAAGGAATATTGATGATGCGCTCTATCTGCAGATTGCCGATGTTTCTTCCATTATGATACGTGGTGATCACGACTGAATGGCCCCTATCAAGAAGCTGCTCTACTTCACCAAGAATCCGTATATGGCAACCGCGGTCGGCAAAAAACGGGGTTGGCGCGATATGAAGAATTTTCATTTGTTTTTTAAAAAATAAGGGTATCTTATGGAAAATAGAACCGTAAGGTTCGTTATACTGACAAAATTTTGTAGACTTCAGATAACTCACGCCTGGCTTGATCTGCCGTCCAGTTTAGCTCCCGGGCGACGATCTCAGCACACGTCTTCAGGCAAGCATCTCCCGGGTTGCCTACAGTGCCAATCCCGGTGCGTCTGAAAACGACATCGCTTAATTTTTGTGCCATCTCTTTTCGCACAGCATGGATCAGCTGAGCTTTTAGGATCGGCAGTTCCCGATGTACCCTGTCACACCATTCCGGATTTTCATCGAAATACCTGAGTAGGTCCCGGTAGCGGTCACCGTAGTTTGAAACAAGCTGCCGTGTAACGTCTTCATCAAGAGAATCGGTGCGAAGAACGGCTTCTTCTAAAAAGCGACCGAATTGCTCGATATGTCCACCGAAAACGTGGTGTTGATCGGTTCGGCAGTCCGGTGGTGCGTACCCTAGCTTTTCGAATACCACGTCGATGGTTCTTTGGGCCAGTTTTCGGGCGGTGGTGTACTTGACACACAAGCAGGTCACCAAACCTTTTATTTTGTCGCTGCGGGCGTGATCGATGACGCGATCATTCCGACTGCCCTGGTAACCTTTCATCGCGTTTATCTCGTCGTCGATGTAAAGACCGCCGTATTGCATCAAGACATCTTCTCGGGTTAATCTTCCAGCGGGATAGGCGGCGTTGACTTCTTGAATCAATCCTACGATGTCCGTATCGCTAACCATCTTGCCATCCGGATTGCCGTCAAAGGATTCATTGGTCGTGCCAATCAATGAACGGCCGCGCCAGGGAATGATAAAATAATGACGCCCGCCTCTTTGCAGAAGTGACTCGGCATTTCTATGTCGGGTTGTCAGAGCGACGGCATGGTTCCGAGTAACCGGCCTGGTGACGATGTGAATCCCTTTTGAGTAGCGCAAGGTCCGCAACGGACTTTTTTTACACAGCTTATCAAGTAGTGGGCAAACCCATGGACCGGCGGCATTCAGAACGATTTTGGCCTTTACTTCGAAAGCATTGCCGGTGATTCGATCGCAAGCCTTGATGCCACAAACACGGTTTGACATTTTAATAAAATCTGTCGCCTCAGCGTAATTTACCACCTGTGCGCCGGCTTCACGGGCTGCAAAAACAACCGACAATGTCAGTCGTTCGGGGTTGTGCATTTGACACTCGTAGTAGAGTATACCACCGTTCAGCCCGGAAAACGCAAGTCCTTCCTCCCTCTCGATGACTTGCCGTCGACTCAGCATGCGGTGCACCGGGAGGATTGCTTGAGGATCACCGGAGTTTCGCTTGTTGCGGGACAAAAACTCGTACACCGCCATGCCGATCTTAAGGATTTCCCTGCCTTTCATTAGATGCCCGTAAGTGGGAACAATAAAGGGCACGGCCCGTATCATGTGCGGTGCAATTCGGCGGAAAACCATCCTCTCATGCAACGATTCGATGACACGGTTCAACGCCCCGTATTGCAAGAATCTAACTCCGCCGTGAATCAATTTTCCGGAAGCGGCTGAGGTAGCGCCGCCAAAGTCGTCTTTTTCAATCAAGGCCACCGATAGGCCGCGAAGGGCCGCATCCAATGCCGCAAAGGCGCCGGAAATACCGCCCCCGACGACCAGTAGATCGTATTCTTGATTGGTCAGCTTGGTGAGGTCACGATTCAAGAGTTTATAAGGCTCCGCCTGTTTTCCGGAAAGATTTTTCCGTGGAATTGAAAAGTAATATGCGCCAAATTAGCTCAGTCGGGAAATGTACTCGCTGCAAGTGATGAAACGATAAGCGGAAAAGGTGTTCAGAAATTTTATCAACTTATCCTTCGTACTACTTATATTGGAATAATGCCTAAACTTATAAATTGCCGAACTGTTTTTTACCCTTGGTTGGTTGGGATCTATTTCCCATGGATGCAAGTAAAACAAATAAGCGTTATCGCTTTTTAGAATTGTTTCGACGCCGATTTTGAAAAGTGCGAAAGGAATAATACGGAAATATGCCCCCCCTCCCCAAGGCAGGACGACGCTTTTGGGACTATGGTTGTTTCTCGCCCTTCGGCTAAACACTCGGTCGGTAAATTGATGCAAAAAATGACTTCCGATCATCAAATTACTGACAGGTAATTCAAAAAAATTATTGGATAATTTGAATGCAATTCCTTTCCGGGCGTTTCCATTTAGCGATATTTTTCCATATCGACCGTGAATGGAAAAAGAATTATAACTCGAATCATAGCGGTATCCGCATCTTTCAATCGTTTCGAGCACTTCTCTGTTGACAGAAAAACTCGGTGAACGAAATCCCATTATTTCACGACCACTGATGTCTTCCAACCGATTTTTACTCTTGGTTAATTCCGCGGTCAGTTCAAGTGATGTTTGATAATCGCATCGGTTATGATCATACGTGTGAGATGCAATCTCATGCCCGCGAGATTGAATCTCTCTAACCAAATGGGGTAAGCGCTCGGCGATCCAGCCAAGGGTGAAAAATGTTGCCCGTACCGTTGGCGACGAACGGTGATCCAGACCGCTTCGGTCTGCCGGGGAGCATTTTGATGATCGCTTGACGGAGTCGAAAAGATCGAGGAGATTGTGGACGTTTCTTTCGACTCGCAATTCACGTTGCTTCCAGCTGGAAAAAGGTATCCACTGTTTGAAATTTTCTACCTGAAACCAGTCTTCCACATCAATTGTGATCAGAAAATATTTTGCGTCTGTCGCGTTGGTTGCGTCTGTCGCGTTGGTTGCGTTCGTTGCGTTTTTTGCGTCTGTCGCGTTCATTGCGTCGTTCGCGTTGGTTGCGTCTGTTGCGTTTATTGCGTCGTTCGGGTTGGTTGCGTTACTTGCGTTGGTAGGGTTGTTTAGATGATTGGGTGATTTGTTGATTAGTTTATTGGTTGATTTGGTTGAATGGTTGACATGTTGGTCGGGGTCCCCCCCGTTTTCTTTTTTTGAGATATCAACCCAATCAACATAATTTACTCAATCAACGTTGTTGCGCTTTTCTCTGCACATTGTCTTTAATACGTTTCACGTGGCCGCGACCGAGTCCTTTGACCTCGCAGCCCAGTTCGAAATATCGCTGGATCTTAGCGTCATCCAAAATACCGAAGCAGTCAATAATGGCCGCTACGCCGTCGATCATTTCGACGACCTGATCTGGATTTAAGTCGAGATATTCCTTATGCCGCACAGCAATGACAACCGCATCCGCTCCTTGAAGCGTTGCTTTTAAATCTTTCAGCACAATTGATTCCTGCAGCCGATCCTGGTTCCTGAAGAAGCGCGACCACGAATGCCCCGGGGCCGGATAAGTGTCCTGTTTTTCGAGTTCCCACCAGTGAGAGACGTACGGATCATGAATAAAGACATCTCCCCCCATTTCGGTCAACTTTCGCACAATTATTTCCGATCCGCTGTAACGCGTGTCGCCGACGTCTTCTCTATATGAAGCGCCCAGCAGTGCGATACGGGATGCGGCAACGATTTTACCCATGTTACGCAGGGCATCTCGAACAAGCTCAGCCACATGGAGGCTGCGGGTGTCATTGATGTCGATCGCCATCGGTGTCAATTTAAACAGATCGTCCTCGAAACCCATCAATGTGTTGTAGGCCCAAACTCCCAGCCCGCCGTCCTTCGGCAGACAGTAACCGCCAATGCCCGGTCCGGGAAAGATAATATTCGAATGCGTCGGCCTGACCTTGATGGCGTTGATTACTTTTATCAAGTCCACACCGTTGCGTTCCGCATAGCGACTCCATTCATCGAGAAAAGCCAGAATCGTCGCACGGTAGGAGTTTTCGACGATTTTACAGGTTTCACTCTCGATCGGCTGGTCAAGAACCGTCAGGGGAAACTTCTCGACATTTAGAATATCGGATAAGAATTGCGTCACCCGTTCCCGGGCGGTCTGATTTATGCCGCTGCATACTCGCCAGAAATCGCGAATCGAGGCCACATAATTGCGCCCCGGCATCACCCTCTCAAATGAATGCGCCAGGATGGGTTCGGCATCTTTCAGGCCGCGCTGTTCAAACGCTTTTTTCATTATGGGGTACGCCACGTATTGGGTCGTCCCCGGCGGCACGGTGGTTTCTATGAGAACGAGACAATGGGGCGCAATCTTTTCACCGATGACCTTCAGACTGTCTTCCAAAGCGTCAATGTCGGCATGGCCCCGGCAAACATTGCCAAATGATTCCTTATGATAGTCGCATTGGACATCCACGATCACAACATCGGCCAAAGATAGAACGTCATAGGTAAAGGTTGCCAATAGAGTCTGCTTTTCCAATACACAGCGCGCGATCATCGGAGCGACCTCAGGATCTTCGGCTTTAACCGGTGAAATTCCTCGGTTGAGGTACGGAATTTTCCAAAAAGACCGCGGAGACGGTCTCTGCATGCCGATGACAAACTTGCTCGGTTTTCCGGTCTTCTTGTCAGAGGAGTCTGCCACCACGGCGGCCATAACCGCGCCAACGAAACCGATCCCCATGACGACGACGATCTCGTGGCCTTTGAGCCGTTGTTTTTTAACGAGTTTTTTGAGCCTTATGAATTCTGATTTAAAATCCTTTTCAGTTGGTAGCCTGAAAGTTTCGCCAGCCGGGCAGACAGACACAGCGGTTTCCTGGCAAAGGATTTCAGATTCGCGATATTGCTTTTCATTTTTCATCGTAACCTTTCCTTCTGACGGAGATGCGCAGCGATATGCCCTCTGTAAAAACAGCGGCATCAACCAGCTATCTAATTTTTTCAGGGAATACCGAAAAAGTCTTTAACGGATCGAACAATCCTGACGGCTGTGCGACCGTCCCACAGGTCGATTTTGGGCGGCGCTTTTTCAGGCGAGGAAAGGACTCTTACAACCCTCCTGAGCAAAT
>Ga0272441_10013055_pt1 | contig 12018 bp, 8 predicted proteins | sample SSMProp6N_FD_193582 | JGI IMG/M metagenome (GOLD analysis project Ga0272441, IMG submission 193582) | Marine sediment archaeal communities from Little Sippewissett salt marsh, Falmouth, MA, United States - SSM-Prop-6N | ecosystem: Environmental > Aquatic > Marine > Wetlands > Sediment ...
CGAGCTGGGGCTGGATTCCCTGGCCCTGATGGCCACCAACGAGAACCCCCTGGGTGTCTCGCCCAAGGCGGCGGAGGCGATCAGGGCGGAGAGCGTGAAGGTGAACCGCTATCCCCAGGGCCCCTGCACCTACCTGAAGCGGAAGCTAGCCCCCAGGCTGGGGATAGACGAACAGATGATTATCTTCAGCAACGGGGCGGACAACTGCCTGCGCATCATCGGCTACACCTTTCTCAACACCGGCGACGAGGTGATCGTGGCGCATCCGACTTTTCCCGTTTACGGAATCGTAGCCCGGGTGATGGAGGCGGTTCCCGTAGAGATTCCCCTCAAAGATTACACCCACGATTTGCCGGCCATGGCCGAACGGATCGGAGCCAAGACCAAGCTGGTCTTCGTGTGCAACCCCAACAATCCCACCGGCACCATCGTTGGCAGGAAGCAGCTGAACGCCTTCGTGGAGGCCCTGCCGGATCACGTAGTCCTGATCCTGGATGAAGCCTACTTCGAGTTCGTAGACGATGAGGACTATCCCAACGCCCTGGACTACATCCGGGAGGGCAGAAACGTGGTGGGTCTGCGGACTTTCAGCAAGCTATACGGGATTGCCGGCCTTCGTATCGGCTATACCCTGGCTTCACCGGAATTGACAGCCGTAATGGAGCGGGTGCGGGAACCCTTTCCCGTCTCCAGGGTTGCAGAGGCGGCTGCCCTGGCCGCTTTGGACGACGAGAAGTTCAAGAGCCGGGTATTGGCCAACAACGAGGAGAGCAAGCGCTTCTTCTACCGGAGCTTCGACAAGCTGGGCCTGTCCTACGCCAAGACCAACACCAACTTCATGTTCGTGGATCTGGGCGCCGACGCCAAGGAGGCCGCCCAGGCTCTGCTTGAACGGGGATACTTGATCCGTCCGGGAACTCCCTGGAGGCATCCCAGCTTCGTCCGCATTACCTTCGGGACCATGGAGGAGAACCGGGGGTTCCTGGATGCACTGACGGCGGTGCTGGGGAAATGAGAATACGCCGGGACCGTAGTGCGGCAGCAGGCCAATTGCGGATAGCCGAAAACGATCGGGCGAGGGTTTCGCTCGTTTTACCACAGAGAACAGGAAAAACCTAAAACAAGGAAGGGAGGAGACGAATATGTCACTTCAAGACCTTTGCAAAGCCGTGGAGACGGGAGACCAGGCCAAAGGAACGGATCTGGCTCAGAAACTCGTTGACGGGGGAACCGATCCCCTCGAGATCATTGATGCCCTGACAAACGTAATGGATGAGATCGGGGAGAAGTTCGCCCGACTGGAGATCTTCCTGCCCGAGATGATGATGAGCGGGGAGGCGATGTCCAAAGTCGTGGGGGTGCTCACGCCTCACTTGAAAGCCGGCGGCGGCGGGGAGCCCAAGGGCAGGGTGGTCCTGGGCACGGTGAAAGGAGATCTGCACGAGATCGGCAAGAACATCGTCAAGCTGATGCTTCAAGCCGGTTTCTTCGAGGTCCGGGACCTCGGTGTGGACGCCGATCCCATCACCTTCATCAAACAGGCCGAGGAGTACGGTGCGGACATCATCGGGGCCTCTTCCCTGATGACCACCACCATGCCCCATCAGAAGGAGATGATCGACATTCTCAAAGATGAGGGCAAGCGGGACAAGTACAAGGTCGTGATCGGCGGAGCCCCGACCACGGTGGAATGGGCCGATGATATCGGCGCGGATCTCTATGCGCCGGATGCCGGTTCCGCAGCCAAGCTGTTCACCGACCTGTTGAAGAAATAACAGACGAGGAGGTAGTAACTATGAGCAATCCATACAGACTGTGGGAAATACAGGGCCGCTCCAATACCGGCCCCTTCTGTGACGAGGATGATTTTCTGCCCAAGATCTTCGCGCCCAAACTGCGGGAGATCATCAAGAAGTACGAGATCAAGTACGACCCCAAGACCCCGGTTCCCACCGACGACAAGATGGCCGACCGGATCTGGCAGGCCGGATGGGAGCTGTTCCGGGAGGTGGGACTGTACAACACCGACACCCACCGGATCATCAAGATTTCCGACCAGGAGATCAAAGAAGCGTTGTACGCGACCTCCGACCGCTACTGGGTCGGCGCGGGCAAGGATGCTGTGCTCTGGAAACACAGGAGCGTGGAGGACACCGAGCCTCCCTTCTGCATCTTCAGCCCGGACTGCACCTGTTCTGAGGAGCTGTTCTACTCCTACTGCCTGGCCTTCCTCAAAGAGCCCCTTCTGGACGGTTTCTGTGCACCGATCCTCGAAGAGTCCATGGGACAGCTGATCCGTTCGGCCAGCCCCTTCGAGATCAACGGCTGTACCGAGCACATCTACAAGATGCGCCTGGCCGCCAAGCAGGTCGGCCGCCCGGGTACCTTCTTCGTGGCCGTGGGCACGGCTGAGCACGACACCGGCCAGATCGCCGTGTCGAACAACGAGTGGGGCGTACGCACGAGCGACAGCCGCATCATCGGCACCCTGACCGAGTTCAAGACCGCCGACACCCTGCTGAACCGGGCCGTCCACTGCGCCCAGTACGGTTGCTACTCGGGAAATCTCACCGGTCCCATCTACGGAGGCTGGTGCGGAGGATCCGAGGGGGTGGCCGTGGCCCTGGTGGCCTACAGCCTCAACGGCCTGTGCATCTACGGCACCCAGTACAACCAGCACTTCCCCTTCCACCTCAACTGGGGATCCAACACCACCCGGGAGCTGCTGTGGCCGATCTCCATGGCCGGAGCGGCCATGGCCCGCAACAGCAAGCTGCTGTACACCTCTAACGGCTTCGCCAACGCCGGACCCATGACGGAGATGCTCTTCTACGAGACCGCCTGCCACGCCCTGGTCAGCGTCGTGACCGGCTGGCACTTGTGGGAGATGGCCTCCACCCGCAACAAGTTCCGCAACCGGGCCACCCCGCTGGAGGCCCGCCTGGGCATGGAGGTGGGGCACGCGGTGGCCCGCCAGGGCATGACCCGCGGCCAGGCCAACGAGATCGCCCTCAAGCTCCTGTCCAAGTACGAAGCTAACGCCGGGGACGCCCCCAAGGGCGTGGAGTACCAGGAGTGCTACGACGTGGCCAAGGCCAACCCGACCCAGGAGCACTACGACATGTACCGCAAGGTAAAGGATGAGGTGGCCAAGCTGGGTGTGGAGTTCCCCTATTGAGATAGCGGGTCTGAGCCCGCCAATGCGAGCCTGGATAACACCGGATGAGCAAGTGAAAGAATCCAGGGCGCCGTGCTCCCTATCCGGAGTACTGCGCCCTTATTTCTCTGCCGGTCGGGCAGCGGTTCCGGTGGCCGGATGCAGCGGTCCCGTGTTATGATTCGGGAAACACCTGTTGGAGGACCGAGTGCCTAAAACACTGATAATCGACCACGACAAGTGCACGGGCTGCCTGATGTGCGTCCAGGCCTGCTCGCTCGTGAAGACCGGAACGTTCAATCCGGCTGCCTCCCGGATCCGCATCGTAGATTGGGAAGCCAGTGGCGTGACCAACCCGATCGTCTGCCAGCACTGCAGCGAACCTGTGTGCCTGCCCGCCTGTCCGGAAGGGGCCATCAGCAAGGATCCCAGCAGCGGCGTCGTGCGCATAGATCCTGAAGCTTGCCTCAACTGCACGATCTGCCGGAAGGTGTGCCCCTTCGCCGGCCCTGTCTACTCACCTGTGGAGCAGCGGGTCGTGCTGTGCGACCACTGCGGGGGTGAGCCGACCTGTGTCAACGTGTGCCCCACCGACGCGCTTCAGTATCTGGAATACGTACCGGGAGAGGCGGGCGCTCGCCTCCAGGCCATGATGGAGATTCGCAGCACGGTCGCCAAGAAGGAGCACCGGAGATGATACTCACGATCGATCTGTCCGGTAAGAAACTCAGCACCCAGCGCATTCCCGATGACTGGCCGCACAAGTACATCGGCGGGCGGGGATTCGCGGTTCGGCTTCTCTACGATCTCACCGATCCGCAGACCGATCCACTGGGACCGGAAAACGTGGTGATCGTGGCCGCCGGGCCGCTCACCGGCACTCTGGCGCCCTCCTCCAGCCGCTGCGAGGTCGTCAGCAAATCCCCACTTACCGGTATCTATGCCCGTGGGGATGTGGGAGGGACCTTCGGACCGATCCTGAGATATGCCGGTTACGATGTTATCTTGGTCCGGGGCAAGGCGGAAAAGCCCGTCTATATCTGGATCGACGACGAGTCGGTCGAAATCAGGGATGCCGGGGCGCTCTGGGGACTCGATGTGTGGGAAGCCCGCGACCAGATTTGCCGGACCCACGAGAGCACTATTCCCGCAAATAAGCAGTTCCTCCATCCCATCGGCAGTCTGCTCATCGGGCCGGCCGGAGAACACTTGAGCCTGGCTGCCTGTGTGATGAGCGGAGTGGCCCATGCCGCCGCTCTGGGCGGACTGGGAGCGGTCTGGGGGTCCAAGAACCTCAAGGGGATCGCGGTCCGGGGCAGCCGGGGGATCCACGTCGCCGAGCCGGAGCGCTTTCTGGAGTCGTGCCGGGCCCAGTGGCGGCGCTACCACGACGATCCCATGTACGAGTCTACGCGCAAATGGGGAACCCTGGGCTGGGTCGGCGGGTCGGACAGCCGCTCGGCGATCTCCGACTACATGCTCGGGGAGCGCTTCGAGGCGATCGAAGAACAGGCCTTCGAGCCCCTGATCGAGAAGAACCGCGCCTGCTACGGCTGTCCGATCCACTGCGATCATTTTCTGCACGTCAAAGAGGGCAAGTACAAGGGTTCCAAGGGGGAAGGCCTGGAAGGGTTCGTGCAGATCCTGGGCATGTCCTTCAAAACCCCCAGCGCGCCGTTTCTGACGGAGTGGAACAACCTCTGCAATCGTTTGGGACTGAACGTGAGCTCCGCCGGGGTGGCGATCATCTGGGCCATCGCCCTCTGGAAAGACGGCATTATCGGTAAACAGGACACCGACGGCATTGAGATTACCGAAGGTAACGAAGATGCCATCATGGAGCTGTCCCGCAAAATCGCCTACCGCGAGGGCTTCGGAGACATCCTGGCCGACTTCCCGGTCAAGGCGGCAGAGCGCTTGGGTCGTCACTCTGATCGCTATGCCGCCCACACAAAGGGACAGTTCGCCTGGATGCCCGGACACGGCATCGGGATCACCCTGGTATACACGATGTCGTTGAACGTCAACTCTCGTGGCTACGACCATCTGATGGGGGGGATGAGCATCCTGACCCCGAACTTGCGGACCGAGTTCGGAATAACCGAACAGTTGCTCACCCGTCTGGGCGCTGAACGCTACGGCGACGCGGAAATTTTCGCCAAGAACGCCTGGGACTATCATCCCAGGATCGTAGAGGCCGAGTGCGAGTTCGAGCAGATGATGGTGCTGGCCGACATGATGGGGACCTGCAAGTTCGCAACCCGCTACAACCATCCGGTGACCGGGATCTACTTCCCCGAGTGGAGAGATTTCCTCTCCGCGGCTTCAGGCCGGGAGTACAGCGAGGAGGACCTACAGACCGCCGCGCGGCGGGTGATCGCCCTGGAGCGCTGCTACAATGCCCGGGCGGGAATGCGCCGTGTCGATGACTATCCCTTCTACCTCTGGTGGGAGAAAAAGCACGGCGAACCCCATCCTTTCTACACGGAGGAACAGATCCCGCTGGACCGGGACAAGTACGACCGCATCCTCGATGAGTGGTATGCGATGCGGGGATGCGATCCCGATACCGGCATCCCGACCGGAGAGGAACTGGAGCGCTGCGGTCTTCAGGATGTAGCCGAGGATCTGCAGAAGCGAAACGTTCGCCCCTAACCGGGTTCTCAGTTTTCGGAGCCGGTTCATTTGACAGCTGTTACCATCTCCCCTATACTGTAGGCCAACACCGGCCTCACTATGTGAGGCCGGATTCGTAGTATTTCCAAGGAGGTGCAACATGAAAAGGATGTTTCTGTTCCTGGCGCTCTTGTTTTGCTCCATCGGTCTGATCTGGGCCGGCGGCGGGCAGGGGGAAGGACCGGCGGAACCCGAAAAAGAGGGCAAGTACGGCGGCATCATGACCCGGGCTTACTTCGCGCCGGGAACTCTGGATCCTGCATTTGCCAGCGACATCACGGCCGGTGAAATCTGCGGTATCTGGGGGGACTACCTGGCCTACGTGGACGAGGATCTGTCCATCGATCAGAGCCGCAGCCTGGCGGAGAAATGGGACGTGAGCGCCGACGGGCTGACCTGGACCTTTACCCTTCGCAAGGGCGTGAAGTTCCACAACGGCGAGGAGATGACTTCCAAGGACGTGAAGTTCACCTTCGACCGCCTGCGGGATCCCGATGTGGGAGCCGCGCCCTCGAGCCTGTACGCGAACATTGCCGATATTGCCACCCCGGACACCTACACGGTTGTCATGAAGCTGAAGCAGCAGAACCCGGATTTTCTGTTCCAGCTGGGCGAATATCAGTCCATCGTCTGCTGGAGCGGGATCAAGGACTTCAATACCGAGCACATCTTCACCGGCAAGTTCATGTACGAGAGCTACCTGCCGGAGGACCGCATCACCTTCAAGCGCAATCCCAACTACTGGCGCAAGGACGCCGAGGGAAATCAGCTGCCCTACCTGGACGGCATCGACTACCTGTTTCTTGCCGAACCCTCCGCACAGGTGGAGGCCCTGCGGGGCGGCCAGGTGGATTACCTGATCTACCTGCCCTCGGAGTACGTGAAAGCCGTTGAGGATGATCCCAACACCGTGGTGTACCAGAAACCCTCGAATTTTCACTACGCGATCCGCATGCGCAGCGACCGCAAGCCGTTCAGCGACGTGCGCGTGCGCCAGGCCTTCCGCGCCGCCGTAGATCGGGGGGAGATCCTGGAAGGTGCCTTCGAAGGGCTGGGCGTGACCGGACGGGATACACCCTTTGGTCCCGGATACGGGGACTACTACCTCGACGTGCCGGAGCCTAAAAGGGACATTGCCAAGGCCAAGAGGCTGTTAGCCGAAGCGGGCTATGCCGACGGGCTGACCGTGACCCTCACGACCCAGCAGAGCTCCGCCATGCCGGCCATGGCCACGATCATGAAGGAGCAGATGGCCGAGGCGGGGATCACGATCGACATCCAGCTTGTGCCCCCGGATGTATACTACGGCGCGGACAACCTCTGGCTGGAGGCGGATTTCGCCATGACCGACTGGGGCTCCCGTGCAACACCGCAGAGCTACCTCGACCTGGCCTACACCTGTGAGGCCAACTGGAATGAGAGCCACTACTGCGATCCGGAGCTGGACGAGCTGGCCGCCCAGGCTGCGGTGGAATTGGACACGGCAAAAAGAGCGGAGATCTACGCGGAGGTCCAGCGGATCTTCATGGATCGGGGACCCCTTATCGTGGCCTACTTCACCAACAACCTGTTCGGCGCCAGCAGCAGGCTCAAGGGCATCAAGCCCACCAGCTTTTTTCCCACGCACGTGGACTACGGCGTGGTGTACTTCGAGGATTGATATAGGTTCAAGCTTTCCCCTCCCGCGGAGTATATCCGCGAGAGGGGATTCTTATAAACAGTGGCTGAGACCAACGTCAAGAACAAACGGAAACGCGGTCGCCTGATAACGCGTCTGCGTCGTCTGGCCCGCTACCCCGCCACGCTGATCGGTTTCCTCATTGTGGGATTTTTCCTGCTGATGGCCTTTGTCGGACCGCTTGTCGCTCCCTACGGGTACACCGATCAGGATATTTCGGAGCGCTTTCAGCCTCCCTCCAGACAGCATCTGCTGGGCACAGACCGCTTCGGCCGGGACGTGTTCAGCCGCATTCTGGTCGGCAGCCGCGATGTCTACATCGTTGCCGGTTCCGGCGCGTTGCTGGCCGTGGTTTTCGGGATGACTCTTGGCCTGATCGCCGGCTACTTCGGTGGGATCGTGGATGAGATCCTGATGCGCCTGATCGATGTGCTGTTGGCAATCCCGCCCCTGCTCCTGGCCATGATCGTGCTGTTTACCCTTAGCGCTTCCCGGCTGAACGTGATCCTGGTAGTCGGAGTTCTGTACATTCCCATGGTCGCCAGGGTCGTGCGCAGTGTTGTGCTGGATCTGAAGACCCGGCAGTTCGTGGAAGCTGCCAAGCTGCGCGGGGAGAGCAGCCTTCATATCATGTTTCGGGAGATCTTTCCCAACGTGTTGCCGCCCCTGGCCGTGGAGGCTTCAATGCGTTTTTCCTACGCCATCTTCCTGGTCGCTTCTCTGGGTTTCCTCGGCCTGGGTGTGCAGCCTCCCTCCCCGGATTGGGGTCTGATGGTCGGGGAGGCGCGCAACTATTTCGGCCAGGCCCAGTGGGCGTTGCTGGGACCGGCCGGAGCCATAGCTCTCCTGGTGGTCGGGGTCGCCTTTATGAGCGACGGCCTGCGCCGCATGCTCCTGCCCGGAGGAGTCAGCGAATGATTGATAGAGCGAACAACAGCGCCGCCGATGGACAGGGCGCTTCCTCTGCGCTGGAGAGGCTCCAATTCGCCTCCGAGCCCACAGGCTTGGAGATCCGGGAACTTACCATCACCTACGATACCGAAAACGGACCGCTGGATACGGTCCGAAATGTGTCCCTGGATGTCGCTCCGGGAGAGATATACGGGCTGGTCGGGGAGTCCGGGTCGGGCAAGACCACCCTGGCCCTGGCCATCGTGCAGTACCTGGCCCGCAACGGGCGCATCAAGGGCGGAAGCGTGGTTCTAGATGGCGTCGATCTTCTCCGCCTGAGTAAGTCGGAGATGCGTCAGGTATGGGGGTCTAGAATCACGATGGTGCATCAGGATCCCTACCGGTCGGTGAACCCGTCCATGACAGTGGGCGATCAGATCGCGGAAATGGCTCAGATTCACATGGGGATGAGCCGCTCGGAGTCCCGGAACAGAGCCATAGATATGCTGGCCTGGGTGCGGATGCCCGATCCCACAACCGTGGCCGGGCGCTACGCCCATCAGCTCTCCGGGGGTCAGCTGCAGCGGGTCTTGATCGCCATCGCTTTGACCACCAATCCTCACCTGCTGATCATGGATGAACCGACCACGGCCCTGGATGTCACCACGGAGGCGGTGATGCTGGACCTGGTGAGGGATCTGCTGGCCGAGTATCAGACCGCGGTGCTTTACATCACTCACAACCTCGGGGTGGTAGCCAGACTGTGCCACCGGGTTGGTGTGATCTACGCAGGCGAGATGATGGAGCAAGGACCGTTGCGGAAGGTTTTCAAGCAGATGCTCCACCCCTACACTCTGGGCCTTCTGGGCTCGGTTCCGCGGGTCGATGTGGACAAGCGGGATATCGTTCTGAATACGATCCCCGGCTATATCCCCCAGCCGGACAGCCTTCCCTCCGGCTGCATCTTCGCCCCCCGCTGTCTTGGTGCCGAAGAGGCCTGTCGGACGGCCCATCCTCCGTTAGTAGAGGTGGAAGGACAGAGCGGTCATCTGACCGCCTGCCGGCGCTGGCAGGCGGTTCGTCAGGCACCTCGGGAGTTTGCCCAGACTCAGGGCAAACGGGAATACCGGGAGCCGACAACCGAGAAAATCGTGCTGGATGCAGCCCGGGTCAAGAAGTACTTCCCCGTTTCCAGGGTGCGGCTCTGGGACCTGCTGCGAGGCCGCAGGCCCATGGTCCGGGCCGTGGATGACATCTCCATCCGCATCAGCCAGAGCTTCACCATGGGGATCGTGGGGGAGAGCGGCTGCGGCAAGACGACCTTCGCCCGCTGTGTCGCGGGATTGGAAAAGGCAACGGCGGGAGAGATCCTTTTGGAGCAGGAAAAACTGCACCCTTCGGTGACCAAACGGCCTGCGGAACAGTTGAAAAAAATCCAGATGGTGTTTCAGAATCCCGACGCCTCTTTGAATCCGCAGGTCAGCGTAGGTTCCTGTGTGGCCCGTCCTCTGGCGCTTCTTGGACACCTGTCCCGGCGGCAGATCCTGAAGCGGGTCGAGGAGCTGTTCGAGGCGGTGAATCTGCCCAGTGACTACATCGACAGGCTTCCCCACGAGATCAGCGGCGGGGAAAAGCAGCGGGTGGCCATCGCCCGGGCCTTTGCCACGGACCCGGCTCTGATGATCTGCGACGAGCCCATCTCGTCTTTGGATGTCTCGGTTCAGGCCTCGCTAATGAACATGCTGATGCAGCTGCAGGATACCAAGGGAACCTCCTACCTATTCATCTCCCACGACCTGGCGGCGGTGCGGCATCTGTCGAACTGGATCGCCGTGATCTACCTGGGCCGCCTGTGGGAGATCGGCTCGGCTCTGGACGTGTTCCGTCCGCCCCAGCATCCCTATACCGAAGCACTACTTTCAGCTCTTCCCATCCCGGATCCCGATGCGCAGCGCAACCGCATACGTCTGCGCGGGGATGTGCCCAGTGCGGTGAACATCCCCTCCGGATGTCGTTTCCATCCCCGCTGTCCGCGGAAAATTGGAGAGATCTGCGAGAGGGAAGAGCCTCCTTGGCACGACGACGGGCACTGGCATCGGATCTGCTGCCATATCCCTCCGGAAGAGCTCGCGGAGAAACAGACCGCGGGGACGCCCCGATGATAATCTACCTGCTCCGCCGAATCGGCTTCATCCTGCTCACACTCTTTCTGGCATCGATTATCATCTTTGCCGCCACCCAGCTGCTTCCCGGTGATGTGGCCCAGGTAATGCTGGGGAAATTCGCCACCGAACAGGCTCTGGCCAACCTGCGGGAGGAGTTGGGGCTGAATCGTCCGGCCTACGTTCAGTACTTCGATTGGCTGGCACGGTTCGTCACCGGCGACTGGGGTAACTCCATGGTCAGTCGGCAACCGGTTCGACCACTGATTGCCGCCCGTATCCGAAACTCCGCGATGCTGGCGATCGTGGCCCTGGTTTTTTACGTGCCTCTGGGAATCCTTTTCGGGGTGATCGCCGCGCTCAACCGGGAGAAACCCCTGGACCAGATCATCTCCGGCTTTTCCATGGCCTTCGTGGGTCTGCCCGAGTTCGTGAGTGGTCTGCTGTTGATCAGCGCCTTTGCCTTCGGCCTGGCCATCCTGCCGGCCAACTCTTCCATCGCCCCGGGCACCTCGTTCATAAAGGCCTTTCCCTCACTTATTCTGCCGGCGATCACAGTCAGCCTGACCGGTCTGGGCTACATCACGCGTATGACCCGAGCCAGTACCATCGACGTGCTGAACACCGACTACGTGCGGGCCGCGGACCTCAAGGGCCTGCCCCATCGGCGGGTGTTGGGCCGGCACGTGCTGCGCAACTCCCTTCTGCCTACGGTAACGGTGGTGGCCATGGGTATAGGCTATCTGGTCGGCGGGCTGATCATCGCCGAAGCGGTGTTCGGTTACCCGGGTCTGGGACGGCTGATCGTGTACGGGATCCAGCGGCGCGATGTGATTCTCATACAGGCCTGCAGCATGGTGGTGGTCATGGCCTACAGCATCTCAAATCTCATCGCCGACATCCTCTACTCGATTCTCAATCCCAGGATTCGCTACCGCTAGCTGTCGATCGCTATCGATAGATACTACTATCAATCGACAACACCGGCAGTCGGAAGCCCTTAGGAGAAAGCAATGGATGGAGACAGTCTAGCTGCCCGCTTTATCGTGGAAACCAGGTGGGGCGACCTGCCGGAGCAGGTACGGAATAAAGTCAAAATGTGCCTCATGGACGACCTGTCCGCCGCCATCAGCGGTACCCAGGCGGAGGTCAGCCGAATTGCCGCGGAGTTTGCCTCTGCCTGCATGCCCGGGAAGCAGGCGACCATCCTCGTGCACGGCAACACAGCCACGACCGCAGGTACGGCCTTTGCCAACGCCTCGGCCGCCAACGGCCTGGACACCGACGACGGCGCTCGTTACGCCTACGGGCACGCGGGTGCGCAAGTCTTTCCCGCGGCCCTGGCTGTGGCTGAAGCTCGAGGTGCGAGCGGAGCGGACCTGCTCAGCGGCATGGTTGTCGGCTACGAGGTGGCGCATCGCATCGGCCGCTGCTGGCACGACGATCATGCGATC
>Ga0272441_10013058_pt1 | contig 12018 bp, 9 predicted proteins | sample SSMProp6N_FD_193582 | JGI IMG/M metagenome (GOLD analysis project Ga0272441, IMG submission 193582) | Marine sediment archaeal communities from Little Sippewissett salt marsh, Falmouth, MA, United States - SSM-Prop-6N | ecosystem: Environmental > Aquatic > Marine > Wetlands > Sediment ...
AAAATCCCGAACCGGGACGAATTGGCCAAAGAAAAGGGTCGCAGCAGCGTCATACATAGTCTTGGATTCATCATAGATGGCCAATCCTATAGGGAGTTGTCCTGTGAGCAGCCAGCCTTCAGTATCGTGACCGACGATGGCATGACCATTCGGATTCGCCGGATACCCGGGGCCGTGAGAGGCAGCGGCTTTCTCAAACCGCTTTATGAACTTCGCCTTCTCATCCTCCGTCAGCAGATCATAGCACCAATCATAGATACACGCTCCCACCTGCATGAGGTTGAGGAACACACGTCCCACCCGATCAGGATTGTCAGAATTTTTGTCGAAATCGTCAATCCATCCCTCAATGGCGTCGCGTCCTGCATTGGCATCTCCTGTGATCATATAGACGAAAGCCTTGCAAAGGATGTAATCCGACTCCTTTACCGACTTCCATGCCTCGCTGAATTCAGGATTTTCTATCTTCTTCCGAATCATGGGAAGATCTGACGGTCTGAGGTAAACCCTGGGATGTCCGGATGGCACTTCGGGTATTCCCTGTGGTATCTCCGCGTTGGCTGAAACGTATATATTCATCAAAGTAATCATTGCTGCAAAACCCATTATCATTAAGTTACCTCCCTTGCTTCTGATAACCATACTGCCAGGTCATCAGTGCATGTCGATTTCAGAAACAGCCTGTCTGAAACTGCATTATAGGCTTTCAGGGTCGGCTCAAAGAAGCCTCGTAAATCATGGTCTGGCACAAGGCAGTTGCGGCCGTCCACCAACGCTTCCAATCTCAATGGGAGCGGGACAAGCGCTGACGCGACATCACACAGATCACCTGTTGTCAACGCGCCAGGTACAACGGCATCATGGGGAACGTAACAGAATCTCTCACTCAAGACTGATCGGTATCCGGCCATCATGCCGCGAATAGCTACAGCGCAAACTTCCTCTTCATACAACCCACCCAGCAGTGCCAGCAACCCACCGACTGGCTCAGACTGATGCGGCGGTTCCTCGTCGTCTATTAGCGGATCACTGAAACCCGTTGGATTGACAGGCGCAAACGAATCACCCCATAGAGCTATCCGCTGAGTATCCAGCCCATCTCGCATACGAAGATGCCACAATACAGAGCGTAGATCCCTCAACTGCGATCCAAGCAGCGTCTGTCCCAGCATCAATTCAGTAGCGGAAACAGAGGTGCTCTCGCTTTGGCGTTCACGCGAGGCCCCGGGCTGCGTTTCTCCTGTGCCGCGTACATCGGTCAGGCATACAGCGATACCTTCCCTCAGCAGTTTCGCTATCTCACCACAGCGTTCTCTGAGGAATCCGGCCTTCCCGCCTTGAGCAACCGCGACAACCACTGGGAATCCCGCCTTCGTTTCGGAGGATGGTGAGAGAAGCATTAAAGGCACAGCGATGTTGTGCTCAACTTCCAGCGCAATGCGCTCAACCACAATGCCCTCAAGACTTTGCGGAACACATGACTTCACAACAGGCTCAGCTTGCGGTTCAACGTTGCCTAAAAGCTTTTTCCATTCCTGACGCAGATGCTGCCGTCTTTCGCCGGGCTTACGTTTGGCGATTGATTCGCGCATTGCATCAGCACGGGAAATGCCTATACTAGTAAATACCTCATTCAGCGGTGGCGGCGTAATGTCCGGTTTGAGACACATCAATTTCTCCGCTGGCAGGCGATCCTGATACTCCTGTGGGATGGGCATCCCAAACCAGCGATTCAAGGCGGGATATATCATCTTGCGGTGAACTTCGCCCACGTTATTACAATGCGTCGCCTCTGGCGGCCGTCCGGAGAGCAGACCCGCACCATGCGCAAAGGAAAGATTGTCAGATGCGCCGTAGAAATCATATACTTTCTGGAGCCGCTTCCATACAGGATCGCGCGTTTCATCCCAACTGAACTCGTGTGCATATATCAGGTAGCGCGGCGCTACTGAGGCGACTATAAGCCAGGGCAGAAACCCATCTCGTCCACTAAGACGAAGGTTGCGGGTAGATTCCCAGTAGCCATATCCCATATAGTTGAACGTCTTTTCTGCATCTTCCGGTAATGGATACTCTGTTTCAGGCTGCGGCCCACCGAAGTTGAAGGGAATGGCACACGCAACGCGTTCATCTAGTGCCACCGTTACTGCGGCTACATCTCCACCTCCAGCGACAGAACCCATAAGGATTATCTTCTCTTCATCCACATCCGTGCGACTCGTTACCAGATCGATGCCACGCATAATGTCCCAGACCATCCAGCCCATCAGGCTGTCGCCTATGAGGTGCAGTTGTATGCCATTTATGTAGCGGAAACGGTAATCCTGCCTCGAACCCGGTGGATGCTGTCGGCGTTCACCGTAACTGAGTTGATCCATCACCAGAACCATACAGCCTGACCGCGCCCAGATCATCCCCATGTCCTGCAATTCGCCCTGTGTTTTTGGGTTGTGATGGCTGTGAACGATGATTATGACTGGCATCTTACCATGAGGTGACGACGGCATGTAAAGATTCGCCGTCACATACACTCCGTCACGACTCTTGTATACCAGATTCTCAATGCGGTAGCCGTCGCCGCTGATGGTGTCTGTTACATCCACACTCAGGTTTGCTGGGACAGTTGGGACAGTACCCAGAGACTGCCTGAGGGCATGGATGCGTGGGGCGCAGAATTCTTCCCAATCTTCCCTGGAATTAATCCTCTCCCATGCTTTCCTATCCCGCTGGTTTACCGATCTGCAACGTGCTTGCATATCGCTGCGCAGCATAACCTTAGCGTTCTCCCGCTCAAGTATATATGGATCTAAGGAACGAACTGGGTCAGCCAAATTCTCTAATGACATAGTCTAACACCTCTTGAATGAGTTGTGATATTCTGGCAGGACAGAGCCATCCCGATTTCCATATTAAGGCACTCAAACCTTCAGTGGCTTTTGCTAAACCTCGATTCCCATGCTCTCTATATCTATCATCAAATGAGTTGCATCAGCCTTGATTATACATCATTGATTTGAGGAAAACAACAAAGTAATGGCAGTTGGCATCACAGAGCATATATGGAACACAGCTTGAAAGGATATTGCGTTGAGTGTATTCTTTTGGTAAATTGATAGGCGAAACTGAATTTTTTCTAAAGCTCCGGCCTCCAATCTGGCTCTATATAGTATGGAGTTGGTTTTAAGCTCTGCTAACCTTAACGTCCCATATCGCGTTCAATTTTTATGGAGTTAACATGACAGAAATCGAAGCATTGATTGCCAGGGCTACGGCAAAAAGCAGCGATATTGCCGAAAAGCATCAGGCATTTGGTGAGATCGTCAAACGTTTTCAGGACATGGCTTGCAGTTACGCTTATGCGATCGTTGGCGATTTTCAGCTTGCCCAGGACGCAGCTCAGGAGGCTTTTATAACTGCTTACGGCAGCCTGGACAAACTCCAGAAGCCCAAAGTCTTCGCAACCTGGTTGAGACGGCTTGTTCTGACGCAGTGCAGTCGTCTTAGACGAAAACGCCTTCTATCAACGGTGCCAATTGAATTTGCACTACATATCCCGTCCCATGAGCAGAATCCAGCAGAAACCGTCGTCAACCGGGAACTGAAAGCGCAGCTTTCCGCTGCAATAGAGCGATTGCCGGAAAAACAGCGTTTGGTGACGAAGCTTTTCTACTTAGACTCGTATTCACAAAAGCAGATCGCCGAATCCTTAGGAATACCAGCGTCACGCGTCAATAACTGGCTTCACGCATCACGGAAACGCCTGAGAAAATGGATGACCGACGTTGCACCACCGATAAGGATGCGGGAGAAGGAGGTGTCTGAAATCGACCAGAATACTCACATCGCGAAGCTCTTCAAAGCAATCGAGGAAGAGGATGTTATCAAAACTGTAGGGCAATTGGAGACCCATCCGGCTTTAGTTAATATAAAGTATGACCGGGGTACGCATATGGATGGCGAACCCATCGTTGATGAAACACCGCTTCATGCTGCGGCGGATGTGGGGAACTGTGAAACCATCGCGCTGCTGCTGGACAGAGGCGCGGAGATCAACGCCTGTCGAAGCGATGGGAACACGCCCTTACATCTGGCGGTGAGTATTGGTCACCTGGCTGCTGTAGAATATCTCCTTCAGAAAGGTGCTGATATTCATGCCCAAAACGATTGGAGTGGAACCCCGCTTCATCTGGCTGCCCAGCAGGGAAGCACGAGCATCGCGACGCTCCTGATACATCGTGGTGCGGATGTTCATGCACTGGATAAATGGGATCGAACGCCATTCTATGCCACCGCATGGCACGGGCATCTGGCCATGGCTGAACTGCTCCTTGAGTATGGAGCGGATCTCCAGGTCACAAACGGCTTTTTTGCTACACCGCTTCATTCTGCCGTCCAGGGCGGCCATCCGGAGATGGTGGAGTTTTTGATCGATCGCGGTTTGGATGTCAACGCTGCAACTAACGTCTATCGGCGACCACTGCACCTGGCCGCGCGGAAGGGCAATATTGATACAATAAGTGTGCTGCTTGAGCATGGCGCGGATATTGATGCCTACAGCGAATGGGATGGAACGCCACTCCACGCGGCACTTCGGGAAGACAACCTGGAGGCAGCCATGCTTCTGATCGACCAGGGATGCGATCTCACCGCGAGAGATCCACGAGGCCGAACGCCGCTTCATGCCGCGTTGCGGTCTGGTTTGACAGACGTTATCGAGGAGCTGCTGGAACGCGGCGTTGATATTCAGGTCAAAAACAGTCGGGGTAACACACCTCTGCACACCGCAACACAGGGAGGCCTCCCGGAGATGGTGGAGCGTTTGCTTTCTCTTGGCGCGGACGTTAACGCGAAGAACAACTGGGACAACACGCCATTGCACTCAGCGGCGTGGTATGGTCACCTGGAAATTGCGGAGATGATCCTGAAAAACGGGGCCGATGTTAATGCAAGGGAACAGGACAGCAAGACAGCGATGCAATTGGCTATCCAGCAGGGACACGAATCTACCGCGGAACTGCTGGAGCAGTATGGTGGGGAAAAATGAGTATGGAATACCGTAAGTTGGGGAGAACCGGCCTGGACGTCAGCGCCATAGGATTGGGTACAGAGCATCTGGAACGGGATAAGAAGATGATGGATAGGGTATTGGGGACAGCAGTTGAGGCTGGCCTTAGCTATGTTGATCTGCTCTACATAGAGCCGGATTACTGGGACGCATATGGCTCCATATATAAAACCTATCGGGACAGGCTTGTTGCGGCCGCTCATTGGGGATACAATCCTGATATAGACTACTGCCAGCGATGCTTTGATGGCATGTTGTCACACTTAGGCAATAACTATGCCGAGGTCGCGATGCTCGCAGTCGTTGACAAAGAGCAAACGTGGGACGAATGGGCGCGGGAGTCGATAGAACGCCTGCAAACATACAAAGAACAGGGACGCGTCGGCTACATCGGCATGAGCGGTCATACTGTATCAACTGCGCTGAAGGCGATTAACAGCGGCCTGATCGACGTGCTTATGTTTCATGCCAACCCGATCTGTAATGTTTACTACGAGGTAAACAGCGAACTATACCAGACCTGCACAGAAAAGGGCGTGGGACTTGTGGCCATGAAGCCATACGCCGGTGGAACACTTCTTTACCTGGACGGCAAGCCGACCGGGATCACACCTGCACAATGCCTTCATTACGTGCTATCACTGCCAGTGTCCACAACTGTCCCAGGGCCCAGGAACATCGAACAGCTTGAGGCTACGCTGCACTATCTGGAAGCAACAGACGAAGAGAAGGAATGCAGCTCGATTATGGACAGCATTCACCAATTCCTGGTGGGACACTGTGTCTACTGCAACCATTGTCTGCCCTGTCCCCAGAACATCGACATTGGCATGACGCTCTGTCTGGCAGACTGGGCAAAGGCCGGAGTCAGCGATGATCTGATGAATTTCTATAATGATTTCCCGGCCAAAGCTTCTGATTGCGTTGAATGCGGACAGTGCGTTGAGCGCTGCCCATTCGATGTAGATGTCATCCCCAAAATGCGGAAGGCGGCGGAGATCTTCGATACCAATACCAGCTAAAGGCTGGGATAAGGTGACAAGGAGAGGGGGAGACAAGGAGAGAAGGAGACAAAATGAATCTCCATATCTCCTTGTCCCTTTGTCACCTTATCTGCCGCTCTCTCCGTTCCAAAACCTCTGTGCCTCAGTGTCTCAGTGGTTGTTTCTCTGTGCTCAGAAAGTGTTACCACATTTTACCTGAAAGTGAGCATCAGTCTCAATATGGCCGCTATTGTCCCTACTCCTAAAGCTATTTTACCCTCCATTGTCCCTGTCCTGCCAAGCTCTTGACTCGCTTCCAATCGAAAACACATGTCAACTGCAAATTGTAGGGCGAGGCATGCCTCGCCCCTACGGCAGATTGGCATGCTTTCACCGTTTCGGATCGTGCTCCAGCGCCGCTTTCCACTTTACAGGGAGGCCGTAGAGAGTTATACTATGGGAAGTGGTCAATTCCCAAATCTCTCAGCGACTGTTGGAAGGGAGACAAAATGAAGCTCACCAGTGCCTTCGACTCAGGAGTTATGCAGCCATTCGAGATAGTGGAAGACGAAATCACCTTTGATCTGAAATCCGGTAGGAATATTCTTAATGTACTTGTGGAAGAAGCCCCAGCTAAGCTTCGTGTAAAGCTCCTGCTTGATAAAAATGGACAGAAGTTCATTATCGGGCAAGGGTTAATCGTGAGTGACGATGGCTTTAGCTTTTCCGCAAAGCCACTTGAGCAGGTATCTGAGGATACATGGCAGTGTATGTTATCTGTCCCTGAAGGCAATATTCGTATTGCTACAAGGTATCCCTATGGCAGGGATGGTCTTGATAAATTAATATGTGATACTTGTGGTAGTTCGGATAGTCGTTGGTTCATACTTCGGGAGCAACATCGGCAAGTTCCCATGTTTCAGCTAGGCCAGGATGATGGAAAGAAAACGGTTCATTATCTCATTGCCGGTGAGGATGCCTGGGAGACGGCAGGTTCCTGGGTGGCAGATGAGATGATCCGGTCTATATATTACGGTTACGACATACGAAAAGAGTTGATGAAGAATGCTATAATCCGGATCTTGCCGTTGATTTCTCCCTACAGCGCGACCAGGGAGAAAGGCTCATACACAACATTGGATGATACCGGGATTTATGGGGCAGCAACATGGGGAGAAGCAAGCCCGCCGCCTGAATATGCTATGGTAAAATCAAAAGTTGTGGAGACCATTCAGCAAGGACGATTGGGATTCATGATGACAATACATTCCTGGCAAGCCCAAAGCGAGTTTACCGGTTTGGAAACGATCAAATCCTCCGGGGATAAGAAATTATCGGAAGCACGACAGGGATGGGCGCTCGACGTGATGCAAACCATGATTGATCGCGTACCGGGCGGCAAAGTCTATTTCCCTGAATGCATATGGCATCCGGGCTTGGCCAGAGATTACCTGCTGGGAGAGCATGACGTCATCACATTTCGCGTTGAAATTACCACCCATAGCCAGGGGATAGAAGCTTTTCGCGAAACCGGAAGGTGTTTCTTAGAAAATCTCAGCACTATCTCCGACTGGAGGATGGTATACGGGGATCAAAGTTAGACATCTATAGTGATCCCAAAAATGATATACCGGTTTGACTACATGGTCGGGACTGGAAAGTCCCGACTATCGAGGCACCGATAGGCAGGACATTCCTGTCCTGCCATGACATGGACTTCAAATACGCAATTCTTTTTTGATCTACTATAGTAAAGCCAACACCAGGAGGGTATATTATGGGAATCAGTTTAGGGTTAGTAGGTCTTGGTTCTTTTGGTTCATCTTTCGCCAGACTATTTAAGAGCCATCCACTTGTGGATAGAGTAGGGCTTTGTGATCGTGAGCCTGAAAGGGTTTCAAGGTTTGCGGACGATCCCTCTTTCAGCGATAAATTCACACCTTCAGATGCATACGAGTCATTGGACGAGATCCTGAAGGCTGATTTCGATGCTCTGGTCATCATTACGCAACCGTGGCTTCATGCTGAGCAGGCAGTGAAGGCCATGAAGGCCGGCAAGCATGTCTACAGCGCGGTGCCAGTCGTATCAATCCCGGATGGAGATGAGATTCTCGACTGGTGTGACAAGATCATAGAAACATGCAAGAGCACTGGTATGCGCTATATGCTGGGCGAAACCACATATTACAGGCCGCAGGCTATGTATTGCCGTAGAAAGGCTGATAAAGGGGATTTTGGCCAGTTCGTCTACAGTGAGGGTGAGTATCTTCATGACACAGAACATGGCTTGCGGGAAGTCTCGCGCCGACGCCTGGCCAGTAAAGCGGGTCAGGAATGGGTTGAGAAGAGCAAGCAATATAAAAAACGTGGTGTCATTAGCGGAGCTATGCACTATCCCACCCATTCAGTCTCTGGGCCGATGTGCGTGATGAGGGCACACGCAAAGAAAGTATCTGCATGGGGTTGGGAACCACAGGACAGTGAAGACGCATCCAGCACTCGATTCTCAAATGAGACAGCGATTTTTCAAATGAGTAATGGAAGCAAGATGAGAATCTGTGAATACCGGCACGTTGGTCAGCCTTGCAGGGAGATGTTTAACATTCTGGGCACAAAGGGGTGCTTCTACGGCGCTGAAGGCAATTGGGGAGATAATAAATGGTTTAGTCTACGGGAAAAGACTGTTCTCAGTGTAGAGGATATGCGTGATCCGCTGCCGGATGAGGTGCACAAGGCATTCCAGATGGGTGACAGGACATCGAATTTCTATGGCGGTCATGGTGGTTCTCATGCCTATCTGGCACATGAGTTTGTTGATGCGATTGCGCATGATCGACAGCCGGCCATCAATGCGTGGGAGGCAGTTAGGTATATGGTGGCTGGTGTTATGGCTCACAAATCTGCACTAAAAGATGGCGAGACTCTGGAAGTGCCAGACTGGGGGGACGCTCCTGAATGATGGTGAGCGACGGAGAAATGGATAAAGAGTGGTTTTACGCATTTTTCGAGCAGGATTACTTCAGGAGAACGCAGGAGCAAATAGACCAGGCCGTAGATGGGTCTGTTAAGCAAATTGAATTCCTGATAGACGCGCTGGAACTAGGCCAGGATCACCGTATACTAGATCTGTGCTGTGGATATGGAAGACACTCCATAAATCTGGCCAGAATGGGATATAATGTGGTCGGCTTTGATCTTTGTGAACGGGCGCTGAAACTTGTCGGAAGTAAAGCGCGGGAAGAAAATCTCAGGATCCATCTGGTAAGAGGTGATATACGGAAGCTGCCTTTCAGAAGAGAGTTTGACCGTATATATAACATTTTTGCATTCGGTTACTTTGAAACTGACTACGACATTCTAAAAATGTTTGAAGGAGCTTCAGAGAAGCTAAAGCCAAAGGGAAAGCTTCTGGTTGACGTCATTAATGGTCCCAAAATACTGAGAAATTTTAAGGAGAGGGATTGGGAAGAAGGGGCCGAAAGATACGTCCTTCAGGAAAGAACCTATGATGCGAAAACCAAAAGGCTCAAAAGCGAGTGGACATTTATCTACAAAGACACTGGAGAGACTAACAAACACCAGATCGTTGAGAGGCTATGCTCTGTCAATGATCTGGTTTCCATGATTGATTCTGTTGGTCTGAAGACGGTGAAAACATACGGAGGCTTTGATAAGACCGAACACAGTGAAGACTCGAACAGAATCATAGCAGTTGCGGAGAAAATCTGATAGAGGAGCTAAGATGAATCGGTTACTTAAAGACGCGTTTGACAAAACAGTTTCCCTGTTTGATGGAGATCCACGGGTTGTCGCTGCGTATCACAGTGGCTCGGTAGGCACAGACAGAGAGGATGAATTCTCAGACGTGGACCCTGTGTTCCTGATAAAGCGTGAAGATTTCATGTCGTTTGACAGGCAGTTACCGCAGTTGTTTGAGCAGGCGGTCGCAAAACCAATCCTGTGGTGGCCGGAGCGTTGGGTATGGAGACCCGGAGCAAGCGAGAACATCAACATCCCTCGCAACTACGCCATATTCTTCGAGGTTGACGGCAAGCTGCTACAGTATGACATAAACATTATGGCTGCTCCACAGAAGGGACGGATCAAGGTCAGTGAGGGCCAGTTTATCTTCGACAAGTCGGATGCCCTGGAGATTACCTCAGAATCTTCTCCTCCTGAGCTGGATGTGAGATTATTGAGTTGGACTATAGAAATGTACTGGATCTACGTTTATATTCACGCAAAATATCTCAAGCGACGCGACTTGTTTAAGCTTCTCTATGCTCAACAGGAGCTGTTTCATGAGCACCTGGTAGTGCTTCAGTATCTGGAACTAATTGACCGGGAATGGTGGCCGCTAATGGCCAATAAAGTTGATGAGAGCAAGAGGGAAAACCTTCTGAAATACTTTGGGCAGGCTGATGTAGACTCGATTGCCAGAATATTGCCGGATCAGATTCTTCTGTTCTCAAACGACGCGCGACAGGCGTGTGCCAAATGGCAGATCGAGTATCCAGAAGAATTTGAGGCTTATGTTATGGAATATCTCAGGAAGAATGAGATTGTGTGACTCTTGTCCTATTTATGAGAGTTTTTCACTTATGACCATACTGGATTCCCGCGTTCGCGGGAATGACAAGTTGTGGGTGTGTGAATGGTACTACAAACAATCTGTCATTCCCGCGAATGAGGATTCGTAAATCAAACGGGTAATAGTCTAATCTGGATTCCCGCTTTCGCGGGAATGACAAGTTGTGGGTGTATGAATGGTACTACAAACAATCTGTCATTCCCGCGAATGAGGATTCGTAAATCAAACAGGTAATAGTCTAATCTGGATTCCCGCTTTCGCGGGAATGACAAATTGCGTATAGTGTCATTCCCGCGAAAGCGGGAATCCAGTCATGATATTTGAACCGAGTATTAGCCTCAAAATAGTGCAAAATATGATTAACTGAGTCTGTCAGTAATGAATTGGAGGAAGAAATGCAATCTGGGTATGTAAATGCAAACGGGATAAAGATACACTATCATCGCACCGGGGGCGACAAACCGACAATGGTGCTTTCTCATGGCTTTTCGGACAATGGCCTCTGCTGGATGGGGATTGTGCCAGCGCTACAGGATGACTACGATGTTATCATGTATGACGCCAGAGGGCATGGGCTTTCGGACGCTCCGAAGACAGGATACTCTACGGACGACCATGTGGAGGATCTGGCCGGCCTGATCCGGGTGCTGGAACTGGAGAAACCCATATTGATGGGACATTCTATGGGGGCAAGAACGGTAGGATCAACAGTAGCCAAATATCCGGATATTGCACGCGCTGCCATTCTTGAGGATCCAGGGCTTCATAGACGGACTCAACAACCAGTCTCAGAAGAGGAAATGAAAGCCCGAATGGAGCAGAGACGGGCCGAAATCCTGAAGAGAAAAGAGATGACGCGCCAGCAGCTTATAGAGAATGTTAAGACAGAGGTACATTCCGGTTGGAGGGAAGCGGAGTATGAACCCTGGGCAGAATCCAAACTCCAGCTAAGTCCCAATGTTGTGCAGGCTGTCGTTGGATTTGGCCGCTCATGGATAGGTGATGCCTTCGTAAAAATCAGGATTCCCGTCCTTATTCTTAAACAGGATACTGACGAAGAGGGCAAAAAGCGGGATCATGAAGTGGGCAGCCTCTTACCGAACGGGAAGCTGGTACACATCGCCGGCGCAGGACATAGTGTACGAAGAGATCGGTATGAGGCTACCATGGAAGTGCTGAAGAGCTTCCTGGCAAGTCTGTAAATCAAGATTAGGCGAAGCTCTGTCCCGCCAGGATGTCGCCACGGAGGGCGACGCTACGGAAACGGTATAGGGAAGTTATTTTACAGGTAACGTCAGTTCGATATAACAATTGGCTCTTTCGTCAAGATGGGGTAAATGATCGCTCAAATCCCCCCTATCCCCCCTTTGCTAAAGGGG
>Ga0272441_10013059_pt1 | contig 12017 bp, 16 predicted proteins | sample SSMProp6N_FD_193582 | JGI IMG/M metagenome (GOLD analysis project Ga0272441, IMG submission 193582) | Marine sediment archaeal communities from Little Sippewissett salt marsh, Falmouth, MA, United States - SSM-Prop-6N | ecosystem: Environmental > Aquatic > Marine > Wetlands > Sediment ...
TGGCGGCATAATAGGTCTAAGCGTAACGGAAAATGTAACTGTTTCTACTGAAGAGTTTGACAATGCCGTCTACAATAAAAGACTAACAAAACAGGAAGTAACTATAGGTTTTACTCAGCTCGAATTGCTAAACCTGGACACCTGGGAAATAGTAAGGGGCGGAGTAGATACAATTACACAAGAATCAAATAACGTAAAAATTCAATCTGGCAATAAATCTCAACTTGATGATTTTATGGTCAGAATAACAACAAAAAACGACGACAATGGGCCTGTGTATTTTATGGCGTATCGGTGTACAATGAACAAGGGTCTCGAACTTGCATATCAGAAAGACGACGGCGAAGACAGGCGTATGCAAAATTCAGTTGAGTTTTTGGCAAGATCTGACTCAGCGCGTGGCGATCTTGTGTGGGAAATTGAATCAACAGCATTTAACGGATAAGGGGAAAACATGAGTAATATAATAGACCTGAACATACTTTTTGACAAGCCAAAGGAAACGGTAAAAATAACGTCTGAGGATGGGCAGGAATTTGTTTTACAAATTAAAGTCAATACTGAAATTGCACTGGCAATAATTAAAGATACAAAAGATGGGGTTGAAGAGCTTGAAAGTGTTTCTAATACATTAAGCTATATGATAAAAGACCAGCTTAGCAAAGATGTCAACCCGGAATGGATAAGAAAAAATATTGATTATAGGATTTTGCTCTATATAAGCGATAGACTTGGCACGGAAGTTCATGAAGCAATGGGAATAATTAAAAGCGTTAACGGTGGTGGTGGCACAAAAAAAAAGTAATTTATAGCAGTATGATAGCGGACATTATACACGCTTTCCCATCTTTTACGTATCGTTTTTGCATGAATGAATTAAGTTTTAAACAGTTTATATTATGGCATATGCAAGCATTGCGAGTTTTATACAATATTGAAATTGAGCTAAATGATGAAAAATATGCCGATAGCGAGCTTGACAAAATAAATGAGAAATTTACTTGGAATGAAGAATCAAAAAGGTGGGAATAAATGGCTGTAAAAGTCGGTGAAGCTTTTGTCGAACTAACAACCAAAAACGATAAGTATAATAAAGGTTTAAGCACAGCCAATACAAAATTAAAAAGTTTTGGCACTCAAGCAACTCAAGCTACAGGTAGCGCGTCTTCTGGGTTTTTGACAATGGGCAAGGCGGTTGCAGCGGTTGGTTTAACTGCTTTTGCTGCGGCTATGGGAAAAGTTTTTCAGGTTACGGCACAACAGGAAGCTGCTGAAGCGCAATTAAACGCTGTTCTAAAATCTACTAAAGGCGTAGCTGGACTAACAGCGAAAGAGCTAAAAAATCTAGCATCCTCAATCCAGGAAACATCCGTTTATGGCGATGAGCTAATAATAAGATCAGAAGCTCTCCTTTTGACATTTACACAAATAGGCAATGAAGTTTTTCCTCGCGCACAACAGGCTATTGTTGACATGGCATCTGCTATGGGTACAGATCTACAGAGCGCTACAATACAGGTTGGCAAGGCCCTTAATGATCCTATCCTTGGCGTATCAGCTTTAAGACGTGTTGGCGTGCAATTGACAGAAGATCAGGAATCCCTTGTTAAGCAACTTGTCGAAACTGGAGATGTTGCGAAAGCACAGGGTATCATCCTCGGCGAGCTTGAGACTCAGTTTGGCGGAGCAGCGAAAGCTGCAGCGGATACACTCGGTGGCTCTCTAGCGCAACTCAAGAATACGTTCGGCGACTTGCTCGAATCAACTGGTTTTGGCTTTGCGGATACTCTCAAAGAGGCATTCCAAGGCTTAAATGAAGCACTAAAAGACTCAAAGCCTCTATTCGAGGCGATAGGTACAATACTTGGGGCACTATTTGATTTATTTACAACAGCTATTGGTGTACTATGGGAATTTGCAAAAGCTATCGCTGAAGTTGTTGGTCCAGCATTACGGGAACTATGGGAGGCGCTACAGACTGCAACCGATGCAGTTGTAAACTTTATTGATGAATTAAGAGGAATAGAAGAGGTACATGTCAACATTGCTGTGCTAGCAGATGAAACACCAGCGGAACAGGCGGCACAGAAAAGACGAAAGCAAATATCTGAAGACTGGCTAAAGGCAAGAGACGAAGCAAGAAATTTTGCAAAAAGTATGGTTAATGCACTTGAGACTCCTGCGCAAGCAATTCAACGACAACAGGAAGAAAATTTAGAAAAACTTGAAAATTTCAGAAGAAGCAGACTTCTTACTGAACAACAGTACGCAGATGCTAAAGTTGCAATAAATGAACAGGCTGAACAGCAAATCACTGAACTTCAGAGACAACAATTTGAAGAAAGAGTATCTATGTCGCAGGGATTTATGAGCGCAACAACTGAAATTCTTGGCGTGATAAGCGAATTGTTTAACGTTGACACGCAAAACAGACTACAAGAGACTGAGGCAAAAAAACAAAAAAGACTTGATGAATTAAATACAACATTCGAAACAGAAAAAAATAATATACTTTCAACTGTAAAAAACAAAAAAAGAGCAGAAAAACTAATAACGAAACTAGAAGAAACGAAAGCTAAAAAAGAAGCAGAAATACAAGAGAAAAGCGACAGGGAAAAGGCACGAATTGAAAAGAAAGCTTTTGAGAGACAAAGGGCTTTTCGTATAGTTGAAACAGTCATGGCAACTGGTCAGGCAATAGTTTCCGCCCTTGCCGGGCCGTGGCCAGCTTCGATAGCTTTCGCTGTTCTTGCTGGCGTAATGGGAGCCGCGCAACTGGCTGTAATCGCAAGCCAAAAAGCTCCAGCTATGGCTGACGGTGGAATTGCAGTTGGAGAAACACTTGCAACTATAGGCGAAGCAGGACAGGAAGCAGTATTCCCACTTGAAGGGACAAGGGGCCGTAAAACAAGACAAATGTTTGCTGACAACCTTATTTCTGCGATAGGCTCACAACAGGAGCGTGGAGAAGTAGAACGGGGCGGAACACTGGCAGAAGATGAACAAATTGTCTATAACATCCAGCTAAACATAGGCGGAGAGGAGCTTTTTACTACGATTCAGCAGGGAATTGACAACAGGAACATCTTAATCGATGAAAGGAGCTTGACCAGAAGATGAGATTATTATACGATAACAAGTATCTTGCGGCAACAATAAGCGCAAGCTCTGAAAATCCAAATTATTTGGCAGCTAACACACAAAATACAGTAATCGCTAAAGTTTACAGAAGTGTCGCAGACAGCACAATAATCAAAATAAGCACACAAATTAAAGCTTCCTATGTTACTATAATGGGACATAATTTCACGCCAACTGTACAAATAACACTCCAGGGTAATGATACAGACGCGTGGGGGGCGCCATCATTTGAGGAGACTATCCCATATAGATCAGACATGTGTATATTGAATTTTAACGAGGCAACATATAATTATTGGAGAATTTTAATATCTGACAGCGATACGTCTGCCGATGGATATATCGAAATAGGAGGTATTTATCTTGGCACATACTTACAAATGCCTGGCATGAAGCTCGATCAGCAGTTAGAAAAGAAAACTGACTCAAGTATCAGCATAACTTACTCAGGGCAAGCCTATGGCGAAGAAAGGTATTCATACCGCAACCCTGGTTTTAATTTTCCATTCATAACACACGACCAGCGTGACGAATTGAACAATATGTTTGAAAACAATAAGAACGTAAAACCGCTAATATGTCTTGTATGGGCAAACGACTATAATATAGAACCACCAATGTATTGCGTAATTGACCAAAAGAGTTTGCAATTTAAGAGAAATGGCGATAATATAGACCCGTGGGCTGTTAAACTAAAATTTAGAGAGGTTTTTTAATGTCTGGTAGCAAAATCAATGACTATGGCGTAGGCGATGTTAACGCAACAAGTATAATGACAACACTTGACGCGCAAAGAATAGGATATCACGCTCTAACATTAACAGAGTACGATACAACCACAAAGCCAGCTATTGCGGCAGGGAGTAAGGTAGAAATTAACGGAGCACTGTTTAAGTTTGACTCAGAAGATGCTATTTCCGGAAGCCCTTCCGACGGTGATGTTTATATCCTTTTGACGCCTTCTGGCGATTCTGTGACAGCTTCCTTTACAAACACGGCGCCAACATGGAGCGACTCAAAACAGGGTTGGTACGGAACAGGCGGGAGCGAGAATTATAGATATGCTAATTTTGTTATGACAAAAAGCGGAACTGATTATAGTGACAAAAAAACACTCCTGCCAGATCCGATGAAAAAAATTAGTGAGCTATACACAGATGTTACAGCGACAGGTTTCCACGCATATGTAACAGGTGATCTCGAATTATTTGAAAAGAATTGGACAGATAGTGGCGACGGAGATATTTATATTTATCAAAATTCCGACTGGAGATTATTATATGAAATCCCGTATGGAGCATCTTCAGAAAATTTTTATGCATACATATTCAACCCAGGTAAATACAGGTGGAATATTGGTACTCCTTTTGATTTTTATATCAAAAAACCAATAACGGCATGGGTTAAATTTATAGTTAATGCTTTAAATGATTATGATTTATCATTGCATGTCACTGGCGCATTCGGTGAAACAACAATAGCAACCGCAAGTGATTTTTACGAGGATGCATAGAGCTATTAACTTGTGTTTCTCAATCTCGAAGGATGTCAATTATTCACAAAGATATGAATCAACAGTTTTGCGAATTACAAAGTCGTTACTTGAGCACTCTTCATGGAAAAGAGATATGTAGTCAAATTCAACCGTCATGTTGTCAGGATCAATCGTTTCAAGATAAATTTCTTGACAACAAACCTTTTCAGGTTCCTGTGGTTCTAATTCAGATAGCGTGTTCCATAAACCGCTTTTTGAATTTTCACAAGAAAACATGCAAGATGCAGAAAGTATTAAAGCGAAAATTAAAAGAAACATTTTTTTCATTTTTTTTCCTTTGAATTTATTATAATTACAATATACAAAATACATGTGTGAGCGTCAACTAAAAAAATGAGTTTTTCTGAAAAAATATTACAACCACAAAGCCATCCAATTGTATTGTTTGAATATGATTTACCTGTCAACAATGATGTTTTAATCAATTATGAAGCTGGCATATGGTATAACATATTAACCCCTGGAAACGTTACATTTACAGATGATTATGGAAATGTGTGGTATTACCCAAATACCAACGAAATAGAATATAATATACAATCTCTAAAAATAGGCTCAAAGAATTATACAAAAGTTACTTCTTTAGCGGATTTACGCATACAAGATGCTTCGTTTTATTACGATTCTGAAACAACAAAGATATATATACATTTTGAAGACTGGGAGCCTCCTCTTGCTAAAATAATACTTCTCGGTAGTGTGACTGGATTTTCCACAGAAGCAGACAGAGTTGATGGCGCGTTTTATGAAAATGTCTATTACGATCCACGAATTCAAAATATTCCTGCGTTAAATATAAAAAAAGATCCACTATTTTTTGGCAAGATAGCTTTTAATTCTGGTAGTGTCTCTATGGCTAATAATGATGGTTTTTTTGATAATTTCGACGACCAAAACGCATTCAGGCAGGCAGCAAGATTTTTGCTTGGATTTGAAGGTGAGCCATATTCTGAATATCAAAAGGTTTTTAGTGGATATCTCGAAAATTATTCGCGTGATTTTGAAAATTTCACCGTTACAATACAAGATTTACGGAAATCTTTATCGCGCCCTATCCCCGATAATTATTTTACGGTTGCAGAATACCCAAACATGGATCCGGACAATGAAGACTATCCTAAGCCTTTGGCATATGGACAAGTACGCAAGGCGCCTGTGATTTGCATCAATGAAGATGAGACAACTCCAACTAATTATGAATTTTTATTGGCAGATACTACCTATCACGACATAGATTCGGTTGTTGCAATTTTTGAGCTTGACGAAAACATAACCAGTACGGCCACATGGTCAGTTGACACGACTACCGGTATATTGTCAATAGCCGAAGCAGACGTAGGGGATCCTTTGGACGTATCGGTAACATTTAATGGATTTGTTGACGATGATGGGGATTTAATTACGAACGCAATGGACGTAATTCAGGATTTAATGTTTTATTACGGAGACATCGCCTTTATAGATACAAATTTCAATTTAACAAATTGGAACATAGCAAAGGCCGATTCGAGGGATATTGGAATATTTATCGATGATGAAACAGAAATTATAGACGCGATAGGTGAAATTATAAATTCCACCAATGGTATATTTTTTACTCAGCTCGACGGTAAATATACTGCTAAAATTTTCGACGAAGACAGGGAGCCAACAAAAACAATAGAAAACTATGAATGGATAGGTAACCCAAAAATAAAAAACAACGGAAGTGAATTTTTATCCTCTGTTCAAATTCTTTATAATAAGGACTTAAAAGATGATAAATATTTAAAATATCTTAACGCAAGAAAGCAGTCTGAAGCTCTTGCGCTCTATAAATCATACCAGCAAAAGGACTTTGAAACATTATTGTACACAGAAGCAGACGCATTAGCGCTTTCTGACTTAATAATGGAGCAAAGCTATACCGTTAGAGATGTTGTAACACGAAAAGTAAAAATGCAACATTACGGCTTGGAGATAGGTGATTTCGTAATTGCTAATCCGACTACAAGGCCATCTGGCGACATTACTGATTTTGGAGTATGGGAAGTTATTGGAAAACAAATAAATTTAAATAATTTTGAAATAACTTTGACATTGAAGTACATAAAAGAATACACAGAAAGCACTACTGTGTATACACAGGGATGGGGGCTTGCAAATTTCGGCTTCGGAACCTTTGGTCACGGTGCAACAAGATTTGACGAGGTATAAAAATGGCAACTAAAAGCACTTTGCTTAATTATGTAAAAAATTCGACAACATCAATTATAGACGAGAGATATCGCTTGGATTTAAGTGCAGGATCAGATACATTTATTCTCGGAGATGTTAAAAGGGCATTTATTGAAACTGGTTTCGCAATAGAAGAGGGAGACTCCAATGGCACTGTTTTAACCAAGGGCGTCGATTACGATTTCACCGAAAAAGACAGTTATTATACGTCTGAAGAGGGCGAAAATGTATGGACAAAAGTGCAAATTCTCAATGCAGCATATTACAATTCTGTTATTTATATAACATATGAAGCACTACACACATACACAGATGCTGACTTTTTTAATGATCTAAGAAGCGACGTGGACAATCTGCAAACAAGCGTGCTTGCTAGAAACGTTCTTACGAAGACAGCAGATTATACGATTACCGATGACGATTTAACAGGATATAGTGATTTGATAATTTTTGTAAATCCTTCAAGTGGTAATGTTACAATAACACTACCAACACTTGCCGATAATCAAGAAAAAAAAATAAGTGTACAGTGTACAGACTTGGGCGGTAAAATTACTATTGATGGCGAAGGGGCGGAAACGATAGGCAGTTATTCTGAACTTGTCTTGCAATCAAAAAATGACTCACTTGACATAATAGCAGAAAGCGGAGAATGGCAAATTTTAAAATATCGTGCAAAATATGATACAGGATGGCAAAATAGATTTACATATGCTAATGTACATATGGGTACATCTGCTTTTGATTTCGATAATAGATCAGGTGCTTTTACGATTGGTGAAGAAATAACGGAAACAGCAACCGGGAATACTGGGATAATACAATCAATGACTGACGCAGCAAGTGGGACAATTTATGTTAAGAATGTTACTGGCACAGGTATATGGACAAATAACAATGAAATAGTTGGTTCAACCAGTGGGCAGACCTGTGATGTCAATGAAGCAGCAGGAAACAATAAAGATCAAGATACAAATGTTTTACATGATTTCGGCTTTGATGTTTGGAACATAGGATTACCAAGAGTTTTTGTCTCAACTGATAAAACACAAGCGAATACATACGATTTGTCTATAACAACTAGTAATTCAAGTTATGGGATGCAAATTTTAGGGATTGACTCTAGTAATTTTCAGATTCAAACGTCTGATAGTGGATCACTATATATAAATAGTGCTACAGGCGGATGGATAGCATTAAATGGTTTAGACTGGTATTATAGAGTTATTGTTGAGGTAAAAATATAATGGCTATATATATTACAACTGAAGGGTCGAAAATTTTATCTTATGGGAAAACCGGTGATATTTTTATAAATTATTGGCCAGAAGACCCCAAAAAACCAGGGACGCCAGCAACAAAATCAATATGTTATTGGGATGGCAATAATGTACGACTAAAAGGAAATACTATGCTGGAAAAAGAACAGGCAACAGAAGAAATCAATAATACTGATATAAATTTTATAAGGGTTATAGACGATTTAATGGATGCATTGATACTTAAAAATTCAATAAAATTGGAAGATTTACCATACGAAGCACAACAAAAATATACTAAAAGAAAAGATTTAAGAGAAATTATCAATAATGATATAGCTGAGCAGAAATTAAAGCATAATTGAATAATTTCAAATCAAATATAATTACAGTTTTAATAGAAAGCTAAGTTTGCACGCTTTTTTGGGAAAGCATATTTATATCCAGGGGGACAAAATGAATTTCGAGCAACACGTAATTGACACACTTGACAAAATTGATAATAAATTAGACACTATTCAAGACGTAACAATAAGACAAGACGAAAAAATAAAACAAAACATAAGAGACATAGAAGACGTAAAAAAAAACATAATACCAGAGTCTGTAAAAAATTCTCAAAACCGTTTACTTAAATTTTTGTACGCAGGAGGATTTATGTGGGCCATGTCGATTATTGGATTCTTATTAAAGATATATATTTTTAGTTAAAAAAAATGGCCCCGAAGGGCCTAGTGTATATTGGAGGTGTTGTAAAACATCAAAACAAAAAAGCTACTGTCAAATTTACCCCGATACTTTTTATTGCACTCCCGTTGAAGCTAACATCAAACATCCCGCCAGCACCAAGATAAAAAAACTTCCTTTTAAATCCAACTTTCTTAATACTTCGTATGTAGCCAAGCCCTATATCTGGATATATGTACATCTCTGTAAACCTGAATCCAACAAAAGGGAAAAGGATATTGTTTTTTTTAGTTTTCTGTAGCTCTCTAATAAGCTCAGAACTTTTAGACAGTGCGTTTATTGCAGTATCATACTGGTTCAATAAATAAACATGCTTATCTCTTAACTGTACAAGAGTATACCGGCACAAGTCCAGGTCGTCACTGCATTCGCTCGCCATACTTTTCGTCGAGATACCGAATAGTATCGTCAACGTTAGAAACAGCATCCCTGCTATCTTTAATATCTTTTTTGGCTTGTTTAATAATTTTGTCATTTTCGTTTAACCTTTTTTTGGTTTTTTTCTTCAAAGCGTCAACAACTGTTTCTTTTGTGTAATATAAAAAAATAGAAATTAAAGCCAGTATTATTGTGCCAACGCCAAGACAAATTGTCATGGCTGCCCAAAAAGCTTTTGGTATAGCCATAAAAAACTTTTTAATTTTTTTCATTTGTCAACCTTCCTGAATATATTAAACAACCCGACTATTGCAACAACAAAGCCCATCATCCCAAGGACAAAAGCATCGGACATCCAGTTTATCCCTATAAATTTCAAAATATTACATATTGTTATTTGCAATAAAAATATAGATGCCCAAAAATATATTGGCTGTGGCTTGTTGTTTTTATCGAATATAAATGATTTTAAAAAATTTTTCAATTTAAATATGTCTCCCTTGTTTGTCTTATAGTAATGTTATTTTCATTTTTGTCAAGCAAAATTTTTAAATTTGCCTTTATATTTTCTCTATCAAAAAAAACATAATTTTGATGCATACTGGAGATAATTTCATCTTCAGCGACATCTAAAAACATATCTATCAGTTTGTCTATATCAAAAATAATCATATTATGCCTTGGGCCTTTTAACGTGATGCCCATCACCCATGCCTAGCCTAGCCTTGCCCTGCCACGCCATGCCTAGCCTAGCATCGCCCAGCCTCTCTTAATGAAAAATATAATTCCTTGGGCATTTTAACGTGTTGCCCATTTATCAACAATGAATTTTCCGTAAACTCCCCGGTATGTACCAAGGCCCACGGAAAGCCCACCAAAATCAAAAAGTTTATAAAGTAAATTGACATCTAGTTCATTATTTTCAAAATGTATTATGTCAAAGGATATTTCCCACGGTAAAACAATAACTGGTCTTTCCTTTGGGTTTGGAACTCCTTTGGCAAGTCTTGCAACATGCTTTTGGACAATAAAATCATTTTCTTTGATTTTTTTTCCTTCTCTTGTTAAAAAAATATGCTCTTGTTTTATTTGCACAAAACTCATTGCGGCTGCTGCGATTGCTTTATATTTGCGCGAGTCAAGCATTCGTTTAGGTGCACTTTCAGTGTTCGTTCCGCTCAAAAAACTCATTATATTTAGAGATGGTATTATTATCGACCCGTCTTTTATGTATAGTTTCTCTACTGGAGCATGCTGAACCTTTGAATCCATGCTTATAAAACGATCGAACATAATTGGACGAATTCCTTTTAGCGCAACTTTGATTTCTGTTTTTTTCATTTTGGCCTCCAAAAAATTTTAAAATTTCGTCTTCATTTAAATCAATCTCTATCCTTTTTTTAATTCCGCTTTCAAAAGTGCATTTTCTAGGATGTGTGGTCTCCATGAGTATTCTCCGTTATCTTGAATTTTAAATGTGATGAATCCAACATCTACAATTCCAGAGCACTGCCTAACGCCATATTTTGACCCATACCCCTGCAGTGCTGGAGTTGTAATACAAAGTTTATCAGCATTTCCACTGTGCGTAAAGTAATGCACGTGGGATCTTATTAAGATATCAGCGTTTGGCTGGCCATTTTTTCTGCTTGCCCATAGCTCGTTCCAGATTGCTTCTCTTTGCACGGCAGTAAATCTCCCATGAGGGACGCTGGAACCGCCGACTTTATGTTTTACATCAAAAATAACACCATTTATATTTATAAATTGATGCCCAGATATATCTGCGCCAACATCTTTAGATATTATATCTTCAACATCTTCTCCGTCTCCTGTATGATATGGAGTGCCATATGTCATAAATATTTTTTTACCGTTTATCATCTTTATGATGTCAATTGCCATCTCTGCTTGTTGATGCATGTCTGCGGTGATTAGTTCTGTCCCCTTGCTTCGCGCACCCTTCCCTTCTACGCAGTCACCATTGATTATCAATGTATCTATTTTGCCGATGCTTTTAATTTCAGACTTAAACCAATCATATGTCATTTTTTGTAGTTTTGCAAATTTATTTCTTGTTTTGTTTGGCACATCCTGTGGCAGCTGCCAGTTTGAGTGTGTCAAACCTACCATATGACCACAATGCATATCAGATATTATTACAACATTTTTTTGCATTTCATACACCACCTTTCGATAATTCACTAAACCAATTAGTAGGATTTATTCTTTTCCAATTATGGTTCCATAAATCAAAATGTAAATGAGCACCGTAAGAACGTCCATAGTTTCCATAAAGCCCAACAGCCTGACCATGGTTAACGAGATCACCTATAGATACGAAATTTTCTCCCAAATGTAGATATCTTGTATAGTACATTCTTCCGTTAACTTTGTGTTCAAGTATAATAAAATTTCCACCGGTATGTCCTTTCTGCCATCTCTTATTGTGATCGTAATTATCCATGTCATGTATAACTTTTCCTTTGAGTGCTGCAATAACAATTGGCCCAGTTTCTGAAACAAAATCAATTCCGCTGTGAAATTCTTTTTTGTGATTTAATGTTCTTGGCCCGTATGGGCTGGTTACCCTAAATGGCTTGTTAACAGGTATTATCATACTGACCTCCTTTGTTAAAAACAATATATAAAAACGTTTACAAACCGTCAAGACTTTTTTTATTTTTTTTTAATAACATTTGTTTAGTACACATTTGTTA
>Ga0272441_10013061_pt1 | contig 12017 bp, 18 predicted proteins | sample SSMProp6N_FD_193582 | JGI IMG/M metagenome (GOLD analysis project Ga0272441, IMG submission 193582) | Marine sediment archaeal communities from Little Sippewissett salt marsh, Falmouth, MA, United States - SSM-Prop-6N | ecosystem: Environmental > Aquatic > Marine > Wetlands > Sediment ...
CCCCCACCCCCTATATTTCCAGTGGAACTTTCATATAGATAAGGTAAAACATTATTATTTCATATGGAACAATATAGTATCGTCTAAAAACAAAAAAGAAGAAACAACCTATATACTTAATCCTTTTAAATATCTTGCGGTTAGGAGGCCAACAGTATGAAAAACACTCTATCATTTCGTATAGATCCAGCACATAACGGAATTGACATAATCGACGTAGAAAACGGTGGAGAACGAGTAAACATACCATATAACGAGTTAAAAGAACTATATAAAAAAATAGGGGAGGTAATAGAATCGAAAACCGTTTAGTTATGGATAATGGTTTTTTCTTTCTAACTTTGGTTCTTGTAGGTATCAGCTGTCTTTTTGGTATCCTACTTATACCTTTTTGTATTATCATATTTATTTTTTGGAAGGTGGTATATAGTGGAGGAAGAAGTAAAAAAAGAGTTGGAAAGATTGTCTAAGGAGTTGGAGTTGGTGCAACAATGTTTAAGCATAACTCGTCCTGTTGTAGAGGAATATTATCATAAAAAAAACCTGGAGGTATTACGTGGCTACGAATAATGGTTTTGATATAGTGCAATTATTGATGGAGTATAAAACCGTGGAGGAACTAGATGAATGTAAACATATGATAGATCAGGCATATCGTGTCCTCCGTCAGCAATATCTTATAGTTGAACGTTTTAGATATTATGGTGGTGACTAAAAAGTTGATAGTCTGGTTTATTGTAGGTTTTGTAACTGGTTTTATGTTGATGACTGTGTTGGGTTTGTTATGGGAGTATATAAAGTTCTGGAGAAGGATGGATAAAATATGAAAGATGTTCAGAAGATGTTTTTATTGGTATGGATTCCGATGGTGGTATTGGTACTGGTTGGTGTTACTATGGCTATTGGTGCTAGTTATACCCTTGAGGTGGGCGGAGGTTGTGTTTCAGGTGTTAGAACCTTAGAGGACATATGGCTTGTGTATCCTACAGTTGTGGGTCTTAGTGTTTTGTTGTTCTGGATACTTGGATTGAATTGGGATGATAATACTAAAAAACAAGGTGGAATAAAAAAATGAATGCTAGGTTTATTCTCTCTCTTTTTATTTCATCATTTATTATAATATTGTTTTTCCCAGTATATCTTATTTATTGGGTTGTATCAGGTGGTTTTTATCGTTATTATGACAAGGTGGTCGATAGTGACTAAAAAAAGTTATTATATAGATATACTACCTGGGGATCTGGATAAAGGTTCTCCATATCGTTTTGATGATGATGGCGTGATTATGACCAAGATACCATATACACAAAACTATCATTATCATGTTACATCTATTGCATCATATATCTTATCAAAGAATAAAAAAAGATATATAGGCGATAATATAAAATGGCTTATAGAAAACATAGATGATGGATGTTATCATCATAGTTTTGTTTTTCCTTTTTATCCTATGACACAAGGCTGGGTTGGTGGTCTTGCACAGGCATTAGCAACATCAGCATTGGTAAGATACGGATACCAAGACGAAGCAGAGCTGGTATGGAACTGTCTAAAAAAACATTGCTATAATGGAACCTCCATTGAGGAATACCCAGGTGTTGAAATACTCAACGGATGGATATATGGCATCTTCGCTAGTTTAGATATTGGTGACACAGAGTTCTACAATGAAAACATATCACACCTAGAAGAACGGTTGAAATATTATGACCTTGGACGTTGGAGCAGATATGACAATGTCGATGGTTTCCCATCGTCGTTGTTCTATCATAAAGTACATATCAAACAACTATCAGCATTGATAGATATATCCAAAGATGTTTCTTTTAAAAAACATATCAAAGAAATAGTAGATCGTTGGAAGTCATATAACCTGTTTACTCTTTATATGAACAGACTGGTCAGATACCATATGATATTGAAGAAACATGGAATGATAGATACATATAGAAGATATAAAAAAAGACATAGGTGGAATACAGGGTGTTAGAATGGATAATGGATCAGATAAAAAACTTTGTAGACAAGTTCTGGGCAGCCCCGTCAGGAGGTGGTGGAGGTTTTTTGTCTTTGGAGAAAATAATAAGATACGAGTCAACACACTTCCTGTTCTCCTTGTTTGCGGGTTGGCTGGTGTTCTCATTGACCTTGACCATCTTATTATCCAGCAGACACAGAGAATACGACCGTTACATCTTGAGTATTGGTTTGTTATGGGGTTTGTTTGCATCTGTTACCATGCATATGTTTATAGACGGGTTCACCAAACTCGCATAGATAAGAGGTAAAAAAAAAGATGAAAATAGCGTTATTATGTAATGGATATGGACGGGTAAACCGTGGAGCTGAACAGTTCACTCAGATGATATATGATCATCTATCCAGTAGTTTTGATATAGATATATGGAGCATACAGGATACAGGTACTAGTTTCAGAGATGATATACATATACCCTGGCGTAACGGCCGTGCATATATGGAATCCTACCGTTTCGGACATAAATGGTATCGTTCATGTGATATAGCCTACGATATAGTTCTTAACAACGCTGGTTGGTGTGGGTCATATTGGTGTAACCGATATAGGCGGAAGACAGGTGTTCCTTTTGTATCTTTTGAACGTGGTGGTGGACGTGAGGAATATCTAAACCTATGGATGCATCCTGACTGCATGATATATCTAACAGAGGCTAGTAGACAACGTTTCCATAAAAAATATAAAAAACGTATAAAGAGCAGGGTGATACCCATCGGTATAGACTTGGAACCATATCAAAATATCAAACCAGATATAGAACTAGTAAATGATCTGGAACATCCTATCTTTCTATCCACATCTGCACTAGTGGGTTTCAAAAGAGTAGACCTCTCCGTAGATGCAGTACATCATCTCGGCCATGGTTCATTGGTTCAGACATCATCAGGTGATATGAAAGATATAATAACTCAAAGAGGCAGGGAAAAACTAGGAGACCGTTTCAGATATTTAGGAGTTATAGAACGAGATCAGCTACTGGGTTTATATAAAGCATCTAATGTATTTATAAACTCATCCATACATGAAGCATTCGGCATAGTATATCTGGAGGCGATGGCATCTGGACTGCCAGTGGTTACACAAAAGGATAGTCATCGCATGGAGATAATAAACAACGCTGGTTTTTTTGTAGACTGCACAGATATAGATAGCTATGCACAGGCGTTAGACCTAGCATCTAAAACCAACGGTGGCAACTCGTTAAAGCAGGTGCAAAAGTTTAGCTGGAAAAAACTAGTCCCAGAGTATGTAGATATGATAGAGGAGGTAGCAGATTGAAGACATTAGGAGTAGTATCAGGTCTTGGTCCATATGCAGCTAATAGTTTCATACAACGTTTACTGGTATTGACAGATGCTGAGAAAGAATGGGATCAATTCCCGATAGTAGCTTTTTATAATACTCAGATACCTAGTCGTACACGTTCATTACTATATGATGAACCATCACCTGCTCCGTTGATGGTTGAAACTATTAAAAAACTGGAGCAGATGGATGTAGACATGGTAGTGGTTCCATGTAACAGTGGACATGGATGGTATGACGAGGTAGTAGAACAGATAGATGTACCCTGGTTGAATATCATCGAGGTTACATCTGATATAGTTAAAAAACAGGGTATACAGAGACCATTGGTTCTCTCCGCATATGTACCATATAAACTACGGCTTTATGAGAAATACCTAGATGATGTAACATATCTAAAACAAAAAGATAGGGAACGGCTATATGGTCTTATTGAACGTTTAAAAGTCAACGCTGATAGAGATATGGTTAAAAAAGAACTAGAAGATATTATCAGTGGATATAGCGATAAAACCGATGGGATAGTTATCGCATGTACTGAACCATCTATGCTGTTCAACAGATCCGAGCATTCTTTCAGTGGTATACCTCTTGTTGATTCTATGCATGAATATGCAGAAAAAACCGTGGAACTATGTAAAGAAGAAGGAGATGGTTAAAGTTTGAAAGCATTGATATTATCCGCTGGTATGGGTTCACGTATGCGTGGTTTCTCCAGTCTGCCTAAAGGACTTATGTGCTATGTAGATGGAGAGTTCCTCGTTGAACGATTGATTCGTCAGCTACATCAAGTAGGTATAGATAATATAACTGTAGTGGTAGGCTATAAGAAATCTTTTATGTTGCAGATATTAGACCGTGTTGAGAATGTAACAGTTGTCGACAATCCATTATATGATAAAGATAAAAATATTCTATCTATGAAACTAGGATTAAAAGATATAACAGATGATGACATAGTGGTTTTCGAATCAGATATGATAGCATCTGATGACCTGGTAGGTTTTGTAACAGGTACTGACTTTATAGATCATTCAGTATGGTATACAAATGGTATTTTCAAGAAAGGCATGTATGGTGGCATACTCAGAACAGATGGAGATGACCATGTTACTGATATAAAAATCGTTGACAGATACAACACCTGCTATAACGGCTATCATAAACTATCTGGCATTATGCGTATCAACAGCTCAGAGCTTGACATGTTCAAAAAACTACTAAAAGTATATAGCAACAACACCCTAGATCAGTATTATCTAAATCCTTGGATAGAGAACCTAGATGTACTGCCATGTATACGTGGTGATATATCACATTACGTTTTCTCCAGTTTCAACACACCAGAGGAATACATGGATGCATTACGGAAAAACTACAACCAAGGAGTTGTTGATAAAAAAATTAAACTTGTATCCATCGACCAGCTATACCCTGTTGAAGCAGTTGATAAAAAACATCTGCATGTTGTTAAACAACATATTATGAACAATGGATATTGGGTTAAACCCTTGAAGGTATCCATCAGCGATGGCACAGTTATGGACGGGCATCACAGCCTAGCCATTGCTAAAGACATAGGCCTAGACAAGGTTCCTGTTATTGACTTCAGCTACGACGAGGTAAATATATGGTCACTGCATGAACGATACATTTTTTCCAAAGAACAGATAATAATTGATGCACATAACGGAAGACTCTATCCTGCTAAAACAGTTAAACATCGTTTCCCACAGGTTAAATATAGTTGTAATATAAGACTTGATGAACTTAAAAAAAATATGGAGGTATAAAACATATATGTCTGAATGGAATTTAGAAGATAATAAAAAAATAACCTATCATCATATGATGGATGAAATTGTATATAGCGAAGAAGACATAGATACATTACGGGAGAAACTTATCCAGAAACTCCGTAACCACAGTCTCGATGAATATGAGATCAACCGATTATTCGGACATGAGGTAGATACAGAATATATGCGGCATTTCTGGGCTGAACGTGCTAAGACACATAAACTCAACGAAGGACTCACCAACCTTGAAGAAGATAGCGAACTATTGCGTTTGAAGATGCAGAAAGAACTTCCTAAGATGAAACAATACATTCAACCATCTAAAGATATGAAGATGCTTGATCTTGGATCAGGATATGGCACATGGGCTTTTGAATTTGCAGAACATGTAAAACTAGTACATGCCGTCGACTATGAAGAAAAAATGGTGAAACTAGGAAGGGATAGAGCAAAACAGGAAGGCATAGACAACATAGAGTTTTTTATATCCTCCGTGCAGAAATATACATCTGATATATTATATGATATTATAATTCTCTCAGCTGTATGCATATATCTCAACGATAACGATATTAAACAGATGTTGAAACATATGGAACAATACATCCATCCTGGAACCATCCTTGTACTCCGTGATAGCACAGGGCTACATGACCGATATGTTATATATAAAGAATACTCAGAAAGACTTGGTACCATGTATAGTGCCACATATCGTACACGTGATGAATATATCAAACTCTTTGGATCCATAGGTTTCGAACTAATACAGGATGAAGACATGTTCGAACAAGGCAGTCCACTTAACAGATATAAAGAAACACGTCTCAGGATATATAAATTTAAAAAAAAATAGATAGATATATATGAAACAGTTATTAGATATATTTGAAGATATAAAAAACATACTAGATGGATATGGTATTGTTTTCTGGTTGGAACATGGAACACTACTAGGCATGGTACGAGAAGGACATATCATCAAAGGCGATGACGATATAGACCTAGCATGTAAATATGAAGAACTAACAAAACATATACAGGATATATCCAATGATCTCTACCAAAAAGGATATGATACATATATCACCGATGTAAAACTCACAGTTAAAAAACAAGACAGCCATCTATCAATATATCTATATAAAAAAGACAGGATACCAGAACATCACAGCCGTTATCGTATATCAAAGAAAAACTACCTGGCACATATACTACTATATGGTTTCCTCGAAGGACTACGCACCCCATATAAAGACAGACTGCATAACCCCAATCTGAAACATCTACTGATAAACCTGTCTAAAACATTGATGATGTATCTGCCAATGAAAGAACAACTACATCACCTTATTCTTCTTATAGGAACTAAACTAGACTCCTTGTTTATATTTGATATAGCATTCCCATCTGGTTTCATATCAGATTTCAAAACCATAGATTTCTACAGCTACAAGGTCAACATACCCATCCAATACAAAAAATACCTTACATGGATGTATGGAACAGAATGGACTATACCCAACCCATATTATAACAAACAATGGGATTTCTATAACGATATGGAGAACTACAACAACATCCGCAGCCTAGGATACAACCTAAAAAAAATAACAAAGATACTAAAAGATAACCATATCCATTTCTGGATGTACGGCGGTGCATTACTGGGATACATCCGCGACAGAGAACTCATACCATGGGATAAAGATATAGACCTGTTCATATGGGAGACAGATAAACATCAGCTACATGATCTTAAAAAAACATTCAGAAACATAGGATACCGTTACCTGTTCAAAGACGGATCAGTTATGCTACGATGGAATGATAAAAACATAACCATCGCATATTATACACAGGATAAAAACATAGCATACCTGGAGAAACTATGTACCCGTAACAAAATAGGCAACATGATATATTTCGGGCTGCTATGTAAAACCATTGAATATAGACTAAACCATCTCACATGTTTTCTTAAATGGCTATTGCTAAAGACACATTGTGCATATAGAATACGTCAGGAGGTACCATTACATTTCTTCAAAGATCTTAAAAAAATTGTATTACTAGATGTAGAACTATTAGTACCACAAGATGCAGAAGAATACCTGGAATATACCTTTGGAAAAAACTGGCATATACCCATCAAGGATTTCAAATATACACCCGAGTATGTAAAAATAATAGAAGGAGACAGGCCGACAAAGGCCAAATATCATTCAGATTCGATAGCATGAAAAAAGATACCGTAGAAGGATATAGAGAGAACATATTCAAAGAAGGAGTTAAACGAACATTGTTCAATAGCTGTAGAGGTAGAGTAATATATGACAATCTATCCAACTACCTATACATCCATAGATACAACCAATGTTATAAAAAAACCAGAAAACTATATAACAAATATAAAGGACAGAGATGTTTCCTAGTAGCCACTGGGCCATCTATCAACCAGACAAACCTAGATGTTATCAAAGATGAAACACTAGCAGGTGTCAACACTTCTTTTAAAACAGGACTAGATTTCGATATATATATAGTATCAGATCGTGTGATATGGGATGTATATTCACAAAGGTTTCTAGATATGGATACCATGTTGTTTCTCCTATATGTAGCATCCCGTCATTACCTACAAAAATATCATAACGATACCGATAATGTCTATACCATCCGTGGTATAAACACAACAACATTACCATCAGGTTTCCCATCTGATATATCAAATGGTGTATATGTCTATGCACATTCAGTGGTATATCTATCATTGCAGATATTGTTCTTCTTAGGATTCCAGACAGTATATCTAATTGGATGTGACTGTAGTTATTCACAGGGACATCATTTCGATGGTATGAAACATGTAAAAGATAACAGGATACAACAGGATAGAAACCTGGAGGACAGACATTGGAGATCCGTCATCGATGGTTTCAAAATATGTAAAAAAATATATGAACAAGACAACAGGGAGATCATCAACTGCACAGTTGGTGGAAACCTTGAGGTTTTTAAACGTAGAAAATTAGAGGATGTAATACAATATGGATAAAGAGAAATACTACATATATAAAGACGACCTTGAAAAAGCATCTAACAATATATATCTGCCAAAGAGTACCAGGACTAAACGCAGAGGACTTGCTAAACTCCGTGATGACCTTGTATTCTACAAACAGGCATGGGTTATATCTGAACAATGGGCTGCTATACCCAAAGCATTAGTATACTGGTTAGCCTTGACACCACTAGCTATAACCAGCTATAACGGTTTCATGGAGTTCATAGGTATCGATAGTTTAAAAATATCTCTTGAATATGGTTCCACTATGGCTGTTATAGCCATCGCTGTGTTGATGATACTCGGCATCCTATCCTGGACACGTTTTGGCATACATAGACGTACCACAGAGCTAGGAGGTATGCAGAACCCTATCTACTTTTTGTTCTATACCAAATTCCAGAAGATAATAGATGAACTAGATGATATGAAAAAACAGATAGAGGAGTTGAAAAACAGATGAAGACATTAGCAGTTATACCAGCTAAAGGACATAGCAACCGCATACCTGATAAAAACCTTAAACTACTAGAAGGAAAAACATTATTGGAACATACAATAACCCATGCATTAGGATCTAAACACATAGATAAAATAGTGGTATCAACAGAGGACAACACCATCAAAGAAATAGCACGTATGTACCCTATCGATATAGTAGACCGTCCACCACATCTAGCAACAGATACAGCATCTACAGAATCAGTGATACAGGATGTACTTGACAAAACAGAAGAAGAATATGATACAATAATACTGCTGCAATGCACCTCGCCTCTGCGTAAATCTAGCGACATAGATGAAATAATGGATATGTACAACACAGATGGTTTCGACTCGATAGTATCAGTATGCAACGATACATCTATTATATGGAAAAAAAAATATAGATATGGCATACCAGTATCTTTCAGCCTAACCGACAGACCCAAACGCAGCCAAGATATAGACCTATATAGAGAAAACGGAGCTATCTATATCTTCAGCTACCCAGGTTTTCTAAAACACAGATCACGTGTTTTTGGACGTATAGGACTCTACATCATGCCTGTTGAACGTTCAGCAGATATAGACAACATGGAGGATCTTGAATATGTACGATGGAAATATGGAAAAATTTAACAAGATAAAAAAACAAAAAAATGTATATGTCATAGCAGAAGCATGTCTGAACCATAATGGAAACTACTGTTTAGCTAAGATGCTTGTAGACCTAGCAAAGGATACAGGATGCGATGCAGTAAAATTTCAGACATTCAACCGTAGCAAAAAACTACCATATGATAACCTATCATATGGGGATACATATAGGATTAAAAAATACTGCGATACCCGAGATATAACTTTTTTCTCCACACCATATACCTATAGAGCTGTTGATTTCCTGCAAACAATCGTACCATTCTATAAGATAGCATCAGCTCAGATAGTCGACGATGGTTTCGTAGAACATATAAAAAACAAACATCTGCCCATCATCGCTAGTGTAGGTAGTAAAAAAAACCCTGATGGACTAGCTACCCTATCAGAGATAGATCATTTCCTATCACTTGTAGATACATCCAGGCTGATACTGTTATATTGTGTAAGTAAATATCCACATGATGGTTTCGAAAAAGACAAATTCATGGAACTCCAGAGAAGGTATCCTGATATACCATGGGGTTTCTCCTGTCATTCAAAGGATATAAAATATAGCTTGGAGGCTGTAGATTGTGGCGCATGTATAGTTGAACAACATATAACCCTAGATGATAACATAGTCTGCCCAGATCAACATGTATCGTTAAACCCTGACCGTCTACAGAAACTGGTTAACAACATAAGAGGAAAACAAAAATGAGATATTATATATCAACTCTAAACTTTACATATGATATGAATGAGAAAATATCACAGACTGTACCATTGATGAGACAGGCAGGTATACATAACATAGAAATATCATCGTTTCATCCATATGAACAAAACCTAGATGTTACAAACTATACAGATACAAATATTCTTCTACATAACTTTTCACCACCAGATAACACAGATATGCTGCTGAACCTATGTTCACCTAGTCATTCCACAGATACTATTGAGTTCATTAAAAAAAGGATACAGCTTACTAAAAGATTAGGGCAGAACTATTATTCATTCCATGCAGGATACAGAGTAGATAACCTAAAAGATATATACACAGGGAAACCATTGTTGACCCATCGACATGCCATGGACATGTTTATATTCAACCTAGGAGAAATAATAAGATATGCAGAAAAAGAAAAAATACATATAGGAGTTGAAAACCATTTCTGCATAAAACAAAACAAAGACAACCTGATATTATATGATATAGACGACTGGGTGGATCTGTTCAACATCATCGATTCCGATTATCTTCATCTGCATCTAGATATAGGACATCTGAAAGTATCAGCATTTGAACATGGTTTCAACCCAGAGGTATTTGTCAAAAAACTAGGGCGGTATATACTAGCGGTTCATCTACATGACAACACTGGTATGAAGATAGATTGCCATACACCATTCAACAAAGACCTATGGTTCAATAAATATCTTTTTAATTTTTTACATAACCTGGAATATATCATATTGGAGACTAGGTCATATGGTGACCTTGAAACAATTACTGATATGTTAAACCTGGTTGAGAGGTGGACAGTATGAGGATACCATGGGCTGTTCCAAATATTACACCATTGGATATAGAACAGTTGCAGGATACATTAGAAACTGGTTGGTATAGCATGGGTGAAAAAGTAGAACAGTTTGAAAAAAAACTAGCAGACTACCTAGATATAAAACATGCAGTCGCAGTAAACAATGGCACATCAGCGTTAGAAGTAATGTTCCGCAGTATGAATATAGGATATGGTGACGAAGTCATCGTACCAGCCTTTTCATATATAGCATCAGCTACTGCTGTAAACCTGGTAGGAGCTACACCTGTATTCATAGATGTAGATAAAACACATACCATAGATACAGAGCAGATAGATTATCTAGTTACAGATAAAACAAAAGGGGTGTTAGCTGTAGATATAGGTGGCAACCCATGTAACTACGACCTGTTAACTGAAAAATGTGAAGAACATGATATTAAACTACTGGTAGATGGAGCACAATCACTTGGTTCCAGATACCATAACAAACCATGTATATCATATGGATATGCAGGTACCACCAGTTTCCATAGTGCAAAGATACTATCCACAGTTGAAGGTGGTATGATATTCACAGATGATACCATACTAGCTGATAAGATGAAAGCGATACGTAACCAGGGTGAGACCAAAGAGAAATATATACATCCATATCTAGGTGGAAACTACAGGATGACAGATATAACCGCTAGTCTAGGACTAGGGCAACTTAGCAGATACCATACAACCCTCCGTGACAGAACAGAACTAGTGAAACATTACAGACAAAAACTGAAAGACATGGTGATGTATCCTGAACCACAACAGCATGGTACATCATGCAACTATATATTCTCCATATTGTATAAAAACTGTGGAGAACTAGCAGAATATCTAGAACAGATGGGAGTGGAGACCCGAAGGTTTTTCCCAAGGCCTATACCATCTCAACCTATCTACAATATAGATAAAGTTTTCCCTATGTCCGAATGGATATGTAACCGTAACCTATCCCTGCCGTTGTTCACAGGACTAGATTTTGAAAGCATCGATTACATATGCGACCTTATAAGGAGATATATAGAATGAAAAAAGCATTAATCACTGGTATCACTGGTCAAGATGGAAGCTATCTATCTGAACAGCTACTCAAC
>Ga0272441_10013062_pt1 | contig 12014 bp, 9 predicted proteins | sample SSMProp6N_FD_193582 | JGI IMG/M metagenome (GOLD analysis project Ga0272441, IMG submission 193582) | Marine sediment archaeal communities from Little Sippewissett salt marsh, Falmouth, MA, United States - SSM-Prop-6N | ecosystem: Environmental > Aquatic > Marine > Wetlands > Sediment ...
AACAGCACCTTGCCGAAGTGGCGGAACTGGTAGACGCCCAGGACTTAAAATCCTGTGTTCAGCAATGAGCGTGCGGGTTCGATTCCCGCCTTCGGCACAGAGTGGCCGGTTAAAGCAAAAATTCGATATAATGCTTAGCCCCGACAGTCCACATATCTCCCCCCTTTTTTTCTTACTCACCAAGATGCCTATCACATGAGTTCAGAACCAACAAAGATCCTGTTACACGAGGATGAAATGCCTCGACAGTGGTACAACATCCAGGCAGACCTCCCAACGCCGCTGCCATTACCCCTTGGCATGGACGGTAAGCCGATCAAACCTGAAGACCTTGCTCCGGTCTTCCCCATGAACATTATTGAACAGGAACTCAGCACGGAGCGCTGGATTACCATTCCCGAAAAGGTAAGGGAACTACTCACACTCTGGCGCCCTTCTCCGCTGTACAGAGCCAAACGCCTCGAAAAAGCCCTGAACACTCCGGCCAGGATTTACTATAAAAACGAAGGCGTTTCGCCTGCCGGGAGCCATAAACCCAACACCGCTGTCGCCCAGGCATATTACAACAAGGAATTCGGCATCAAATATCTGACAACCGAAACCGGTGCCGGTCAATGGGGAAGCGCGCTTGCAATGAGCTGCAAGCTTATCGGCATTGAATGCAAGGTATTTATGGTGCGCATCAGCTTTGATCAGAAACCGTTCAGGAAAATCATGATGAAAACCTGGGGTGCCGACTGCATTCCGAGCCCGAGCGATACAACCGTTATCGGGCGTAAAATCCTGGCTGAACAACCGGACACTCCCGGCAGTCTCGGCATCGCGATCAGCGAGGCTATCGAGGAAGCCGTCCAACGTGAGGATACCCGCTACTCTCTCGGTAGCGTCCTGAATCATGTCATGCTGCATCAGACCATCATCGGACTGGAAGCTCAGAAACAGTTCGACAAAATCAACCGATACCCGGATATCGTTATTGGCTGCGCCGGCGGTGGATCCAACTTCGCAGGAATCAGTTTCCCGTTCATTCACGATAAAATCAACGGGAAAGATCTCCGTGTAATCGCAACCGAACCCGAGGCCTGCCCGACCCTCACAAGAGGACCGTATGTCTATGACTCCGGAGACGTAGCAATGATGACTCCTCTGCTCGCGATGCACAGCCTCGGTCACGGCTTTATCCCCCCGGCGATTCATGCGGGAGGGCTTCGTTACCACGGTATGGCCCCACTGGTCAGCCATGTGCTGAAGCAAGGCCTTATTGAAGCAAACGCACTGCCGCAGACGGAATGTTACAATGCCGCACTGCTTTTCGCCCATACAGAAGGATTCATTCCCGCTCCGGAAACCTCGCACGCTATCGCGCAAACTATCCGTGAGGCAAACCGTGCCCGTGAAGAGGGAAAAGAAAAGAACATTCTGATGAACTGGTCCGGTCATGGGCTCATGGACCTGCAGGGATACGACGCCTTCATGTCGGGAAAACTGGAAGACTATCCCTTGCCGGAAGAGCTCCTTCAACAGTCGCTGGCAGCCATCAAGGATCATCCGAAGCCGTAGAAGGATTGTTGAGTTGTTGAGTCACTTGTCACTGGACACGCCAGTCACCGAGCCCGACGAGTCGGGCAGGCACGGGGGCCTGCCCCTACGGCTGCTGACTGCACACTGAATACTGCCGACTTTCTTTCCGGTCACTTCTTCTCTCGTCACTCGTCTCCCTGTCATTCCCGTGCCTGACCCGTGAAATTTGAGCATCTATTTCACAGGTCTTACACGGGAATCCACTCTTGTCCTGATTCTCCGCATGGATGCCGGATCACCCCGTGAAATAGATGTTTGGATTTCACAGGGCGGCATGACTACTCGCCTCGCGTCACTCGTCTCTGTCACTGGACACGCCAGTCACCGAGCCCGACGAGTCGGGCAGGCACGGGGGCCTGCCCCTACGGCTACTGACTGCATACTGAATACTGCCGACTGCCTTTCTCGTCACTTCTTCTCTCGTCACTCGTCACTTGTCACTTGTCACTTCTTAAACAGTTTGTCACAAAAAAAGCAGCCTCACATTTTCTGGTGAGGCTGCTTTTTTTATTGATCTTTTCCGTTAGACGGCTCTTCGTCAATCGGCTCCGTCAATTTCTTCTTTTTCGATTTATCGGAAGCTTTGGTGAACTTCAGCTTGTCATTTTTCTCGTCGTAGGAGATCTTGATCGTGCTTCCTTCGGTAAACTTGCCTTTCAGCATCTCCTCAGCCAGTGAATCCTCGACATTTCTCTGCAAAGCTCTTTTCAACGGTCTGGCGCCAAACTTCTGGTCATAGCCTTTTTCCACAAGAAATTCCTTGGCCCTGGCATCTATACTGACCTCTATCCCCATTTCATGCAGCCTCTTGAACAATTTGCCGGCTATGATGTCGATAATCTCGAAAATATGCTTCTTTTCAAGCTGATGAAAAACGACGGTATCGTCGATCCTGTTAAGGAATTCAGGATTGAATACCCGTTTTAACGCATCCTGAACTGTCGACTTCATCGACTTGTAACTGCTCTCGACACTATCACCCGGAGCAAAACCCATACCGCTTCCGATACTCTTGATATCCTTGGCCCCGATGTTCGAGGTCATGATAATAATTGTGTTACGGAAATCAACCTTGCGGCCAAGTCCATCAGTCAGCACCCCTTCATCAAGTACCTGCAGAAGAATATTGAACACATCAGGGTGTGCTTTTTCAATCTCGTCAATCAGGACGACCGAATAGGGTTTTCTGCGCACTTTCTCCGTGAGCTGCCCGCCCTCTTCATAGCCTACATATCCGGGAGGCGCGCCGACAAGCCGGCTGACAGAAAACTTTTCCATATACTCACTCATATCCGCCCTGATAAGAGCGTCTTCACTGTCAAAGAGGTAACGGGTCAGAGATTTTGCCAGCTCTGTTTTTCCTACTCCGGTAGGACCCAGAAAAATGAAAGAACCGATCGGCCTTGCCGGGTCTTTCAGTCCGGCTCTTGTCCTCTGTATCGCCCTGGTAATCTTGTCTATAGCCTCATCCTGACCGATCACCTCTTTCTTCAGCTCTTGTGACATATTCAGCAGCTTTTTCGACTCGGACTGGGCGACTTTTATCACGGGTATACCCGTCATCATGGCGACAACCGAAGAGATATCCGCTTCCGACACATCATACACCGTGTCGGCCGCCCTCTCTTCCCACTCCTGCTTGGCCTGCTCAAGAGACTCAAGAAGGGTCTTCTCCTTGTCACGAAGCATTGCCGCCTCTTCAAAGTTCTGCATCTTGACAACTCGGTTTTTTTCGGTCTTGATCTCCTCTACCGACTGCTCCAGATCGAGAATATTCTTGGGAACATGAATATTACTTAAATGCACCCTTGCCCCGGCTTCGTCCATGACGTCAATTGCTTTGTCAGGAAGAAATCTGTCGGTGATGTACCGCTCGGAGAGCCTGACCGCTTTGTCAATCGCATCATTATCATAACGAACATGATGATGCGCCTCATACTTGCTCTTGATATTATTGAGAATCTGTATAGTTTCATCAACGCTGGTCGGCTCAACCATGATTTTCTGGAAACGCCTGTCAAGCGCACCGTCTTTTTCGATGTACTGACGATACTCGTCAAGGGTTGTCGCGCCGATACACTGCAGCTCCCCGCGAGCAAGAGCCGGCTTGAAAATATTGCTCGCGTCGAGAGAACCCGACGCTCCACCTGCGCCTACTATCGTGTGCAATTCGTCGATAAAAAGAATGACATCCCGTGAACGCTCCAGCTCATTCATCAGCGCTTTCATTCGCTCTTCGAACTGCCCCCGGTACTTGGTACCCGCCACAAGAGCAGCCAGATCAAGAGCGACAACTTTTTTATCGTAGAGAATTCTCGAAACCTTTCGCTGGACAATCTTCAATGCAAGCCCTTCGGCAATGGCGGTCTTGCCGACTCCGGGTTCTCCGATAAGAACAGGGTTATTTTTCTTCCTGCGGCTCAGCACCTGGGCAACCCGCTCGATTTCCTTTTCCCTCCCTATGATCGGATCGAGTTTATCCTCAATGGCGAGCCGGGTGATATCCCTGCCGAAGTTGTCAAGCACCGGGGTCTTGGTCCGCTCCCCTTTTTTCTGCTCGGCTTTCTTGGAAAACTTTTCAGGTCCTGATGAAAAGGCTCCCTCAATCGGCGGCTCACCGGAATCGCCTTTTCCACTGGAGATGGTCATCAACTCATCCCTTACAGCGTCATAGGTGATACCGAACTGCTCCAGAATCTGGGCCGCGACATTATCTTCACCTTTCAGTATCGAGAGAAGAAGATGTTCCGTGCCGATAATGTTCGACTTGCAGATCTTGGCCTCGAGGTAGGTGATCTTGAGTACCTTTTCAGCCTGCTTTGTCAAAGGCACATTGCCCATTTGGGACGCAGCCACTTTCTGGGTTGTGCTCTCTTCAATCTTTTGTTTGAGTTTGAAGAGATCAATATGTAGATTTTTTAAAATTCTTGCCGCTATGCCTTCACCTTCCTTGATCAGGCCTAAAAGCAAGTGTTCCGTTCCTATATAGTCATGACCCAGCCTGAGAGCCTCCTCCCGGCTGTGACGGATGACATCCTGTACTCTGTTCGAAAAATTTCCGTCCATTCTTTTATTCTGTTAAATAAGGGTTTAGTAAGTACCTTTTTCCATCTATTGCACACCGGCTCACAACCTGCTCATACTATTTTTAATTATATAAAGATAGGGCGTCAAAACCAATTAACTTTAAGCAGAACAGCTATCCCCTGCTAAAGGTTTCTAACCCTGAAGCAAGGACATGAGAACAGAATATTGTTGATTTGTTGATTTGTTGAACTGTTGAACTGCTGAACTGTTGAACTGCTGAACTGTTGATTTGTTGATTTGTCGGGATAGTACCCTGTGGCCGCATGTATATTTGGGGAAACGTTCGACTCTGTGATTTTTGGGCACCTCTATTTATTGTCGTGAGAAGCCCAAGATCAAGGCGGACGGAGCGAAAAAACCGGAGTGTACACGGCGTACATGAGGATTTCGAGTACCACCCAACGCAGTAATCGGGCTTCGGAACAAATAAATAGAGGTGCCCTTTAGAATTTTGATTTCATCCTGCTTTATGGAGATAACGCATATACTCATAGACGACAAAAACCCGGTTCATCGGGAGCTTTCCATATACAGAACAGGAGAGATCAGCTGTATACGGCTCAGCGACACCGAATACCGTACATACGGCAAACTTGCTATCTCGGCGCACAACCATACCGCCATGTTTCACTTCGATCTCATTGAATCGCTCAATGCGCTTCCGTTCATCTCGGAAACAGGACACGGTCTTGACAGCTGGGATGAAGCTTTCCTGGATCACAGCCAGCTCCAAAAAATGCTCGGGATCCTCAGGGAAGCAGAAGGGAAGATAGATCACAAAAAAAAGGAAAAAGCGCTGCTGGGATGGCACGACAAACCTCTCGCCGCAGCGTACTGGAGGGAAATCGACCCGAAGGAGTTCCTTGGATTTCTCGAAGAGCTGAAAACGTTCGCCGAAAAGGCGATGGAAGAAAAATACGACCTCGAATTCATCCTGTGACGTGCGCCAGAAGTTTTCAAAAAACCATTCATTGTTTTCAGCAGGCAAGCCCCAGCAATGAGCCCACTACCCACTGCCCACTGCCCACTACCCACTGCCTACTGACCCCCTCCTCCCCGGGAAAGCAGATAGCCCGGAAAATCGCGGGTCTCGCCCCAGTACAGATGGATATAGGACGCGAACGTGTTGCGAAACCGGAAAAGAGCCGTATCCACCGGCTTGTTCCGGGCTGTAGCAACCGATGCCACGTTGTTCAGGGCTCCTTTCCGGGTGATAGCGGAATAGTGAAATTCATGACCGCGGAGCTCGCCGCCATACGCCGGATCATCGAGTAGCACTTTCCTGTATCCCAGATGAAGACCGGCTTCCTGCATGGAAGTATCCATGTCGAACACGCCGCACATCGGGAAACGGTTCCCCTCATGATCTGTCATGGAGCGGCCGAGATACATCATGCCGCCGCACTCGGCATAGATCACGCCGCCTTTCGTGGCAAAATCAAGCATCTCCCGGCGCATGGCCAGATTTCCCGAGAGCTTTTCGGAGAAAAGTTCAGGGTATCCTCCGGCGAGATAGAGCATGTCGGCCCCGGGCAGACGAGCGTCATCAAGCGGGCTGAAAAACTCGATGCGCCCATACTCCTGCAGTACATCGAGATTTTCAGCGTAAAGAAAATTAAACGCCTCGTCATGCGCCACGGCGATAACCGCACTGCCCTTTCCTCTGACTGGATGAACAGGGACAGGGGCACCGGAACTATCAACTGTCACGATCTCCAGCAGACGCTCGATATCGAGCGTCTTTCGCACATGCTCCGCCATAGCGACGATCGCAGCCTCCTGCCCGGCACCGGCATCGATATTCAGGCCCAGATAGCGTTCAGGCAACGTCATGGCATCGTTCCAGGGAATATAGCCGAGCGGCTCGACACCAACATCAAGACAGGCATCCTTGAGAAACCGGTAGTGAGACTCACTGTTAACGCGGTTGAAAATCACTCCCGCGATACGCACATCAGGATCAAAATGTTTAAATCCATACAATAGAGGAGCGACGGAATACCCAACAGCTTTTGCGTCAACGACAAGAACCACCGGGAGATCGAGCAGCTTTGCGATGGAAGCGCTGCTGCCATCGGCTTTCACCGCACCGTCGAACAGCCCCATCACACCCTCTACGACAGCCGCGTCGGCCTCGGCGCTTTTTCTGACGAAAACATTCCGCACATGGGCTTCACCGGCCATGAAGGTATCGAGATTTATTCCTCTATGGCCCTTACCGTCTTTTGCCGCCGCCAAGGTATGGAGAGCGGTATCGAGATAATCAGGGCCACACTTGAATGGCTGGACACGCAGTCCTCTCTCCACGAAGATTCTAAGAAGAGCAAGAGAGAGCGTTGTTTTCCCCGAACCGCTCGATGGAGCAGCAAGTAAAAAAGCGGGCATTTTGTTGTTCATCAGGACCTAAAATCTCGCCGCGATACCGGCAAGAAACGCCCTGTCGCTTTCAGCGTCGTTCAGCCCCCATTTGACGCCCGCGTCAACATCGAAATCATTGGTCACTGAGTAGATCAGGCCCCCGATGAAAAATGCGGGATCTTCCTCTGCGCCTCTCTCAGGGTTTGTTTCCATGCCGATATTACCAACAGCCGTAATATCTGCCGTAAGGTTGATCTCTCCGGCAAATGAAGCGTGCCATATGTCATTGCGTAGCCGAAGGTCGTCCTCCTCGATCCCGTATTCGTTGTGCGTATAGCCGAAGTTGAGATGCAACTTGCCGAGCACCCCTTCCTTCGAAACGATAAGCGCGCTTCCTCCGGACACCTTTCCGTTGCCCAGACCTTTTCGGTCGTCTCCGGTCGGGAAGGTCACTCCCGGCTTGAGAGCGATGCTAATCCCTCGGTCTTCATACTCGAAAAAGCGCCACTTCACTTCCAATGACAGATCACCGATACCATCCTCATCGGCTACCGTCGCGCCGCTCTCTTTTACCTCATACCATATCCATGGCAGGCCGACGATCAGATCGACATTGTCGGCGAGGCCGTAGAAAAGCGCTGCTGCGACTTCCCCCCCCGTCGCCTCGAAAGCACCCTCCTCGTCATCGATGAATTCGCTGTTCAGCTCAAGCTGGAAGCGGCCGGTCCCCTGTGTCCCGGTATCGTCTGTTATCAATGGGTGCGCAGCGTACACAGGGGCTGCAAAGAACATCAGCATTGAAAAAAGGAATGCAGGACGAAGCAAAGCATGAGTATTGTTCACGGTATTCAAGGTTTTCCTGTTCTATTGGATTGGAATCTTTTTCTTTTATTCTTCAGGCAGATTAAGCGGATCGGGAACGCGAAAACGGTAGTCGAGCATTCGTTCGAGCCTGCTGCTGTCAATAATTTTGAACGCTGGATTACTCTCTTCTTCTGCAAGAGGAGGCATCGGTTTACCGGAACGCTCGGCCGCACGCTCATAGTATTCCCTGCGCAAAGGATGCCCAGGGGAACAGGCGTTGAAAATCTCCCCCCAGACCTCCTGACGGATCACTTCGTAAATAACACCGATACAATCGTCACGATGAATAAGATTCGCCGGTTGATTCGCGTTACCCAATGAGGTCATTCTGCCAAGAAAGTTCACAGGATTTCGATCGTATCCCATGAGTCCGCAAAACCTGAGAACCGTTGTTCTGAACGAACGTTCTTCAAAGAGCATCTTCTCGACTGCCAGCAGCGCCTGACCAGAAAGCGCTTCGGGGTTAACGGCATCTTCCTCCCTCACCTCGCGGTTGAGTGACGGATAGACCGAGGTTGAGCTGATAAACACAACGTTTGTAACCGGAGAAGCCTTCACTACCCTGATCAGTGAGGCTATCTGTTCCTGATGATACTCGACGATATCCGGCCTTCGCTGAGGAGGGACGTTGATCACAAGGATATCACTCTCCAATAGCGACTCGGGATCATCCCCTGTAAATGAGGGGTCGAGCGAGACTCTGAACGGCTGAATGCCCGCCTCCTGCAGCCGGCTGAATTTTTCCTCTCTGGTAGTGGAGCCTTTCACACCAAAGCCCTTACCGACCAGAAATTTTCCCAGCGGCAACCCGAGCCATCCGCAGCCGCATATAGTGACACGTTTTTTCTGCATAGAGCTTACTCTTTACCCCCCCAGTGATTCAATGTAGCCCTTCAGCGACAGCATCTCCTCTGAATCCTCAGCTATTGCCTCTCCCCCGAGCGGTCCGGTGATACAGGTATTGATCACCGGGATCAGTTGAGGATTGGATGCGGCGTTTTCCAGTCCCTTACCCCCGGGATGACAGCTCGAACAGCTCGAAGCGTTCGTTGAACCGGCAAACTGCGGATCGTTGAACAGCTTTTCCCCGTCGGATACAGCAGGCTCTTTTTCAGCCGATGCACATGCACCAATGGCAAACAACACTAAAAACAACGGAATAGACAACCATGCTGATACTCTGTTCATATTTCCTCCTTGTTTGGCTATTGTTTATATCAGACCCTTGAACTCCATTCCCCGATAAAGCACCAGATGGTGCTGAATCTGAAGCAGCGGTTCCCTGCGGCTCCAGAAATGCTCGTAAACAAACGTCACGATCTCCTCAATCTGCTCGTCATTATAGCGATGGACATCCGGATACAGCAGTATCATCCAGATCACTTCCATAAACTTACTGAAATCATCCACAAAAAACTCGACATTGCTTGTAGCAAGAATGACCTGATCATCCTTGAACAGCGGAATCTGTGCGAGCTGCTTTTTCAGAGCCACAAGGCTCTGATCGTTTCGCACACCGAAATACTTTCCCGCAAAATGATTGTAGAGCCAGGTTGTCGTCATCGGATTGTCGCTTTCGGCAGCCATCAAGACAGCATGTATCGCCCCTCTTCGGGCAAGCAGGCTACGATAGATATTCTCAAAAAGCTGGCTCCACGCTTCTTCACGGCAGTAGTAAAGCGAATGGTGCAACGTAATAAGGTCAACCTTTTTCCTCTTGAGCGGCCCCTTGTAAAATGCTGCTGTGTGGCCGGCATCAAAAAACGCCTGTTTGTAATCCCCCTGTATAGTCGCGACATGGCCGGTGCTCTGGCGACGAATGCGCTCGTTCACCTTGTCGAGCGCTTTCTGGTCGATATCGAAAAGGTATAACCCTCCCCGGAACGCGGTCTCGAGAATCCTGAACTGCGGTTCGTTGCTCGATCCGATCGACAGCGCCCGCAATTTCTTCGTCAGGGGAGCCGCCGCGGACAACGTTCGTATCACAGCCGCAAGCCTTTCGCCGATATCGACCTTGTCGTTACTGTACTGCGACCAGATACGGTCCTGATCGACCATCATGGTTCCGGCCGTTCGCACCCCGGCCTCGATAAGCGCTTTTCGTGATGTAGCAAGCATTGCTCCTCCTTGGTTTTACATTGTGATGCCCCGCCTCCCCCTACTCTTTCTCAACCAGATACTTCCAGTACTTCATCGGCATGAACGAACGCTGAAGACCGGGGTTCTTCCTTTCGGGAATGGCAACGTTACGAAAAAAAGTTTTCCAGAGTTCCCGGACATCCTTTTCTTCATTGGAAAGTTCCGGGGCGCGGAAGGATTCAAGAGTACCAAAATCAAGTCTCCTGCCCTGCCAGCTTGAGACAAGCGACCGCTTCACATCGTAGATAAACCATTGCTGAGTCCGCAGCCTTTGGGTGAAGAACCGTGAGAGCGGCTGGATGATATTGAAATCCGGCTCCATGTTCGCCAGATAGGATCCGTCCTCGAGCATGGCGAACCGGAGCAGCCCTTTCATCCGGTGAACTTCCCGGGATACTTTCCGGGCGAGAAAATGTACATCGTGAACCGCAGGATGGGTAAGATAAGCCTCTATCCGGCTGCCGTATAAGGAAACCATATGGAGATAGTGCAGCAAAGCGGTTTCCATACCCTCTTTTTCTGAAAAGATGCAGTACATCAACTGCCTGGCACTTTCGGGATAGGCCGAAGAAAACCTGCGCAGAAAAACTTCGGTCCGCTCGCTGTTGGTTGCAATGAACAGCCCTTCGTCGAACAAGGTCTGCTCCTGAGCCTCCAGCTCAACCGTCTGCGGATCAGGTTCATGGCGAAGTATATGGTCGATCGCGGAAATAAGTCCCTCGGTCGTACCGTCGTAACGATAGCGGATCATTGAACAAAAGTCAAAAGGTAAAAGTCAAAAGTGAAGAAACTCCATATAGTCATGCCGCCCCTTGAAATAGATGTTTGGATTTCACCCTGTGTAATATCCTGATTTATTACACGGGGTGATCCGACATCCATATATTTGCTCAGGCCCAAGGAAGACTGGAGAAAAAACGTCCCGTTCTGACGCAGTTGACAGTGACAAGCCACAGGTAGTTCAGCTGGCTTCTGGCTCCAGAATTCTGACTTCTTACACCCTCACAGTTCAACAAATCAACAATTCAACAACTCAACAGTTCCACATTATCATGAGAATCCAGGCAATGTGAGCTGCCGCTGCTTCAGTGAGCGGGGGTCCTCTCCGGTTTCGGCAATGAGCAGTTTCCGGCGAACAAGTGCCGGCCGGTCTATCAGCCGTTCAATGGGCCTGCCGGAACAGGTGATAAAGTATCTTGCCCGCTTCATGACGACCCCGATCTTCTTCAGTCCCTCCGGGGTTATAACCGCAAACCTTCTCGCAGCAACAATTCGCTTTGCCGAGGTCACGCCGATTCCAGGAACCCTCAACAAGGTGAAGTAGTCATCCCTGTTCACATCGACAGGAAAAAACCCGGGATTGCGTAACGCCCATGAAGCCTTGGGATCAAGATGCTCATCAAGGAAAGGAGACGCTTCCGAAAGGATCTCGTCAGCCCTGAAGCCGTAGTTGCGGAGCAGCCAGTCAGCCTGATAGAGACGATGCTCGCGCCGCAAAGGCGGTTTTGCAAGAACCGGCAGAAGGTTGTCACTGTTCACAGGGACAAACGCGGAATAGTAGACCCGTTTGAGATGCATTTTTTTATAGAGTCCCTGGGAAAGGCTCAGAATCCTGAAATCCGACTCGGGAGAAGCGCCGATGATCATCTGCGTACTCTGGCCTGCAGGAGAAAAAGAGGGTGCCTTGCGGCTCTTCTTTCTCTCTTGACGGCTTGCGATGATCGCGTCGCCGAGGCAAGCCATCGGCTTGAGAATATCCTCTCTCTGTTTCTGAGGGGCAAGCCGTTTCAGCGAATCACCTGAAGGAAGCTCGATATTGACACTGAGGCGGTCAGCATAGAGTCCTGCCTTTCGAACCAGATCCTCAGAGCATCCCGGAATGACTTTCATGTGTATGTAACCGGCAAAGGACTCCTCTACCCGAAGTTTCCGGATCACCTCGACCATGCTCTCCATTGTAGATTCAGGGCTTTGCATGACAGCGG
>Ga0272441_10013063_pt1 | contig 12014 bp, 8 predicted proteins | sample SSMProp6N_FD_193582 | JGI IMG/M metagenome (GOLD analysis project Ga0272441, IMG submission 193582) | Marine sediment archaeal communities from Little Sippewissett salt marsh, Falmouth, MA, United States - SSM-Prop-6N | ecosystem: Environmental > Aquatic > Marine > Wetlands > Sediment ...
ACTGTGGCTGACCGTGGTGGTGCTGTTTTCATCGTGTATCTGATCCAGCATATTACCCCAGAAAATGCAGTTGGTCAGCGTCGGGCTGCTGCTGTCGTAGCTGTACATCCCGCCGCCGTTACTGGCTGAGTTGCCGCTAAACGTGCAATTGGTAACCGTCGGATTGCTAATCCAATTGAACACCCCGCCGCCCCACGCAGCCGAGTTGCTACTGAACATGCAGTTGTTAACCATAGGATTGCTGGAGTAGTTATCCATCCCGCCGCCGTAATCATTGGCCGTATTGCCGTTGAAGGTGCAGTTGGTCACCGTCGGGTTGCTTTTGTTGTTGAACATCCCACCGCCGGAATACTCCACAGTGTTGTTGTTAAATCCACAGTTAATCACGTTCGGATCACTGACGGAGTTGTATATTCCACCTCCATCAACTGAAGTCAAATTGCCGGTGAATATACAGTCGGTTATGATCGGGCTACTGTTGCGGTTGTGCATCCCGCCGCCGTAGTACTCAGCCGAGTTTCCTGCGAATGTACAGTTGGTAATCGTCGGGCTGCTTTGGTTCCAATTGTGCATCCCGCCGCCACGGTACTCGGCCGAGTTGCCAATAAACGTGCAGTTGGTAATCGTCAGGCTGCTGCTGTCGTAGCTGTACATCCCGCCGCCGTCGAAGTCTGCCAAGTTGGTGCTGAACGTGCAGTTGGTCACCGTCGGGCTGCTGGTCCAATTGAACATCCCCGCCCCACACCCAGTAAAATCAGAGTAAGGATGGTGTGTCACTGCATTGTCGCTAAACGTGCAGTTGGTCACCGTAGGATTGCTGCCGCCGTTATACATGCCCCCACCTTGTTCAGAAGAGTTACCGCTGAATACGCAGTCGGTCACCTTCGGGCTGCCGCTATTATTACACATCCCGCCGCCGATGTCCGCCTCATTGTCGATGAAATTGCAACTGGCTGCCGTCGGGCTGCTATGATTGTTATACATCCCGCCGCCGCAGTCCGCCCAATTACCGCTGAACGCACAGGAGGTCACTGTCGGATTGCTGTTGTCGTTATACATGCCCCCACCTCTTTCACTAGTGTTGTAATCGCGACCCGCTGTATTGTCGCTAAACGTGCAGTTGGTCACCGTTGGATTGCTGCTGTAGTTATACATGCCCCCACCCAAATTTTCTGTAGAGTTACTGCTGAACCAGCAGTCGGTCACCGTCGGGCTGCTGGTCCAGTTGCACATCCCCGCCCCACACCCGCTATGAAAGATGGGATCGTAATTGTATGTCACTACATTGACGCTAAATATGCAGTTAGTTACTGTCGGATTGCTGTTGTTGTTATGCATGCCCCCACCATATACTGAAGAGTTACCGTTGAATATGCAGTTGGTTACAGTCGGGCTGCCATCCCTATTGTACATCCCGCCGCCATAGCACGCGGCCGAGTTGTCGCTGAATGTGCAGTAGGTCACAGTCGGGCTGCTGCCCCTATTGTACATCCCGCCGCCACAGTACTCGGCCGAGTTTCCGGTGAACGTGCAGTTGGTCACCGTCGGACTGCTGTTGTGGTTATACATACCGCCGCCGTCAGCGTTGCCGCCGGTGATGGTGAAGCCATCCATGATAGTGTTGGGATCTTCGCCGCTTACGCACTGCACTGCATGAAAGGCGCCATTGGCATCGATTGCCGTCACGTTCTGCCCGCCGCTGCTGTAAAGCCGGACCGCCATACCGTTGAAATTTATGGCCTCATTGTAAATCCCCGGTGCCACTTCTATTTCATCACCATTCGATGCTGCATCAATGGCCGCCTGGATGCTTTCACCCGGCGATACGGTGATGACATCTGCCACCGCAGCCTGACACGCCAGGGCCAGGCCCAACAAAATGAGAACCAAGCCGGATTTAATGGAATTGAGATGTGCGTCCATTTTTCTACCCTTTCCTTTGCTGAAATATTCTACTCTTACCCTATGTCCCCATTAGCAATAAGTTTCCCAGCCCGGAACAGCCGGTACCATAGAGGCGCCCCGAATTGGAATTATGTGTTTTTGTGTTTAGTATCGTTATTCAGTGCATAATGTCGCTCTGGAATATCGAGCGCAACCCTCAAATACCTCCTGCTTCCTGAAGGAAACGATCCTTGCTGATACGATATATTATACAAGCTGCAACAAAGTTGTATTATCCCCATATTCTATCAAAATATGAATGATTCTAACAGAAAAATCCCCCCCATGAGTTTTTCTCTCTCGTTTCGGTGCGTAACTTAATAAATTACATAACCTTATGTTTATAAAAAAAGTGATTTAGAGATTGAGATAAATAGGGGAATTAAAGGTGTCACAGGAATTAAAGGTGTCAGGTACAATTATTCGGACTTCCTCTAGGCCTCATGGTTGATTCTAGATTCATTCTATCGGCGGTTCGTTCTATCCATTTGGTTTCGCCTAACGAAGCGCCACGGTTAGATATATGGGGACAGATATATGGAGCAGTCACCGTGTTTATTATGGATATGACATATCAACACATGTAAAGAAATCACGGACTTAACGGAATACTAATGCCCCCACCTGGCTTCACCCCACTCATATTCAATATCATCGCACGGCAACCTCTTCAAGTCCCCTCTTGAGAGGGGATTTAGGGGTGTGTTTTTCACTCATATACTCATATACAATAATGTCTGGCATATGAAATTACCTGCCACAACAATAAAATCCGCAAAAACTGTAAACACATATCAAGATTTGATGGTGTTCCCCTATTTCTTCCTTGTCCTCTCGGCGGCCGGACCGATCTCACCTGTCACATTTCTTGTGGACCAAAATTCACCGCAGCTTTCTCACTTTTAATAAAAAACGCCGCAATAATGGAGTTATCCACAAAAACCACCCGGTTAAATTGGGTAAAACCATATCATTTTAAGGTAAATCGCGCGCAACCTCGCACCTTTAGCGCGAGTTGGCGCACATCTTTTAAGAAGAATTTTTAAGATTCTTTAAGAATTTATACTTTTTCAGCCGTTCGTAGGGTGGGCTCTTAGCCCACCATCTCCTCCGCACAAGTACAACTTTTTACGAATAACCGTCCCACTGCGACCAATGTCCGTCACCAGGACCGCCCACATTCACAGATGCAACTATGTTGCATAAATAACGGTCCTGACATCAATTGATCGCGTCAAAAGGCGCAACTATATTGACCATAAGGTATAACAAATACGTCAAATGGATAAAAAATTTTAAGATTTTTTACTTTTTCAGCAGCTTGTTCACGGTCTGTTTCAGGATGATCGGCTCGATGGGCTTATCGATATAGGCGTCCGGTTCCGAACCGAGATAGTCGCCCATATCCTGCCCGTCGATCTTGACGCCGGTGCGGCCGCCGATACCGGTCAACATAACTATCGGTGTATCAGTGAATTGCGCATCGCCCCGCAGCTTGTGAAAGACTTCAAAACCGCTCATCTTGGGCATCTGCACGTCCAGCACGATCAAATCGGGCTTCTCCTTCTGGGCCTTACTCAACGCTTCGGCGCCGTCACTGGCGCAGATTATCTCATAATCCGTTTCGGCAAAAGTATTTACGACAAAATCAATACTTTCCTGTTCGTCGTCGGCAATCATAATTTTCGGATGGTCACTCATCAATAGTCTCCTGAAAAAAAGTTAGTCTTCCCGAATCGGTAAGGCAAAAACAAATCGGGTTCCATGACCTAAAACACTGTGAAATCTAATAGTTCCGTTCATTTGGTTAATCAATTTTTTGGTCACCGGCAGCCCCAAACCGGTGCCTTTGCCCCCTTTGGTCGAGAAAAACTCCTGAAACAGCTTCCCGGCTGTATCCTTGCTCATCCCATGCCCGTTATCCATCACGCTCACCGTAAATCGTGACCGCCCCGGATTCCGATACACCCGCACGCAAACCCTTCCCATTTCATTAATTGCGTCAATAGCGTTTGAGACGAGATTCAAAAGGCAGCGGTAAAAGTGTGTCGGATCAAGGGTTACCTCTTCCAAATTCTCAGCGGCAATACATTCGACGGTAACTTTTCTCTCGGCGGCGTGATCGGTGAGCAGTTCGCAAACCTGTTGAGCCAAATCATTTATGTCGGTCGGAAAGGGTTTGGGTTCGGATTCGCGGGCCAAAGCGAGCATGTCCAGCACCAAATTACCCAGCATATCATTATTGCGGCGGACGGTTTGCCAGCCGTTTTTGACCTTGTCAAAATCATCGTCGGTCATAGCGCGATCGACGACCGCCGAGCCGGATCGAATACCGTTGAGGATGTTCTTAATGCAGTGGGCCAAACCACTTACGGTTTGCCCAATTGCCGCCATTCGTTCTTTACGGACGATTTCGTTGTGTAAGTGGGAGTTCTCCAGGGCCAAACCGATTTCGGCCGAGACGACCTCGATGAGCCGCAAGTCATCATTGGTGAAATCTGCTTGATTATGCTTATTAATCAGCTCTAAAACGCCCCACATACGCTCTTTACTGTGGATCGAAACGCATAAAATGTTGCGGGTGACCATGCCGGTGGCGTTATCGACCTGGCGGTACAGGCGCGGATCGTTTTGGGCGTCGTTGACGATCAGGGCCTCGCCGGACCGGACGACATGGCCGCAGATGCCGGCTCCGGGGGGCAGGGGAATCGTCTTGGCGGTTTCGGCGCCGGCGCCTCCGGCGACGTAAAAACTCATGCCCTGGGTTTGCGGATCGATCAGGAGGATGCTGGCGCCTTCGGCACCCACGAGATTGGATACCTCGTCGATGGCGACGCCTAAAACGTGCTGCAGCTCCAATTTACCGGCCAGGGCCCGGCTGATGGTGAAGACCGCGTTCATATCATCGCGCGGGAGGTGATTGTTGACATGGTTGGTCTGGACGCACCGGTCGCCCGGGGCAGTCGATGGTTTAAAGACAGTTTTTTGGGGCGAATTTTCCAATTTTTTACCCTGTAATCAAAAAGAAACGTCTGACCGGCATTGAATCAGCAACCTGCACGACACACTGGCTTCTACTTAGCCCAAAAGATACTCAAAATCAGTCCCATCGTCAAGTTTTAAGTTTTGTCCGCCGGAGAAAACCCGTCGGAGAAGTTTTTGTAAACTATTGAAAGAAATTGATTTACAGCTTTTCATCTGTGTTTAGATATTTTGTCCAACCGTTTTGGTCGGCAAAAGTCCTGTTAGGAAGTATGAATGACCAATGGTGGCGTTGAGGTGGCAATCCATTAAGTCTCACAGTCGAGGCGGCTGTGCTACACGTTACAGTTGGTTTAGGGGTAGTTGAAGCTGAAGGTCTTGTTTTCGTGATTTTGGGGTGGTGTTAGTTTATAGATTTTTTCGTTGAGGGCGACGGTTTGTGATTATTTTTGTAGTTGGTGCGATCAGCGGTTGCCGAGCTGAGGGCGTCGGCGATGCGGATGATGCTAAGAACGGCCTTTCAGGTTCGAACGTGTCCTTTCGGCAAGGGTGCCCCCGATCGTCGAATGCACGTTGGTTAATGGTGATGCCATTACCGGTGAAGTGATCGCGATGCATGGGGGTAAGCTTGAGTTTGAATCAAAGCTGCTGGGGGATATAACGATAGAATTAGAGCAAATACGAGCGATTGAAATCGACCGGGGTCAACGAACTATGATTGAACCCAATGATATTGCAGGCGTTGACAAAGGTGCGGGAACGGTTAGGAACGGTCCGGATAAGCGTTTTAGTATAGGCAATCGCGCATGCGCCCCGGGTTTCAATCCTGGTCTTGTTGTGGGGCGGGATTGGTGGGTTTATTTTTTTTCTTTTTCGCCGATATAGCCTTTTTCCAGGAGTTCTTCGGCGGCTTTGACGAGTCGGTCCATGCGGAACGGTTTGTTGATATAGGCATCGACGCCGAGGGTTTCGGCGTACACCTTGTGCCGCGCTCCGGGATTTGCGGTGATCATGATAACCGGCGGACGTTTGGTCTCTTTGCGGAGCGGGCGGATTTTTTCCATGACCAGGAAACCACTGCGTCCGGGGAGCATCTGATCCAGGACCAGCAAATCGGGGACCTTTTCTTTGATTAAATCAACGGCGGCGTTTCCGTTGCCGGTGGTTCTGAAGTTGACTCCAAAATCCTGCAGAGCTTCTTTTATGGTTTCAACGATATCGGTATCATCATCCACAATTAAAACGTCTTTACCTTCGAACTTGGCCATAGGTAATTCCCTTATATTAAGGAGTTTATGTTAATATTTCCGGTACAGGTTTATCAGGTGTCGCTCCAGGCGACGTTCGATAACATATTGGGTGTGGAATATTTGGTTACTATCTCCATTCGCTGTATTATCGTAGCGAACAAGTCCGGTTCTGTCAAGCACTTATCACTTTTGATCGATATTCCCGGATATTTAACCAGAAAAAGGGCAATCTGTTTAGTGAATCATAATTCCTTTTAGGACAAAATTTTATCGAGGGGGCAAATTGTGGCTTGCCAGCATGTCGTTTTAGGGGTATATTTTATAATAGTTGTGGAGCGATTGAGAGTGGTATAAAAGGATAATGTTTATAACTTCTTATTTTATGGAGAGTTGCATGAGTAAACCGAGACGTAGGCGCAAGGTCGGCTCTAAAAAACGACGAGCCCGCTGGAAAGTGCGTCATCGCAAGTAAGTGTGGAATATTCCGGACTTTTTTTAAATTTGGTTTCCTGTTAGGATTTTTGGGGAGCTTGTGGGTTTTGGATTAGCTCATTTATGATAGCAGGTCCGCTGGAGGTACCGATTCGGTCGGTGCCGGCGCGCAGCAGGTCTTGGGTGGCGGGTAAGTTTCGTATCCCGCCTGCGGCCTTGACTTTACAAGAGCCGCGGTGTTGGTGCAGGAATTTGACATCGTCGATGGTTGCGCCGCCGGCGGGGTGCAAACCGGTGCTGGTTTTGAGGAAGTCGGCGCCTAAATCGTTGGCAATACGACAGATACGCAGTTTGGTTTCGGGGAGCAGGATTCTCATTTCGAGGATTATTTTCAGGATTATCGGGGGATTTGCCTGGCGGCAGGTCAGTAATACGGCTTTGATGTCCTGGGCGACATATTCATAATTGCCTGTCAGAGCGGCAGATATGTTGATAACCATGTCGAGTTCTTGGGCGCCGTCTTGGATATTTTGGATGGCTTCTGCTTGTTTGATGCGGGTGTGAGAGGCACCCAGGGGGAAACCTACGACGGAGCAGACTTTGGGTGAATGGTTTTGGAGGAGTTGGGCTGCGTGTTTGGTATAGCAGGGGTTAACGCAAACGGCGGCGAAGCCGTAATGGATGGCTTGGCGGCAAATATGCTCTATGTCGGCGAGGGTTGCTTCGGGTTTGAGGAGGGTATGGTCGATTTTGGCGGCCAATTCGGTGGCTGAGATTTTAAAATTTTCCATATTTTTTTCTAACATCTTAAATAAATATAAAATATTGTTGTTTGATATGCTGATTTTAACACACAGAATACCTAATTAAGTTTAAAAAATTATAAAAAAGAAAGGAAAAATTTCATGGCAAAAGAGTATTCGCCGAAATGTGCGCGGTGTGAAGAGAAGAAATGTTCGGACGGCAAGGATTGTTTTGGGGAGGCGGAGCATCACCAAAGTTTATATGAGGATTCGAAAATTAGCCGAATACACCGGGCGGCTTCGGCGATTGAAGCGCGGCACTACTGTAAAGAACCGCGTATCTCGGAGGTCATATTGTTTGCCAAGGAATTGGGCTGCAAGAAATTGGGATTGTGTTTTTGCGTGGGACTGGCACCGGAGGCGAAGATTATCGATGAGATACTGTCGGAGCATTTTGAGGTGGTGTCGGTGTGCTGCAAGGCGTGCGGGCTGAAGAAAAATGATTTGGGTCTGGAGAAAATTGAGCCGGAGAAAGATGAAGTGATGTGCAATCCGGCGGGTCAGGCGGATCTTTTGAACAGGTCAGGTACGGATTTGAATGTTCTGTGTGGGCTGTGTGTGGGTCATGACGCGATATTTTATAAGGTGAGTGAGGCCCCGGTGACGACGCTAATCGCCAAGGATCGAGTGTTGGGGCATAATCCGGCGGCGGCGATTTACTGCCGTTATATCCGGCGGAAATATTTGCCGGAGAAGAAGTAGTTAGTACGTGTTGCGGAAAACAATATTTAGCATTTCCGCCGTAGCGAGAATTCACTATATTGCGCAGAAAGCCGCTAACGTGGCAATGGATTCCCGCTTTCGCGGGAATGACAGGTTTTCCGCAACAGGAACTAGAAGATTTACAAAACAAAAACCATGATTAAAAGCGAGTTGGGTTATGAGTGAGAAAGAGAAGGAAAGGAAGACGCGGGTGGTTTATACGCCGAAGGCGCCGATGCCGGCGGGTCATTATTCTCAGGCGATAGTACATGATGGTTTGGTGTATGTATCGGGGCAGTTGTCGATCGATCCGGCGACGGGGGCGGAGAAGTTAGGGACGATTGAAGATCAAACCGAACAGGTGTTGAGCAATATTGGAGAGATTCTGCTGGCGGCAGGGAGCGATTTGCGTCATGTTTTGAAAACGACGGCGTATATTAGCGATATGGAGTTGTGGCCGCGGGTGAACGCGACGTATGCGGCGGTTTTTGGGGACTATCGTCCGGCGCGGGCGGTGGTGCCGACGAAAGAATTGCATTATGGATTTAAGATCGAGATTGAGGCGGTGGCGGCGGTTATTGATAATGAGTGAATGAGTGAATGAGGGACACCCCCAAGCTTCACTTGGCGGCGCCACCCACGTTGTTTTTTTCAGATAAATACTATGACACAACAACTTATTTGTCAATTGTGTTCAAAAATTTACGCTTCTGGCGATTTTCGTTATTGCTGTAGTTGCGGGGGTGTTTTAGATTTGGAGTTTGAGTCGGGGATTGATCTTGATAAGATTGTTTCACGTAAGCCTGGGCTGTGGCGTTATCGGGAGGTGTTGCCGGTTGAGGATGATGCCAACATTATATCGTTCGATGAGGGGTTTACGCCGCTGGTTGAGGTGGATATTTCTGGGCGAGGGGTGCTGTTTAAGCTGGAGCAGTTGTTTACGACGGGTTCGTTTAAGGATCGGGGGGCGGCGGTGCTGGTCAGTAAGATTAAGGAACTGGGAATTACCGAAGTTGTTGAAGATTCTTCGGGCAATGCCGGCTGCGCGGTGGCGGCTTATTGCGCCAAGGCGGGGATTGCGTGTACGATATTTGCGCCGGAGTTGACATCGGCGGGCAAGCTGGCGCAGATACGAAGTTACGGGGCGCGGCTGGAGTTGATTCCGGGCAGTCGGGAGGACACCACGCGGGCGGTGCTTGAGGCTGCGGAAAAGACCTATTACGCCAGTCATTTTTATAATCCGTATTTTTTTCACGGGACCAAGACATTTGCCTACGAAGTCGCCGAGCAATTGAACTGGCGGGCGCCCGATACGATTATTACCCCAGTCGGTCATGGTTCGCTGTTGTTGGGTGCGGCTTTGGGTTTTAGGGAACTGCGGCAGGCGGGGATTATTGAAAAGACGCCGAAATTTATTGGCGTTCAGGCGGCAGCGTGTTGTCCGCTGCACCAGGGATTTGAGCAAAATCTCGATGAGGCGCCGACGATTGACAAGCAAGGGACCATCGCTGAAGGAATCGCGATAGCCGAACCTTTGCGGGACCGTCAGATATTGCAGGCGATACGGTCATCGGGTGGGCATACTATTATTGTTACTGAAGATGAGATTAAAAGGTCTTTGGTCGCTATGGCGCGGCAGGGGCTTTATATTGAGCCAACCTCGGCGGTGGCGCCGGCGGCGGTGGGCAAGTACCTTAAAACTGCTCCTGCGGATGAAACCATAGTTTCGGTATTTACCGGTCATGGTTTGAAAGCGACGGATAAGATTTTGAAGTTTGTCGGTTAATTTTTGTATTGTTCATTTTTTGGTTTTGATTTATGATGATTCGGAGAAGTCAATTAACACAATATTAACGTATCTGGAGAAGAAAATGCAGCGCATCGGCAATTTGATTATCGGGTTTTTATTTTTGATTTACGGTGGTGTTACAGCCCAGGCGCAAGACTATCAGAAAGCGGTGGAAGAGGTTTATCGCAGTCAGTCGGTGCGCGGGGTGTTTGGGCGGTTTGAAGCCGAGATACCGGCGATTAAGACGGCGTGGAAGGAGATGTCGCGGTTGTATTCGCCTTCGGGTAATGAGGTGTTGCGGGCGCGTTACATTGTCGCAAAGTATAAGTCATACGGGATCGAAAACGCCCATATTGATACGCACGGCAACGCGGTGGGACTGGTTGAGGGGCGATCCGAAGGTCCGTCGATTGCCTTTTTTGGTACGATGGACGATTTGGCGACGGTGGCCGAGATGGTGAAGACGTGGGACAAGCCGATTGAGGAAAGAGGGGGGCGGTTAATTGGTCCGGGGACCAATTCGTCGGCGACGTGTGCGACACTGCTGGGAGTTGCGAGGCTTTTCACATTGGATGAGGTGTCTTTTTCGGGGAGAGTATATTTTGTGGGGTTGGTGCAGGAAGAAACGGGTCTGACCGGGATTAAGGGATTTCTGGACGATCATCCGGGGGAGATTGATTACGTGGTCGATATTATGTCGGGAATTGGTTCTATCAGTTACGGGGCGATTGGGATTCATTGGTTCAAGATTCATTTTAAGGGTAATCGCGGACACACCCTTAGTGGCGGTTTGCCTAATGTTACCCGGGCCGTTGCTCAAGCTGTTGATCGTATATTCGATCTGAGGGTTCCGACATCACCACCGGAAAAGCGCTCGCACCTTAATATTTCCATGCTCGGCGCCGGGTCGGTCTATAACCATAAACACGACGATGGCTGGTTTTCGGTCGATCTGCGTTCGATGGATAATGACGTGCTCAATGGTCTTAAGCAGAAGATATTTGGTATTGCCGAGGAAGTCGCCGCGGTTCACGGTTTTGAACATTGGGTGGAGCAATATTCGGAGGTTCCGGCCGGTCAGATCCCCGGCGCGCGCAATTCCAGACTTGTGCGTATCGCCGAAGAAGTCACTATTCTGCTCGGCTCTGGGGTGTCTTTAAGCAACAGCGGTTCGTCCAATATGAATGTTGGAATCGCCCGCCGGATTCCATCGATTAGCACCGGCGGTTCCCGCGGTTCGGGCCGCGATACGCCCGATGAATACGCCAATATTGAACCTAATCTAACCGGTATCAAACTGAATTTTCTGATCGGATATATTATCACCCACATGAAATAGGAGAAATAAGATGTAATCATCAATCGGCTAGCCATTGAGATTATTTCGACCAGCGATATCCCGAACACATTTCCCGCAAAGCCGCCGTCAAGCTAGTTGAAGCCGTTGTCAAAGGCATAAAGAAAAGGAAATAGTTCTGTTATAACACACCCGGTCCGCCATCGGGGTCTGTAGTTCCTGATCCGGGATCAATTCCGGTGCGTCCTGGTCCACGGCCCCTTTGCTGCGTTCCTGCTTGCCCAGGCAGTTGGGTTCCGGTTCCGGACCTTGTCCCTCGGGCGCCGGCGCCCCGTCTGGTTCTGGTTGCTCCGCCTTGACCGCGCATCCCGCGCATTCCTTCGGCGTTCATTTGGGCGTCGCCCCGCAGCCGAGCGCCCGAGGACTCCGGACCGGTTTCGATCATCGAATGAGCGCTGTTTTTGTCTTCCAGCGCCCGGTCGATAATCTGTTGCTTTTGCTCTTCCGCTTGACCGGTCGATTCCATATGTTTGGTCGGGATCAGGGACACCAATTCGCCCACTTCCAAGCCCTGTTTAATTTCGATAAAGTTTTTGTTAAACGCTCCCACTTCCACGGTGCGTTCTTCGCGGGTTCCGTCCTTTTTGACGACATAACTAATTTTTTTGCCTCCCACACTGGCCACCGCCTGCACGGGCGCACACACTACATTTTCGAACTGTTCGATCAAGATTTCCACCACGGCGTTCATTCCATCCCGTATTTCCGGATGCATCCCGTCCACACTCACCATGGTTTCATAGACTTTGTTGGCG
>Ga0272441_10013064_pt1 | contig 12013 bp, 8 predicted proteins | sample SSMProp6N_FD_193582 | JGI IMG/M metagenome (GOLD analysis project Ga0272441, IMG submission 193582) | Marine sediment archaeal communities from Little Sippewissett salt marsh, Falmouth, MA, United States - SSM-Prop-6N | ecosystem: Environmental > Aquatic > Marine > Wetlands > Sediment ...
CCTTATCTGGAAACCATATAAGCATTGTTAGGCACACAAGGATTAGTATGTCTTACGAAAGCACTTGGACACAACGGTTTAAGCGCGCACTAACCCGTCGCGGCATTTCAACTATCCTAGGTTGCTTTATCGCTACAGTTGGTATGATAGCCACATTTCTTGATATCAAAGGACAAGGTTTTATCGACATTAAGTCCCCCTTCATAAGCGGGCAAGTGAGCAGCGGTCATATCGGTGTGATTCTCCTTTTTCTAGGTGTGTTTCTTACTACTGTTACACTCTGTGTTCCAGGTGCTGCAAAACATAAGATTGAGGTAACCAAAAGGAAAATAGGGACGCACCCTATTTTCTGAAAAACGAAACGTCGTCGATAATAGGGTCTGTCCCTATTATCCTAGGGTGCCGGTCAACTTTGATTCTCCCTTTTGTGCAACTTCCAACCAGCGAAAATCAGACCGACACTACCTAAAAGAAAAGCACCAGGTGCGGGGATGACTTCAAATCCTCCTGACAAACCAGTGAAATCATCAGATACAAATGATACAGGTTTCCACATGTCCGACGTGAATATGACTGGATCACCAAATCCCATTTCATATACAAGCGAACCTTCCTCAAAACCTTCTATGCCGGTAGGAAACGGTAATAGCCAGATGTCGAGCTCATACCAGTCGATCTCTTGGTCAAAATTGAGGTCTGCCCATAGATACCCAAGAGGATTACGACTGAAAGCCGTTATAAGATGAGAACTCCAAACACCAGGAGCATCGTCGATGAAGACCGTATTGAAGAGTTCCTCAGCAGAGGCGAAGAACGCTATGTTCTTGAGTTGTTCCAGGTCACCAGGAAGGTCTTGGGGGTTATTGTTCCCCCAGAAGCCTCCTGAATGGCAAGCATCAATGAAAACCCATTTTTCGATGTTATCCAAACCGTCCAAATATACCGTCAATTCATCATCGCAGACTAGGTTGGCTAAAGCAAGATACTCATCTCCTGGACTCAAACCCAAAGAGGTCGTTTCAGTACCTTGATTCTGAGATCCACCATGTGCATGCATATATAAGATGAGCTTGTCTCCAGGCAGCATTGCCCCCGGTTTCTTAAGATCGGATATGGTGGCTTGCAGTTTTTCTTCGCTTACATAACCCTCTGGTGTGTCTCCATCTAGTACGATACCATGAAAGTTTCTTAAATTTTCGCTGAGTGTATCATGGAGTCCCCATGCACTCAAATCCGCTCTCATATCAATAACATCACCGTACAGGTTCAAACTTTTGTTATGACAACCGACGAAGATTCCGTAAATCTCCGGTTCGCGTGGTTCTGGTGATTCCTCGAACACATCCGCTGTCCAGATGTGTCCGCCGCCAATGGTTCCATCCGACGAGCCAAATACAAGCTTACTCCCATCTGGTGAAATGTCGGCCCAATCGATTGTCTTGTCGGGGACGGAAAGTAAGAGTTCATCCATACCGCTCGCAAAGTCATAGCGATATAAGTCGCCACCCAGCACATAACCAAGATAAGAATCGTCAGGACCCCAGAACATCGGCGCCTCCGACCCAATGCCGGAGGTAATCTGGTACTTGCTCCCATCGCTTTCCCTTAACCATATGTCAAAACCAGAACTGCTCGTGGCTTGGCTGCCGTATGCCAGGGTGCCCCCAGAGGTTGACCAGACAGGATAATCCTGATTTGCGCCATCGACTGTATGGTCTGTGAGTTTTGCTGTGTATGTGCCGTCCGCGCTGGCTGCCCAGATTTCGCCTGAGTTTACGGTGTATTCACTCTTGTACGCCAGCTTCGATCCACTGGGATTCCAATCGGCATTCGATTGCCGTAGAGACCCACCAATGAATGAATAAGGATCCGAACCATCCGCATCAACCATCCAGAGATCGTAGTTATTGCTCCCGAATTCCTTCGTATACGTAATTTGGCCGTCCGGTGTGAAGCTTGGATTGAATTCACCTCTCCAATCGGAAGTCACACGCGTCTGCGCGGATCCATCGTTGTTCATAGTCCAGATGTCGCAATTATCCCACGAATAGGGGCTATGAAGGTTCCGGTAAACAATGCTCGTCCCATCAAAGCTAAATCGCGGCTCCGATTCCTGAATGCTCCCAAACGTAAGTTGCTCAAGATTCGTTACAAGGACCGCGTTCACCGGTGAAACCAGCACGTGACAGAACAACGCTGCCATTATCAAGTGTCTGATGCTCTTCCTCACTGCACTACCCTCCGAAAATAGATTTTCCGTTCCCATTTCTGTTTCTCTCATATGCGAGCCCATGCTATTATATGATTTTCACAGTAGGTCCAAAGTGTCCTCCAAACTGAAGATTCACCCTTCGCCTATAAAAACCTGCTATTGAGCACACTCCTCACGTGCCCCAACGCCTTCCCGCATATCAACAAATTGCACAGATGCTAAAATCAAAGATGCACTATCATAAGATGATTATTTTCATTGTACTCAGTCTTGACCGAAAAACGCAAGAAAAAAATCGTGTTAAGACAAAAAAAATTCGTAATGTGTAGATGTTTTATTTAGGGTTTCTGGAACAAATCCTGATTTTGAGAGTGAAAAGGGGTCAGGTTTATCTTTTTGCGTTTTGATGTTCATGCCACGCTATTTTTACCGCTTGAGATACCACGTGTGCCACTCGCCCCTCAGGGGCGAGTTGCACACCCTACTGACTGACTGATATTGAATGGAAGTGGTGCGAGACTTCGCACCCTATTTTCTGAAAAACAATGGTGTCAATGATAGGGTTCGTCCCTATTATTTAGAATAATGCGTCAATCATCTGTGATTCATATTCTTTCCAGGCTTCCAAGAGTGCCTGGTACTTCTGATGATTGGCCGACCTCAGATTCTTTGACTCAGTTAGATCATTGCTGAGGTCATAGAGTTCCCACGGGCCGGCCTTCTTTGGCGAACCGTGGCGCACAAGCTTCCAATCGCCAACCCGCACCGCGGACTTCCTGGCTTGGCGCCAATACATCTTCTCGTGCGGTCGATCCTTGTTTTGGCCAAGTAGATAGGGCATAAGGTTAACACCATCTGTTTCTGGCATTGATTGGACGCCGGCCAATGCCAGTGATGTCGCAACGATATCGGTGGATACGACCATCTTGTCATAGACTTTACCTGCGGGTAATGTGCCTTTCCACTGCACCATAAACGGTATGCGAATCCCGCCTTCGTACAGTTGCCCCTTACCGCCCCTAAGGGGGAGATTGCTTGATGTCAGTTCTCGTGTCGGACCACCATTATCACTCAGGAAGAAGACAATTGTCTTTCTTTCATTTCCGGTATCCCGTATGGCAGCCATCACTTGGCCAACACTGTCATCAAGATTGGCGAGCATGGCGGCAAAGATACGTCGATGCATATCCTCGATGTGGGCAAATCGCTGCATGTATTTGTTTGTCCCCTGAAGAGGGCTGTGTACTGCATTATGCGCCAGGTACAAAAGAAAGGGCTTATCACGATGACGATTAACAAACGACACAGCTTCACGTGTCCAGGCATCTGTCAGATATTCCGTTTCATTGATTGGCTGACTACCGCGTACGATTGGATTATTCGCATCGTAGTCAGGCTCTGTATTTCCCATGTGCGTTGAGAAAGTCACATGGCCAAAAGTCTTGCGACCTTTGCCGCCTCCCGGTAAGACTCTTCTTCGCAACATCGTCGAAACGTTTTCCCACGGCTGAGGCACGTAATAATGCCCCTCATGCGTAAAGCCGAAGAATTCATCAAAACCTCGACGGTAGGGATGAAATTCTGCGGCACCCCCGAGATGCCATTTGCCTATTATCGCACTGACATATCCCGCCTGCAACATATGATCGGCGATTGTCTTTTCCGTCAACGGCAAGCCATACCCTGGGAGTTCATTGCGAGCCCCAATGGGATTGTGCTCATGCCCAAATCGGGTTTGAATGCGTCCCGTAAGCAACCCTGCACGTGAAGGACTGCAATTGGGAGCAGTGACATATCCGCTGGTAAAACGAATCCCTGCGGTGGCAATCGCGTCGATATGAGGTGTGGGAATCTGAGGATTGCCCTGACAACCCAGCTCGCCGTAACCCAGATCATCTGCCAGAATAACAACAATATTGGGTCTGCTTATATCCTGGCCAACAAGACAACTGCTCATTGCAGCTACGATTAAAGACAGGGTCGATAACATCGATAGTTTCATCATTTCTCAATCCAATAAGAGGGTCCGTCCCTATTATCCTGAGACAGACACTTTATTCTTTTCTGCTACCTTTAACGCTCAAAGTATATTATTGACTGTAACATCAATGCTCGTCAAATAAATTTATAATCAATCTGTAGGGCAAGGGCAAAGGGGTCAGGTTTATCTTTTTGCGTTTTGATGTTTATGCCACGCTATTTTTACCGCTTGAGATACCACGTGTGCCACTCGCCCCTCAGGGGCAAGTTGCACACCCTACTGACTGGCTGATATTGAATGGAAATGGTGCGAGACTTCACACCCTACGTTGTGCAGGCGTAGGATTTATTATCTCAACGCCATTCTGAAGGCGACGTTGGTCAGGGCGGCGAGGGCTCAGGCGACGGCGAGGAGAGCGGCGGGGGAGCTAATCCATGAACTTTCGCATCCAGACGGGCCAGTCGATGCCATTAGTACTGCCGGCGCAGGTCTGGGAACGCCTTATTTATTTCTCCCTTTCCTTGGATCGGTTGTCGTGATTGGCTGATGTTGGATTGAGGGAGTGGCTTTGAGATCAGTCTTTCGTTGTGCTTTCTTAGTCGTTGTCGGACTTGGCGTAGTCCTGGCTGCTGAGGATGGTGACCTTGCCGGTGGCGTCGTCGATCTGGAACTGCGATTTGGAGACTGAGCCGTCCGGCTGCTCACTGACGTACCATTGCTGGCCCTCTGCGGTGATATAGATAATCCCTCTATTTGGCGATTTTGCTTTTTGCTTTGTATTTCGTATACTTTAATTAACAGAAGAAGTGATTACATATCTATTCAATCGACTGGGCCTATCTGCCGGAGGGGGGAACAATGACGCCCAGGAGAAAAGGTGCATCTCGCAGAGACCGCGCCCGCGTGCTTGTCATCGCTATGGTCTTTATGCTCGTATTCTCGGCGCTGGCCGTCAGCCTAGCGGCAATGTCGGGAACGAATGTCCAACTCACCTCGAATCATCATAAGATCAACGCGGCTTTGGCCTCGGCCCAATCCGGTCAGGATGTGATGAGATTCTGGTTTAGCGGCATGCCCTCGGTGAGGGCTTGTCCGACGCAAGCCCTGTATGAGGCGGTTCTTATTATCCCTTGCGAATGGAGTATGAACCTATGCCCATAAGACTCGTGATTGCGGACGACTACGATGGGATACGCGAGAACCTCAAAGCCTTTCTGAGCAAGTGGCCGGAGATTGACGTCGTCGGTGAAGCGAAAGATGGTGAAGCTGCCGTGGAAATCGTCAAGAGGCTTTCGCCGGACGTTGTCCTCCTGGATATCAGCATGCCTCGACGGAATGGCATTGAAGCCGCCCGGAGTATTGCTCAAAACAATCCTCAAACACGCGTTATCATATTATCTGCACATCCCGACAAAATCTACTTAATGGACGGACTCAAAGCGGGCATTTCAGGATATGTACTCAAATCTTTCATTTCAGATGACTTGATTCCGGCTCTTCGCGCGGTGACGGCAAATGAACTTTTCCTGAGCCCTCAAATTGCCGACGCTCTGAATTTGAGACGCCCACGACAACGACCCCAATCCTAACCCGGACGAGCCGGAATCGAAGAGGGTGCTATACAGCACCGCATTTCCAAAAACATGTGGAAATCCGGGGACATTACGTCTTTCTTCTTTTTCTTAAGCCGGTTGTGGTGATTTGCTAATGGTGAATGAAGGAGGTGCGAGAATTCACACCCTACGTTGTGCGTGCTTAGAGTTTATTATCCCAAGGTCATCCTGAGGGCTCTTCCATTCTCTACTCTCCGCCGACTTTGATCGGCGTTTTCGATGTGACCCTATTTCCCTCCGATAAGATGCGACCCCAGATTTTCCCTTGCTTATTTTCTATGTCTTTTTAGAATAGAGGTATAATCATCCGTGATCTCTGTTTTCTACGCCGGATTGGTATTGTCCGAGGACAGAAAGGAAAATGGCAAAATGAAATGGTTGGATTCGCTTAAGATTTGTTTCGTGTTACTCGGATTTTTCGCGGGCCATGCAATGGGCGGCGATTCGAATTCTGCGACAGAGGCCTTCACATTTGTGCAGGTCTGCGACCCGCAACTGGGCTGGGGTTACGGCTATGCGAACGACCTCAACTCGTTTAAGCAGGCCGTAAGTCACATTAACGGCCTGAAGCCGGATCTTGTGGTCATCTGCGGCGACATGGTCGATAGCTTCAACGCCAGCTCCGTGGCCGATTTCCAGCAAGCCCGAGAGGGGCTGACCATGCCCTCGTACTGCGCCCCGGGAAATCACGATGTCGGCAATACACCGACAGTCTCACGCCTGGAGAGTTATCGCCAGGCCTTCGGTGACGACTATTTCTCTATCGAGCACAAAGGATACACCTTCGTCATTGTCAATACCTGTCTCTGGAAAGCACCGCTCGCAGGGGAATCGGAAAAACAGGATGAATGGCTCAAACAGACTCTGACCGCTGCCCATGACAAGCACAGTCCCGTCTTTGTGGTGGGACACCATCCTTTGTATTTGACAAGTCCCGGCGAGGCTGAGGAATACTACAACCTGCCTCCGGCCAAGAGGAACGAGCTGTTGGCCCTGTTTGTGGATTCCGGAGTTGTCGCGGTCCTTGGCGGTCACAGACACCTGTTATTGATTAATGAATACCAGGGCATTCAATTGGTCAATGGGGAAACAACATGCAGACATTTCGATAACAGTCCACTGGGTTTTCGGCTTTGGCATGTGGAGTCACCAACATCAATACGCCATGAATTTCGTCCTTTGGTGCCTGAGATACCAACCGTGGACTTCAACGATGACGGTGTGGTTGATTGTGCCGATATATGCATCATGACGGATCATTGGCAGGAGAACTACCCTTTGTGCGACGTTGCTCCGCCGCCCTTCGGTGATGATATCGTCGATGCCCAGGATCTGCTCTATCTTTCCGAGCATTTGTTCGAGGACTATCGCTTGCTGGCGCACTGGAAACTGGATGAAACAGAGGGCAATATTGCTTACGACAGTATCGTGAATCAAGCCGATGGGACACTCAACGGAAACCCGGTATGGCGGCCTACGGGGGGCCAGGTGGATGGCGCGCTTCAATTCGATGGGATCGATGATTATATTCGCACACCTTTTGTCCTGGACCCGGCGGAGGTCCCCTTCAGTGTCTTTGCCTGGATCAAAGGCGGAGCTCCCGGACAGGTTATTGTCTCTCAAGCCGGCGGGGCGTGCTGGTTAATGGCCGATACGGTTGATGGCGTCTTGAGAACAGATCTCAAAACACCAGGAACGACTGGCCGGAATCGCAAGCCGGCCGGACCTCCTTTGGTTTGTTCGGCCGTAGTGACCGACGGCGATTGGCACCGGGTGGGCTTCGTCTGGGACGGGGGCAACAGGATTCTCTATGTGGATGACATTGAGGTGGCCCGTGACACGGCGGATCATCTGGAGGCGGCCGGTGGAGGTCTGTACATCGGCGCAGAAAGCAGCCTCGAACTCGGCACCTTCTTCTCCGGCCTGATCGATGATGTTCGTCTCTATAACCAAGCGGTGACGCCGTAGAGCGATACTATGATGAAACGCAAAGACGAAGGGCTGATAGCTTAATAGGGTTATCCGCCCTTCCTTTTTTCTTAGACGTTATCCGGGACGACATAAGGAAAGCGGTAAACGCGTGTCAGCATTTTATCGGCTTCAGGATCATTGGCAAACTTTTCGTAATCGCCCATAAACTTCAACATCCGGCCAACGCGGTACGAGATATTGGCCAGGTGCGGAAGCGTCGTCGAATAAAAGCCTTCCCTGATATCGCAGTGAAGGTCCCCGTTCTTACCCGAGCGTACGGCATCAATAAAATTGGCCCAATGATTGCCCTCTCTGTCTCTTCGGCCTTCTTTCGAGCCGGCAAAAGGTTTTCTTTCCCGCCCACGGAATGCTTTCCAAGTCGATCCGCTGATTTCGAGCCATCCTTCCGTGCCGTAGAAAAGATTTCCGACTGCCTGGCCTTCGCTTCCTTCGTGATTGGTGTATCGGCCCCTGCATTCAAACTCCAGCATTTTCCCGTCACTGTATTTAAATGCGGCGGTTAGCGTATTCGGCGTTTCCTGCGTCGTCTTATCCCGGCCATAGGTTTCGACTGCGCCATAGACCATTTTCCCGGGAGTCCGTGGACCTTCCTCCTGATGGAGTCCATAAATCCCGCCGGCGGAATAGACGGAAACCGGGTGTTCGTTTTTATTCATGCCCCAACGGGCAAGATCAAGCTGGTGAGGTCCCGTGTTTCCCGTATCCCCATTGCCGGTATCCCAATACCAGTGCCAGCAATAATGACTGCGTTTGACGTTATACGGGCGATACGGAGCGGGTCCTAACCATTGGTCATAATGGAAGGTGGCAGGGGGCTGACTATCTTTGGCCATGCCGTAGGAATCGCGCGCTTTGAAGCAAAGGGCACGGGCCATGAAAACGTCGCCGATACCGCCCTCATGCAGAAATTTCATCGCTTCTATCACGTTTTTAGACGAACGGTTATTCATTCCTACCTGAACTCTTAAACGATACTTGCGGGCCGCCTCAACCATTTTTCGTCCTTCCCAAATATTATGGGAAGCCGGTTTTTCAACATAAACATGTTTACCCGCCTGACAAGCCCAAACGGTAGCCAGGGCGTGCCAATGATTCGGTGTCACGATTGACACGGCGTGGATATCCTTGTCGTCATATACTTTACGTAGATCCCATTCGGTCAATGGCTTCACGCCGGTCTTTTGAGTGACGATTTTCGAAGCGGGTTCAAAGAGCAGCTCATCCGGGTCGCAGAGGGTCTTGACAACGACATTATGGCTGTCTTTCAGGTCACAAAAGCTTTTGATGTGCACGGTACCCTGGTTACGGATACCAATCACCGCCAAATTGATGCGTTCATTTGCACCAATAATTGAAGCGTATGATTTGGCCGTGAATCCCATGCCCCCTATGGCTATTCCGGCGGTCCCAATGGCGCTTTTCTTAATAAATTCTCTTCTTTCTATAAGTTCTCTTCTTTTTGTCATTTTATTCGCCTCTCGAAATTAACTGTTGGGAAATTTGTTTTCCAGCGACAGGAGTGATTATACCGCCTGCGTGGATATTCATTCAAGCAGGAAAAAGCTATCCTACTCAGGAATAAATATGAACAGTGCAACTTCCTTTCGCGGGCGGCTAATCCTTGAATCTTCGCATCCACTCAGGCCAGTCGATACCATTGGGGCTGCCGGCGCGGGTCCATGGGCCGTGCGTGTCAAAGCCGGGGTACCATTCGAGGGTCCAAAGCGCCTTGATCCCCACCTTGCGGATCGACCAATCCATAAAGAGGCAGTTGACGAAGCCCCCGTGTCGGGGGATGCAGAACGGCCGGATACTGTTGCTGCCGATCGTCGGGTTCGTGGCGGCCTGCGCCTCGGTCGGCGGAGGATCGTCGGTGGGCATGGGATCCCCGGCCCACAGGGCGCCGTCCAGCATGAGCGGGGCGTTGGCGTGTCCCTTCATATAGATACTCGTCCAGCGCTCCTCGATACGCAGCTCCCGACCCAGGCGCTCGCCGCCGTCGTAGGCCGGGGTGTAGGCGTTGAAACTATAGCTGCCCGCACGGTAGGCGTGGCGGGGACAGTACTAGGCCAGGAACGTACCGCCGGCCCCGGTGGAGCTGGTCTTGCGCGTGGCCATCGGACAGAATTCCTCGAAATCGAAGTGGTCGAGGTAGTAGGCGAACTGCTGGGTCCGGCAGCGGTCCCAGGAATCCCGGTCGCGGAGCCGGCCCTCGTTGCTCTGCGCAAGGGTATTGAACAGGAGGCCCCACTGGTGCAGGTTCGCCTGACAAACGCCGGCCTTCGCCTGGGAGCGAACCCTCTGTAGCGTTGGCAATAGGATCGCCAAGAGCAAAGCAATGACTGCAATCACCACCAGAAGCTCAATCAAAGTGAACGCGCGTAGCTTAGCCACAAGTTGTCTGCTCATCGATTGGATCCCATGAACGAAGCACGATTCGACCCATTCCATACTATCTGCGGTGGGTCTCAGTGTCAAGGATTCCTTCTGTATTCGTTCCTCTGTGTATGATGCGGCGCACTTCGGGCGTCTCCCCAGCTCGTGAGTCGGAAGCGTTGACTTTCGTGGATTTGGAGGGTACCGTAGGAAAATGAAATAAAGGAATAGTGTGCATAGAACACCGTCTTATTCGAAAGAATTTGAAGATGAAGCTTTTGAAATTCATCGCTGAGTTTTCCCTGATATCGGTCAAGCAGCTTTCTTTGTTGTTGAAGATTATCCTCGTTGTTTCTGTATGTCTTTTTGTTGCCATTATTCTTTTGGGCGCCAACGTGGCGCCGATTTATTATTGGGGCCTTGTGCTTCTGCTCCCGTTAATGGTCCTCTGTATCAGAATCTGTCAGAAAAATACTTTTGAAAGGTTACTTACTCAATTGAGAGACGATTGGGGAAAAGAGAAGGAAAAGGATCAAAATTTTTCGGAGATCGAAAGCTTCTACAGATATTCAACCGTCAACCAGGATGTCAACGACATTTCGATTGATGACCAAACCTGGTTGGATTTGAACATGGACGATCTTTATTCCAGAATGGAACGAACCCTAACCAATCCGGGAGAATGTGTCCTGTACCAAATCCTCCGAACACCATTGTTATCCGATGAAATATTGAAGCAAAGGAATAAAATCATACGGCTTTTTCAGACGAATCAGGAGATTCGGGAAAAGATACAAATCGGGCTTTTGCGTATAGGAAGGCAAAAGGGAAATGGAATCACCGCCCTCGTCTGCGAAGATTTACCTCCTTCAACCTCATTCAAATTTCTCTTTTCGTTTTTAGCTTTGTTGGCGCTCATTTCAATCATTGTCGTCCCACTTTTATGGGGCCCGGCCGGAATAATCGTCGTCATCCTTCCTGTTTACATTGTTAACATGTTGGCGACAAGCCGGGTGAGAGCACGGCTGCTTTTTCAATTGGGCGCTATTCGTTATCTGGGCGCAATGATCCGTTTGGGCGAAAAAATCGCAGCCATCCAATGCCCGGAATTAGCAGACTACTGTTCGGAATTGGAAAAAGCGACGACAGCAACAAAGAGAATTGCGAGAAAAACGTTCCTATTATTTCCAGAAGCTTTTGTTAGCTCTGATCTTGCGACGCTGGTGTATGCTCACATCGATATCTATTTTCTAAGAGAGGTCCGGATTTTCTATTCTGTTTTGGATGCGATTCATGCTCACCATAAGGAGCTTAGGCTGGTCTATCGTTTGATTGGAGAATTAGACGCTTTGCAGTCGGTCGCCTCCTATCGCAAAGGATTACTGGGATATAGTGAACCTGATTTTTCAGATAAAGAGTTGTTACTTGAGATTAAAGATGTAAGGCATCCCCTGTTGGCGGATCCGGTGCCGAATTCTATTACCATCCGGGAGAAAGGGATCACCATAACGGGTTCAAATATGGCTGGCAAGACAACGTTTTTAAGAACGTTAGGCGTCAATGCTGTTTTGGCCCAGACCATCTATACGTGCCTCGCCGCTTCCTATACGGCAAATTATTTCAGAATCATCTCATTAATAAGCGAAACAGACAGCCTGACGGAAGGGAAAAGTTTTTATCTTGTCCAAGCCGAACAGTTGTTGCGAATGATAAGGTCTTCTGAAAAAGATGTTCTGACCTTATGCCTCATCGATGAGCCATTAGCTGGAACGAACTCATCGGAACGTATTCTCGCATCATTTGAGATTCTTCGTTATTTGTTCGATCACAAGGCCTTGG
>Ga0272441_10013065_pt1 | contig 12012 bp, 9 predicted proteins | sample SSMProp6N_FD_193582 | JGI IMG/M metagenome (GOLD analysis project Ga0272441, IMG submission 193582) | Marine sediment archaeal communities from Little Sippewissett salt marsh, Falmouth, MA, United States - SSM-Prop-6N | ecosystem: Environmental > Aquatic > Marine > Wetlands > Sediment ...
GGAGCATCCGCTCGCGGTGGTGAAAGGGGAGGATATCGCGGTCCGCCTTGAGGGGCTGGATGCCGGCGGGGATGAAGAGGAGCCGGTCAAGGGCGAACAGTTCGAGGACCTCCTCGGCACATCTCAGATGTCCGAGGTGTACGGGATCAAAGGTTCCTCCGAACAGTCCCCACTTCATGTCCGTATCTGCCCGTCTCCGTAGATGACAAACTTCGTGGTCGTCAGCTCTTCAAGCCCCATGGGTCCGAAGGCATGGAGCTTCGTGGTGCTGATCCCCATCTCCGCCCCCAGTCCCAGTTCGAACCCGTCGCTGAAACGGGTGGAGGCGTTCACCACGACCGTCGACGAATTGACCTCGCTCAGAAAACGCTGGGAATTCCGGTAGTCGCTCGTGACGATCGATTCCGTGTGGAGGGAGCCGTACGTCTCTATGTGCGCGATCGCCTCGTCGATATCCCGGACCACCCGCACCGCGAGAATCAGGTCGAGGTACTCCTCGTACCAGTCGGCCTCGGTCGCCGCCTCGGCATCCGGGAGGATGGCCCTGGTCTTTTCACACCCCTTCAGGACAACACCGGCATCGCGCAGCCTCTCGGCAACCACGGGAAGGAAGGTGTCGGCAATACCGGCGTGGACCAGCAGGGTCTCCATGGCGTTACAGACGCCGGGCCTCTGGGCCTTGGCGTTGAGGGATATGGTCGCGGCCATCTCGATGTCGGCGCTCTCGTCCACGAAGACGTGGCAGACCCCCTTGTAGTGCTTGATGACCGGTATCTTCGACATGTCGACAACCGCCCTGATCAGGCCCTCCCCCCCCCGGGGAATGATCAGGTCGATATATTCCTCGAGCTTCAGCATCTCACCGACGGCCTCCCGGTCGGTGGTGGAAATGATCTGTATGGCGGCCTCCGGTATGCCTTCCTCCCGCAGGACCCCCTGCAGTATCCCGGCGATGGCGAGGTTGGAGTGAATCGCCTCCGATCCGCCCCGCAGGATGACGGCATTCCCCGACTTCAGACAGAGGGCCGCGGCATCCGCCGTCACGTTCGGGCGTGACTCGTAGATAATCCCGATGACGCCGAGCGGAATCCGTCTCTTTCCGACGAGCAGGCCGTTCGGCCGCCTCCTCATACCGGTGACCTCACCGACCGGATCGGGCAGGGCGGCAATCTGTCCGAGCCCCTCCGCCATCCCTCTGATCGCCGTCTCATCCAGTGTCAGCCGGTCTATCATGGCAGAGGGCAACCCCTGTTCCCGCGCGTACGCAAGGTCCCTGGCGTTTTCCTGCATGATCCTCTTCGCCTCCCCGACCAGCCGCTCGGCCATCTTCAGGAGCGCCCTGTTCTTTACCGTGGAGGAACTGTTCGCGAGGATACCGGCGGCCTTTTTGGCCTCGTATCCTATCTTTGTCACCTCTGCCTTGATGTCCATGGCCCTGTCTTTCCGTTCCGTGTCATTTTATCGTTGAGAAGAATCAATCTATAGTATATGAGGAGCCTTGTCAAGATTGCCAAATGATTCCTGATTGTTTACAATGGGAACCCCGTGAGGAGACACAGACATCTATGAATGAGCTATGCGTCAGGGCCGGGAAGAGTGCGTATGAGATCATACGGGCCGGCGACTTCACCTTTGACAACGTCACCACCTACGTCGGAGCCGCCCCGGGCCCGCGGTGGCTCGTGGCCACCGGTTTCGACCGCTCGATCCTGAAAAACGGGGTACTCGGCAATAAACGTCCCACGGTCCTCGCCGGTTCATCGGCGGGGGCGATGCGCTTCGCCGCATGGATGCAGCCGGAGCCGGAAAAGAGTTACGAGAGGCTCATCGACGGGTATATCGCGATGAACTTCACCAGGAAAGACACGCCGGAGACGATCCTTCAGTCCATCCGCGATCTGATAGACTCCTACATCGACGACGACGCCCTCTCCTTCGCACTGACCAACAAGAGATACCGGCTGGCAATCATAACGGCACGGGCGAAACGCCTCGCCGCCTCGAACGTGCGATGGCTGCAGATGCTCTCTCTGGGAACGGCATTCGTGTGCAACGGCCTCAGCCGCCGGATGATCCACCGGTTCTTCCAGAGGGTGGTGTTTCACAACAGTCCGATCCTCCCCTATTTCTGCCTCAATTACGATTTCAGGGGGCAGGCGATCCCCCTGAACGAGGCGAATTTCAAACACGCGCTCCTGGCCTCCGCGGCGGTGCCCCTTTCGGCGGCCGGGGTCAGAGACATATACGGAGCGCCGGGGGGCATGTACCGGGACGGGGGGCTTACGGATTACCATCTCAATCAGCGATACTCCGGCGGGAAGGGTGCCGTCACCCTCCTCTTCAACCACCAGCGGCACCTCGTTCCCACCTGGCTGGACAAAAACTTCTCTTCCCGGCAGCCTCCCCGTGAATATCTGGAGGATGTTCTGATGGTGTATCCGTCGACCGACTTCATGCGGAAACTCCCTTACGGGCGGGCGCCTGACCGTGAGGATTTCAAGCGGTACGCCAACAATCCCCCCAAGAGAATGAGGGACTGGAGACGGGCGGTTGCGGTCTCGGAGCGGCTCGGGGAACAGTTTCTTGAACTGGTGGCCAGCGGCAGGCTTCGTGAGGTCACCGAGAGGATGTAGGGCATGAGCCCCGGGCACCAAATCCCCTGCGGGGAGGGAACGGCACGAAAAAGGGCGGACATCCTCGCCGGCATCCTGAAGAGCTGCGTCCTGTGTCCCCACAAGTGCCGTGTCGACAGAACGGCGGGTGAAAAGGGGTTCTGCCGTCTCGGCGACCGGCCCATGATCGACAGTGCCCTGGCGCACCACGGGGAAGAACCCGTCCTTTCGGGCCGCGGCGGCGCGGGAACCATCTTTTTCTCATCCTGCAATATGCGGTGTCTCTACTGCCAGAACTGGCAGATCAGCCACCGGACGGCCGGCGATCTGCTGGAGCCCGCCGATCTGTCACACATCATGACAGACCTCCAGGCAAAGGGGTGCCACAATATCGACGCGGTGACACCGACCCCCCACCTCCCGGGACTGATCGGGGCCTTCCTCGACGCCTCCGAGCGGGGGCTTTCCATCCCCCTCGTCTACAACTGCGGCGGGTATGAGAACCGGGAGATCATCAAGCTCCTCGACGGGATCGCCGACATCTATCTTCCCGACTTCAAATACGGGAATGACCGGGACGCCCATGCCTTTTCAGGCGTGGACCAGTACGTCATCCACGCCGCATCCGCGATCCGGGAGATGGTGCGGCAGGTGGGAGACCGTCTGGAGATCGAGGACGGGGTCGCGAAGCGGGGGGTGATCATTCGCCACCTGGTTCTTCCCGGAAGGGTCGAGGGCAGCCTGGAGGTCCTCGGGATCATCAGGGGGATATCAACCTCCGTCTCTCTCAGCATCATGTCGCAGTACACACCCGTCCGGACCGTCGCGAACCACCCCGTCCTCGGGAGGAGGGTAACGAAAGGGGAGTACGAGACGGTGGTGAACCGGGCCCTCGACATGGGCTTCGACAACCTCTTCGTGCAGGGTGTCAGCGATCGGCACCTCGCCCCCGATTTCGACCGGGATGATCCCTTCCGGTGGGATGAGTAGTGCTCTACCGCCCCCCGATGACGTGCACCTTGACCCCCGGCGGGGGGGTAAATTCGAACAGTTCGTCCGCGGGATCGGTGTTGAACTCGATGTTGCTGAAGGTGAGGCGGGTGGCGTTGTCGTAGAGATCGGTAAAAACGCACCCCGTGATATGAAAGGTGTCCTTTTCTACGGTCAGCAGGAGGGTCTTGATGCCGGCCTCGTATCCGCGCGGTGTGAGGAGCACGGCATAATTGCCCTCCGCATCCGTGGGGCCGGCGGCGGGGAAGACCACATCGAAATCGTCCTTCAGCCGCCCGATGCCGGTCAGAAAGCGGATCGTCATCTTCGATGACAGGACCGCTTTCGCATCCTGGACATACACGATCTCATCATCCGGGATGTACAACCATGCCTTGCGGGGATTGATGACCAGTTTTTTCATCGAGGGTTTCGTGTAGTCCCACAGCATCCGCTCCGGCTTCTTCAGGTAGACCGTTCCCTCCTCCCGTGTCGTCCTCCCCATCGACTTGATGGTTGCCTCCTGGACAAATGCCGCCCTGAAATCACCGGTACGGTCATACGTCGCCTGTATCTTCCCGGTCAGCGCATCGAGGGACGGCCCCTGCGAGAGGGCCGGCGCGGCCAGGAGGATCAAGGCCGCAATCGCGGACAAAATCGGGAAAATTCTCTTCCGGCGGTAACAGCGTGAACCGGATTCGATGATAGGGGATACGGTAACCATGCGATAACAGTGATACAGATGTAACTATTTATTATTATTGAATATAAACCGATGCCCGCATTGCGGGCAATCCGGTATAACGTATCGGCAACAGGATAGTTCCCCCCTGTATCCACAGCTTTATCAACAGGGCTGTCAACAGTTCTGTGGATTGCTGAACAGGGTCCGGCGATCCCTCCCGGAGGTGGCGGTTACGAGATCTTGATCCTCCATCCGAAAGGATCGTCCTTTTCTCCGTACTGGATCTGCAGTATTTCGTTATACAGCCGCTGCGTCAATGGACCCGTCGTCCCGTCGCCGATCACATACTCCTTCCCCCGGTAGTAGATCTGTCCCACCGGCGATACGATGGCAGCCGTCCCCGAGGCGAAGACCTCCTTGAGGTTCCCGTCCGCATTGGCGCTCAGCACCTCATCGATCGACAGCTGTTTCTCCAGGACGTTGACGCCCCATGACCGTGCCAGCTGGATGACGGAATCGCGCATAATACCGGGGAGGATGCTTCCGCCGAGAGGGGGTGTTATCAGGTCATCTCCGATAACAAAGAAGATATTGCTCGTTCCCACCTCTTCGACATATTTCCGTTCCTTCGCATCGAGCCACAGCACCTGGGTGTAGCCCATGTCCGACGCCTCCCGGCTCGCATAGAGACTGGCCGCGTAGTTGCCCCCCGCCTTGCAGTCCCCCACCCCTCCGGGGGCCGACCGGGTATATTTTTCGCTTACATATATCTTGGTCGGGCTGAATCCTTCCGGATAGTAGGCCCCGACCGGACCCACGATGATGAAAAACATATACCTGTTCGAAGGATGTACCCCGAGGGCGACCTCCGTGGCGATCATCGTCGGCCTGATATACAGGGATGTCCCCACACCGCGCGGTATCCAGTCCTTTTCGAGGAGAACCAGCTTTTTGAGCGCCTCCATGAACAGGTCCTCATCCATCGGCATCATGCACAGCCTCTCCGCGGAGCGGCTCATCCGTTTGATGTTCTCCTCCGGCCTGAACAGATAGATCGAGTCGTCCTCCCCCCGGTAGGCCTTCATCCCCTCAAATATCTCCTGCCCGTAGTGGAGGCACATGGAGGCCGGATCGAGAGACAGGGGCCTCATGGGTTCTATGGAGGGACTGTGCCACCCCTTTCCGGCGTCGTATTTTGCATGAAAAAAATGATCGGTGAATATCTGTCCGAACCCGAGCTGAGATTCGTCCTGTGGTTTTGCCTTCATCTGTTGCGGTTCGGCTTGTGTGACCTTGATCTCCATCGTGGCTTCCTTTCAAAAAAAGTGCGCGTACCCGTCTGGGTGCAATATCCGATTATCGTCCTTCCTGCGGCGTGTGACTATGGAATAATTTCTAGGAAATACCCGCAAAGGTGTGTGCCTGTCAAGGGCAAAAAGAGGAACGGCTATGCCTATATCGCGTCCCGATCCAGGGTCCGGTACTGGATGGCCTCCGACACGTGGGGATGACGGATCTCATCTTCACCATCGAGGTCCGCGATGGTCCTGGCCACCTTCAGGATCCTGGTGTAGGCCCGTGCGCTCAGGCCGAGCCGGTCGACCGCCATCTCGATCAGCCTCCGGGATTCCTCGTCCAGCGCGCACCATCGCTTGATCTGCCGGTTGGACATTCCCGCATTACACCGCACGGCGCCCCTGAACCGTTCCTTCTGGATATCCCGCGCCCCGTCCACGCGGTCCCTGATGGTCTCGGAGCTCTCTCCCCCGTCCCGTCCTGCCAGCTCACGGTATCGTACGGAGGGAACCTCGATATGGATATCGATCCGGTCGAGGAGGGGGCCCGATATCTTGGCCCGGTACTGCCGTATCTGATGGGGGGTGCACCGGCACTGCCTCCTGCTGTCGGTAAAGTACCCGCACGGGCACGGATTCATGGCGGCCACCAGCATGAACCGCGCGGGGAAGGTCGCCGAGGCGGACGAGCGTGAGACGGTTATCGAACCGCCCTCCAAGGGTTGCCGGAGGACCTCGAGGACATTCCTCTTGAATTCAGGCAGTTCATCCAGGAAGAGGACGCCGTTGTGGGCAAGGGAGATCTCCCCCGGCCGGGGGACGCGCCCCCCTCCCACCATTCCCGCGTCCGATATGGAGTGGTGCGGCGCGCGAAAGGGCCGCATGGCGAGGACGGGATCCTTTCTCCCGAGCAGGCCGGCGACCGAGTGCACCTTCGTCGTCTCGATGGCTTCCTCGAAGGAGAGCGCGGGGAGGATCGTCAGGAGGCGCTGCGCCAGCATCGTCTTACCGGAACCGGGGGGTCCGATCATGAGGATGTTGTGCCCGCCGGCCGCCGCTACCTCCAACGCCCGCTTTGCCTGGGTCTGGCCGGTCACCTCGCTGAAATCGAAGGGATAGTCGACGGCCCGGGAGAAGAGCCGGGCAATATCAATCTCCAGGGGAGGGATCTGGCGGGTACCGTTCAGGAAATCGACCGCCTCGTGCAGATAATCGACGGCAATGGCCTCGATCCCCTCGACCATCGACCCCTCGGCGGCGTTGCCCCGCGGGAGGACGATCCCCTTCATCCCCGCCTTCGCCGCCTGGATCGCGGATGGGAGGGCGCCGTACACCCCCTTGACACTCCCGTCCAGCGACAGTTCTCCCGTGAAGAGATAGTCGGAGAGGCGGTCCTGCCGGATGAGCCCCTGCGCCGCCAGGATGCCGACGGCGATCGGGAGGTCGAACCCCGTTCCCTCCTTCTTGATGTCGGCGGGGGCCAGGTTGACGGTCACCCGGGTGGCGGGGAAGGTGTAGCCGGAATTCTGGATGGCGGCCTTGATCCGGTCCTTGCTCTCCTTGACGGAGACGTCGGGGAGGCCGACCGTGAAAAACTGGGGAAGGCCGCGGGAGATATCCACCTCCACATCGATCGGCCAGGAGTCGATGCCCAGGATGGCGCTGCTCGTTACCTTGACGATCATTGCCGGCACCTCACAGGTGGTTCGACGGTATGATCCGTATATGCTATTGGATGGAGGACGGTATGGCAAGGATTTTTATTGTCTTTCGAAGGGGGATGCTGTTAGAATCCGCTCGCAAAGGAGGACGGAGATGGTCGGTGTGTTTGACTCGGGGTTCGGGGGACTGACGGTTCTGAAGAGTGTCGCGCAGCAGCTTCCACAGTACGATTACCTGTATCTCGGCGACAGCGCGCGGGTCCCCTACGGGGAGTGCTCGCAGGAGACGGTGTACGCCTACACCATCCAGGCCATCGAGTTCCTCTTCGAGAAGGGATGCCACCTGGTCATCATCGCCTGCAACACCGTCTCTTCACGGGCCCTGAGAAGGATCCAGCAGGAGTTCCTGCCGGGCAGATACCCCGACCGGAAGGTCCTCGGCGTGATCCGGCCGTCGGCCGAAGAACTGGTGGACAGGGGATGCCGGAAGGTGGGAATCCTTGCCACGAAGGGTGTTGTCGACTCAAAGATCTACACGGAGGAGCTTGAAGAGATCGATCCCCCGATCGAGATATTCTACCAGTCCTGCCCCCTCCTCGTCCCGATGATAGAGGCCGGGAGGCAGGATGAGGGGCGGTGCGACGAGTTTGTGTCCGGGTATCTGGCCAGCCTCTTCGCCCAGGACGACGGGATCGACACGGTGCTCCTCTCATGCACCCACTACCCGATCCTGTACGACTCGTTCAGGAGGAACGCCCCGGATCACGTCGAGCTCCTCAGCCAGGGACCGATCATCGCGGACAAGCTGGAGGACTATCTTGAACGGCACCCGGAGGTGGAGGGAAGGCTTTCCCGGGAGGGAGGCAGGGTATTCTTTTCGACCGGCCCCCTGGGGGACTTTGACCGGCTCGCCAGTCTGTTCTATGGGGGGGTCGTCCACGCCCTGCCGGCGACTCTGGGTCCTTCCGAAGAAGGCAAGAAAAGGTATTGACAAAAAAGGCCGGTGCCACTATATAGGTTCACCAACCATGCCTCAGCTCGTACATGGAGAGGTTTGAATATCGTTATTTGTCATTTCGACCGCAGGGAGAAATCTTGAAAGAACTGCATACGATTTCTCGTCGCTGGCGCCCCTCGAAATGACAAAATTCAAAGTTCTTACATGAGGCAGTGCAAGGCGTTGATATCATCCGATTCACCTATGCTGGGGGATCGTTCAACGGTAGGACACCGGACTCTGACTCCGTCAATCAAGGTTCGAATCCTTGTCCCCCAGCCATTGCAATACAAAGGGTTCGCTGTAATCAGCGAACCCTTCTTTCGTTGTTCTGCCTTCAGATACATCAGGCATATCCGGAATTTAATTTTCTAACAGGTTCGCCTCCCGGGCCTTTTGCATGCAATCGTCGAAAGCGAATTTCTTGAATGCCGCTATGCAATCCTCTACCCGCTGCTTCTGACTCTCCCCTCTTGGTTCGGGATACCGGGTCAACAGCGTCCGGATCATCACGGCCGCATCCCGGGCCGCCGAACTTTTTTCCGGTGTCGTGACCAGGACACCCATTTCCCCCTTTTCAGACCAGAGGGGGAGAACGGCGATCTTATAATGATCATCAAGATACAGATTTCTATTATCCTGTTCGATCCGGAAAGTGGCCTGTGAGAAATGCCGGGCGTTCGGGTTTGCGTCCACAACTTTAACCGTGCCGGAGCCTTCAGCCGCGTTGGGGTCCACCTTGAGGATCAGTATGCCTGAATCCGGCAGGATCCGATCGAACCCGACAGGCTGGCGGTTTTCAATCAAATAGTAGCGGTCCCCCTTCAGGGGAATCTTCACAACCAGCTTCTCCCCCTTCCGGGAAAGCGGTGACAGAAACGTCATGGCTGTCTCTCCGGGCGTAACCAGAAGGACCTGCTCGAGACCGATCCATCCCAACCTGATCTTGGTAAAAGACGATATCCCCGGGGGCGGCTGGCGCCTCTCCACGAAGTGCTCTGACATGATGTCCCACGGGCCCATGTAAATGGCGTGATGTTCCGGAGAAGGGGTTTTCGTAGCGTCAGACTGACGCTCAAAATCATACAGTCAGGGAACAACCCTCCTGTCCTCGTGTATCCCTCCCAGGGCATGGAAAAAGTCGTGGGCAAACATGCCGAGGTGAGCATTTTCGGCACCGACAAAAACACCACCCCCGAACTCCTGCCCCCCTTTCGACTTCAGCGGGACATACCGGGGATTCTGTCGCACCCCTGATAGCATCCCCGGATTTGCGCAATAGCAGATCATGCCGTACCCTTTCCCCGGCATGGTACGGATCCCGGGGATGACCAACAGATGCTGGTACCGGGAAAAGTCGACTTCATTCTCCAGCGCCGTCATCGTGTCCTCAATCAGCTTTTTGACCCGAGTCCGGTCAACCCTGAAATTATAGGGACTTACCCTGTACTTTGCAAGCGGGTCGGGCAGTTTTACCCAGCCCCGGAAGTCGGCCTTCACCCAGGCCTGGCCGTACGATTGCTGCCGCACATATCTGTCCAGCCCATGCACCGCCCTGCGTTGGATGTTCTCCAGCGAAAGCGACGGTTCACTGTCCGGGAATGTGACGACAGCCATCAATACATGCTGTTCGCCTTTCGCCAGTGTTGATTGGGGACCGAGGATACCCTCTTCCGCCGCCAGGGTCTGGCTCGCCGGGGCTTGGAGCCCAACGATTAAGAGGGTGAATACGATGGCAGAGATAAATCGATTGCGCATATGTGTTGTCATCGGCTTTACCTCCTGAAATGCGACTCATGCAGGGAACGTGACAGCATGCTCCCGGAACGATTACCGTGAGCCCATCACGTTTGTCATATGTATCCGCCTGCAAGCCTCGGACAGAGGCCTGCGCAATTATACCACCTCCGTGTCATCCGGAAAACCGGTTATTGTTTTCAGTGTATCACTTTCCCTTTTCCGCGATCTTCCCCCACGTGTCCCGGAGCGCCACGACGCGGTTGAAGACGGGTCTGTCGGGCCTTGAATCCCTCGAATCGACGCAGAAATAACCGAGGCGTTCGAACTGGTACCGGTCCCCCGGCGCCGCCCCCTTCAGGTTCGATTCCACCCAAGAGGAGGCAAGGGTCTCCAGCGATTCCGGGTTCAGGTAGTGGGTGAAGTCCTCCTCCCCGCCAGCCGGATTGGGGACCTGGAAAAGGCGATCGTACAGGCGCACCTCGGCGGGGACCGAGTGTGCGGCCGACAGCCAGTGGATGACCCCCTTGATCTTGCGCCCGTCGGCCGGCGGCGCGCCCCGCGTCTCCGGATCATAGGTGCAGTGGACCTCCACCACCTCACCGGTCGTCTCATCCTTCACCATGCCCTCATACCTGATGACGTACGCGTTTCGGAGACGGACCTCGCGCCCCGGGGCGAGCCGCTTGTACTTGCCGGGGGGATCTTCCTGAAAATCGTCACGCTCGATGTACAGCTCCCGCGAGAAGGGGACCATGCGCGTCCCCATGGCCGGATCCTGCGGATGATTGGCACACTCGAACTCCTCGGTCTGCCCCTCGGGGTAGTTGTCGATGATGACCTTGAGCGGCCGCAGGACCGCCATCGCCCGCGGTGCCTTCTGATTCAGGTCTTCACGGACGCAGTGTTCGAGGAGGGCGACATCGATCAGGTTGTCGTTCTTCGCGACGCCGATCTGCGCGCAGAACTCCCTGATCGCCTCCGGCGGGTAGCCGCGCCGCCGCATTCCCGCGACGGTGGGCATCCGGGGATCGTCCCACCCCTGCACGTGGCCCTTCTCGACCAGCTCGATCAGGACCCGTTTGCTCAGGACGGTATAGCTGACGTTGAGACGGGCGAACTCGATCTGCCGGGGACGGTCCCCCTCCATCAGCTGATCCAGTATCCAGTCATACAGGGGGCGGTTGTTCTCGAACTCGAGGGTGCAGATCGAGTGGGTGATCCCCTCGAGGGCGTCGGAGAGGCAGTGGGCGAAGTCGTACATGGGATAGATGACCCACGTATCTCCCGTCCGGTAATGGGCTCCCCTCTTGATCCGGTAGAGCACGGGGTCGCGCATCACGATGTTGGGGGAGGCCATGTCGATCTTCGCGCGCAGAACGTGGGAGCCATCCGGAAATTCTCCCGCCCGCATCCGCGTAAAGAGGTCGAGGTTTTCCTCGACGGTCCGCTCACGGTAGGGACTGTCCTTCCCCGGCTGCGTGAAGGTCCCGCGGTACTCCCGTGTCTCATCGGCGCTGAGATCGCAGACATAGGCCTTTCCCGCCTCGATCAGCCGGACGGCAAACCGGTACAGCTGGTCGAAGTAGTCCGAGGCAAAGAACTGGCGGTCCCCCCAGTCGAACCCCAGCCAGTGGATATCGTCGATAATCGACTCGACGTACTCGAGGGATTCGCCGCTCGGGTCGGTGTCGTCGAACCTGAGATTGCAGGTGCCGCGGTACTGCGCGGCGATCCCGAAGTTGAGGCAGACCGACTTGGCGTGGCCGATATGGATATAGCCGTTCGGCTCCGGCGGGAAGCGCGTCGCCACCCGTCCGGCGTTTTTGCCGGTCTTAAGATCTTCGTCTATGAATTCGCGGATAAAATCGGTGGGTGAAATGGTGTTCTCGTGCGTCATGGTCGGGCCCCTTCTGTATATCATTCTGGTATTGTCATCAAAGGAGGGGAATATTACACCGACCGCCCCGGCAAAAGCAAGCCCGCAGATCGCCCTGTTGTGCCCCCGGCACAACCGCCCCGCCGCCCGCGAGGG
>Ga0272441_10013066_pt1 | contig 12011 bp, 9 predicted proteins | sample SSMProp6N_FD_193582 | JGI IMG/M metagenome (GOLD analysis project Ga0272441, IMG submission 193582) | Marine sediment archaeal communities from Little Sippewissett salt marsh, Falmouth, MA, United States - SSM-Prop-6N | ecosystem: Environmental > Aquatic > Marine > Wetlands > Sediment ...
CTTGCCCAGCCGCTCGGCGATCTCCTTGAGCTTCTGCCCCCCCATGTAGTGCCACGTGATCGCCTGCCGGGCCGAGTCGCCCAGGCGGACCACGCAGACGGGCAGCAGGTGGAGGATGTCCTCGTAGAGCCCCTCGGCCTCGACGGAATCCTCCAGCTCCAGGCACAGCTCGGTCCAGGCGACCTCCTTCCGTTTTCGGATGCGCCGTACGTGCTCTCGCAGCACGTTCCGCCCGATGCCCAGCAGCCACGGGCGGATGTTCGTCGCCGGGTCGAACCGGGCGATTCCGCGATACGCCCGCAGGAAGACCTCCTGGGCGAGGTCCTCGGCGTCGTTGCCGCGGAGGAGCCTCGCCCGCAGGTAGCCGTGGACGGCGGCGTAGTTGTCGCGAAAGACCACGGCGAAGGCGGCATGGTCTGCCAGTCCGGGGGTCTCGGGCTTTGTCTTCTCTGCGCTGGGGGCCACGCTGAACTCTCTACGGCGGTGTCCCTACTATAAATGACCGGGGGGGTGGGATGTTACTCGGGAACGGCAAAGACGGCCCGGAGAACGCAAAAGCACCTTGCGTTCGCCCGCGAGCGTGCGACAATCGGCGTCGGACCTGCCCGCGAATCTGGAACCGCGTCATGAAAGCCGCCCACATCCTGTTGTCCGCCGTGTTGGGCCTGGGGCTGACCCTGGCCGGCTGCTCCCGCCGCGACGCGCCGTCGGGGCCGAAGCTGGTCGTCATCAGCCCGCACAACAAGAACATCGAGTCGGAGTTCGAGCGCGCCTTCCTGGCGCACTACGCCGCGAAGCACGGCGAGAAGGTCGAGATCGAGTGGCGGGACATCGGCGGGGGCGGCAGCGCGATCCTGAGCTACGTGCGGAACGTCTACGAGCAGTCGGACGCCTCCGGCATCGACCTGCTCTTCGGCGGCGGGGAAATGGCCTTCGAGAAACTCGCCGCCGAGAAGCTCCTCCAGCCCCTGAAGCTCTCCACGGACGTGTTGGACCACGTGCCCGCCACGTTCGGCGGGCTGGAGATGTACGACCCCGAGCACCTCTGGGCCGGGGCGGCCGTCAGCGGGTTCGGCTTCCTGTACAACAAGACGCGCCTGGCCCAACTGGGCGTCCAGCCGCCCGCCACGTGGGACGACCTGGCCGACCCGCGGTTCTACGGACAGGTCGCGCTGGCCGACCCGATGAAGTCCAGCTCGGCCAACGTCTCCTACGAGATGATCGTCCAGTCCGGGGCCGATTGGCCCGACGGGTGGGCGAAGCTGCTGGGCGTGCTGGGCAACGCGGCGAAGTTCTACGACGGCGCCAGCCGGGCCGCCGACGCCGTCCTCAGCGAGGCGCCCGTGGCGACGTGCATCGACTTCTACGGGGCCCTGCGCGTCGCGAAGTACCCCAAGCACCTGGTCTACGTCTCGCCCAAGGGCCAGACGGCCTTCACGCCCGACCCGATCGCCATCCTCAAGAACCCGCCCCACGGCGAGCTGGCCCAGGCGTTCGTGGACTTCGTGATGTCCAGGCAGGGCCAGGCCCTCTGGGCCGTCAAGCCGGGCGCCGACGGCGGGCCCAAGACCCACCAGCTCGGGCGCCAGCCCATCCGCAGGGACGTCTACACGGCCTACGAGGGCAAGCTGCTGCCGTGGATCGTGAATCCCTACGAGGCCGGCAACGAGATGAAGCTCGACGTGGAGATGAAGCAGGTCCGCTTCGGCGTGCTGCGGAACCTGGTGTGCATCGCGGCGGTGGAGAACCTCTCCGGCCTCCAGAAGGCCCGCAAGGCGATCATCGACGCGGGCCTGCCGCCCGACCGGGTGAAGGCCTTCGTTGAGTTGCCGCCGGACCTGCGCACGAGGCAGGACGTTTTCGGCACGGCGGATAAGCTCCGCGACAAGACCGAGGCGGATCGGGTCCTCACAGGCTGGCGGGCGTTCTTCCGTGACAAGTACGCCCGCCTGGCCGGCTGAGACGCGGCAGGGCGTTCAAGGAGAGCTTTCCCCTGGATACGCCGCGAGGCCCATTCCGAGCCGTTCCCGCCCTGGCGGCGGCCCTGATCGGCACGCTGCTGGCGGCCTTCCTGATCTTCCCGCTCGCGCGGGCCTGCTCCAAGGCGTTCGTCCACGATCCGCCGGGATTGCTGGTGTACTTCCAGCCCCCGGCCGGGTCGGCTGTCGGCACGGCGTCGGTGGGGGTCGCACCGAGCGAATCCGGGACCGGCCGCACGCTCTGTGTGCAAATGGGCTCGTCCCAGGCCGGGCGACGCCGCTTCCCGCTGGCCGCCGACGCCACGGGCACGCTCGCGGAGCTGGCCAAGGCGATCGAGGCCGAGCCCGGCTGGACGGCCCGCGTCCTGGGCGATCCCAACGCGCCGTCGGAAGACCTCAGCGACCTGTCCCCCGAGCGGTGCCTCGGCGGGCCGGAGGCAGCCGCACGCATCGGCCGCCGGCCGCACGTCAGCGTCTACTGGTTCGGACGCCTCCTGAAGGACGAGACGCTGCGGCAGTTCCGCAACGGGCTGCTGCTGGCCTCGCTGACGACGGGGCTGTGCCTGGCGCTGGCCGTGCCGCTGGCGGTCCTGCGCGGGCGGTACCGCTTCCGCGGGCAGGGGGTCCTGGGCGTGGCGGTCCTCGTGCCGCTGATCCTGCCCCCGTTCGTCGGCGCGGTGAGCATGACCAAGCTGCTGGGCGTCAACGGCACGCTGAACCTGCTGCTGGAGCGGTGGGGGATCGTGGCCGTCGGCGCGGGGCCGGACTGGCTGGCCAGCGGCTTGGTCGGCACGGCGGTGATCCAGGCGCTGCACCTGTTCCCGATCCTGTACCTGAACGTCTCGGCGGCGCTGGCGAACGTGGACCCGACGATGTCGCAGGCGGCGCGGAACCTGGGCGCGGGGCGGCTGCGGACGTTCTTCACGATCACGCTGCCGCTGATCCGCCCGGGGCTGTTCGCGGGGGGGACGATCGTGTTCATCTGGTCGTTCACGGACATCGGCACGCCGCTGATCCTGGACTACCGCCACCTCGTGCCCGTGCGGATCTTCAACGACCTGACCAGCGGGGAGTACGGCGGGAAGACCTTCGCCCTGGTGGTGACGATGCTGGCCGTCTCCGTGCTGCTGTACGTGGTGGGCAAGTTCGTCTTCGGGCGGACCCGCAGCGACGCCGGCTCGAAGGCCACCGTCGCCGGCGAGCAGGTTCGCCTCGGCCCGCTGGGCACGCTGGCGGCGTGGGCGGCCTTCGCGACCGTGCTGGTCCTGGCCGTCCTGCCCCATGCCGGCGTGGTGCTCTACGCCGCCTCCGACGGGTGGATCGACATCCTGCCGGACTCGTACTCCTCGGCCAACCTCGGGCGCGTCATCTCCGAGACGGACACCTACCGCAGCATCCTCAACAGCCTGAAGTACGCGGGGGTCTCGACGGTGGCGGACCTGGTGTTCGGCTGCCTGGCGGCGTGGCTGATCGTGCGGTCCAAGGTCGTGGGGCGCGGCGTGCTCGACGCCCTGGTCATGCTGCCCCTGGCCGTGCCGGGGCTGATCCTCGCGGCCGGGTACGTCTCGGTCTCCGGGCCGGGCACGTGGCTGCACGAGCTGGGCGTCGGGCCGCAGGCCAACCCGTTCGCGATCCTGGTGATCGCGTACTCGGTGCGGCGGATCCCGTTCGTGGTCCGGGGCGTCTCGGCCGGGCTCCAGCAGGTGCCCGAATCCCTGGAGGAGGCCGCCCGAAACCTCGGCTCGTCGCGCCTGCGGGCGGCGATGCGGATCACCTTGCCGCTGGTGGCCGCCAACCTGATCGCCGCCGGCGTGCTGACGTTCTCCTTCGCCATGCTGGAGGTCAGCGACTCGCTGGTCCTCGCCCAGATCAGCCGGGACTACCCGATCACGAAGCAGATCTACGTCCTGTTCACCTCGGGCACGGAGGACGCCAAACAGCTCGCCGCCGCCCTCGGCGTCTACGGCATGCTCCTGCTGGGCGGCACGATGGCCCTGGCGAGCGTCCTTCTCGGCCGGAAACTCGGCGCGATCTTCCGGGCGTGAGAGGGCATTGCGGATCGTGGGTTGGCCGCCGCCGCAGCCGGGACCGACCAAAGGGAGGCGTGGGAATTCGGAATGCCCGCCGTCCAGCCCCGTCGGGGCGGCCGGCGTTCCATCTGGGGGCCACGCAATCCCGTCATCGAGATCAGAATCCCTGTTTCCGATCGCATGCCGTGGCCGATACAGGTCGCGACGGGCCTATTTGCCTGTGAGGAAACGGAGCGCGGAGTGTTCCACCCATCGAAGAAACAGGCCTTAGTGTATGCGGGCGCGCTGGAAGGGAAGATCGACATGGATCGAATGAGGTCGTCGGCCGGTTGCTTTGTCTTGCTGGCGCTCGCCCTGATTGCGTGCGGGGGGTCGGACCCCGACGGGGTCGACGGCGTCAATGCCCTGCTGGACCGGATCGAGAAGGCGCACGGCCGGCGGGATGCGGCGACGCTGATCGACCAGTGCGCCGACGAGGAGCTTGTGGCGATCACCGTCGTGGGGCCGGAGGATGCTCGTCGGGCCCACGTGATGAACAGGGGGGACATGACGAAAGAGGCGTTCGGGAGAATGTGGCAGCGCGCGGGGCTCACGTCGCGGCGCAAGACCGACCGCGACATCCTGATGGCGGCCGGCGATCTCGCCTTCCTGACCGCGACGACGGTGGATACCTTGAAGGGCGGGCGCACGGTCAAGCATCGCGACTTCTACATCGCCCGCAGGAAAGGCCAGACGTGGCGGATCTGCTTCTCCATGCCGCAGATCATGCGCCCCACGTTGGCCGTTCTGGCCGTCGCGGACGGGTCGGCCGCCGCCCGGGCGGGGCTCCGGGCGGGTGACGAGGTAACGGCCCTCAATGGGATCGGGACGGACAAGCTGACGAGCACCAAGGAGATCAACGCCCTGCTCGCGCCGGGTGAGAACAAGAAGGCCCTCCTACTGACCGTGCGGCGAGGAGGGCGAGAGCTGCGCATCACCGTTCCGGGCGATCTCGGCGGGGCGAGCATTGGCCCCAGACTCATGCCTCTGCCCCCCGCCGTGCTGGTGGGGCCGGGCAAAGACCACGGCGCCAAGCAGGTGCTCAGGCGGGAGCACAAGATCATCGCGGGGGGCCGTATCGAGGACTTCGAGTCCCTATGTCACCCCAAGGCGTTTTTCCAGTTCCCGACCGGCCCGGACGGGGCGACGAGGTTCACCAGTCTGGCGGAAGGGACGAAGGAGATCGCCGACGGCGTGGCCAAGTTCCGCAAGCTCGTGGATGTAAGCAAGGCCCGCATCGATCCGATCCTGGCCATCGCCGATGAGAACGTAGCGATCGTGTCGGGGGTGTTCCACTTCACCGTCAGAGACACCGGCAAGGCGGTGGTCGGCCCGACGCGAACCCAGGTCTACGTGCGACAGGGCGAGAAGTGGCTGGTTGCGGCTGTCCTTGAACACCGCATCCGCTACGGCTTGGACCCGCTGGAATCCGCCGGCAAGTAGCCGCTGGGCGTTGCCCTCGGCGTCTGCGGCATGCTCCCGCCCGGAGGCACCATGGCTCTCGCCAGCGTCCTCCTCGGCCGAAAGCTCGGCGCGATCTTCCACGCGTGCGTCGGCATTCCCTGTGTTCCGACAGCCGGGAATTGCCTCGTGTCGGAGATTCCTCCGGTCGTGTATAATCGATGCGGATCGGTCTCGCGGCGGCACGCGGATTGGCCCGCTGGCGCAGCGCAGGAACGGACAGGACGCTTGGGAGAACGGCCATGCCTTCTGGGTGGAGAGGCGTCATCGTCAGCACGCCGAACGTGCTTCGGGGCAAGCCGCGCATCGCGGGGACGAGGATTCCCGTCGGCCTGGTCCTGGGGTATCTGGCGGCCGGGCATCGGACCGAAGACATCCTGCGGGAGTTCCCCGAGCTGACGCCCGAGCAGATCGCCGCGTGCCTTGAATACGCGCGAGACCTGGCCGAATTCGAGGTCCCCGCCCCGTGAGCCTGCGGTTCCTCGCCGACCAATGCGTGCCGGGCGGGGTGATCGACGCCTTGACCGCGGTCGGCTACGAGGTGATCCGCCTCCGGGCGATACTGCCTATCGACGCCCCCGACCCCGTCGTCATCGCGGCAGCGCAGAAGCAGGGCGCCCTGCTGCTGTCGCTCAACGGGGACTTCGCGGATATCGTGACGTACCCCCCGGCCGACTACGGAGGGATCATCGGCCTCCAAGTTCGTAACCACCCGGAGGTCCTTCCCCAGATCATCGACCGTCTGACAGCCTATCTTGCAGGGCACTCGGCCAGGGACCACTACCGCGGCCGGCTGTTGTTGGTCGAGCCGCATCGCATCCGCATACGTTCCTGACCGGCGTCGCCTGTCGGCCGGTATAAGGGCGCCGAGGAGCGTGGAGGGCCTTGATTGCACGAGATCGCGGGGCCTTGGATGGCGGCCCCGTTTCTTCAGGGCGTGGGAGATCGACCATGATGTGCGTGGCGAGGAGAATGGGCACGGCGGGGTGGGTCGCGTGCTGCGTGGCGATGGTCTCGTGCGGCGGCGGGGGCGCGCCGCTGGGCGCGGGGCCGGGCGGCGGGGCGGGGGCGTCGGTGCTGGCCTGCGAGAAGCGGGTGTACGGCAGGCTGCCCGACGGCAGGGAGGCGCACCTCTACACGCTGAGCAACTCCCGGGGCATGCGCGTGCGGCTGACCGACTACGGGGCGATTACCGTCTCCGTGGAGGTCCCCGACCGCGACGGCGCGTTGGCCGACGTGACGCTGGGATACGACCGCTTCGACGGGTGGCTGGGCAACGCGCCGCACTTCGGCTCGACGATCGGGCGGTACGCCAACCGGATCGCCAACGCGCGGTTCACGTTGGACGGCAGGCAGTACACGCTGACGGCCAACAGCGGGCCCAATCACATCCACGGCGGGCGCGTGGGCTTCGACAAGGTGCTGTGGAAGGCCGAGACCGTCCGCCTGCGCGGCGCCGTCGGCGTGCGGCTCACTTACCTCAGCCGCGACGGGGAGGAAGGCTACCCGGGCAACCTGAAGGTCTCCGCCGTCTACAGCCTGACCGAGCGGAACGAGTACAGGGCGGAATTCACGGCCACGACCGACAAGCCGACGATCGTCAACCTGACGAACCACACGTACTGGAACCTCACGGGCGACGGCTCGAACGACGTGCTGGGACATCACCTCCTGCTGACGGCCGACAAGTACACGCCGACGGGCAAGGGGCGGATCCCGACGGGGAAGCTGGCGCCCGTGGCCGGCACGCCGCTGGACTTCACCTCGCCCGTCCCGATCGGCTCGCGGATTGCCCGCGTGCCCGGCGGGTACGATCACAACTACGTCCTGCGCAACCCGGGCGGCGAGGTGGCGCTGGCCGCCCGCGTGGTCGAACCGGCGAGCGGCCGGGTCATGGAGCTCTGGACCTACCAGCCCGGCGTGCAGCTCTACACCGGCAACTACCTGAACGGCACGAAGGGCAAGGCGGGCGTGACGTACAGGAAGCACGCGGGCTTCTGCCTGGAGACGCAGCGCTACCCCGATTCCCCCAATCGGCCGGGCTTCCCCACCGCCGTCCTCCGTCCCGGCCAGACGTACCGGCACGTCACCATCCACCGCTTCACGGCCCGGTAGCCGGCCTCTACCGTGCGGGGGGCGGCTGTGCCGGACGATTCGCCGCAGAGGACGCAGACGTTGTTCTGCTGGGGGAAGCCATAGACCAGATTGGGGCGTCCTCCTCTGGACAATCTGTCCTGGGCCGCCAAGTTGAACCATGCTGCAAGTGTGAACAAGTCCCTTTCAAGAAGAGCCTTGCCTCTGTGTCCTCTGCGATCTCTGCGGTTAACTGCATCGTCCGGGCCGTGCCACGGCCTGCCGACGGGAAGAGGCGATCCGAGCGTGCTCTTCGTGCGGAAATGGTTTCATGCAACTATGCGGCGCGGTAGAATCATGCGTCTTACGTCACCCAGCCGCGTGCCCGGGCGGGGTGATCCGGGAAGTGCCGCCTCGGCAGGGCCCTTTCGACTCGCTGGGCTCGTATGCACGCATTTGCCTTCGAAGCGCCCCGTGAGCGCGGCCGAGGCAGGTCCGTCGCTCACAGGGGCAGGGAAAGGGAACGCCATGCCTGCTACCGTAACGGTCCATCCCAGAGTGAACGTTGCAGGGCGGAAGTCCAACTACTTCGGGGTCGGCGAAGTGGTCGACCTGCGGTGTGCCGGGGCAAACACTGCGGTACGCTGGGAGTTCATCTACGGTGCGCTGCATGACGTGCACCTGAGCCAGAACGCCGACGGAACGAAGGCGACGGTCATCTTCACGGCCCCGAAGAACCACATCGTGCAGTTGCGGCTCGTCCGGGCGGACAACGGCCAGAAGGTGGCGGTGACGCCTCGTTTGCAGGTCGTCGTTCCCTCCGACTGGGGCTACGCCAAGCCCTACCGCAAGGGGCACAAGCACGGGACGGCCAGCGCGGGGTTCTGGGCCATGATGGTCCTGAAGAACCCGCATCACGTCTCGTTCGGCAACCTGGAGGTCTGGGAGGGCACGGTCGGCCCCGCGGCGACGGGCTACCTGGCCTTCAAGCACGGCGATCACCACCCGCAGGGCGAGAGACACCGGGTCAGGAGCTTCTCTCCGGACGGGCAGACCGTCCCCGACGGATGGGACGGGTTCGCCTTCGACAAGGTCTCGTCCGGCGCGTACGGCACGCACCATCTGAACCCCGTGGGCGACCATCGCCCCTATCGGGACGGCGGGACCTTCACGTGGCGGATCCCGTGGTACTTCCGGGCCAAGGGCAGCGCCAACGACGCCGCGGGCCATCTGAACCAGTTTACGGGAATTGACGCCACGGCCAAGACGATGGTCCACCGGGAGGTCCTGAACCGCAACGGCAAGGTCACCGTCTCGAAGGGGGGGCGGAAGCACGCGGCCGGTGTCAACGATCCCGACTCGGAAGTCGGGCAGTTCTGGCCCTGACGGCCGCGGCGTGTCTTCCCGCGGGCAGCGCCGCTCTTCGCGAGCAGGGGGGCGCCCGTCGACCTGCTGCCTTCGACGGCGGGGGTTGTCGACGGCGTGCCTGGCATGCCAGAGGGGGCGGCCCTGGCCTTCCCGGTCAAGGGGACCGACGCGGCGGGCATCCGGGCCGACCCTCGGACAGGCTTCCTGGCGCGACGGCCAAAGCCTGGCAGACTCGCGGGGGCGTGCTGTACGATGATCCACGCCTCGACGGATGGCGGTCCGCGGGTGCGGGCGATCGGGTCGGGCCTCGCTCTGGCGTGGGAGCAACACGATGAACCAGCAGACGCGACGAGAGTTCCTGCGAACCGCCGGCGCCGTGAGCGTGCCCCTGGCCCTGACGGGGACGGCGCGGCGAGCCGCGGGCACGGCCGAGGCGGCGGCGCCCGCCAAGGCGGCGGCCTCGGGCGTGCCTTCCTACCTCAAGGACTACGCGGCCCAATACGCCAAGGCCCCCCGCGAGGCGGCCCTCCAGTGGTTCCGCAACGCGAAGTTCGGGTTGTTCATCCACTACGGCCTGTACTCGCTTCTGGGGCGTCACGAGTGGGTCCAGTTTCGCGAGAACATTCCCCTCGCCCAGTACGCCCAGCTCGCCGACCGCTTCTCCTGCGAGAAGTTCGACGCCGACTTCATCACGGACATGGCCCTCGATGCGCAGATGAAGTACGTCAACCTCGTCACGCGCCACCACGACAGCTTCAGCCTCTGGGACACGAAGCAGTCGGGCTTCAACACGGTCCGCACGGCGGCGAAGCGCGACCTCGTCGGCGAACTGGCCGCCGCCTGCCGCAAGAAGGGCCTTGGCCTGTTCTGCTACTATTCCCACGGGCGCGACTGGAAGCACCCGCACGCGCCGAATCCGGACAAGTTCGGCCGGACCGCACGCCCGGCGTACTGGCGGGACGAGCCGACGTACAAGAAAGGCGCCGACCACGACATCGGGAAGTACGTCGACTTCATGCAGGCCCAGATCGCCGAGCTGCTGGACAACTACGGGCCCATCGCGGGGATCTGGCTGGACGGGATCGGCACGAGCAGGATGCGCAAGGACGTCTGGCGGGCCCAGCAGTTGTACGACTTCATCCACAGCAAGCAGCCGCAGGTGCTCGTCAGCTACAAGCAGGGCTTTCTGGGCACGGAGGACTTCTTTGCCCCCGAGCGCGGCAAGCCGCCGGCGGGCGACGAACGCAAGGCGGGCAAGGTCGCCGACGCGCCGGGCAAGCCGCTGGAGATCTGCGACACGCTCCAGGAGAAGGGTTGGGGACTGGTCCGGACCGAGAAACACAAGACGCCCGACCAGGTGATGGCCATGCTTGCGAGGGCGGCGTACTGGAAGGCGAATCTCCTGCTGAACACCGGCCCGCTCGGGGACGGGTCGATCCCCGAGGTGGACGTCAAGACGCTGGCGGAGGTCGGCCGGCGCATCCGGTCGGCCGGCTGGCCCGCGGCGCAAAAGCCCGCCCCCAGGCCAAAGAGACGCCGCCCGGCCGGCAAAGGGAAGAGCAAGGCCGCGAAGAAGGCCTCCTGACGCGGCCGCCCCGTGCACTTCCACGGGCGCAGGCAGACCGAGGCGATGATGCGCCAAGCCGGGCTCGAGACGCTCGACCGGAACCGCGCCAGGCTCGACGGTTCCCGGGTCCCCGGCCGGGCGAGTGGAGGCCCGTTCTGCCCGCCGGGCCCCGTCACGGGCCGATGCCGCCGCCTTGGGGATTGTGCGGGCGTGGGGTGGTGGGCTATTCTCCGGCGAGACCGATGAAGAGCATCACGCTGAAGAACGTCTCGAAGCACTACGGGTCGGGCGGCTCGCTGGTGCGGGCGGTGGACGAGGTCTCGCTGCGCATCGAGCCGGGGGAGCTGTTCTTCCTGCTGGGGCCCAGCGGGTGTGGCAAGACGACGCTGCTGCGGATGATCGCGGGCCTGACCGCGCCGACGGCTGGGCGGATCGGCATCGGCGAGCGGGACGTGACCGACCAGCCCGTCGAACGGCGCAACACGGCGCTGGTGTTTCAGAACTACGCCCTCTGGCCGCACATGACGGTGCGGGACAACGTGGAGTTCGGCCCGAAGATGCGCGGGCTCGGGCGGGGGGAGCGCCGCGAGCTGGCGCGGCGCAACCTCGAGCGCGTCGAGATGGCCGCCCTGGCCGGCCGCAAGCCCAACCAGCTCTCCGGCGGCCAGCAGCAGCGGGTCGCGCTGGCCCGCGCCCTGGCGGCCCGCCCGGACTGCCTGCTGCTCGACGAGCCGCTGAGCAACCTCGACGCCCGCCTCCGCCTGCACATGCGCCAGGAGCTGCGGGGGCTGGTCAAGTCCACCGGCACGACGGGCGTGTACGTCACGCACGACCAGAAGGAGGCCCTGTCGATGGCCGACCGCATCGCGGTGATGAACGACGGGCGGGTCGTTCAGGTCGGTGCGGCCGAGGAGGTCTACAACCGCCCGCGGACGCGGTTCGTCGCCGACTTCCTCGGCGAGGCGAACTTCATCGACGGTCACGTCACGGCCGAGACCGACGGGCGCGTGGAGGTGGCGACGGCCGTCGGCCCGATGCGGGGTCTGGCGCCGGCGCCCGGTTCGGGCGTGGGGGACGAGGTGACCTGCTGCCTTCGGCCCGAGCGGATCGGCATGGCGGGGGGGGCAGGCGGCGGATCGGAAGAAGGGCAGGCCCGCATTCCGGCCAGGGTGCGCAGCGCCGTCTACCTGGGCGAGATGCGGCAGTACGTCTGCGAGGTGGCCGGCGGGGCGGCGTGGCGGGTGTCGGTCCTGGCCGACGCCCGGGCGCCGATCGCCGAAGGCCGGTCCGTCACGCTGATCGTGGGCCCCGAGGACGTGGCCGTCCTGCCCGCGGAGTGACGGGTCTGCCGGCGAGGGGATTTTGCTCCTCTGCACAACAAGAGGCACAACATCCACGTAAACGCGTGTATCATCGAGCGCATTGCGGTCTGCCCGGCGTCGCCGTTCCGGCCGTTCGCCCCCGAATGGGGGCGGCTGATCGGTAGCCACGGGC
>Ga0272441_10013067_pt1 | contig 12011 bp, 7 predicted proteins | sample SSMProp6N_FD_193582 | JGI IMG/M metagenome (GOLD analysis project Ga0272441, IMG submission 193582) | Marine sediment archaeal communities from Little Sippewissett salt marsh, Falmouth, MA, United States - SSM-Prop-6N | ecosystem: Environmental > Aquatic > Marine > Wetlands > Sediment ...
CGCTGCCTTCACCACCAGCTCATCCAGGTGCTCCAGCACGTAGGTTCGATCCTCGTCGTGTCGGCAGATGTAAGTAGGCACGTTGGGCAAAATGATCTCTTCACCGGTGTAGTACTTGATGATTTCTGGAACATAAGCGTAGATCACCTTATCATCGGCAATCCCTGTTCCCGGTGCATTGGCCATTGCCAGGTGACCTGCTTGATAGGCGCCCATGAGTCCCTTGACGCCCAGCAGCGAATCGGGCCGGAAGACCTGTGGGTCAATAAAGTCATCATCGATTCTCCTGTAGATGACATCCACCCGCTTAAGCCCTTTGGTGGTGAGCATATGAACGTATCCGTCGTCCACCACCAGGTCCTGCCCTTCCACCAGTTCCACCCCCATCTGCTGGGAGAGAAAAGAGTGTTCGAAATAGGCGCTGTTGTAAATACCGGGCGTCAAAACGCCGATGGTGGGTTCGGCGACCGGGTCAGGCACCATATATTCTAACATCTCCAGGAGCTTAAACGGATAGTCGTCCACCGGTCTCACGTGGGAGGCCTCGAACACCTGGGGAAAGGTTCGTTTGAGCACCTGACGGTTTTCCAGCACGTAGGAAACACCGGATGGACAACGCAGGTTGTCTTCCAGAACGAAAAAGCGACCCGCATGGTCGCGGATGAGATCGGTGCCGGTCACGTGACACCACACACCTCGTGGTGGCGTAAATCCCTCGCAAGCCTTGCGATAGGTACGACTCGTAAAGATCAGGTCTTCGGGGATCACCTTGTCCTTGAGTATTTTCCTGTCGTTGTAGATATCTTGGATGAAGGCGTTGAGGGCGAAAATTCTCTGCTTGAGGCCGCTTTCGATCTGCTTCCAGTCGTCGGCGGAAACAATGCGCGGGATCAGATCAAAAGGCCATATCTTTTCGGTCCCTTCCTGGCGGCCGTAAACGTTAAAGGTGATGCCCATTTTTAGCAAAAGGGCCTCCGCAGCTTTCTGGCGAAGGGCCAGATCTCCTTTTGGCAGCGACTCTATCTTTTGCACAAGCAGGCGTGCGCCGGGTCTGGGATTGCCATCGGCATCGATGAGTTCATCGTAAAAACCGCCTGGATCATATGCACCAAAAGTCTCCATTGAACCGACTCCTCCGTGTTGTTCAAATAGAATGCGACAACGCAACGTCCATACCAATATCCAGCTAGAATATCGTTTCTGGAGTCTATAACCGTCTGTTTACGATACCTGCAGGAAGCTTCCAAAGCCTATGGTGATCGATGGCAGCGGGTTACAAGACGGAAAATGTTTGGATAAAATCTACAATAAAGTGAGTTTAAAAACAATAAACTTCAAAATTGTAGCATCACGGATACTTGTTCCGCAGGGCTGTGAGTCGACTCAGGTAGCGATCCTTGTAGACCAAGCCTCTTTGATGGGTGACATCGTAAAAAAGGAAGTCGATGTGGGGACGGATATCAATGCCATACTGATTGAACTTCTCATCGTTTGCTTTGTCTACGATTAAAATGGAGTAATAGGTCATGAGCATGCGCATCTTCGAATCTCTTCGCAGAAGATAGCTCCGCCCACCCAACGTGTTCAGAAAATATCCGGCATAGTCGTATAGCCGTTCGAGGTTTAGGGGCTTCCCTGCCGAACCCAATGGCTGGTTGCACTCAACCGATCGCGCATACAACAGCGCCATTGAAGGTTCAACGATCTCGCTTTCATTTTCCATGATCTCCTGGGCCAACACCAGCCGTTTTTTCCCAAGAACTCTGTATAAATGGGTCACATTCTTTACCAAACGTAAAAGATCTTTCATCTCTGCAATGTTGGCCGGTGGATCTGCAGTGAGTAGGACTGCACACTCCTGGAAAAAGGCGGCACTCCCCCCCGGAAGCCCACGGCTCACTAAATAGGGCTGATCGTCAAGATGTTGATAAAAAGAGGTCATCTGGGCCTCGATGGTTTCGCAGTCCACGGCTTCGGATTCGGTTGACGGCTCTCCGAAAACAGCCGTGATTTCCTCATTTCCCGGTAGTGCTTCCCTCGCTTTTTCAAGCTGCGCTTTGACTTCATTCAACTCCGATTCCATTTCCCGAATCAATTCCAGGCAATCGGCCTCTGACTGCTGCCGGCAATTCGACATCTGGTCCTGATGCCACTTTTTCACCAGCACCGTTGTCCCCAAACCGATAACGATCAATGAAAAAACAATGGCAATAATTTTCAAGGTCTTGTTCGTTGGTTTCACGTTTTTCTCCTTACCGGGTTTGAATCGACCCTGATGACGGCAAAGCGTTGTGCAAATCTGTTATTCCCTGTCTCAAGGAGTGGGTGATGCGGCTGCACAAGTACTCATAGCAGACCGGTGGACGACCTGCAAGCAGTGTGCACCCGTGGGCAGACAACCAGCCCTGTGTCGGGTGAAATGGAACCCCTGTAGAAAATCGTATTGCCACGAGTTGCAAAAGTGCGCCTTCCCTGGTTTCCATGCACGAATAGGAGCGGCAGCAAACAGCCTTGCACAGTGAACAATAGGGCCGGCAGTACGCTTCGATTTGACGGACAGCCAATTCAAGAAGCCCATATTGTCCGGCCACGGTTTGAAGATCCGCCGTCATAGAAAACACCAGAGCGACCACAGTGCGATCAATGCGATACCGAACTGAAGACCCCGAAGCCCCCTTCTGCGAAGGCGCCAGGGCGGAAGTGAAAAGGCAACAATGAAGCTGTTTGCCGCGAAAAGAGGCGTTAGGGTTTCGAGGCTGCGGGAATGCCACCCAGCCACCAAAGAGGTGATGTAAAGATACCCCGTCCACGCAACGACAGTCGCCTTGAGCCGCCGGGTCCCCCGCGCCAAGGCGTGAACCATGGAAGGAACGACCAAGAGAAGGGCAAGGGGGCCGAACCCGGCATCCCCCGAACCGGAGAAAGTCATGCAAAAAGGGATATTCCCTGCTGGCTTGCCCGGCACCAGCCCTGTCAAAAAAGCAAAACCATCCAAAAAAAACCGTTTCAAATCAACCCCTAACAGCCAATGAACAATGACCTGTATCGCTTCTGTTGGATCAATGCTGGAAAACGAGTATCGAATCAGATTGGTCATCGCGCCGAAAATGCCATCGTTCTGAGGTACATAAGAGAAACCGAAAAAAGGGTCGCCATTTTTCAGATTCAAGGTAACAACAGGAATCTGTGCCAGCACCAGTGCAACCATCAGGACAAGCATTGAAACGGCTTTGTTTCCGGCCGCCAATTCCCGGCAGATCAGCCAGCCATGCCTTCGAATCATCACAATGATCAATAAAAGCAACAATACGGAAGCCAGGGTGATACTGAAGGAAAGGTCCATGATGGAAAAACAAATACAGAGAACAAAACAATAAAAATCCGACACCCGGTGCTGTTCCACCAACCGATAAATCATCACCATGGCGAGACAAGCGGCTGCCGTAAAGAGAAGTTCTCCCGTCGGTGCCGCGGCAAGAAAAACCAATCTGGGCATGGACAGAACGAGCAACGAAACCGTTAAGGCCATTGGCGGCCAGGCATACCGGCGTGCCAGGGCATAGGTCGAGAAGCAGACAGCCATCATGCCCAAAAGGCCAAAACCGCAGGAGTTGGGCGAGAGCCCGAAACGGGCCGTATGGTTGAACAGCCCTGGTGTATTGAGGGGTGCAAGTGGTCCACCAGCTGCAGGCTGAAAAAGCGCATGCGCCTGATAGGAGATCGGAGCCGCCCCATAATCCGTTGATATCCACCCGAGTGCAATTGAGATAGCGATGATGAGAAAAACACTGAAAAAAATTCCCCCGGCGGCTTTTTCCTCACGGAAAAAGAGCCTCACCGAAAAAAAAAACGCCATCAATCTCGTCCATCGGCGGTGGACGAAAAAGAACGCGGCTGTCAGGGCCAGGCCCTCCAACATCCATCCCAGCCAGGGCCACCCGGCAAGATAGGAGAGTTGATGGATCAGGGAAAAAAGGATAAACATCGATACGATACCGGCGGCACAGGCTTCGGCAAACGAATACCCGCGAAAGAAAAACCAAGCGAATCCTGCCACTGTTAGGAGCACTGTTTCTGCAGTCAGACCCGCGGCAATCCAAGCCATTCCCACTCTCCTGAAAGGCAAGACGGGACACCGCTACCTCACTCTGTTATCCCGGCCTTTTTCTCTCTCTTCTCTGCTTTCAAATGCTCGACGATCTCCACCATGAAATCTCTCATGTTCCTTGCAAGCCGTTCACACTCCGGACAGTATACCTTCCGAAACATCTTCCCATGGACATCGTTCTGATGCCAATACCACTCGATATAGGGCGAGCCTTTGCAGAATTTCTTCCCCGTGTATTGAGCAATGGGACATCCCACGCAGACCAGAACGTAAAAGATTCGGCAGGGCGGACAATCCAGTACACCGCCGTCTGTCCCTTTCCCGGCGATAATTCGATTCCATTTTCGAACGGAGGCTTCCATGATGCTGATTTTGTTCATTGCCCTACTCCGCTGTGCCCCGCGTTGACCGGGACAATGGATGGTACTGTTGCGGTGTCGCCAGGTAGAAGAGCAATACGCAAAGGGTCCGCAGGAAATCTCAGCGATAAACCATTCGATGCGTGTGAAGACACCGCTCTATCATCGGATTCAGTTTTCCGGGGTCGGCACGACCCGCAAGGGCATCGATATCGATCCCGCTGTGACCGTTCAACGCATCGATCATGGCAAGGACGGAATCGGCCAGGGCGTCTCCATTGTAACCTCCCTCCAGACAGAAGACAACCCGACCGCCACAGTGCACAGTGGCAAGATCGAGAAGGAGTTTTGTCAGTCCGGCAAATCCTTTGGACGTGACCTTCATCCCCCCCAAAGGATCGTCCACATGGATGTCAACGCCCGCAGAAACGAGGACAAGTTCAGGCCTGAAGACCATGAAGACGGGCGATAAAAGACGTTGGTAGAGAGCGATGAATTCACTGTCCCCGCAACCTTTTACCATCGGGACGTTCATGGTGGTTCCTTCGCCTGGTCCCAACCCAATTTCGGTAAAACTGCCGGTCCCCGGATAGTGAGGGAACTGGTGAGAGGAGAAGAAAAAGACCGAAGGGTCCCTCTCAAACGTGTGCTGCGTGCCGTTTCCATGGTGAAGATCCCAATCCACAATGATCACACGCGAGAGCCCCATGGTTTCCTGGGCTGCTTTGGCAGCAATCGCCACATTGTTAAAAATGCAAAATCCCATAGCGCGGTATCGCTCCGCATGGTGGCCTGGGGGACGTGAAACGACAATGGCGTTGGGCAACTCTCCGTTCACCACTTTCCGGCAGGCTTCGATTGTTCCTCCGGCAGATAGAGAAGAGACGAAGTAAGAGCGGCGACATGTAAAGGTGTCCGCACTCAAGGAAGAAGCCTCTTCGGAAGCGGTCGCCTTCACTCTGTCCAGGTAGGACGGACTGTGCACCAACAGCACCTCTTCGTCTGTAGCAACCACCGGTTGAATCTCTACGAAACGGCTTTTCACATCGACGTGCTGAAATTGCCGATAAAGGCCAAGAAGCCGGCGCGGGTGCTCCGGATGACCTTCATCCGTTACATGCTCGAGGAATGCGTTGTCCCAGACCACCCCCGTCTTCGTCATCGATTTCTCCCGCGATCCTCGCGAATCTTCGTTTCGGGCAATACCAGCACGTCACAGATTGATTTGCGCAGCAGCGTCTCGGTGGTCGACCCCGATATCCATCGCCCCACCTTCCGTGAATGGCGCGCCCCAACAACAATCAGATCGGCCCCCATCTCCTCGGCCGAAAACAACACCATCTCCTGGGGCACGCCTGGGGCAACGGCTACGGAAAGCGTATCCGCGCTGGGAAAGAACTTTTTCCCCTGATTCTTCAAGGTCCCTTCCAGGCGAGCCTGCATTTTCTGCTGCGCCTGATTGTAAGGAGCCGTCTCTTCGTCAAGCTTGCCCATATCCACAGGGCTTTCGAGGGTATGGGCCAGGTGAACCCGAAAGGGCTTTTCCGCACGCAACAGGGATAGCATGGATGCCAACTGGGTCCAACTGCCATGATCATCGCAACTGACCAGAATCGCGTTGAACCCGTCAAACACCCGCTCGTCTTGCGTAGGACCGGGTTTGACCACCAGCAAAGGACAGGAAAGGGCCCGCGAAAGACGCTCCACAACGGTACCGATAAACAGTCGCCGAAACCCGGACACCCCGTGGCTGGCAGCAACCACCAGGCTTTGCGGAACACGGTCTGCGAACGCAACCATCTGCTCAACCGGATCGCCGAATCGGACCTCCGCATTCCAGTCCAGCTGGAGGTTAACCATCAATTCAGCCATCTGCTGCCGGGCCTCTCCGGTAAGCTGTTCGAGATCACCGCCCCGTTCAAAAAGGGTCGTCGAGTGGACACCATCCTGAGGATCGTGCACGGCGTGGAAGAGAGTGAGAGGAGCCCCGAGCCGCTGTGCCATGACGACACCATACCGAACCACCAGATGGCTGGGAGAAGAAAAATCGACAGAACAGATGATATTTTGAATAGGTTTTTGCATAACGGCATGCTCCTTCACAACGTTTGGGGCGTGGCAGTTTAGGGTGGGAGGAGGAAATCGCACGTTGCCGTTATCGGGCAACAACGGCGCTTCACCGAACAGTGGCGCATCTACTGACAGAATTCATCAATGCCGGTTTGTTTTTCACTGTAGGAAAAAGCAGAGGAGGTGTCAATGGCGATCAACATCAACTGCAGGGCAGGAGCCACTGAGAACGGTTTGCCAACGGTCCTGCTGGGGTCCTGAAAAAGGACCCATTTTTTTCAAAGAGCCTGCTTGGCCAGCTCAAATTTCTGGCAAATGCAAAAAATAAGAATGAAATTCAAACCATTGTGCAGATCTCGGCTTATATGATATGTATCGCCAATGTGGAGATAGAGTTCTTCTTTGCCAGCTCGAACGCCCCGCTGCCCGAGCATGTTTATCTCATCACCCCCAACCCGAAAAGAAGGCACCATGAGATCCATTACCATCGGCATGATTGTCAGTTTGACTGCTCTTTTCGCGGCCTGTTCGGAGAAACAGCCGAACAAGGCCCCTGCCCCCCCGCCACCCGAAATATCTGTTGTCGAAACCCGTGCCGAAGATGTGCCGATTTACCTGGAATTCGTCGGACAGACCGGCGGGTTGAAGGATATCGCTATCCGTGCCCGTGTAGAGGGCTTTCTGGAGGGAATCCATTTCCAGGAAGGCGCCAATGTAAACAAAGGCGACCTGCTCTATACACTGGAAAGCCAACCCTTTGAGGAGAAAGTGGCCGCCCGGCAGAGCAACGTTGCCGAAGCCGAAACCATGTTGGCCTATGCCAACAGAGACCTGGATCGTATTCGGCCGCTGGCCGAAATCAATGCCGTCAGCAAAAGCGACCTGGACGCTGCCGTCGCCACACAAGAAGCTGCCGTGGCCTCCAAAGAGGCTGCCGAGGCCCAATTGCGGGCGGCGAAAATCCAGCTCGGCTACACCAAAATCTACTCCCCCATCGACGGCATCATCGGCAAGACCAAAGCCAAAGTCGGTGATTTTGTCGGCCGCGAACCGAACCCGGTTATTTTAAATACGGTTTCTCAAGTGGACACGATCCTGGTAACCTTTTACATCACCGAAACCCAGTATCTGACCGTCGCACGCTTTTTAGCCAAGGGCCTTACGGAAGAGCGCGAGGGAGAAAAAAACCTGGAACTGATTCTGGTCGACGGTTCAGTTTATGACCACAAGGGCAAGCCAGATTTCGTGGATCGAGAGGTGGACAGCACCACGGGCGCCATGCTGGTTCAAGCCTCCTTTCCCAATCCGGAAAAACTGTTGCGTCCCGGCCAGTTCACCCGGGTACGCGCCATGAGCCGTGTCGTCAAAGACGGCATTCTGGTCCCCCAGCGCTGTGTCATGGAACTACAGGGGTTGCATAACGTCTATGTCGTCGGTGAAGGGAACAACGTCGAATTCCGTGAAATCAAGGTGGGACCCAAAGTCGGTTCCAACTGGCTGATCACCGAAGGCCTGAAACAGGGCGAGAAGGTGATCTACGAAGGGCTCCAGAAGGTCAGGGATGGGGCCACCGTCAAGCCCACCGTAGTGGATCTAACAGCAACCGACCAGGAGAAAAAGTAGACTGCCATGGGTGATTTTTTCGTACGACGGCCCATCGTGGCCATGGTCATCGCCATTTTTATGGTCATCATTGGGCTGGTATTTCTCGGTGGTCTACCGTCAGAGCAATACCCGAATATCACACCCCCCATCGTTGAGGTGCGGGCGACCTATACCGGCGCCAATGCGGTCAGCGTTGAGCAATCGGTGGCCACGCCGCTGGAGCAGCAGATCAATGGCGTGGACAACATGATCTACATGAAATCGATCAACGCCAACGACGGGACGATGACCATTCAGGTCTCTTTTGATGTCGGCACCGACCCGGACATGAATACGGTCTTCACCCAGAACCGTGTCGCCGCCGCCACGGCCAAGTTGCCCGAAGAGGTCAAGCGCCTGGGGGTGACCACAGAGAAGTCCATGCCGAACATGCTGATGATCGTCACGTTGACGGCAGACGACCCCCGCTTTGATCAGCAGTTTTTGGGCAACTATTCGTTGATCAACATCAAGGATACCCTGGCCCGCATCAAAGGCATCGGCCGGGTCAACGTATTGGGCGCCAGCGACTACTCCATGCGCATCTGGATCAAACCCGACCGGCTGGCGCACATGGGGATCACCGTTCCCGAAATCGTGGACGCCATCCGGGCCCAGAGCGTGGTGGTACCAGGCGGAAAGTTTGGCGCCGAGCCGGCGCCGCCGGGCACCGAGTTCACCTACACCGTGCGCCTGCCGGACCGCTTGCAAAATGAAAAAGAATTCGGCGAAATTGTGGTTCGCACCACAGATGAGGGTTCGCAGGTCAAAATCAAACACATCGCCCGGGTAGAGCTGGGAGTGGAGACCTACAACGCCTTTACGCGCATGAACGACAAACCCTGCGCCCTCATCGGCCTCTATCAGGCCCCGGGATCCAATGCCGTGCAATTGGCCGAACAGGTCAAACAGGCCATGGCCGACCTATCCAATTCTTTTCCCAAAGGCATTCGTTACGATATCTCGCTGGACACGACCCTGGCCATCACTGCCGGCATCGAAGAAATCATTGAAACATTGATCATCGCACTGGCGCTGGTCATCCTGGTGGTGTTCATTTTCATTCAGGATTGGCGAGCAACCTTGATCCCGACCATCGCCATTCCGGTCTCTCTGCTGGCCACCTTCATGGTGTTCCCCATGATCGGTTTCACCATCAACGTGCTCTCCCTGCTGGGACTGGTGCTGGCCATCGGCATCGTTGTGGACGATGCCATCGTGGTCGTGGAGGCGGTTCAGGTGAAGATCGAGGAGGGCATGAATCCGAAAGACGCCACGCGTGCCGCCATGAAAGAGGTCACCGCACCGGTTATCGCCACGACCATGGTCATGGTGGCCATTTTCATCCCGGTGGCCGTTATGGGCGGCATCACCGGCCGGCTTTACCAGCAGTTTGCCATCACCGTCGCCGTCTCCGTAGTGTTCTCCTCGATCAACGCCCTGACCTTGAGCCCGGCCCTGTGCGGGCTTCTCTTGCGCAAACAAAAGCCCATGCGCGGTCCTTTAGGTGCCTTTTTTCGCCTCTTCAACACTGTGTTCGATAAGATGACCGCTTCCTACACTCGTCTTACCCGCATCGTGGCACGCAAAATCGTCATGGGCATTGTTTTTATCCTCGTGTTGGTCGCCGGTTTGGGTCTTTTGGGCAACGGGGTGCCGGGCGGTTTCATGCCCAGCGAAGACATGGGCTACCTGATGGTCAATCTTCAACTTCCCGACGCGGCCTCCATGCAACGAACGGATGTGGTCACCAAGAAGGTCGAAACCATCATCAAAAAACACGAAGAGGTCGAGTTCATCACAGCCCTCGCCGGTTTCAGCCTGCTGTCCAACAGCTATGCACCCAATGCGGGGTTTATTTTCGTATCGCTCAAGGATTGGGGACTTCGAAAGAAAACGGCTGAACAAATGGTCGCCCAGCTGAACCAGGAATTCCAAATGGCGATGAGCGAGGCCCAGGTGTTTGCTTTTGGTCCCCCCCCCATACCCGGCCTGGGCAGCGGATCCGGATTCACCATGAACATCCAGGACCGATCCGGTAACACCCCCGATTACCTGGCTGAACAAACCGCAGCATTTATTCAAGCGGCTCAGGCCCGACCGGAGATCTCCGCCGTGGTCACCACCTTCAGGGCCAATGTACCCCAGCGCTTCATGGAGATTAACCGCGACAAGGTGCTCAAGGCCGGTGTGAACCTCAACGATATTTACAACACCGTCGGTGCTTTTTTAGGCGGCTCTTATGTTAACGATTTCAACCGCTTCGGCCGGTTGTACAAGGCCTATATCCAGGCCGAACCCGAATATCGGCTCAGCGAGGACCGCATCAACCTCTTTTTCGTTAAAAACAGCGAAGGCAAAAGCGTCCCGCTGAGCGCTTTTGTTAGAATCAGAGAGGTTGCCGGACCGGATTTTACCAATCGCTTCAATCTCTATCGGTCTGTCGAGCTGACCGGCGGACCAGCACCGGGATATACGTCCGCCCAGGCGCTCGACGCACTGGAAGAAGTGGCCGAATCGGCACTCCCCACGGACATGGGCTACGCCTGGGCCAATATGTCTTTTCAAGAGAAGCAGGCGGCTGGCACCGGCGCTGTTGTCTTCGTATTTTCGCTGCTGTTCGTTTTTCTGATCCTCGCGGCCCAATACGAGAGCTGGTCACTGCCCCTCAGCATCTTGCTGGGGACGCCTTTTGCCATCTTCGGCGCATTTCTGGCCCTCTATCTGGCCCGTACGTTCAGCCCCAGCTACGAATTGAACGTCTTTGCCCAGATCGCACTGGTCATGCTCATCGGTATGGCTGCCAAAAACGCTATTTTGATTGTCGAATTCGCCAACCTGGAATTCCAAAAAGGCCTTTCCCTGTTCGACGCGGCCGTAAAGGCGGCCAACCTGCGATTTCGTCCGATTCTCATGACAGCCTTCTCGTTTATCCTGGGTGTATTTCCCCTGGTTGTTGCCTCCGGGGCCGGTGCCGAAGCGCGGGTGGTCATGGGAATGGCCCTTTTGGGCGGAATGGCACTGGCAACCGCCCTTGGTGTATTCTTCTATCCAATGCTTTTCGTATTCATCGGCAAAATCGCACGATACGAGAAAAAGCGAGACCGTGACCAGCAGATTCCGAAAGAAGTGAGGAACGCATGACATCAAAAACGATGAAACGATATCGATGGATCCTCTGCATTCTTCTGTGCACAACCGTATCCGGCTGTGCGTTGGGCCCTGATTTTCACGAACCCGTGGTTCAAACACCCGAAGGCTATCGGACAGCTGTCATGCCAACCGAAGCTGCTGACGATCTAAGGTGGTGGTCGCTGTTTGACGATCCGCTGCTCATCGACCTTGTGACCGAAGCATTGACGAACAATCGGGACGTACGAATTGCCGTCAGCCGCATCGAACAGGCGAGAGCCGCCTTGGGGTTCACCCGTGCCGACCGGTATCCCCGGGTTGACGTGGAGGCCGGCGTCCAAACGGGTAATTTCAACGGTTTCAGCAGAGGGTCAAACCAAACAACCACCTTTTACCTGGCCGCTCCGCTGAGCTGGGAAATCGATTTTTGGGGAAAATTCAAGCGCTCCACACAAGCGGCCCGAGCCGAATTGTTTGCCTCGGATTTCGGTCTCAAGGCCGTTGAATTGGCGTTGGTGACCGATGTGGTATCGGCCTACAACCAACTGCTGGATTTCCATCGAAGGCGGATCATCTCCGAAAACACGCTGGCGTCACGCATCGAAAGTTTACACATTATCGAGCAGCGTTTTGAAAAGGGCATCATCGGCAAACTGGATGTCAATCAGGCCCAGATCCAGAAGGAAATTGCCGCTGCT
>Ga0272441_10013068_pt1 | contig 12010 bp, 10 predicted proteins | sample SSMProp6N_FD_193582 | JGI IMG/M metagenome (GOLD analysis project Ga0272441, IMG submission 193582) | Marine sediment archaeal communities from Little Sippewissett salt marsh, Falmouth, MA, United States - SSM-Prop-6N | ecosystem: Environmental > Aquatic > Marine > Wetlands > Sediment ...
ATTACCCAGCACTGGTATCAGGAAATGAGATCGATGTAGACACTGTAAAGGTGTATCTGGACAACTTAAAGTACGTGGGTATGCACAAAGTCCCTACTCCAGGTAATATCCTCAGGAGCTCAGCTCCTTACATAGGACTGCCAAGAACAAAGACAACTACTATGCTCGCTATTGTTGAAGCTGCCAGTGCAACTTTTCAATCTGCTTTCAAAGCTCTTGTAGTTAACTCTATTCCCAGTGCCAACAAGCTGCGTGTAAGTCTTAACGGAGCAGTGATACTGTCTCCTGATACAGGATCATTCCTTGTCCCTGGAACTGTTGTTATTAATGAGACTCTTACCGTAGGAGCTACATCAGGAAAGAAACTGGTTCTGACAGACGCCGCTGCTGATCAAACAGACGAGACAGTAGTTAAAGCTATCGATGCATACGATTCTGAAAAAGCAGTTACCGGACAAATGTATCTTTACAACGATGACGGTTACACCATTGAGGAAAACACTTTGACTATCAACTACCTTACAGGAGTTATTTCAGGGTACATACTGATCGATATGGGTGATGCAGTATCAGACGTGAGTTGTGAACTTGCCGATGCCTACACCGCAGCAGCAATGAGCATGCTCAATGTAGCTGTTGATGACGCAGTATGTCTCTCCCGTCAGGGAATAGGAGGAACTGGATCAAATATCATAGGCCCTGGATTCACGATCACATCAGGCTCAAGCGGCGGAGTAGTTCCTAAATTCACAGGTATCGAAGACGACATGAAACTTTCTGAGATCAAAGAGAGATACAATGAAGGTGATCCGGATCTCGGACCTTCAAGTGAGGATTCGGTATGTGAGTATCTCATAACAGCCGTTGACTATACCAACGGTATTGTTACTGGTGCAACAAGCCAGGTCTATGATGAGAATGAAGCCGACATGGACTACAGACCTCATTATGCAGTAGCTCACATAGTTGATGAAAGCGCCAGAGCCAGGAGACTCAGAGAAGACGCAGACTTTACCATTGATAAGACCGGACCGGAAAGTGAACTGGCTCAGATCGAACTCAGTGTTGACACTCTCATAATCAACAACCGTGTTAGAGCGATGTCAGCAAGTAATACTTATGCTGATGAAGCAGAGAATTACTATGATGATCCAGACGATTATCCTTACATTGTTCCGGCAATAGCCTTCGCAAACTTCATTTCTGGAAGCGTAAGAGTTGAATATGAAGAAGAGGTTGTTTCAGGAGCTATCGTTGACATCATGTTCAAACTCAGCGAAAAGCTTGAAGCCGGTATCGGAGACACAGCTCTCATAAATACCATTGGTCAGTTCGACCCCAGGAATGAACTTGGATTTGCAGTTGGACTCATCAGAAAGATGACAACAACGGATTTCTACATTGTTCCTTATGAAACTCTTGCCGATGCGTTGACCGCAGTTCAGGAAGAAAGATCTATATTCCATATCTGGAATGTTGACGATGACAACAACAAAGCTTTTGCTGATTGGGTTGATACAGAGAACCTTCCTAAGAACTCAAGATTCAGGATTGGATATGAGACTAAGGCTTTCCCGACAACTCTTACCAAGATCTATTCTGCGTCAGGATACTCCGGAGTCATCAGTGTTGATGCCAACACCTTCAGAAGAAAGCTTACTGTTACAGGTCTTGACTTTATCAACAAGGCAGTCGCACCGGGTGACATGTTCTATGACACAGCTCTTGGCCTGACGTATACAATAGAGCACGTAGGTCAGAACGTACTTACTTTTGCAGAGAGATACTCAAGAGTCTCAGACTACAATCAGAGACCTATGACCCTTGACGGAAGCACCTGGAAGTACCAGTTCTCCACAACGGTTGTAGAAGCCTACATAAAGTACAAGTTCAAATACCGTAAGGACAGCATTGTATACGAGCTTGAAAGTGACGTCGCCAGCACTCCGACATGGCTTACAGTTAATTTCTCTGATCCAGATCTGACACTTCTCGTAACAGACTCAAGCTATGAGATCATAGGAACTCCTAAAGTCTCGGTTATTCCCGCAGACGTAAATACCTCTGACTTCTCAATAGTAAGAACTCTTACTCCTACTGAGATGACGAACCTGCTTGTAACACAGCAGATTATTCAGTCTGGTGATTACGTCAGTGTTCTGTCCAAAGACATTCAGTGGAAAAAGGATCCTGACACAGACGTTTACGATGCTTACCTTCCTCATTATGCCATTGCAGGTCTGATATTCTCAGCTAAATTGCAGTTCCTCCCACATATGCCTCTCACAGAAGTTTTCTTCGATACATTCGAAGGACAGCTTGGGAGCGTTGAAGGATTCAGGAAATTCAAGAGAGACGATCATCTCGAACTCCTTGGAGAAGCTGGATACTGCATGATCAACAGTAAAGTAGGTGCCAAACCCTACTGTGAAAGTGACTACACAACAGGTCATAAGATCTACGGTGACAGTGATAGAGGACTGCTGAGCAAGATCACTCCGGTAAGACTTTACGGTAAAGATACATACGAGATAACGAAACGGTTTAAAGGACCTTACAACACAGATGATCCAGAAGTTCTCAACATGATCGGTGTGTACCTCGAAGCTCTTAAGTCCAGGTATACGAACATTAAGTACAGCATGCTTGGAACACTTCTCAAGTCTGTTGCTGATCAGACAGTGTCTTTCTCAGGGTCTAAGACCATTATTAAGCACAAGATCTCTTCACAGGATCCTATGCGTTACGTTGAAAACACAATTGAAGTAGTTTAAAGGAGGCTTCCATGACAGTAAAAGGTATATCACAATTTTTTGATCTTACAGTAAGAGATCAGGTCGAGGCTCAGATCCTTAATGGAGGGGGTGATAACTTCTTCCTGTTTTCAGGACCTCCGAGTTTCAATAAGATAACAACCGGACTTGCTAAGGCAACCGGGGGAGATCTTGAAGGCGTTCAGTCCGATGGAAGTGAAGCAGATCCATGGCTTTGTCCATTGCTGTTTACATCGTCTTTCTCAGACCCTGATTACAGACCTCCGGACGGACAGCTCGGAAGTTTCGGTACTCAGAAAACTATTGCCGCACCGTCCTTCTCCAATCCTGCTCCCAGGAGCATCATGGTAGGGTCTATGGCACTTGTTACAGCTCATCCGAAAAGAGGTAAGCTTAGTGCAGAGCAGCAGCAGGAACAGTGGAATATGCTTAAGAGACTGTATTACTGGATGATACAGAATCGTGAGAATTACCCTGAGATTGAAGCTGTATTTGCCACTGACAAGGGATATATCGGCAATGAAAAGAACTTTCCACAGGCAATTGCCCCTCAGATCGAAATGGCTTTCGGAAACTTTGCCAGATCATCTTTTTATAAGATTCCTATCGGTATTATGGCCGTGGCACTTAACAAGAGTGCTGAGCCTTTGTCGGTAAGATACTATGAAGGTGTGACCATTCAAGGCGTAGGACCTCAGCTTCAGGCAGGTCTTAACCAGCCTATTATGTTGTCTGGTAACAGCACCAATATGCAGATGACCTATACCGAGGTGAATACGTTCACTAAGGAACAGGCCAAGAACCTTGTTGGAACAGCTGACAATGCCGAACAGCTTATCTACAATGTTATCAGTAAGTTCATAGACTAAGGAGATATTATGGCTCAGCCTGGGTTGAATCGACCAAAAGACTATAGAAACGCATTCATCAGAGCTGCTAAAACTCCTGTTGTTCCTATGGCTATCGGAGCCGGATTAGGGTACGGCGCTGGTTACGGCGCACAATACTTACTGAACCAGGCTTACCCCGATAGTTGGCTACCCAGTGCAGTACTACCTGTAATGGGCTTAGTAGGAGGAGGGGCAGCTGGTTACGCCTTAGGAAAGAATCTTGATAAACTCCAGTGCCTTGTCGTAATTGGAGATCTTGCAAAAAAAATAAGTCAGATGCAGACTCTGCCAGGGAGATGACAGCGGGGTTATTTCCCGCCGTCATCTTTGGTTAAAGCGTAGAGCACACTTTCAACACCTACTCCTATGATCTCACATAGTAAGTACCTGGGACTCATCATTAAGTACCCGTATATGCCTAAGTAAAGCATTCGTGTCAAGAAAGTTTGCGAGCTCAGAATGTAGATTGCCAGTAACAGATCGACCATTTGGATAAATCCAAGATCATTTCCTACTACCATTGACAAAACCACATTTCCAATGATGTACACTATTACCGCACGAGTGTTCATGCGTCTCCATCCGGAAAGATGGAGAAACCCTTCCCAAGCAAACGCCCAGAACTTGTTGTCCTGCACTTCGGATTCCTCACTTTCGCCTACCCCTGATGCATCGTCGCTGGAGTACCTACTTGCTTCGTCCGCTCGAGAGCCCGGATAAGTCTTCAGTCGGCCTGTCCCGGCACCGGACAGGTCTTTACGCTGCAGGATTTCGCACGTATCGGGAATGGAGGTGGTCTGTGGTCCGCAAAAACCTGTCTCACCCCGTGCACTCCCCGACGGCCGCCCACACCTCGGCCCGTTCGACTGACTCAGTGTCTGAAGTAGTTAAACACTACAACCTCCAGATCTGGATGTTTACGTATCTATGTAGAGACACGCCAGCTATCTGACGTGGTACACAGCAAGATTGCAGAGTTCATAACAAACCACATAACAAAACTGTGAGGTGTTTTATTGACCATAGAGTCTACGATTAAGACATTACGGCTTAACCTGACACCGGCTGTCATAAACTTTTTATAAATACTGCTGGTTAACTCATACGACAATTCGTCTTCACTGTTTATGAACTGATAGATCTCACTGGCCATGTGCAGTAAACTGTCTACAACTTCGTCGTCACACTGATCTTGAGTGAGCAGAAGCAAATAGTCTCTAGGAAAGATATTCATAAGAGCTGTTGTCTTTGTCTTGTCGAAACTATCGATGTTGAGTAGAGTTGCACTCAGAGTTTTGTAGAACTCAGCAACAGCCTTCTGATTAACAGATTCGGGCATACGCTCTTCAAAAGCAGCTATCAGACTCAGGTCTTCGTCTTCTCTGGCTTGTTCATCCAGTTCAAGATATTTCGAGTGAGCCTGATTATAGGCAGCCAACGTCTCAATACAAGTTCTTCCCAACTCATGAGCTTTCTTCTTCAACTCTCTGCTTACTTTCTCAGGCTTGCCGTTGTCTGCTTTTGAAGTCAGTCTTCCAGTTGTTGTGTTCCTAACCCCGTTATTGACTTTGTTGTGTACTTCCTCAGACCATTTATCATAAAAGTCTTGATCCAACACAACTGTCTCAGGGATCTCGGCAAGTTCTTCCTGATCAAGAGCACATCTGTGGAACTGACATTTCACAACTCCGAACTGAAACACGGAAGCCTTATCACTTTGAGCTAAAGGCGAAGTTCTGAAGTTAATACTTCCTGTAGGGACGTATTTAACCTGCTGCGCGTTGTTGTGGTCAGTTGCGGATAGAAACGCACTGTCCGCGTTATTGAACGGATGACTATGGAGCCATGCCGCAAGTATCTTACCGTTGTTATAAACTTCATGCACCTGATCTTCTGCCACAGTAACGTGACTTGCCGAAGCCTGTTGCCTGGGTATTTCTACTCCAAACTCTTTGCTTTCTTTGTCATAGGTTACGAACACAGTGCCTTCGGTATGATAAATATCCCACACCAATTGAAGTATACCTCGTACATCAGCCATGATCTGTTCCGGAATACGCTGTTTGATGTTAACACCAAGTATGCCGCCTTTTTCCGCAAAGTGTTCGAGTTCCGGATCTATTGCAAAGATCTCATCAGGGGCTGACACTATCTGGTTCGTTTCCTGGCTCACCGGCATGAAGGTCTTGTCCTGACTTGTTATCTTCATCGGCTCCATTATCTGAAGCTCCAGTATTGTTGCCAGTTCCAGATCTTTCTCTGTCAACGCCCCCTTCCTGTACATCGTCAGTCTGCGGTTCCCGCTCTTCACCGACAGGTTGTATTTCTTCTTTACTTGCATCAATTCTCTCCGTTGTGTAATTGCTTTCAAAACGTTCCTGGTAATAGACTTCCTCAGGCATGACTTCTACGTTGGGTTTGGCGTCACCGTAGATGATCTTCATATAGTCCTGCATCTGTCCATAGGGTGTGGCTAAGAACTCTGTTAAGGCCTGAGCTGCTACGGCGCCTGACATAACATTGCTGAACGTGCTTTGGGGCACAGGCCCTGTTTCTTCACGATCAGCGCAACCAATCATGGTATCTGGATACGTTAATTTCTCATAAGGAGTTTTCTTCATAAGACTTGCATTGAGAAGTTCAACACACCAATCTCCTTCCGGTGACACGCCCATATTAAGCCACACAAACATGTGATCTTTGTCTTCCTGGACAACGTCTGACAGAAGAAATTTCTCGTAATTACTTCTTGACAATGTATTGTCTACACAGCACACAACAACGGTTATAGCTGAGAACTTTGACCGGTATTTTTCCAGATCCAGGACGAGGTCCTGACCGAATTCGATCTGTATATGAGGAACTTTAAGGAAGTTTAGAGTGTGATCTATCAAGTTACCCAGATACTCAGCCTTGTTTGCTTTAATGCCCCCATAAAAGGGCTGGCGCACGAGGTTTCTATTCTCAACTGTATCAGGGTCATATATAACCCAGTCGATCTGTCTGGCATCATCATGTTTATTGTTGCTGTGGACCTCGGCTAGGTTATGCATGAATGTTCGTGCAAACCAACTGCCTGTTCCACCGGCACCAATCTGAATGATTCTAACAGGTGTTAACATTAGTGTTACCTCCGTGATTATTGTAGAAGGGGGATCGTTCCCCCTTCTAATAGACAGATCTGCCATTATCCGTAAGTTGCGCCTTTGGCCTTACTCTCGCGGATTACCTTATACTTTGCTTCGCCCTGGGCCTGATCCCACTGAATACCAGCGATGATCTTGAGGGACTTATCAGAAGCTCCTTCGGCAAAGTCGGGAACAGAGAGGTCAGCTTCCTTAAGCTTGTTAATATGATTAACAACCTTTTCAACGAACTCTTCTTTTGTTTTTGCCGTTACGGCAAACTCTTCGCCGTTACCGTCTGTGAACTCGAATCTTACAGGATCTACCTTCTCCTCTTCTTCAGGGGCCTCAGCCTCACCCTCAGTAGTTTCTGTTTCAGACTCCTCACCGAGGATATCATTGATATCTTCACTCTTACCATCGATAATGGTCTGAGTGAGTTCATGAAGCTCCGTGTCACCATTAAGGACTTCACTGTCTTTAATAGCCTGGAATACGGAAGCCGGGAGTTCGATCTGGTCCGGGTAAACGTTTGTCTGCGTCATTTTACAAATAGGATCTTTGATCTCTTTTGCTTTATCGATAAGACGGGCAAGATCATCAAAGTCATTATTGCCTCTTGCCACGTGAGCAATAACTATCTTTGCAACTTTGAGCTGCTTGGCGAGATCCTGGATCTTACCAATAAATTTTGCGGTTTCCGGAAAATCGTTTTTGAACTTAAGCAACTGTGCTTTGCTACTCATCTGTACTTCTCCATTTTGTTTTCAGTTTCAATAATAAGGCCTTGTTTAGAGACGGTCTGCAGTTCCGTCTGTTCTTAGTAATACGCACTGTCTCGGCCCTCCATTCCGGTTTTAGTGCCTGGTGTGTGAAATATTTCAATGAGCTTTGAGTATATCCGCTCATCCTTCCTGTAATTTGCTGTACCGTCTGCAGGGGAAAGTTTCATGAACTTTCTCATGAACCAGAAACGATACATGTTGTCGTGTGTGATGTCATACTTAACGGTCAGGCCGTGTTCAGTATCACATACAAAGGGTTTAACCATTTTATGAGTTCGTAAAACCTGTTCTTTACGAAGACTGTCCGGGTTCTTTATCTCCACCTTGGCTTTAAATACCAACTCCGGAGGGTCTCCGAGAAGTGATGCGAACCACAATTCAACAGGTTCGAAATCATGAATCTCTATCATTCTGAATTTACCGAGTATTGGTGGACAGTCACTTACTTCGATATCTGCTACTTCATCAGGTATGTGGAATTTCTCTTTCCCAAGTCTTTTGAGTTCAGGACGATAAAGCTTCATAAGAGCTGGTACGTATTTTATCAGTTCATACAAATTAACTAACACGTTGACCTCCTATTCTCAATCCTGCAGAGCTAAGTATTCTGTACATGTACAGTTCATAGATCTTAGGGGTTATTGCCACATAATCTTCATTATCTGCCAGAGGCATACACCGGTCAAGCCATTTATCATCCGACTTTATAAAAGTCTTTATGTCGGCTTTCAACGCCTCTTTTCTTTTCTTTGGTATGTCCATTTTCTCAATGTGTGCGTGGAGTCTGGAACCTACCCAAACCAGATACGTAAAGTAGTTCTTACCCCAGTTCTCATCACAATACTTTTCCATATCTTTACGGGCGTCAGACGACAGCGGTTGAAGTAAACCTCCGAGCACATTATGAATGTCAATGTCCTGGTTGGTTCTCATAAGAATGTTGGCTGACTCATCATTGAGATGCTCAGGCGTGAACACAGGCAGGAAATCTGACATAGGTTTTATATCATTTATGCCTGTAAGGGACATGGTGTGCCCCAATATTGTTACAAACCCAGGATCCATAGCCTTATGAAAATTAGGTCTTATATCTCCGTTGAACCACGACTCTTCCAAGCTGTTGACACTACCCCTACACATGTATACGCGGCTTCTGGGCGTTAAGGGGAGATGCTGAACTTTTCTTACTTTTCCGTGGATGTCCGGTCTAAGATCCATAGACTTGAGCTCGTTAAGCCCGTAGGTATTACTGTAGAAAGTTACGGGCAGGTACCTGTTGCTATCCTCAAACTTAAACGCTATGGTTGCGTAAGATCCTTGAAGGATACCGAACATTAAAGCGTCTTCGTGGATAACACCCTGGGAAGAATAACGCTGCATGCGGGTTGCCATCGGCATACACGTTTTACGAACTATTTCTTTAAGACTGTTGTAGTAAGTAGTGTGACCTACATTACCGAAACAAGCCGGCACCAGTGACAGGCTTTCTTTTAGAACGTCTTCACTTATATCCGGAGCTTCCGGAACTAAATAAGGAAGAAGGACTTTGTTTTGTTTAGCATTTCTGGTGAAACTCTTTACGACAAAACTAACGTCAAGATTCCACACGGTGTTGTCATAATCATCAGGTAACTGGATGGCGTTCAGACTACGCTCTGCTTCTTCAGCAATTTTCTGAGTGTTACCCAAGACAATGTCCATTATCTTCGTACGTTCGTCCATCTCTCCTCCATTTGTAATGTTGCATTTGGTTGACATATACTTATAACAAAAAAGAGACGTGGTGTGTGGTGGGTCACAGTATGGCTACAGGCCATCCCCGATCTTCCCTATCCTTGGATTTTGCTTTGAACGCCTTGTAGATATCATCCCGTCTGGCTGAAATTATCACCAGTCGTCCAGGAGGGCCATACTTAACATACATGCTTTGTGATATGTTCTCGAGAATGTTGTCGTAATCAGTAATGGTCTTAACTTCAAAAGGAATACCTATATCTCTGTTCAGATCATCAGCTGCGTCTTCCGCTAACTCAGCGTTAGGAGGCGTGGCAAAAACATAGAAAACGGGGTTGTCGAATGTGTCCAGTTTAAGGGCTGATGCTCCGGCTCTGGCCTGAAGCAGTCCCTGCTTATAGCTTTTTCCTTTTTCTGTAACGTAACTGTCGAAATCAACAGCAAGAATACTTTTCTTATTTGCTTCTTCAGTTGCCAGGTAAGGAAAGAGGTAGGCGTAAAGCAGTTCAGATACGTAGCGTCTGACCAATACACCATCATAAGTGTAATCGGGATACTTCTCAAATACTTCGTTCTCGATGCGGTAATACCCGTCTCTCAATAAACGAACGGTTACTGCACCCAGGTCTTCGTCGTCTTCCATAAGACTCTTATACAGGTAGTACTCGTCCTCGGCATGTTCCCCGGGTCTGTTGATGATGGATTTCAAGATAGTTCTATGCAGTCTGTCGAGATCAGGTCTGAGCTTTTTAATAGTCTTCTTGAGGTGATCTGACTGAGCAATACTGAAGCTGGACTCGAGAAACTCATTCTGTAAGTATTCAACTGCCGGGTTAAGTATCCTGCTATCAGACTCTTTATAAGTATTGTAAATGAACATCCTGACATTTGAATACAAGTACATTTCTGAAAAGTCCATGTCATCAGGCATCATTGAGTTTATAGCAAGAAAAGTACGATGGATGAACTGAGGTGGAAGTATGCCTATGTCTTCGATAGAATCTGCTGAGTCAGGAACATTGTTACATACAGCACAAGCTTTGTAAAAAGCCATTAAACTATCTGTAACTAACACTGTTGAATTAAGCAGTGCTGGTATGGCATACAGCTTTTCTATAAAGAGAGGGTCGTTATCAGTCTCGGAAATATCAGTTTCTTTGTAGATGCACTGCAATACATATTCAGCTTCAAGTTCAAGTATTTGCTCGTGACTAAGATCTTTTCTTAAGATATGGTATATCTTTTCAATAGGATAGTGGCTGTCTTTACTTGACAAGTCCCGTCCCAGCTCGATACACACATCCTTACTTAGAGGTCTTACTTCTTGCATCCCGGTTTCCTCGCAGTGAGTTTGTCAACGACACTGTCATCTGGCTCAAGAAACACTTTAAGGGGTGTGTAAACTCTGTCTTTAACTTCTTTATTCTCTGCGTCTGAAAGGTCAAGTTCCTGGAGGTTATTCATGAGCTTTATAACTTTCTTAACATCTATACCGGACTTGTCTTCGTTATAGACCATGTCAGCAACCTGTGGTGATAAAGAAGTCTTAGCAGAGAGATAGTCCATACCACGAAGCCTGTCAAGATCTATTAAGGCGTCCCCTACTTTGATGATCTCAGGACCCGTGAATTCCAAATCAGTATTAAAAACAACATTCTCAAGTTTTGTACCAACAACCTTTTCCGCTTTATGCCTGTCAAGAACTCTAACCAATGCCTTAACGATCTTGGTCTGGAGGGTTCTGTCTTTGGTCGTTACTGAGTTTGTGTCTTTGGCTTTGTCGACAACAGCCTTGATTACTGAGTCAAGCTTTCCAGGGAACTCTGAGTTCAGCTTCTTGAGACTTTCAACAAGTCTTGGAACAACAGTCTGATAAGGAGGATATCCATCTTCCGGTGCTTTAACCACAACCTCAAGCTTATTCTTATCAGAAGTTACTTGATCAATAGGGTTATTGCCAACAACCTTTTTAATGATCTTGAAAGTCTTAGGTCCAAAATGTCCTACCATAGGTACGTCAAACGCATTCATGATATTATCAGGAGCTTTCTGAGCATTTGCATAGATAAAGCTCATTAATGACTGAATAGGGTTGTTGATAGGAAACATACCGTCTGGAGTTATGGTATCTACATTATCTTTGAGAACTGCTCTGAACCTGAAGTTATCGGCTTGAGTCTTAATAGCTCTATGGATCTTATGCATATCAGCTAAAGCCCTGGCAGCAAGTTCTGACCCTGAAGCACTCTGTCCATAGTCAAAGCCGTCTCCGGATGGTGATATCTTAGCTTCCTCAGATATCTTTCCCAGAAGATCCATAATGTTTATGGGGCTTCTTTTGTACTTGGTAACTACTATCACACCCTGAGCAGAGAGCTTGTCTCTAGCAATCTTAGCCAGATCGTGTTCCACAGATCTGAAATTGGGATCGTTAAACTGATCATAAAACATGGAATCCTCCTATTTAGACTTATTTTTGAAGTTTTTATTAACCTTATCATACTTAGCATGACAGGATCTACACAACGGAATATGACGTCTTCCGTTACTGCCTTTAACAACAGCCCTCATAACGTCTTTTGTTGAGCCGCATCTGGAACACCGCTTGGCAGGACTTTTTTTAGCCGCTGCTTTATGGTCAGCTGAGTAACCACGTTTACCCGGACCTTTGTAGTTATTGTTCTTAGAACCCTTCTGATCGT
>Ga0272441_10013069_pt1 | contig 12009 bp, 8 predicted proteins | sample SSMProp6N_FD_193582 | JGI IMG/M metagenome (GOLD analysis project Ga0272441, IMG submission 193582) | Marine sediment archaeal communities from Little Sippewissett salt marsh, Falmouth, MA, United States - SSM-Prop-6N | ecosystem: Environmental > Aquatic > Marine > Wetlands > Sediment ...
GTCCGCGCCAAGCTGGACGAACTTGGGATCGCGGATAACACGCTGGTCATCTTTGCCAGCGATCACGGTTCCCATTTCCGGACACGCAATTCCGAATATAAACGCTCCTGCCATGACGGTTGTATACATGTACCTATGGTCATCCACGGCCCCGGATTCACCGGAGGAAGAACGGTAGAGGATCTTGTCAGTCTTATGAACCTGCCGCCTACCATTATGACCGCTGGAGGACTGGAAATTCCCGACTCCATGCGGGAGAATCCCTTGCAGGGCCTCGTTAGCGGAACAGCAGCCGACTGGCTAGAGGAGGTTTTTCTTCAGATCAGCGAGAGTCAATGCGGTCGAGCTATTCGCACGAAGAAATGGAAATATTCGGTGCGCGCTCCGGAGAAAAAGGGAAGCGATCCCGACAGCGATGTCTACGTCGAGGACTTCCTCTATGATCTGGAGTCCGACCCACACGAAAGAAATAATCTGGTAGCTGATCCATTTTATAATAACGTTCGCGCGCACCTCGAGGCTCGATTAAAGGCTCGTATGATACAGGCGGGAGAACAGGAGCCGGAGATCCGCCGGACAACCGATGGATAGGATATAATTTATGAAGATCGATCTGCACGTTCATTGCATGGAGCGCTCCATCTGCGGAAAATCATCTGAAGAGGAGCAGATTGCGGCGGCGATCGACTCCGGTTTAGATGCTATCGTTTTCACAGATCATGATCGACTCATGCCAGAGAAACGCCTTCAGGAACTCAATCATAAGTATGCCCCATTCCGAATATTCGGTGGAATTGAAGTGAGTCTGGAAGGGGAACACATGATTGTTCTGGGAGTTAATGAGCCTCGCCTCGAAACTTTGGGTTGGGTTAATAGCGAACTCCACCAATTTGTTCACGAAAAAGGCGGATTCATGGCAATTGCCCACCCTTTTCGGTATGGTGATACTATAAACATTGATTTGAAGGCTTTTCCACCTGATGCTATCGAGGCAGTATCAAATAACACACCGGAATCGGAGAAGGAGAAGATATGTAAAATCGCCGCCGATCTGGGCATTCCAATCTTATGTAATTCCGACTCGCATGAAAGTTCTACCATAGGTAAATATTATAACATCTTTCAGCATGTTCCCGAGGATGAAGCGGAATTGATCCATATGCTTAGAGATGGAGAGTTTCGGTGTGGTGTATCATGAGCTAATGGGCATTGTCAAAGATAGAATGAAAATAACCGCAGAGATTTAAGAGGGAGGGTACAGAAAACTCCTTTGTTCTCTGTGTTTTCCGCGCCTATTTGGTGAAAAATTTGACAGCGCCTTGAACAGAAATGGAGGTTTTCAAAATGAAATACCAGTTTTTTGCAGTTTTCACATGCCTGATATTCGTGTCATTTTCGGCGACGGTTTCAATAGCCGATCTTACCGAAGGTCTGGTAGGCTACTGGCCGCTGGATGGAGATGGTAAGGATGAAGGCGGAAATGGTCTTGATGGAACGATTATGGGTAATGTAACACCAACGGAGGACAGATTCGGTAATTCGAACTCTGCAATGCTGTTTCCGGGCGAAGCTACCTCTCATGTGGCCATAGAGGACAGTGAGGAACTTAATATACTCTTTGAGATGACGTTAGCTGCCTGGGTAATAGCGGATGCCGCAATGCAAGGCAATAACAACGGCAGAATCTTCGCTAAGCAGGCAGGCGGCGGAGCTAGGTCCTGGTCTTTAAATACTGAGAACGCCACGCTTCCCGCTTCATTTCATGTTGCACCTGATGGTGGCACTATCGTAGCGGTTGATGGCTCTCCATTGCCTACGGATACGTGGGTTCATATCGCGGGAGTTTTTAGGCCGGGCAAATCCCTGGAAGTCTATATAAACGGCAAGCTTGACACTTCCAACACATTAAATATTCCGGGGGAGCAGTTCAGCGCTAACGCTCAGCCCGTTCTCATTGGCGCTCGTAACGCCTGTGGAGACTGTGGATGGATAGGGGCTATAGACGAAGTAGTAATCTATAAACGCGATCTGGCTGAAGATGAGATCGCTCAATTGATGGAAGGCGGCCCCTTTGCTGCTGTCGAGCCTGGTGGAAAACTGACCACAACCTGGAGCGAAATCAAGCGGTAGCCAAACCCACTTTAACCTGTTTTAGGCATACATATGTGCACTGGCAGCTTGTCTGCCAGTGCGCTCTCAACCGATCCCATCAGGAGGCTCTCTTCCATAGCGATAGATATTTCGTTTTAACTCTTCGCAATCTATCATTGTATACCCGTCTCAATTTATTAGGTGATTTGCCAAATATGGCAATATCCATGTAGAACATGCCGCCGGCTTGTTCAGTAGGGAATTGTTCCATAGGAACTGGTGATATTAGCCCAGTGATTCATCGCTGGGAACCGGATACCCAATCACCATCCACAAGTCCCGTAGGGACGACTGAAATGCAAACCGTTGAGACTCAGTCGTCCTTACAGGATTCAGGAATGGTGTATGCCCGTCCAATACCCAGCGATGAATCACTGGGCTAATATCAGATGTCCCTACGGGACAGGTATCCCTGCAGGTTTTTCTCATTAAGTCAGTGCCATTCTGCTGGCAGCTTGTTCTACTATGACCTACCAAACTGAGACAGATACCCAGCTATTTTATTAGAACAAGCTGATATTTCAGGGAAAGATAAGGTAACCCGGCGCGTTGGAGGACAGACCGATCACGCCCCATAAGCCGCCCATGAAAAAGTCTCCCAGGATAAGTCCCAGAAAGAACGGGAGGAATCGCTTGTAAGTCCTCACGCCGCCGTGCTTGAGAGCCAGCATCTTGGCTCCCCAGCCGATCAGCATGGGTCCCCAGATCCAGTGTATGGTGCGCTCGGTGAAAGCGACCGCGTAACCGACAGGATGGAAGGGCCACCATACGAACCGCATACGCATAGTAGCCAGAAAGAGGGTGAATAGAGAGCCGATGCCAACGAACTGCATTCCTACCCAGTCCGGCTGCCGTGGGTTCCGCAGCATAGTTCCCAGTTCCTGGAAAGGCTGTTTAGGCATACCGTGTATTCGCCAGTTGTTGAGAATGTTACCACCAAGCTCGTATATCTTCCTCAGCGCCGCGTGATATCCAAATGGTATGGCAATGGCAATACTTATCATAATAGCTACAGCCAACTGTCTTGACTTCACCTTCGCCGACTCTGAGATCTTGAATCCCTCCAACTGGCTGGGCATGATGGATATAACACCCCGCATCTCCCCCGTCATGAAGTGGAAATGCGACAATATAGACAGGTTCCTGGTGCCAAGACGCACTGAACCTGCTCCCAAAACCATGAGATCCAGTGGCGTAAGCGGCCCATGTACACATCCCAAACCTGCCTGGACACGCAGTCGCGTCAGAGCTATGGAAAGCAGGCAGAACAAAGCAAAGAACACGACGGCAGGTAAAAGATTCAAGCCTGCCCATACACACCATATCAGAAGGAAGGCCAGTCCCAATGCAAGCCCAATAACGGCAAACCTATAGGGAAGCGGCTCCATAGAATCATCCACGCCGGACTTATCAGAAAACGTTCGCCTCAGAACGTTCCAAAGATGCCGTCTTCCTGTCCATATCCCTATCAGAGTTATAGTTATAAACGCGCCTGCCCCCTGGTGCTGTATGAAGGGAAAATGTCCCAGACTCGAACTGCTCCGTTCACTCCATCCCACCATCGCGCCGAAGATGTTCTCCATCTTGGAAAATATGTAGAAGAAACCACAGCTAAAGGAAACGTCCAGAGTTAAGAGATAGGCAAACCCAATGATGCAGGGATAGAGGGAGATATAGGTGCTGCCCATAGCCCGCCACGGCTTTTCCGTGAAGTATCGGCTGATGCTGATATATCTGAATCGTATGTCGGGCACACTTGGGAAGTAGTTGTTGATCCCATTAATACCATGAATTATTACAGGAATCAGGAATCCAAGCCACATCACCCGATTTTTGAAAAACTCGTTGTAGAACCTGCCTTTCCCAGCTTCCTTTGTCATCTCCAACGGCAATTGGACAAGAGGGAACGTCAGTTTCTCCATATCCGCCCACTGCCTGCGTATTATCACATTCATGCACAGAAATACGAAAAATATTGCCAGTAGAAACGCTGCCCATATTAGAAGCGGCTCTATCCATAAGCCCCAGGGAACTGATTCGTCCGGGGAACCTTCATAGAAATATTTGATGGCCCTGGGATCCTTCGGCCCGAACCAATCCGGGATGAACTTATGGAAAAGCATCTCATATTCGTTCTCCGGTGTGGCGAAATAAAAGGGAGCAATTAGCGTGGGAAGCAGAAAATGCACGCCGCCAATGGATACTATGGGGCCAGCTACGATGAGCATGGAGTATATAAGCAGTAGTTCTGGCTGAGTAAATGACAGAACAGGAGATATTCGCCTCAAAAGAGGGTTGATAAAAAGGGATATGCAGATAACTGTAAAGAAAGCTGCAATGGATGGGTGAATGCTGTTGAAGCTAGGGCTGTCTATCACCAATTCACTGTGCTGCGTCCAGTAGCTGATGAGTATTATGGAACCAAATGCCACCAAAAGCGCGCGGACAGTAAAACCAGAACGAATACCAGAAGTATTCTGCATATCTACCCTCTCTAAGTACCAGTCGGATTCTCAATTCACAAAAGATAATGCTAAATAATATAGCATTAGAACGCATAAATGTCAATGTATAGATTTGTTGGGAGTCTGTCTCAAGTTACTGAGTTGATGGATTAGGAAGGAAATAAATGGCCATGGATGAACAATGATTTTCACGGACAATTAGCTATCAGCACCCAGCCATCAGCTTTCAGTTTAAGCCGCTGATTGCTGAAAGCTGACCGCTGAAAGCTATCTATCAGTGTTTCCCGTGACAATCAGTGGCTAAATCCTGCTTTCACCCAATAGATTAAAACAGGCTCTCACGTTTGCATGCGGTCTTGACAATCAGTGTGATTTCTAGTAAACTAAATCTGTGTGAGTCTTCTTGCTGTGGGGATTTGACATCGCCATTTATACCATTATAGCAGGAGAAGATGCCAATGAAAAACGTGAAACTGACTTATGCAATTCTGCTTGGCTTTATACTTCTCGCGGGTTGCAGCGGCAAAAGCTCGCTGGTAAAATTTATTAGAGAGGGCGGTCTGGAGACTAAGGGTCTGGTCAACCTGGCTCTGGCCAGCAACGGCACAAGATTTATAGTATCAAAAGCTAATCCTGATCATCCTGCGCATACACTGAATAACGGGATCACTTCATCCGAAAACTGGGACCAGGGCGAGGGATGGGAGTCTAAATACGAAGGGCGGTTCTCCAGAGGCGGGTATGTCTATCGAGAAGACGATCCAAGACTTGACGAAATGCGCCGTAGCGGGGATGCTCAGGATTTTGATCCGGATGACCCGGCGTGGCGCGGCCTCAGAGCGCAGACCACATGGGGAGGGGGTATAAGCACTGCGCTGGGATGGGTTATAATAGAGTTTCCAGAACAAAAAATGGTAAATAGGGTAGTTATCCATACTATTGATTCAGCAGAATACCCGGCAGCAAAGTTCGGAGTTAGTGATGTACAGCTTCAATACTGGACACATGTGGTAGATAGTTGGAAAGTGGTTGAGAGATTTGGTAAGGGAAAAGGTCAGGCAGGTAATTCCATCCGCAACAGCAAAAGCCGCGTTATAACTTTTAGATTCCAGCCGGTGAAAACTTCAAAATTGCGCCTTATTATAAGGTGGACTAATGACAGCAGGCAATACAATCGCGGCAATTATACATACAGCAGCGGTACCATCAGACTATTGGAGATCGAGGCATACGGATATGAGAAGGACGAACAAGCAGAAGCGGAAGCGGAAGTCGTCGCTGCATCCGTAATTCAGGATGCTAACGAAATAGCGGAAATAGAGATAATTGTGGATAACTACGTGGACGGATACAACAGGCAGAAGACTGATATGCTCATGTCAAGCATATCGCCGGATTACTCGAAAGATGAAGAGAAATATCCAGACCTGAAAAAGCGTATGGAGTCCGTTTTTGAAGGCTATGAACATACAGGGCTTGAACTGAAGAACCTCGAAATTGAGCTTACAGATGGAGGAGCAAAAGCAACGTCCACGTATACAGCGCAATATGAGGGAGCTGCGGACGGTTCCCCACCGGTTACTGCTTCCGGAATCCTGATTTTCAGACTATCTGATGCCACAGGACAGTGGAAGATAACCCGAATCGACTCCCAGTAGTCCCATATTGATCAAATGCACTTGTTTTTTCTGACTATGCGTGGTATTATCTGTCCATCGAGGAACATATACCTTGTCAATAAATCCTACGATTAGAGAGTATCAGTAATGGATCGTTATATCAATCGAACATTGGGAAGGAGATAAACAATGGCTGGAGGTTACATGGGACAGGGATCTGCAAAGATCCTTTTCGTTGACCTATCAAGCGGAGATATGAAGGATGAGTTGTTTGGTGAAGACTTTCTCCGTAAATTCATCGGCGGTTATGGTCTGGCGGCTAAGATCATATATGATCGGCAGAAGGCCGGTGTCGATGCACTTGGGCCTGAGAATATGCTGGGATTTCTCACAGGCCCGCTGACTGGCACTCCGGCGATTATCGGTTCCCGGTACGTGGTCGTGGGCAAATCCCCGCTTACCGGGACATGGGGAGACGCCAATTCCGGTGGATATTTTGGTCCTGCGCTCAAATTTGCAGGATACGACGGCGTTTTCTTCACCGGAATATCAGACAAACCTGTATATCTGCTTATAAATGAGGGTAAGCCCGAACTTATCGACGCTGCTGGTCTGTGGGGTAAAGACTGCTGCGATACGGAGGATTTGCTTAAAGAGAAGTATGGAAATAAGACAAATATATCGTGTATCGGGCCATCAGGTGAGAAGCTGTCGTTGATCTCGTGTATAATAAACGATAAAGGCCGTGCAGCCGGAAGATCCGGGCTAGGGGCGGTCATGGGTTCCAAGAAACTCAAGGCTGTCGTCGTCAAAGGCGATATGAAAGTCCCGCTGGCTGATGAGGAGAAAACCAAAACGTTGAGGCGGGAATATATGAAACGCATCAACGTGGGCTTGGCTGATCTACTCAGGGATTATGGTACGGCTGGACTCACCGCCGGCGCATCGGAGACCGGCGACTCGCCGGCTAAGAACTGGGGAGATGCCGGGTCTGAGGTATTTCCCACTGTTGAGAAGATCAGCGATGACGCGGTCGTTGCCCTTCAGGAGCGCAAATGGGCTTGCTGGCAGTGTCCTATAGCCTGCGGCGGTCACATGAAGGTTGTTGAGGGCCCCTTCGCCACAGAAGGCCATAAGCCTGAGTATGAAACCCTGGCGGTTTACGGAACCATGTGCCTTAACGATAACCTGGAATCCATCATAAAGGTAAACGATATCTGCAACCGGTCCGGGCTGGATACTATCTCCGCTGGCTGCACCGTGGCCTTTGCCATTGAATGCTATGAAAACGGCCTGATCACGAAGGAAGATACCGGCGGTATTGAGCTTAAATGGGGTAACGCCGAGGCCATCGTAGCTATGACCGAGAAAATGGCCAGGCGAGAGGGCTTCGGAGATGTGTTAGCCGACGGAACCAAGATAGCCGTGGAGAAGATCGGCAAGGGATCGGAAAAATATGCCGTACATATAGGCGGCCAGGAAGTTCCCATGCACGATCCCAAGTTCACGCCCGGTTTAGGTCCAACTTATCTGCTGGACGCTACCCCCGCCCGTCACACTCAGGGCGGAGAACTGATTGCACCAGGCGAAGGACTGGACCTTCCAGAGCATGAGAGAACTGTCTATACAGGCAGGGCAGAATCTCAGAGGACGCTGGTCAACCTTATGCACGTTGTCAACGCGGCCGGTCTCTGTATGTTCGGATACCTCTCTATGGATGTCCATTCCGTACCAGAGTTCATGGCCTCTGTAACCGGATGGGACTTCACAATGGATGACTGCCAGGAGACAGGTGAACGGATCGGAACCATTAGACATGCTTTCAACCTACGAGAGGGGCATAACCCATTGGCGCGCGATGTGAACGGAAGGGTTATTGGCAAACCGCCGCTCAAGGCTGGTCCATTGGAAGGCATTTCCATCGACATGGATACTATGGTCAAAGAGTACCTGAAGTTGATGGATTGGGATCCTGTTACTACGGTACCCAGTCAAAAAAGGCTGAAAGAACTGGAACTGGACGAGGTCGCAGCAGATCTGAAGTAAGGTTAGTACTGGATACTGGATGCTGGAACCCGGCATCCAGTATCCATAGATACGGGGTCTGGAAACGTGAAGGTTGAGGTCAGGCTATTCGCCAATTTGGCTAAACTTCTCCCGCCGGGATCACAGAAGAAACGTAGCACGATAAATGTCAAAAAAGGGACAACCGTCGATGAACTTTTGGAAAGGCTGAATATCCCGCCTAAGATCACAAACATCATTATGGTTAATGGCAAACATCAGGGACGGGATATAGAACTTAGCGAAGGCGATGTATTAAGCGTGTTTCCACCTATAGCCGGTGGGTAAGGGAAGCATAAGGATCACAGCTTTTCAATGCTAATGGACGATTTGCCCGGCAGTGCAATTCCTGCCTCAACTTCCACCGTTCGGATGATTGCTGCCGGGATAAGACAGGCAAGATGCCTTAGACATGCACCAGCGGTCTGATGCACGATGGAATTCCTCATTGTTTGCATAATTTGGGGAAGATCAAGCTCTGTAAGCTCTTCAGCAAGCCTTTGGACACTCTCGCAATCACTTGCTATCTCCAATCTGATGCTTCCGCTGCCCAGTAGCTTCCCCTGGATAACAGTCTGAAAACCGCAATTATCCATTTTTATCTTCGTTTTCGTCAAAATCGTCTCCCTGTCTTGCTCCGTAGCATAGGGCTTTATGCCCGTCTCATTAGATTCATAATTCAAAACTATAGAAATTTCAGGAAAGAGTTGAGGTTTTGACGGTATAGCATTCGTAGTATAGGGGCTTGTCCCCGTCGCAAAAAACGCCCACAAGGGGCTAGACTATAGATACGACTCATGATAGCAACTCTTTCCTGAAATTTCTATAGCGCCAAAGATTAGTATACCCATTTTCGACTACCTCGTAAAGCATAAACTTCGCTGAAATTTATCCATAGCGAGATCAGATAGTATGTTTTGGGTTGTGTGTAGAGCAAAAGACGGATATAATAGTCTGCGTCAGCACACTAAGTAACTGGACAGAAGAGGTTTGACACCCCAATCTCACAGAATACTGTAGATATAGGATTTCCTGCACTGATCACTGATTACTGACTCACCTCAGCGAGGCACAGACAACATACTGGAGGAGAAAATGTCAGACAAACCCATCATTACCGTCATAGGCGCAGCCAGCACTACATTTGGCCCGAAGGTGTTGCGTGACATCCTTAACCACCCGGAGGTGGGAGGGTGTACCTTTCGATTTGTGGACATCAATGAAGAGCGGCTGAACATCTACACAGAGTTGGCTCATCGGGTCAGTGAAGCCCTCAAAGAGCCCATTACCATACAGTCGACGACAGACCGTAAAGAGGTACTCGAAGGCAGCGACTACATCATCATCTCTGTGGATACAGGACACTACACCACCTGGCAGAAAGACTTCGATATTCCGGTCAAGCACGGCATTCGGCAGATAGTTGGCGAACTCGGGGGCCCAGGCGGGCTTTTTCACTCCCTGCGTCAGATCCCGTTACACCTTGAGATCGCCCGTGACATAGAGGTTCTATGCCCGGAAGCGAAAGTTATGATATGCTCCAATCCCCTCAATCGCATCTGTCTGGCGTTGGAACGTTACGCTGACGTCGGTGAGATCATGGGCCTGTGTCATGGCGTGGAAATGGCTATATATCTGTTTCTTAACCGCGTACTGGGAATTGATGGAGACGATATGGAGGTCACTGCCGCCGGGACAAACCATTTCACCTGGATTCTTGACCTTCGGCGCAAATCGACGGGAGAGGATCTGTATCCGTTAGTGAAAGAGACGCTACGCAACCTTGATCCCAAGCAGCAGCCGCTGTCCACCAAACTGATGGATGTATATGGATACTTTTCCGGTTGCCTTGATAGTCACGCGGGCGAATACATCCCTTATGCCTATGAATTCTGCGGTCTGAAGGGGTTGGACTTCAGTGGTCATCTGGAACATGAAAAGAGACGGTGGCAATATCTTAAAGCTCTGGCCGAGGACAGAGTTCAGTGGGATACATATGAACAGGTACATGGAGATCAGTCGGTATTATCAGAGGAACTTCGCCTGGACGATTTCTTCAAGCCGCGCAGTTGGGCTGATACCCTGGCGTTCCCGATAATTGCCGCCATGAGAAGCAATAAGCTGCATCGAATGCCCGCCGTGAACATGCTCAATAATGGCACGATTGGAAATCTGCCCGACGATGTGTTTGTCGAAACACCAGCAGTTGTGGACGCTTCAGGAGTCTGGCCAATCCGTATAGGCGATCTGCCAAAGCCGTTAGCAGCGTTTAACCGCCGCGATATCGATCAGATGGAACTGACGGTCGAAGCCGCTGTCACCGGCGACCGTAACAAGGTGCTTCAGGCCATGCTCCTGGATCCTGTAGTGGACAGCATCAGCGGCGCAGAGCACATTTTGGATGAAATGCTGGAAGTACACGCTGAGTATCTGCCGCAGTTTTAACGCCAAGTGGTTTGATCGGCAAATAGGTATCGTTTCACAATGTAGGGGTGGATGATGGAGTTTCCCATTTAGCAAAGCTGCGATGGGGTGGATAAAGGTGGGAAAATCCGTAATCCGTTGGACAAAAAAATAGCGGGTCATTTTGATTTGGCCCGCTATCTATTCTGAGAAGACATCACACAGCATCCTTCAAAGCTTTACCTGCTCTGAACGCCGGAACTTTCTTCTTCGGTATCTTAATTTTCTTGCCTGTACGTGGGTTTCTACCTTCGCGCGCAGCTCTCTCTCTTACGCTAAACGTTCCAAATCCTATCAGACTGACCTTATCTCCGCTAGCAAGAGCATCTTTGATTGCACCGAAAACACCGTCCACGACCTGCGCTGCTTGCTTTTTAGTAATGCCGATTTCAGCAACTTTCGCTACGAGGTCTGCTTTAACCACTCAACCACCCCTCCCTTCCTAATCTATTGTATTGCCTTGATTTAGGCATGATCCAGTAAACTTCTGTTATATAATATAGCACAAATGTTAATTTTGTCAAGCAAAAAGTAGAGTTTTCAAGGCTTCGCGGCGTTTTAGCAAAAAATAATCCATGCCCTTTCAAATCGAGAAATGCCGTAAAGCCCCATTATATCTGCATCTAGTGCACATAGGCGGTGTAAACCCTTGTAATCCCTTGCTTAAGCCGTCATACCGGGCAGCCATTCCTGTTTTGCGGGGCCGATATATTGAGAATTTAGAAAGTGCTTGCAAAGGGTGCATAAAAGAGTTATGATTTGACGCGAGCCGGATGAAGAGAATTGAACTTTATACCATAGATTGAAATTGCTGGAAAGGAGTCATGAAAGTGACCAAATTGGATGAACTGCTGGCTGAGGTTGATAAATCAAAGGATGAGGTAGTTGAATTACTTCAGGATCTGGTCAGAATACCAACCATAAATACTGGCGTTATGCCCACAGGGAACGAGACGGAGTTATGCCGGTTCATGAAGAAAAAGCTTGAGGCGGAGGGTATAGACTCTGAGATCATAGAAGGGGTACCCACGAGGGGAAACCTGATCGCCCGCCTGCCTGGCGCGGAGGGCGGAAAAGCTAAGCTGATGTTTATGTCGCATACGGACGTTGTGCCTATAGGTGACGAGAGCAAATGGTCGCATCCGCCTTTCAGTGGAAAGCTGGACGATGGACGAGTCTATGGCAGAGGCGCCAGTGATTGTAAGGGGCTTACTGCCTGCGAAACTATGGCCACCATATTGTTGAAA
>Ga0272441_10013070_pt1 | contig 12009 bp, 17 predicted proteins | sample SSMProp6N_FD_193582 | JGI IMG/M metagenome (GOLD analysis project Ga0272441, IMG submission 193582) | Marine sediment archaeal communities from Little Sippewissett salt marsh, Falmouth, MA, United States - SSM-Prop-6N | ecosystem: Environmental > Aquatic > Marine > Wetlands > Sediment ...
TTGAAGGATTTTTTGAAGATGTATTGACACCAGAATTAATAACTACATATTCTATGAAACCAGCTTCCTTTATTCATATTGATTGCGATATATATAGTTCTGCATGTACTGTATTAGAATGGATTTTTTCCAATAAATTATATCAAGACGGCACAATTATTAGATATGACGACTGGTTTCCAGATTTTTTGTCTGGTGAAGAAAAAGCCCATAATGAAATGTGTAAAAAATATAATATTAAAAACAAATCTATTCGTAAGTTATTACACGTAAATGTTATAGAAATAATGGAATAAAATGAGTAAGATTATTGTTATAGGCGACTCCATAATAGATTCATATTTATATGGACATATTACAAGAAACAATCCAGAAAACTCATATGGGCACATAATACAATACGACCACGAAGAATTAAAATTGGGTGGCGCACTATCTGTTTCTTTTATTATATCTTGTTTTGATCAAAAATCTTTTGTCTATACTGCTGTTGGAGACGATTATTATGATTTTGTTAAAGAACAGCTAGATTTAAATAATATTAGATATTGTTTGGAGCCGGTACGAAACACCACAACAAAAATAAGATTGGTAACAGAAAACTGCTTGTGTAAAAATAGGTTAGATAGGGATTTTGAAAACAATTGTCAATTTTTATTTAGTAATGTATATATTAATTCCGATGATATTATAGTAATACAAGATTACGGCAAGGGTTTTTGTTCAGACAAATTAATGAATTTTTTGTATAGTTTTAACAATAAAATAATAGTTGATCCATATATAAATAGTGATTGGAACAAATATCCACATCCTTTTCTTATCAAATGTAATAGAAAAGAGGCTGAAAAAGCCACCAATAATGAATGTGGTATACCAGAAATGCTAAAAATTTTGTCTTTAAAACACCAATGTAGTATTGTTATTACTGACGGCGAAAATGGAATGTTTTTATATGATAAAAATAAATGTGATTGGGATTGGATAGCGCCCAAAAAAGCTAAGGTTAAGGATGTTTGTGGCGCTGGAGACACGGTATTGGCTACAATAGCCACGGGAATAGCAAAAGATATTAATTTATTTAATTGTTGTAGTCTAGCATCTCTAACCGCCAGCGAACAAATTCAAACCATTGGTATCAATAAAGTTCAAAATTGTTTCATTTGAGCTTGACAAATGCCAGGAATGGTGTATAATATGGTGAGAGTGTCGAATGGGCCTGAATTAGAATCGACTCACAATAATATGGAAGGAACGCACGCCGTGGTTGGTCAGTTGGCCACGTAAAAAGCTGACTAAAATAGAAAACTGTCGATAACAACGTTTTCGCAATGGCTGCATAAGCAGTTGGTGGTGGATCACCTAAAATATCCAGATTGATGCCGAAAGGCACCCGGTTTTTATGCCCAACCGTTTTCCGTATAAAAAAACGGGGATTTCTTATTTATTAATAAAAGCGTGTTATTCGGTTCAACTTGAAGATTGTAGAGGACTGCGGGGCAGTACCGCACAGGTCCACTGGAGGAAAAAATGGAAACTATGTCAATAACCTTCTATCAACAACGTAAACGCTGGAAATTTCCAGAAGGACAATTCATTACATACGAAGAAAGTGATGAATCTTGGTGTAGGTTTTTTGGTATAGGTGAAGAAGTCGAAGAAACTGTTACTGTTACTATTCCTCATGCTATGATAACAGAAGTTAATTGTGAGGATAGAAGAATTACTTTTAGAGGAGAAGCAATATATGATTACTACTGCTGAATATTTACGTGAAAAGGCTCGTGCCGAGACTGCTTAGGCTAGAGTAGCTGAACTTGAAGCTGAACTCGCTCAATTAAGGGGTCAGAATGAAGTCCCACAAGTCGAAACTACAGCCTGGGATGCAAGTGAAGACGCACCGGAATGAAATTGGTTTAATAGACAAGGAATGTACCCGTCCAGAGTGGGACTGGTGGATTAAGATCAAGTTTACCGCTAAAGGTAAGGACTTCGAGTGTTTAGAACCATATACAAAAGAAGAACTGGAGATTGTTGATAAAAATGACAACTTTTAAAATAACTGAAAATCACATAAAATTTAAAATAACTGAAAATCACATAAAATTATTGAAACATATGTGGGTAGGTTGGAATAGTATGGAGTTTGGTGCTCCTAGTATAGATCCTAAACGTCCATATGGTAATTCTGATGTATATTATGATATTTCTCGTATTTTGAATTTACCAATACCAGATTATGATGAAGATGAAGAATTTTCAGACGAACAAAAAGAATATATGGATCGTATACACCTGGAAATGGAAACTGTGCTTCAAATTGGCATAAAAGTTGGATATTTTAAACCTGGAACATATATTGGAAATAAGTATGATAAGGATTGGGAAAAATGGAAAAATTAGACGAATTTAATGAGCGTAAGAGCCAACAGTATCAAAATCGCTATAATTCCAGATTGAACAATATTGAATGTCCAGTTTGTGGTGCTGAGTTATACGATACTAATCCAGGTATTATTTTAACTTGTAGTCCACCAAAAGTAGAAATACATTGTGAAAAATGTAAATATACAGGATATAGGATATATTAAAAATAAAGATAGATTGGAAAAAATATGCATCTTAATTTTATATCACCTATAAATGATCTAGGATATGGTTATGCAGGTTTACATATTTGTGATGAATTAATTAAATTAGGTCACGAAGTATCCTTATTTCCTATTGGAAAACCGTATTGTCACTTCAGACACGAAGATAATATTAAACAGGCTATTTTAAACGCAGATAAGTTTGATGTAAACGCCAAATGTATTCGACTATGGCATCAACACGATATGTCAATGTTTGTTGGTAAAGGAACGCATATAGGATTTCCAATTTTTGAGTTAGATACATTTACTGAGAAGGAAAAACATCACTTAAAATCTTGTGACGACATTTTTGTTTGTTCACACTGGGCTAAAAATATAATAGATGAAAAAATACGTTATTTTGATAAGTTGGGTGGTAGAACTTGGTGTGGTGGACCATTATCAAAAGTTGTGCCACTTGGTGTTGATACTGAAGTTTTTACACCCAAAATTAGTAAACGAAAACCAACTATATTCCTAAATGTAGGAAAATGGGAAAAGCGCAAAGGTCATTATGATATTATACAAGCCTTTAATTTTGCTTTTAACGAAAATGACAATGTTGAATTATGGATGATGTGTGAAAATCCATTTTTAAATCAAGAACAAACTCAAATTTGGCATAATAGATGTAAAGATTCTAAAATGGGACATAAGATTCGTATTTTACCTCGTGTAGAAACCGATACGCAAGTCGCAGAAATTATGCAACAAGCAGACTGCGGAGTTTTCCCGTCTCACGGCGAGGGGTGGAATCTGGAGGCTCTGGAAATGCTCTCCTGCGGCAAACAGGTAATTGCGACCGATTATTCCGCCCATACCGAGTTTTTGACTCAAGAAAACGCTTGGTTGTTACCGATAAATAAAATGGAACCGGCATACGATGGTATTTGGTTTTATAAACAAGGTAATTGGGCGAGTTTTGATAACTTCACATTAAGTAAACTAGCCGAATATATGAAAACTATACATAATAGAAAACAGTCTGGACAATTAGAACTAAATATGGCAGGAATTAAAACAGCGCAAAAATTTACTTGGGGGAATACAGCGGAAACAATCATACAACATTTATCTACATAGTTTGGGTAATACACCCATTTTTTGATCGCTTAAAAATTTTTTGACAGGAGTGGTTATGACATTTTCTACTTTGAAAGAATATTTGTTGGATGCAAGACGCATAATTGCTAATCAAGGATATGGTTTTTTGTTAAAGGATGAAGACGCCGTGGCTGACGTGGCGCACCGTATTATGCTTGCAGATCAAACCTGGAATGGCGAATCCAGTAAAACTACCTGGAGATATAATCAAGCAAAATACGCTATATTAAGAATTATGACAAAACGAAACAAGGCTAGAAAGATTCTTTCACTTGATAGAGATTTTAATCAAGATCATAGTCTAAAACACATTATTGCCGATAATAAAAAAGATGTTCCAAGTGGTATATATGATTCGTTATGTGAACACGCTCACAAAATTTTAAACGGTCGCCAACTAGAATGTTTTCAACTTTATTATATTGATGGATTAACAATGGAAGACATAGGAAAGAAACTAGGATGTACTCGACAAAACGCAAGCCTACATATTCAAAAAGGAATTAAAAAACTTAAACAATGTATGTCGAAACAAGACTTATAATAATACATATTGATTATGATACTGGAAATAACAAATGTTTAGTTAATAATAATATTTTACCATCAAAATCAATAACAGAATCTCACCCGGCTGATTCTTGTCCAACTATTTTAACGGAATTTTTGGAAATAGAGCCAGTTTGGGTGAAATTTATTTTAGTGGACGTGGATTATGAGGATAAAAAACTGATCATATACTATACGTGTGTTATACCAGCCATTGTTAAAAATTTTAAGGGTGATTGGTTAGATATTGGGAGTGTAAATAATGATATTCAAAAAGTGGTTCTCAAGGCAGCGCAAAAAATTATCGCAACAAACTTCTGATGATAATGAGCTGGCAGCCTATATAACAATAGGTTTTAGTACAAAAAATGAGCCTTTTGTTAAATGTGCTTTTCACGAAGAATATAAAAATGAAATAGCACAACTAATTGCTTTATTACACGCAGGATTGTTAAATTCTCACGTTTTAGTGGCATTACAACAATGTTGTGAAAATGATGAAGAATTTGAAGAAATTGGCAAAATCATACTAGCATATATTAATGAATATGCAAAGAGCCAAGAAAAAGTTCAAGAAAATGCTCCCGTTGTAGATCCCTGTTGCGTTTTTAAACATTCCGATAGAAATGAGTTTAAGGGGTGATACTATGAAACGAATTATAAAATGGGAGAGTCAACATTTAGAAATAGATGTTATGAGCGGAAAATTGATTAACCCACAAGATGCTGAACAAGAATATGAAGAACCAGAACCAGATTTTGATGAAAACGCTTACTTACAACAAGGTGTAAATTCTCAGATTCAAGATGTAATGTCTACACCGTTTGGATTGTGGCGTGTTGATGATTATATGAATCCGTATAGACAATTTAAACTTTGGATAGGACATACAAATTTTTCTATTACACAAGAAGTTGTTGATATTATAAAAAATATTCCTGGTGTTGAAGTTCTACAAATAATGACCAGGTATAGATTTATTGTTGGAGTTGGCGAAATGTTTGATATACACGATGTTAGAGTAGCAATTGAAGAACAACTACAATGCCATCAAAATGAAGAAGAATTAATTACAGATCAAAAATTATTGGAACAAGTTCAAGATCTAAAGCAACAACTTTCTGTATATAATAAATGGGCTATCTATGTGTTTCCAAATGGACAAATTGATTTTTCTACATCTGAAGAATCTAATTTTGGGCAACAATTAAATTTGTATAGACAAGCTGTGGATTATTCTAATGGGATTTTAATAGAAGGCGAATATGAGTAGTACTATTATAACCAAAAAGGGACGAAACCAAAAACACGACATCATTGAAGAACTTCATAGTTATAATATTTGTATAGATACGCGCGAAATTTTTTTACACGGTGAGCCTAGCGACGATAATTCTGACAGCGGTGTAGAATTTAGAATGGCAAATCGTTTTTTAAAAAATATGCGACTACTACAAGCTTCTGGTGACGATCCCATAATCATTCATCAGCATACTGATGGTGGTGATTGGTTTAGCGGTATGATGATGTACGATGCTATTATTGGGTGTCAATGTCACGTAATTTTTGTAATGCACGGCACCGCAGCATCTATGGGTAGTATTATACCACAATCAGCAGATACCAGAATCATAATGCCTAGTTGTATTTTTATGGTTCACGATGGTTCTACGTGTCTATCTGGAACTCATAAACAAGTTCAGTCTGCTGCGCAATTAGAAGAGAGACTACGGGAACAAATGTTGGATATATATTCATCTGTATGTATAAACGGACACTTTTTTCAAAAGGAACAGGCTACAGACAAAAAAGTTAAAGAATATATAATAGGAAAAATGAATGAGAAAGAGGATTGGTGGCTAAACGCCCGCGAAACAGTTGCTTTTGGATTTGCTGACGCTGTTTTGGGCGACGAAGGATATGATACTATAGAAACTATAAGAGACTCAATTATAAATGGTGAGTAATAAAATATATGAAAAAGCATTATCGGATCAAAATAATGTCTTCATAATGCATAAGGCTATATCAAAATTTTTAAACATATTAAATAAAGATGAAATTGTAGAGTGTAAACTCATAGGACTATGGAATGCGCTACGATACTGGAAATTTGAAAAAACTGTAAAATTTACCACATTTTTGTATAAACAAGTGCAGTGGGAATGTTTGAGGTTAATTGGTGAAAAAGAAAAGGGTAAAGTTTTTACAATAGAAAATGTTGATCGGGTAGTATATGGTAATACATCTGTTGATGAAATTTTAGAATGTTTGCCTCAAAATTTGAGAGAATTGACCAAAAAAAGATATATAGAAAATATGACACTGTTAGAATTAGGTGAATATTATAACTGTTGCCACGAAACTATAAGAAAACGCATACACAAGATACAAAAACACATAAAAAATCATTTTTTCACTCAAAATGTTGTATAATACAATAGGAATTATGGAATTGTGTTGTTGGAAATTTAGGATAAGAAACATATTTAGTTTACGAGGCAAAAATGAGTATACAAGCTGCTGTAAGTGGAAACGCTTACAAAAATAATGGTGCTACGGTCAAGAAAGCTGGTAATGCAAATACCACTACTGGTCCTATTACCTCTGCTCGCACACTAATGCAAGATGCTGCTGCAACACAATACGGTTCAAAAGTAGTATTATCTAGTGGATCTACAGGTTCATCTGGTAATGTTGGTACCGCCAGTGCCATAACCAACTTTGCGTATCAAATGGTAGCCGGTCGTTATATTATGAAGAAAAATACTTCGTATGTTAATGGTTCAGCGAATACATTCTTGACTAGCTGTGCTTCAGATGTCGGTGGTAAAGGTCCGGTTAATCCTGCAAGATTAGAAACTGCTCGCGCATTGGGTTCTGGTTATTTAACCTCTTGGGATTATGAAACCGGTGCAATCACTAAGGGTGCAAACGCTGGACAAACGATGTCGTTTGGTAATGATCACGCAGCACGTCCTAGTGATGCGACTCCAGGTGAATTAACCTACAAGACTGGCTCGCCAACTCCTACCGATTGGCAGGATGATTATAAGCCACGTACTGGTTAATTTTATAATTAAATGAACTAAATAGTATATCCAAAAAGGAGTCTGGCACTATAAACTAGACTCCTTTTATTTTTATATAGCGTAGATAATATGAATGATTCTAGAGTAGAAGATAAAATCGAAACTATCCCATATCAACCAAACGCTGTACAGTGGCACGTAGTTTTTGATGAAAGTCCAATTGGTATAGTTTTTACAAATGCTAATGGTGATTTTATAAAATGTAATAAAGCATATTGTGATATTGTTGAATATTCTGAAGCAGAATTACAACAAAAAAACTTTAGATCTATTACACATCCAGACGATTTGTATGCTGATGAAAAAATGTTGAAAAGATGTGTTACTGGAGAAATTCCAGGTTTTGAAATTTACAAAAGATATATTACAAAAACTGGTAAAGTTGTATGGATTAGATTAACTGTATGGGTTTTGCGTAATAGTGATGGTCAAATAACAAATCTTTGCGCTCACGTACAAAGAATGATTAATGGTGAAAAAACAAAATTAGAAAAAAAAGATAGTAAGATCGTTTATCGTACAGAAGTATCTATGAAGGATTTTATTTATGACAATATAAAAACCTTTATATTTTTGTGTACTTTACTTGTAACATCTTTTACAACAATAGGTATTGCTTATTGGGGCGCAGTGAATGAAGTGGCAGCAATTAAAAAGCAACAAGAGGCACAACAAACGCTACTATTTAAACTATACGAATTAATAGGTGATAATGGGGGCGTTTTAAATGAATGATATAGAAACTTATAATGATAATGGTATAGAAGCTACTTTTAAACCAAGAGGATTAAATGAAAGTATTCCTATAAATACAGAAAATATACCACATCAAAAATCACATTTTTCATATATTTTAATAGCAATATTGTCGGTATACATAGTAATTAATTCTGTGTTGTTTTATGATATAAACTCTAAAGTATTTTTTTTAGATGAGACTGTTAAAACTATTAGAATAGAACAGGAAAATCGCACACTATATGTATATGATACTGTTGAAAAAAAAGATTTTTTAAAATGGGTAGAAGACTTACAAAAAAAGAATGGTAATATTACTGTTCCAGTTTTTACAAGGGTAAAATAAAATGTTTTTATCATTACCAGAATCAAAAAATTTGATTAATAACGCTGATGTATTATTGTTTAGAGCACAAGATTCTATAAAAACAGTTGGTTGGTGGATTGGAAAATATACATCAAGTATTTATTCTCACGCAGCAATTGCTTCTTGGATTAATGAAGAATTACACGCTGTTGAATTTAGAGAATTTATTGGTGGTCGTATACACCCAATGAATCAATATATAGAAGAAAAAAACCATTCTACTATTGATGTTTTTAGACCCGTAGATACCATAATGTATCCATACATAGAAACAATAGATGGAAAAGTACAAATTGCACATAAAGAAAAGGTTTTTAATGCTGATATTGCTCTTAAAATAACTAATACTGCTGAAGATTTAGTTACTAAAATAGGGGATTATAGTTGGTGGACTATATGGCAAATGTGTAAGGCATATATACCATTTGTTAGATTAGGAAGAAAAGTTAGAAAAAATGGTGAAGAACCAGATCCCAAAGAATTTGTATGTTCTACATTAATAACATATGTATACCGCAAGCATTTTATTGATCCAATACCATTTTTACCAGATAATATGACTAGTCCAGGCGACTTAGCACGCTCCGCACTTTTTTCTTACATTTTTTCCATAAAAAGTTGACAAAAAAACCTTTTTTAGTGTATAATAAGAAGGAGAGATCATATTAATATGAGGACCATCAATGTTTAGAAAAACCATAATCACACTGGCATTTTTGCTAATTTTTGTGTCAAATGCCAGCGCAAACATACTTAGGAACGTGTCGGAATCGGCCTGTAGAGTAATTGCTGGAAATCAATGTGGAAGTGGAACTGCGGTATACGAAGACAACGAAAACATATATGTATTAACAAACGCGCACGTTGTAAGTAGTTATCCGCAGGCAACAGTAGAATTCTGGAAATATGGAAAAAAAACTAACCCAATCGTCGGCAATATTGTATGGAAAAGAAATAGTATACAATCTGGTGTTGATTTTGCTATTATACAAGTTTCCAAATCCAGATTTACATCACTTCCAAGAATAATATATTTTTTACCGACAGAACACGCTATTAAAGAAACTGGAACATATATATTAACTGCCGGATGTCCTAGATCACAATGGTTAAGTATAAAAGAAGGATATGTTGTACAAATAGATAGTCGTGATTTAAAATTTAGACCAGTTGCAGAAGATGGGCAAAGTGGGTCGGGTTTATTCACTGTAGTAAGTGGAAAAGTTTATATTGCTGGTGTTGTAACGGCGCGTACCGGACGAGGAGAAATGTTAAGAAACCAACAAGGTTTTGATATTACTTTGGGAGTGGCTTTACATATTAATAATATAAGACTTGTATTAAGAAACAATGTAAATCACACAGTAGTATCTAATATATTTTTAACAAATAGTAATTTATATGCGCGTGATTCATCTGGTAGATATTGGTTACAAAATAGTGATGGTTCTGTAAATGTGCCACCGGGCACCAAGATAACACAATGGGGTTATTCTGGACCGACTTATCCACACACTACTCAACCTCCTATGGTGTTGCCTCCAGGCAGTCAATTACAACCACTACCAGGACCGGTACTTCCAGACATACAATCTCAGCCACAAACACAACCAAATGATGGTTATGGTACTATTCCGCCAGGATTTGGAGATCCGCCACCAAATATACCAGAAGAAGTATTACCGCCAGATGAAGAAATTGTACCAGAACAAACACCAGAAACACCAGAAACAGAATTAGAAACACCTAAAATAACTGAACTTCAAATCAAAATTGAAGAGTTATTAAATATAAAAATTGAGTTAGAATCTAATTTACAAGACAGACAGACTGAAGTTGATGAATTACAGAAACAAATCAACGCTTTACAAATACAAATTGAAGAATTAAAAAAGTCTAATGAAGACGCTACACAAGAATTAACACAAAAACATAGACAAATATTAGAACTTGAAGCGCAGTTATTAGAATTACAAAAAACAATTGAAAAACTTAATAAAGAAATTGAATTAAAAAATAGAAAAATTGAAGAATATAAGAAAACTATTAATGAATTTTTCGTTACCATAACTCCACCAGATGACGATTCAGAATTAGAAACCGAACCTAAAAAGTCTATATGGTCAAGAGCTTGGGGTGTGGTTAGTAACAATCCGTGGTGGATGCTTTTGTTGGGTGCCGGTAGTACTTTATTACTAGCAAAGACATCTTTATTACCATCTTTATTGAATGGTATTAAAAGATTATTTACTGTTGGTAGTAATGTTCACACTGTTGTACAAAACAATCCAGAAATAAATGATAAGTTGAGATCATTGTTAAACGAATACTTTAGTAAAACAGAGTCTAAATTAGATGCTACAAATGATTATGTTTCAAGTAGATTTAATGAAATAGATTCAAAAATGAGTTCATTTTCTAATCAAGATAGAAACGAAAATGTTGTTAATACTACAATTAATGTTGAAAAAGATGATGATAGAAACGATAACTGTCAACACGGAGGCGGTTTGTTTGGCGATGTAGATTATAGTAAATGTAAACCAAATAATTTAGATCGTATTAAGCAGTTTTTTGAACTTAAAAAGCGTGACGGAGAATCAATAGAACAATGGGCATTCTATGCTTTATTATATAAAGAGGCAATGCAATTGTTGCGTCAAGGAAAGTTTGCTATAGATGTCGTTGGTAATAAAATCACATTACAGGGACAGAGAATTGCAGCAGACAAAATTGATGCGTGGGTAAGAGATCAATATATAAAACGAACATCCATTGAAAAATTAAGTTTAGACTATATTTATCACGAAGCGATGTTAGGTTTTCTATATAAAGAAGCAATCGGTTTATTGCGTAGAGGACACTTCCCAATTTTAGGAGCATCGGAAACAGCCGATGTTGTTGAAAATTGGGTTAAGCGTGAATTTTTAATAAGAATGGGGATTACTTTATAGTTCGAACTAGGAGAAAAAAGTTATGGCATTAGAACCTCAAAACACCTTTACAGGTGCAAATATGGAATTTCCAAATCTTGGAATCCATTTTATTCTTGCGGAAGTTATTAAATTTCGTAAGCAATTGACAATTCGTCAAGAATTTAAGAGCCAATCGGGTTGGGACAACGCTCTTAACAATTATATGATTACCGAATTAGAAAAATTGGCTGACACTTTGGAAAATATTACCTACAATCCTGATCCTGTTCCCAAGGAAGTTTTGGAATTGCAGGCAGCAGACACTACACGATCTTTAAGTGATGACTATACTGTATATTCATTAACTAATGATAATGTGGTTATGCCATCTGCTAAGGCTAAGCGTGTTGTATGGGATCTGAGTGGTAGTGATCTTGACATTCCACAAATGACTCCAGAAAATTGTCCAAATGATTCAGCCCGTAGTTTTGTGACTGCTTTGGATGAATTGTTTGTCGCATTGACACGTTTGGATAGCAGGTTTCAACCAACAATGGTAACTAAGTACGAAAGTGTTATGATTCGTAATATGTTGAACGTGCTTTACACC
>Ga0272441_10013071_pt1 | contig 12007 bp, 13 predicted proteins | sample SSMProp6N_FD_193582 | JGI IMG/M metagenome (GOLD analysis project Ga0272441, IMG submission 193582) | Marine sediment archaeal communities from Little Sippewissett salt marsh, Falmouth, MA, United States - SSM-Prop-6N | ecosystem: Environmental > Aquatic > Marine > Wetlands > Sediment ...
CCGGCCACCAGGGCCAGGCCGGCCGTCAGGATCGCCGACGTCCACAAGATGATCTTGTGCCACACGGTTTTCGCTCCCGCTACCGGTGCGGAAGGTCAGTCTAACGATTCCGCTCCCCATGTGCAAGGAGGCTGTTTGCCGTTCGAGCCCGCCGCGGAAGCGGCGGGTCATCCTCATCCGCCATGGTCGACGGCCATCGCCGATGGAGATGCCCGGCTGCTTCCGCAGCCGGCTCGAACCGCGGGTTCGAAAGCGCAGGCGGGTTGACGCCTCGAACGTCCTTGACTTCCCCGCCGCGCGGCGCCACCCTGGCGCCATGGCACGCGCCACGCCCATCCTGGTCATCACCGGCCCGACGGCCAGCGGGAAGGAGCGGCTCGCCCTGGCGGTGGCCGAGCGGCTCGACGGCGAGATCGTCTCCGCCGATTCCATGAAGGTCTACCGCGGCCTGGACGTCGGCACCGCCAAGCCGTCGCCCGAGGTCCGCCGACGCGTCCCCCACCACGCCATCGACGTGGCCGACCCGGACGAGACGTTCTCCGCCGCCCGTTGGCTGGACTTGGCCGAGGCGGCGATTGCCGACATCCGCGCCCGAAGCCGGGTGCCGATCGTCTCGGGCGGCACGCCGTTCTACCTGAAGGCCCTGCTGGAGGGGCTCTTCGAGGGGCCGGATGCCGACCCCGCCCTCCGCCGGCGCCTCCGGGCCGAGGCCGACGCCCGCGGCAGCGCCCATCTGCACGCGCGGCTCGCCCGGGTCGATCCGGAGGCCGCCGAGCGCATCCATCCGAACGACCTGCGGCGCATCGTCCGGGCCCTGGAGGTGCACGAGAAGACGGGCCGGCCGATCTCGGACCTCCAGCGGCAGTGGGGCGAGCGGCGGCCGGAGTACCGCCCGCTGCTGGTGGCCATCCGCCGCCGGCGCGACGACCTCACGGGCCGCATCACGGACCGGGCCCGGCGGATGCTCGACGGCGGCCTCGTCGACGAAGTGCGCACGCTCCTCGACCGGGACGGCCGCCTCGCGAGAGGGCCGCGCCAGGCCCTCGGGTACGCCGAGGTGCTGGCCTATCTTGCGGGCGACCTTGCGGAGGACGACTTGCTGGAGGCCATTGTGGCCCACACGCGCCAGTTCGCTCGCCGGCAGGTGTCCTGGCTCCGACGGTTCGAGGGCGTCACGTGGCTGAGCGCCGACCCCGACACCCCGACCGACGGCCTCGCCGACCGCGTCGTCGCCCTGTGGCGGGCTCACACGGCCGAACACTGAAAACGACAAAGGCGGCCTCACGCAAAGCCGCAAAGCCGCTAAGACGGCAAAGAAAAAACGTCAAAAGCGACAATTGGGTCACAGCAACGACCAGGCCTGTCATGCTGAGGAGCCCGTAGGGGCGACGAAGCATCTCGCCGTGCTGCCGTTGCTTTTCCCCCGCCTTCCGCCGTTGTCGTTTTAGCGCCTTTGCGTGAGGCACGTTGTTCGCCGTTGTGTCTTTGCGTGAAACAGGGCGCCTGGAAAGGAGCGAGGTATGGAAACCCACCAACCCACCCGCGACGAAGCATGGCAGCTGCTCAATGAGTACAATTCCACCGAGGGACTCGTCAAGCACGCCCTCGCCGTCGAGGCCGTCATGCGGTACATGGCCCGCCAGCGCGGCGGGGACGAGCAGACGTGGGGCGTCGTCGGCCTCGTCCACGACCTCGATTACGAGCGGTGGCCCGACCAGCACTGCGCCAAGACCGCCGAGATCCTCCGCGAGCGCGGATGGCCCGAGGACCTCGTGCGGGCCGTCGTCTCCCACGGCTACGGCCTGTGCACGGACGTCGAGCCGCAGAGCGAGATGGAGAAGGTCCTCTACGCCGTCGATGAACTGACGGGCCTCGTAGTGGCGACCGCGCTCGTGCGGCCGTCGCGGTCCGTCATGGACATGAAGGCCAAGAGCGTCAAGAAGAAGTGGAAGGACAAGTCGTTCGCGGCCGGCGTGAACCGCGCGGTCGTCGAGGACGGGGCCCGGCGGCTCGGCGTCGACCTCTCGGACCTCTTCACCGACACGATCATGGGCATGCGCGAGGCGGCCGGCGCCCTCGGCCTCGCCGGCGACGCCGACACGTGACGCCCCCCCGGCCCGTTGCCTGGTCACCCGGTGTGCCCTATAATCGCCTTTGGTGAATGGGAGAAGGTTCGAACCGCATCATGGCCAAACGCGACTACTACGAGGTCCTCAGCGTCCCGCGCGACGCCGACCAGGCCGCCGTCAAGACGGCGTACCGGCGGCTGGCGCGGCAGTACCATCCGGACCTGAACCCGAACGACCCGGAAGCCGAGCGCAAGTTCAAGGAAATCGGCGAGGCGTACGAGGTCCTCTCGGACAAGACGAAGCGGCAGGCGTACGACCAATTCGGCCACGAGGGCGTCCGGATGGGGGCCGAGGCCGCCCAGCCCGGCGCTGGCGGCGGTCCCGGCGGCCAGCGGTACACCTACACGTGGTCCGGCCCGGGCGGCGGCGCCTCGCCGTTCGAGGACATCGCCTTCGAGGCGTTCGCCGGGTCCGGCGGGCAGGGGGCCTCGTTTCTGGAGGAACTCTTCAGCCGCCTCGGCGGCCGCGGGGCCCGCGGCGGACGGACCCGCACCACCGGCCGACGCCGCACGGCTGGCCGCGCGGGTTTCGGCGGCGCCGCCGTCAAGGGCCAGGACGTCGCCAGCGAGATCGCCATCCCGTTCGAGCAGGCGGTGCGCGGCGTGCGGACGACGCTCGCCCTGCAGCGCCCGCAGCCGGACGGGGCCACGCGGGCCGAGCGGATCGAGGTCCGCATCCCGGCGGGCGTACGGGACGGGCAGCGGCTGCGCCTGCGCGGACGGGGCGCCCCCAGCCCCGCCGGCGGGCCGGCCGGCGACCTCTACCTGACGGTCCGCGTCCGGCCGCACCCGACCTTCCGCCGACAGGGACGAGACATCTATGTCGATCTGCCGATCACCATGTCCGAGGCCGCCCTCGGCGCCACCGTCGAGGTGCCGACCGCCGGCGGCACGCGGACGTCGGTCCGCATCCCGGCCGGCACCGCGGGGGGCAAACGCCTGCGGCTGAAAGGGCAGGGCCTCCGCGGCCCGGGTGACGCCGAGGCCGGCGACCAGTACTGCGTCCTCCGCATCGTGCCGCCGCCCAACCTCGACCCGCGGCAAAAGGAACTGTTCCAGGAATTGCAGCAGCACGAGGACAACCCCCGCCGCGGCGAGCCGTGGGGCAACAGTTAGCCGCGGGGCTTGCCCGGGGTTCTCGCGCGGTGGCCCTCTCGGGCCACCGCGCGAGACGACAGAACGCACGCCGGCAGCGGGGTGGGTTATGATGTCATTCTTTGGGGCCGCTTGCGGCCCCGAAGAATCGCGCCGTGCGAAAGGCAAAACGGCAACGGCCAAGGCGAGATTCTCCGTCGGCCCTGTCGGGCCTCCTCAGAATGACAGCACGCATGGTGCGGCGGGCCGGGAGCCCCGCCGCGCGGGAATTCGGGGACAGTGGCTTGGAGGGCCATCATGCCGGAAACCGAGCCCGACACCTACACGCTGGCGCAGGCGGCCGAGTCGCTCGACGTCTCGGTCGACGACGTGCAGGCCTACATCGCCGAGGGCCTCGTCGCGGCCGACACGGGGGCCGGCGGCGAGCCGGTCCTCTCCCGGGCCACGATGCGGCGGCTGTGGAGCGTCGTGACGCTCCATCGCGACCTCGGCATCAACCTGGCGGGCGTCTCGGCGGTGTTGCGGCTCAGGGAGCAGTACGAGCAGGTCCGGCGGGACCTGGCTACCCTCGTCGAGATCGTCGAACGCGAACTCGGGCCCCAGGTGTGGGACCGCCTGTGGCCCCAGGATCGGCCCACGCCGCACGCCAACGTCCAGGTGGAGTCGACGGCGGAGCCGGCCGCCCCCGGCGCCGGGCCGGAAGGCGGGCCGGCGCCGAACGCGCTCGGCGACGCCGCCCCGGCGGGCGACGCGGGCGCGCCGTCCGCGAATCCCGAGGAGCCCTCCGCCGAGGCCGGCGGCGGGACGCCGACCGATAAGGACGCCGACACGTGACCGACGCATGGCCGATTCCGCTCGCCGCACCGCCCGGGGCGTGGGCGCTCTGGTTCCTCGTGGTGGCGCTCGGCGTGCTGGTGGCGTTGGCCGTCGCGTGGTTGCGTCGTCGGCTGTTGCGCCCGATGTCGCACGAGCCGTCGAGCACAACCGACGCCTGGACCGAGGCCGGCCGGCGGTTTCAGCCGACCGACCGGACGCCGGAGGAGGACGCCTCCTCCGACGGCGGGAACGGAGACTCGCTATGACCGGCCGCCCCTCCGAGCGCGGCACGCTCCGCCGTTGCGATCGGATCCGCTCCAGCCCCGAGTTCCGGGCCGTCTACCGCGCCCGCCACCGCGCCGCCGACGGCCGGATCGTCGCCTACGCCCGGCCGAACGGCTCCGACACGACGCGCCTGGGCGTCAGCGTGGGCAAGCGGTGCGGCAACGCGGTCGCGCGGAATCGGGTCAAGCGGCTGCTGCGCGAGGTGTTCCGGCGGGCGCGGCGCGAGTGGCCTGCCGGCTACGACGTGGTCCTCGTCCCGCTTGGGCGCGACTACACCTTCGAGGAAGTCGACCGCCGCCTGCGGACCCTTGTGGCGGAGGCCATCCGCCGGGCGAAGCCGGGAGCCCCGCCACACGAGAATCGTCAATGAAAGCCACGCTCGCACAAGCCGCGACGCTGCTCCGCCGGGCCGCCGTGGCGGCCCTGGTGGGGATCGTGCGCCTGTACCAGGCGACGGTCAGCCCGCTGCTCGGTCCGTGCTGCCGGTACGTCCCGTCGTGCAGCGCGTACGCCGTGGAGGCGCTGCGGGTGCACGGGGTGTGGCGGGGGCTGGCGCTGGCGGCGTGGCGGGTGCTGCGGTGCCATCCGCTGGCCGAGGGGGGCTACGATCCCGTCCCGCCGGGGAAGCCGCACGGCCGTTAGGATGTCATTCCGAGCGAGCGTGTAGGCCGCGGCGTGCCGCGGCACCGATCTTAGGGCCTATCCCAATAACCCTCTGGCTCCGGCCGGCTGCGGCGACCACAGCCGGCGTCGGGGTGCATCGACAGCCCAGAGACGGGCTGCCTGCTTCGCCCTCCTTGCCTGCGGCCGCCTCGCTCGGCCTCGGGCCGACGAGGGGTTATTGGGATAGGCTCTTAGTCCATCACGCCCGCCCGGGTCTTGAGTTGGTCGAGGTTCTTTCGGATTTCCTGAGCCTGCGGCGAGTCGGGATACTTCTCGACGAGTTCCATCGCCAAGTCGTACGCCTCGCGGTGCCGGCCCGTCTGGATGTGGTCGGTGATCCGCTGTTCCCATTCGCGGCGTTCGGCGATGGCGGCGTTTCGGCGGAGTTCCTCGACCTGGTCGGCGATGGCCTTGGCCTCCGGGCTGTCGGGATGGTTTTCGATGAGGGTCTGTGCGGCCCGATGGGCCTCACGCCATCGTCGGCGGCTGGCGAGGTGTTCGATCTCGCGGTACAGCCGCTGCTGATCCTGCCGGCGGTTCGCGCCCTGTTCCATGCGGACGGTGTCGGGCAGGCGGGCGGCGTCGGGGTTCTCGGGGAACTGTTCGGCCAGGGCCTGGGCGGTTTCGAGGGCCCGTTCCCACAGGCCGAGGCCCATGTACCGCTCGACCTGCTCGGTGACGTTGGCGATTTCGTTCTGCTCGTGCGAGCGGAGGGCCTCGGAGAGTTGCTGTTCCATCTGGCGGACTTCGTCGCTGTCGGCGTAGCGGAGGCGGAACTCTTCGAGCCGCTGATGGGCCTCGCGATACTTGCCGGCCCGGATGAACGCCTCGATTTCCCGCCGCAAGGTCTGCTGGCGATGCTTGCGGGCGAGTTGGCGTTTGGCGGCCTTGTCTTCCTCGTTCAGGAGGGTGTTCTCCATGATCTCGGAGAGCAGGCTGACGACCTCCTCGTGCGAGGCGCCCGCCAGGCCGCCCGTCGACCGCGTGACCTCCATCTTCTGGAGCACCTCGCGGATGGCCCGCTCGGTGAGTTTCACGGTCGCCGCCGTGGTGAACGTGTACTTCAGGATGAGCGCCAGGGCCATGGCCGCCGCGCCAAGAAGCAGGCCCACCACCACGAGGGCGCCGGTGACGATCCAGAACGTCTCGCCGGTTTCGGGCGGGTGTCGGAGCCCCAGGAGGACGACGCCGGCCAGTGTGGCGGCCCAGAGCAATATGCCGAGCACCCAGAGGAGGACGACCGTCCAGGTGGGTCGGGGGAGTTCCCGTCCGACGGGCCCGCCTCTCAGTCGCAGTGCCATGGCGATCTCCTTACCGGGTCGAATCGCGGTTCTTGCAGGGGTCCGGGTGTCTTACCGACGTTATCGGACGTTTCGAGGGTGCCGGTTGCTCTAAAACGCCAAAAAATAGTCGCGTTTTCGCTTGACAATGCGGCGTCATCGCTCATTATTACGCTGTCGAATTTGCAACGGGCCAGTTCCTGATTAAACCCATCCCAGCGCAAGGGCCTCACTCATGCGTCTCTGGCGTGTGTAGTGGGGCCCGTTTTTCTGTCGCTCCCTCGGTATTGTAGCAGCAGCCGGGAGTCCGCCCAGCGTTTTTTGCACGGAGAAAAGGTTTCAGGAGTCTCCTTCGGGCGCGCCGCCCGCGGCCGAAAGGAAACGACCGGCCGGCGGGAGCCGACCGGTCGAGGCATGATGATGCATAAGCGTATCGGTGCGTGTCAGGCGCGGCGTTTGCGGCGTCGGAGGAGGAACCCGGCCGCCCCGCCCGCCAGGATCAGGAGCGTGGCGGGTTCCGGCACCGGCGTAATCGGGATGAACTCCACGCCGCCGCCTCCGTCTTCGCCGTTCCCGCCTCCTTCGCCGATGCCGCCGGACGGATAGTACCACGGGCCTTCCAGGGCCAGGAGCGGCTGGCCCTGCCCGCTCGGATGCTGGTACGGCCGCTCGATCGGCGTCCAGTCGACGGGCAGTTCGGTCGTGCCGACCAGGGCGACGCGCAGGTCCCCGCTCTCCTGGCCGCGCGAGGCCACCACCGACACGCCCATCCCCATCTGTGCCAGGAACGTCGGCAGCAGGCCCAGGTCGAGGCCGGCGGCAACGGCGGTCTGCGGTTCGCCGGTCGGAACCGGGGGCGTCGGACGCCCGAACTGGACCGTCTGGGCCCCGATGTCCGCCGACCGCAGTTCGGTGTTCCGGTCAATGGCCAGCAGGGCCTTCGGTGTGAAGCCGGGCCCCTCGAACTCGGCCAGCCCCGGGTTGCCCGAGACGTCCAGCGCCAGCATCATCTGGACGTTGACGTTCGGGCGGATGTAACTGATGGCGGTCCGCGTGACGTGGCTCCAGTTCTCCAGGCCGCCCGGAGGCCGGCCGCTCAGCACGGTCCCGTACCCGCCCGGTGCGGTGTTGAAGTAGCGGGCGTCGCCGAGGGGGACGTCCCGGCCGCCGGAGCCCAAGTCGCTCAGGCCGCCCGGCGATTCCGGATACGCGTAGGAGACCAGTTCCGCCGGCACCGCCGGCGGGCCCGCCGGGGCGGGCGGCGGCAACGCGGGCGCGTTGTACGTGCGGACGGTCGGCAGGTCCGGGATGAACTGCGGCAAGGCCGGCAGATCCGCCCCGCCCATCGCTCCCGCCAGCGTCGCCGGGTCGATCTCGCTGATGGTCGCCATCGGGTCCGACCCCAGATACGCCGCCAGCGCGTCGCAGGTGTCGCCGGTGGGCATCTGGTCGACGCCCGGGCTCCATGCGATGGTGAAGCCGGTCTCGGGGACGGGTCCGGCGTGCGTGACGGCCGCGGCCAGCAGGACGACGGCCGCCGCTCGAATGAGTCTATGGGTGTGGAATCGCATGCGTCGACTCCCTGCACAGAACCTCGCGAGCGGCTCCGATGGACGGTCCTCAAAAGGACCACGATCACCGAAAACCGGCCTCAACGGGTGTCATGCCCGATTTCCCCGGGTGCATCGGCGGATGGTCCAGCTTTTCCGCCATCGCTATTATACGGGAAAACGGAGGCGAGGCAAACGGGATGTGCCGTCTGTCACGAAAAAACGGACCGGGGAAAGGGGGGAAGTGAAAAGAGGGCCGGGCATCCTCTCAATGGATAGGGAGGGCACGGCGAACGGCAGGGCTGGGACGCCCGTGTGCCGGCCCGCTTGTCCCAGTACGGATCCGTATGGACGGGCCGTGCCGCAAAGAGAGGTCCGGAACCGTCTTCGCCGGGGTCGTGCTAAACCCCGGCCGGCCGCGGGAGGTCCGGCAGCGCCACGCCCCGTTGCGCCGCCGTCGTCCCCGTCGACCGGCCGGTGGGTGGTCTGGAGGGAACCACCCCACATCCATGAGGCCCGCGGAGCCGGCGGCCGACTCCGCCGGGCTTTATTGTTTGGGCACGGTTGGCACGTTGTAATTGTTGATACTGATCACGCCATCGAGCAGCGACTGTTCGCACCGGTTCTGCTGAACCCGCCGATTGCCGATGGTCTTGGATCCGGCAAGGCCGGGTGCGACCGCCAGGCCCGACCGCCGACGCCGGGTCGCCTCCTTCTCCTTCTTCTCCTGGCCGGCGTGATCCAGGGTGATCGGCATGTAGCGGTTGGCCAGGTGCTCTGACGCCTTGGTGGCCCGGTCGTTGGTCGACTGGCCGGGCCGGCAGGCGGCTTCGCGGCCGGTCAGGCCGTCGATGACGGCAATCAGGCCCTTGTCCGCCAGGCCGTACGTCCCGCCTTCGTCCGAGAAGAACCGGCACTTGATGCCGCGCGTGCCCCGGACCGAAAGCGTGGCCGAGGGCGTCAGGATGGCGAAGTCGCTCTCGATCTTGCCCTTCTCGACGATCGCCTGGGCGTTGCCCTGCTTCAGGTGGAGACGGGTCCGGACCTCCTGTCCCCGGCGTTCGAGTTCCGCCAGGCGGACCACCGAGAGCGGGTCGACCTGGACCAGGCTGTCGACCAAGTCCAGGACGCACCGGGCCCGGAACCCGGTCCGCAGGTCGGCGCCCGGCGGGAGGATCGTGCCGACCTCCACCGGCCGCCACGGCTCGCCCTTCGCCGGCCGCATCTCCACCGTGCCGACGACGCCTTCGACGCGGGCGCGGAGGGGAGCCTCCGCCCCGCCCGCACCGGCCACCGACACCATCCAGCCCAGCGCAAGGGCCGTCAGGGTCACGCCTCGTACCATGCTATGCCCTCCAACGGATTGCGGCCGCAGCGGGGCCGGCCGACGCCGAAACCGCCGGCCACGCACCCGCTGCCATGTCCACGGGGAAGCCTACGGATGCAGCGGGGCGCGTCAAACGCTTGGGCGTCACCCCGCGCGGGATAGTCGTAAGTGGGGCGATGGGAGGGACTTAAGGAGGGTATCCGGAACGACCGTTTCCCTGTCGGCGCGCCGAACACACCTGAAAAACAGGCGAAAAACCCAAGGCTCGGCAACGCGCAGCAGGCAACGTTGTTCTCAACGCCCGGCGCCCGAGCACGGTGAAACGCCGGGAACCAACGACAACGGCACACCGCGTGCCCACAGGTAGCCGCTGGGCCCCAAGCGGGTAAACGTGCCCGGCGCGGGTTGAGCCGGCGACCACAGGTCGCCGCACGCCATCAACGACATCGCGGCTCACTTCTTCGGCGGCAGGAACGGGAAGAGTTTCCGCAGCTCCTCCGGACCGGGACGCCGGCCGTATTCGCAGATCTCGAACGCCTCGGCGTAGCGGACCTGCTTGCCCTTTTCCTCGCCGTAGACCGCGATGAGTTGGTCGCGGCAGCGGTCGGCGACGGCGGCGAAGCGGCGTTTGAACCCCTCGCGTCGGCTCTGGACGCGTTTCTCGCGGGCGCCGGGTTTGTCCGGCAACGGCGACCGCCACCCGTTGCAGCCCCCCTCGATGAACTGCGACTCAATCTTCATCAGGGCGTCCACCTTCTTCTCGATGACCGCATCGATGGCCACCACCACGTCCGGCCGGAACGGGTTCGGCCGCTGGAACCGGTCGTACGAGTACAGAAACACCGGGTTGCCGCGGAGCGGCGGCACGTCCGGACACAAGTGCGGCACCGAGACCATGTAGGCCGCATCCTGCATCAGGACGCCCGTGTACCGGTGGTCCGGATGGTAGTCGGCGGGCCGATGGCCGATGACGATGTCGGCGTCCCATCGGCGGATGAGGCGGACGACGGTCTTGCGGTTTTCGAGCGTCGGCATCAGTTCGCCGTCGTGGATGTCGAGCGTGATGCTGCTGTCGAGGCCGAGGACCTCGCCGGCGGCCTTGACCTCGGCGGCGCGGCGTTTGGCCAGGGGCCCGCCCGCCATCTGCCAGTGCCCGATGTCGCCGTTGGTCAGGGAGACGAATTGGACGTGGTGGCCGCCGGCGGCCCAGAGGGCCCCCACGCCGCCGCCCTTGATTTCGCAATCGTCCGGATGGGCGCCCAATTGGATGATCCGCACCTTGCCGTCGTTCGGATGCAGCGTGTCCGCCGTGACGATGGGCGGGGCCTTGGGCTGAGCCGCCTCGGCCTGCTCGGCCGAACGGGCCGGGGCCGCAACGGACAGGGCGACGCTTCCCACGAGGACCGCGCAGCACACCCATCGGAACGTTCGCATGAGTCGGCCTCCTCAAAGGCAGAAAACGGGCAACTGGCAACAGGCATCCACAACGACGCACCGCGCGCCACATTCAGCCGCCGGGCTTGCCCGGCGTGTTTCCTGCGTACGCACTGTGCTCCTCAGTCCACCAGTTCCACGTGCCAGTAGGCGGCGTCGAGGAACTGTTTCCAGGAGCGGTACTTGTGGCTGCCGGCCCGGATCGTGATGACCGGGCTGAACCGCGGCTGTCGCGGCTCTTTGATGAGGCGCATGTGGGCCTCGCGCGGCGTCCGGCCGCCCTTCTGCACGTTGCACGAAAGGCACGCGCAGACGACGTTCGTCCACTCGGTCCGGCCGCCGCGGCTGCGCGGCACGACGTGATCGATGGAGAGGTCCGAGGTCTTGAACTTCCGGCCGCAGTACTGGCACCGGTTGCCGTCGCGGGCGAAGAGGTTCCGGCGGTTCAGGCGGACCCGCGTCTTCGGCACGCGGTCGTAGGTGAGCAGCCGGATGACCCGCGGGACGGCCAGGTCGAACCGGACGGTCCGGACCCACTCGTGGGCGTCCGGCTGGAACTTCCGGCGGTACTCGCTGACCTCCGCCCAGGACGAGAAGTCGTACGTGTTGTACGTCTCGTCCTCGACCGAGACGACCTCGGCGATTTCTTTCCAGAGCAGGACGAACGCGTCGCGCGCCCGCACCACCCGCACCGCCATGAACAACCGGTTCAGCACCAGGACGCTGGCTTCCAGATTGCTCGGGCGGGCAACGGTTTCGACGACGGCCGACGACATGGCTCCTCGCTCCTGTACCTTCCGACCCTCCGCGACATTCCGCAGAATCCTACACGATAGACGGCGCGGAGTCCAGTGCGATTCAACCGGCGCGGCCGCGCAATGACGAATGACGAATTCCCGAATGAGGAGGGAATGAGGAATGACGAATGACGAAGACCGCAGCCTGATCTACGGTGTCGTGATCGACCGCGACCGCTTACCCCAGCACACCAGCGTCGCGACGGCCAGGAGACCGAGCCAGCATGCCGCAAACTCTCGCATTCGGGTAAAGAGAAGCCAGACGTACAGTCCGACCGATGCCGTCAGCCCCACGGCGCAGATGACCTTGACCCACCCTCGCTCGCCGAAAAGCAGGTAGCAGATTGCCAGGACCGACAGGCCCCAGACGCCGCCGTGGAGGAACATGGTGAGCCCCTCGGATTCTCGCGTGTACCGCGACCGCGCTGACCGCAAGGATCAGTTGCTGCGAGGATACCCTCATGTTTCGGCCATTTCAACGTTCACATGCGCGGGGATCGCTGGGCACGGCGCAAGCAGTGCGGATGCAATTGGGGATTCCTCATTCAATCGTCATTCGCCATTCCTCATTCACGGGCGACCCATGGTAGAATTCCTTTGGCGGTCGCCCCCGCCCCGCCCGTATAGTCGGA
>Ga0272441_10013072_pt1 | contig 12007 bp, 12 predicted proteins | sample SSMProp6N_FD_193582 | JGI IMG/M metagenome (GOLD analysis project Ga0272441, IMG submission 193582) | Marine sediment archaeal communities from Little Sippewissett salt marsh, Falmouth, MA, United States - SSM-Prop-6N | ecosystem: Environmental > Aquatic > Marine > Wetlands > Sediment ...
CTTGGTATTGGCATAACCCCCGGCATCTTTGGTCAGCAGCCCCATGGCGGTAAGGGCATCCAGTAGTCGGCCGACGGCGTCCACCGGAGCATCCAGCTGTTCGGCCACGCGCTGCCCGACCACCCGGCTGTCCCCGATGCGGGTGAACACGTCCAAAACCACCGCCCCGTGAAGTGCGCAGGTAACCCAATAGGCGCCTGATGTTTTCAGGATACGATCCGGTGTCCAGGTTTGCTGGTCCATCTCCCCCCCTTCGATTGTTGCTTGAATTCACCCGATATTAAACTACCCCCGATCCAATAGGTAGGAGATTGTTCTCACCTTGTCAACGATCATGCACCAACACGCCGGTTTGGTGGTCTTTATCCACTTGCCAATCCCACTGTTTTTTTGTTAGTGTCTCCACAAGAATGAACAACAGGCACTGCAGTTCGGCTGCCATGGATATATCGAATGACCGGACAAAACCGCCATCAACTAAAAAACGCCCCCCATAATGCCAGGGTTTCGCAAGACCGCTATCGCATCCTTTTCGAACGCTCCCCCGATGCCATCATCGTCACCGCCTTGGATGGCCGTATCATCGATTTCAATCCGGCCGCTTTGGACTTTTTCTGCCTTTCCCGACCCGAGTTGCAAGGATCCAACATCACCACCTTTTATGCCAACTTGGCGGACCGGGCGCCCTTGCTCAGCCGAGTGGATAAAACGGGCCTGGTCCACAACGCACCTGTCATTTTCGTGGGCAAGGGCGGTCAATTGAAACACAGTCTCGTGACCACCATGCGGCTGGATGAGCCGGACGGCAGCATTTATGGATACCAGTGTGTTCTCCGTGACGTCACCCAACACAGGCGGGCGGAAAAAAAACTGCACAGCCAGAAAAGCTATGCCGACCAGCTGATTGACATCGCCCCGGAAGCCATTGCCATCATAGACCTTGACGATCGGGTGATCCGCATCAACGAAGAGTTCTGCCGGCTTTTCCAATACACGGAAGCGGCGTGCATCGGTCGACGGATGGATGAACTGATTGTCCCTGAGCATTTGAAAGCCGAAGGTCTCTCTCTTTCTGCACGGGTAATGGGCGGGGCCTGCTTTGAAGTGGAAACCCAGCGAATGAGAAAAGACGGGACCCTGGTGGATGTCTCCGTCCTGGCCAAACCGATCGCGACGGAAAAGGACGAACCGGCCATTTATGTCATCTACCGGGACATCTCTGCGCGGAAACAGGCGCAGGAGGCATTAGAAAAGAGCGAGGAGCGCCACCGCACCGTATTGGAAGCCGCTCCGGATCCGGTTATCGTCAGAGACATGCCCGGGCGGGTCATCTACCTGAACCCCGCCTTCACCCGTGTTTTCGGGTGGAGCCTGGACGAATGTCAAAACCGGTCCATCGACTTCGTCCCCCAGGAGAACCAGCCCGAGACCCAACTTTTTCTGGAGCAGATACATCAGGGGGCCTCCTTTTCGGGAGTGGAAACCCGACGTTTTACCAAAAGCGGGCAGGTGGTTGACGTCTCCATCAGCGGCGCCGTCTTTTTCGACACCGGGGGTAACCCCGAAGGTTATGTCAATACCCTTCAGGATATCAGCGAACGCCGTAAAAAAGACGAAGCGCTCAGGTATGTCGCCTATCACGACATGCTCACCGGGCTTCCCAACCGCAAATCGTTTTATATGTGCATCGACGATCTGCTTCAACATTCGAGTCGCCGGAATACAGACCGGGCATGGGCACTGATGTTCCTGGATCTGGACAAATTCAAACAGGTCAACGATGCCTTGGGCCATGATACCGGTGACCAACTGCTCAAGGGCGTGGCTGAACGGCTCAAGGAATGTCTACGGGAGACGGACCACCTGTTCCGGCTCGGCGGAGACGAATTCACGATCATTCTCACCAATTTGAGCCTCGATATCGACGTCGCGCGCGTGGCACGAAAAATCAAAAAAACCCTTACCCGCTCCTTTCGATTCAACGGCCAGGAGATATTTACCTCCACCAGCATCGGCATCAGCGTTTTTCCCAACGACGGGTGGGAGGTGGAAGGCCTGGTAAAAAGCGCCGACATGGCCATGTACGCCGCCAAGGAAAACGGCGGTAACGATTACCGATTCTTCACCGAGGAGATGAACCGCAAGGCCCTGCATCGCATGAAGATGGAGAGCAGCTTGAGAAAAGCACTGAACCAGAAGGAGCTAGTGCTTTACTACCAGCCGCTGGTCAATGAAACCAGCCACATCATGGGCATGGAAGCCCTGATCCGATGGAACCACCCGGAACTGGGTCTCGTTCTCCCCGCTGATTTTATCCGCATCATGGAAGAGACAGGCAACATCGTGCCAGTGGGGCGGTGGGTGCTACAAACTGCCTGTACCCAGACCAAGCACTGGCATGACTTGGGTTTTTCGGATCTTTTCGTAGCGGTGAACCTGTCCGCCAGACAGCTTCATGAGCCTGATTTTGTAGAGATGGTGATGGATATCATTCGTGAAAGCGGTCTGCCGCCGGAGTGCCTCAAGCTTGAAGTCACCGAGAGCAGTGTGATCCAGAACCCGGAAGTATGCATTTCCAAAATGAGAATGCTGCGAGCCCAGGGAATTACCTTTTCCATTGACGATTTCGGCACCGGATACTCCTCACTGAGCTACCTGAAGCGGTTCCCCATCGACACCTTGAAGATTGACCGATCCTTTATATCCGATGCGATGAGCAGCAAAGGGGACCAGGAAATCGTCAAAACCATCATCGCCATGGCCCGCAACCTGAACATCGATGCCGTCGCCGAAGGGGTGGAAACCCAGGAGCAGAAGGATTTTCTGGCCAGCTATGGGTGCAACAGCATGCAGGGTTTCTTTTTTGCCCATCCCCTTCCGGTTGAGCAGTTCAAGGATCTCCTCCAGCGTCAACAGCGTTCCGCTCCCCCTGGGAAGAACGGTATCGCTGTAAAAGGCCAGGCAACGCATGCGGTGAAAGCTGAAAAATCGTCTCGGAGAACGATCCCTTGACCCCTCGAATCCGCTAACCCTTTTCTTTTTATCGTAGTTCAGCATTCCGGAGCTTTTCATGCGTTTTCGCCCCTGTATCGATCTTCATGCCGGCGTGGTCAAGCAGATCGTGGGTGCCACCCTGTCCGACAACGACTACCACGGTTTGCAAACCAACTTCCAGGCGGAAAAACCCGCCGGATGGTTTGCCGACCGCTATCGCCGGGACAATCTCACCGGTGGCCACGTGATCCAGCTGGGCAAAGGCAACACGGCTGCTGCCCGTTCAGCCCTCTCGCAATGGCCCGGCGGCATGCAGGTGGGCGGCGGCATCACCGCAGAAAATGCTGAAAACTGGCTGGATGCCGGCGCCAGCCATGTCATTGTCACCTCCTGGGTGTTTCACGACGGCCGCATCCACATCGAGCGCCTGAAGCAGTTGACCCGAAAAATCGGAAAAAACCGTTTGGTGCTGGACTTGAGCTGCCGTAAACACGGCGACACCTATCTGGTGGCCACCGATCGCTGGCAGACATTCACCACCGAGGCAGTCACCTACCCGCTCTTGGACCGCCTCTCCGATTATTGCAACGAATTTCTCATCCATGCCGTGGATGTAGAGGGACGCTGTGGAGGTATCGAAACCGGCCTGGTGGCCTACTTGGGCCGATGGAAAGGCCTGCCGGTCACTTATGCAGGGGGCATATCCAGCCAGCAGGATATCGATCTGATCGACTCGCTGGGAAACGGATGCATCGATTTTACCGTGGGCAGCGCCCTGGACATCTTCGGCGGCGGCGGGCTCCGTTATACTGATCTGGCCGAACGCTATGGACAAGCCACGCTTCAGGATGAAGACTGAAGGGAGTCAGGCTGGCTGAAAGCGCCCTTTTTATTGGCGAACCGCGATGCACGCAGCCATTCGTTTTGATACGGTGGCCCACATGATTCCCGACCGGCTCAATCCATGGGCAGCAACGCATAGCCCCTTGCCTGGTAGGCCACAATTGAAATGTAGCCGTTTTGAACCACATTGACCGTCGGTAAGAAATCAGCCGGATCGACCTTTTGCGCCTTGGCTGCGATGGCACACTGCTCGATACGAAAGCCGTGTTGGCTGAACTGATCAATCCAGCCTTGAATTTCCTTTTTTGTTCCAGCGTCCTCGGTGTCAACGTACTTCACCCCTCGGGTGACATAAAGGCTGGCGCCGCCACGAAAAGCGACCACAACAGTCGGTGTGACCCCGGCATCAATCAGCTGGCTGTATGTTTCATCGATCAACTCAAGTCGGCGCAGCAGCAGTTTCACCTCTCCCACGTTAACATCACAAACCATTTTCAGCGAAGTCAAATCGCCCAGGGCCTGTTTATCGTCCAGGTTGCCGGCACACAACATTGAAGGAAAAAGGACCAGCAACACAATCAGCAAATGTTTCATCGTGACACCCTTTTTCAGGCGGGATAAATGAGCGGGTTGATCTAATAAATTTTAAATATAGTCGGAATTGCACCCAACGCTTGAAGTGCATAAATAAATTCAAGAATTGCAATCAACCAGACAAACCATACTGCACTGAATATGTGCTTCCTGAAAACAATCGGTTTCACAATATATTCTTCAGGTTCGTTAAGATTTGAAATTTTTGGGAAAAATTTTGGTACGGCCTTGACATACGCATCAAATGGCTCTCCATGCATGGCCCGTAACTCTGATTCCTCATGCTGGATGACCGATGGATAAAACCATGCAAACGCAATCAGAATTATTAATGGAATCAGGAGTGTTTCCGTTGCGAGCCCAACGCCAAGCGCACCAATCAGGCTGAAAACGTATAGCGGATTTCGGGTCATTGAATATGGACCGACAGTAACCAGTTCGGTTATTTTCCGCCCTGCAATATATAATGAACACCACATTCTTCCCAGGGAAGCGATGGCCGCAAGCAGCACACCGATAGAAAATAAAATCGAGCTGAAAAAAGGGCTTTGAGTTTCCCACAGGCTTTTTGAAAATATTATAAAAATTATCAGCAATATCGCAAAAACCCGAGAGAATTGGGTCCGATATTTCTCTATAATGATATTTCCCATGAGGCATCCTTTATCAATAGATGTATTACGATAAATGGCTTCCGAAGGAATCAAACACCAACATTGATGAACTGGATGGCTTGCAACCAGCCGCAACTTGTGCGCAACCATAAAAAAAGGGCCGAATGAGATTCAGCCCTATCTTGCAGGTATTAATGGAGGCGGCATCCGGATTTGAACCGGAGAATGGAGGTTTTGCAGACCTCTGCCTTACCACTTGGCTATGCCGCCCGTATAAAAAAAAAATGGAGCGGGAAACGGGATTTGAACCCGCGACTTCGACCTTGGCAAGGTCGCACTCTACCACTGAGTTATTCCCGCTCAGTTGAAATGGCACTTTTATAAATTAATGGTTTCAATGTCAACAGAAAATTTCAGCCGCGGAGTAATTTTCTGAACCGCAGGAAGTAATCCGTCCCCGACCAGAGCGTAAAGATCAGGGCACCCCAAAGGAAAAACATTCCAATGGCGTTAAAGTCCAATCCAAAGGCTGGAAAATGAAACATCAAGGGAATTATGGCCGCAATCTGGAAACCGGTCTTGTATTTGCCCAGGCTGGATGCGGAGACGTCTATTTTATTCTGGGCGATGATATTCCTGAGCCCCGTGACGGCCAGTTCCCGACCGACAATGATACAGGCGATCCAGGCAGGCATCCATCCCAGGGCGGTGAGCATGATCAGCGAGCAGGAGACCAGCAGTTTGTCCGCCACCGGGTCCATGACCTTGCCCAGGTTGGAAACCAGTCCGTATCGGCGCGCCAGGTAGCCATCAAAATAGTCGGTGATGGCAGCGGCGCTGAAAATAAGGCCGGCCAACAGTGCCGTGAAGCGATTCGGTACCATCAACAACAGCACAATGATCGGCACCGAGATAACCCTGAACAGCGTCAGCGTGTTGGGATGGGTGAGAAGTGATTTGATTTGTTCGTTTTTCATTTGCGTTAGATTGATTGTCCAATCGTTTCGATTACACGTTCAGCCGCTATTTTTGGGCCTTGTCCCAATCGGCAAGAAAGGCACTGATGCCCTTGTCCGTCAGCGGGTGGGCCGCCAGTTTGCTCAGCACGTTGAATGGGATGGTTGAGATATCCGCCCCGGCCAAGGCCGCGTCCAGCACATGCAGGGGGTTACGGATGCTGGCCACGATGATCTCGGTATCATAGGCGTAGTTGGCAAAGATCTCAACGATCTGTTCAACGAGCTGCATGCCGTCCTGCGAAAGGTCGTCCAGTCGACCAATGAAGGGGCTCACATAGGTGGCCCCGGCCTTCGCCGCCATCAATGCCTGCAGCGGTGAGAAAATCAAAGTGACGTTGGTCTTGATGTTCTCCTCGGCAAGCTGACGGGTGGCCTTGAGGCCATCCACGGTCATGGGCACCTTGATGACGATATTCTTGTGAATTTTGGCCAATTCCCGGCCCTCTTTGACCATTCCCGCGGCGTCCAGGCTGATCACCTCGGCACTGATGGGGCCGTTCACGATTTCACTGATCTCCTTGATGACTTCTTCGAACACACGGCCCTCTTTGGCGATCAGCGACGGGTTTGTCGTCACGCCGTCTACCATCCCCATGCTGTGGGCCTCTTTAATTTCATCTACATTGGCAGTATCAATAAAAAATTTCATGATCGGATTCCTTTCTGTTCTTCCAAAAAACGGTCGCGACAGTCCGTAGAGCAAAACACAAACGTCTGCCCAGCGTGTCTCAGCTCCACCCCTTCCCGCTGGGGAAAGTATATCCCGCACATAGGATCCTTGACCATCACATCATCGATGCTGGGATTGCCGGAATGATCCCGGCCCGGGGCCTGAAGATTTCGTACCACCCACGATTTGGCGGCCCGATAGGCCAGGTAGGCGATGATGATAAGCAGAATCAGTTTCACGGCTGGTTCTCCAGTGGAATTACCCGCTGGTCCTTATCGTCAAGGTGGCTGAGCAGATCGGCAACGGTTTGTCCGAGCACCGGATGAATGATCGACGGGTTTATATCACAGATGGGCTGCAAGACAAAGGCCCTTTTATGCATGCGCGGATGGGGAATCGTCAGCCTCGGCGTCCGGATGACCCAGTCGTCGTATAACAGGATGTCCAGGTCCAGCACCCGCGGACCGAACCGGACCGAATCGGCTTTTCGCCCCATCTGTTGCTGTATGGAGACCAGTTTATCCAGCAGCACCAATGGCGCCAGGCTTGTCTTGATTTTCACTGCCGCATTGACGAACCAGTCCTGATCCGCATAGTCCACCGGCGATGTCCGGAAAAACCGGGAGGCCTCCAGAAGCGACGATTCAGCGGATTCAGTCAGGGCGGCGATGCCTCTCAGGCAGTTGTCCAGCTTGCCGCCCAGGTTAGACCCGACGGAAATGAACACGGGGTGGTCCGTCTTTACGGCCGCCATGCTTCCTCCCACAGATCGCCGCGATAGATCACCCGGGCATCACCTTCCAGGAACACATCCTGGTAGCGGCCGCCTTGCGTGCTGAAATGAACCGTTAGGTTTCCCCCGCTGCGGGTCGTCAGCGTAACCGGCGATGTCAGCCCCCGTTCATGGGCCAGGATCAGCGCTGCGGCCACATTTCCCGTTCCGCAGGCCAGGGTCTCATCCTCGACGCCGCGCTCATAGGTACGGATAAAAATCGTCCCGTTTTCTTTGACCGCCACAAAATTCGCATTGGTGCCGTCAGGGGCAAAATTCGGGTGATAACGGATAAGGCGCCCCGTTTCTGCCACAGCCACCGCCTCGATGTCGTCCACGACCATCACCACATGGGGCACACCGGTGTTGACGCTGCCAACGGCAGTCGGCGTTCCCTCTAAATCCAACATGGTTCCGGTTTTTAGATCCCTGGGCGCGGTCATGCGGATCTTCACGGTGTCGTCACCCACGGTGGCTTCGATCGTTCCGGCCAGGGTATCGAAGGCCATCTGCCGACCGGCGATTCCGTGCATAAAGGCAAAACGGGCCGCGCAACGGGCGCCGTTGCCGCACATATCCGGCAGGCTGCCGTCAGCATTGAAAAAGCGCCACTTGAAATCACGGTTGGCAGACGATTCGATGAAGATCATACCGTCGGCGCCGACCGACATCTTTCGGCGGCAGGCCCCGATGACCAGACGCGTCAACTGGGCTTCGGGCACCACCGCCTCCCGGTTGTCGATAATGATAAAATCATTGCCGCTGCCACTCATTTTAAAAAAGGGAATGGTTTTCATGGGGTCTCCGACACTCCGGAAGGCATATCGGGCAGATGGTCGACCTGCACCGGGTTGGAATCGGGTCCGGCACCTCCGTCCGTCTCAAGCCGCACTTTGAACACATAGCGATAACCAGGTTCAAGAGGGGCGTCGAAGGAAAACCGGTTTGATTCCGTGTGAACGTAAGGCACCGTGGCGACTTTTTCAAATACCAGGGGACAGCCATCGCAGCCCGATTCAGCCAGGGAGGTCCGGGACCGGTAGAGGCCGAATGCCGCCTGGTTTGCCTGTTTAGCCGAAAGCGGCCCCGGCAGACGCCAGGTCAGTGCGATGGTTTGGTCGGCCACCGCATAGGCCAAATCCGGCACCGCCGGCACCGGCGGCTGCCTGCGCGGCACCGGGGGTCCCTTGACGCCGCACCCGAAATAACTGACGCTGAGCAGAAAAAAAATTCCGGATAGAACGATCATTTTTGAACAGATGCGAGTTCTTCTATTATCTTGCATCAGACCTCATAAGGAACCATAAAAGCCAACGTTTCCTCATCGATCAAACAGGCTGGTTTTCAGGCTGGCGGTCGGGCCAGCGCCTTTCTGGCCTCCGCAATCGCCCGGGCCACGTTTTCCGTTGCCGTTCCCCCCAGACTTTGCCGGCGGTCGATCATGACCGCCAGGGTCAGGTGATCGAAGATATCCGCCTTGATCAAGGGCGAGAATGATTTGAGCTCATCCAGGGTCAGCTGGTCCAGTTCCTTACCCTTGTCCAATGCATAGGCCACAGCGCCTCCGACACAGGCGTGGGCTTTTCGAAAGGGCATGCCCTGGTTTACCAGATAGTCGGCCATGTCCGTGGCGTTGAGAAATCCGACGGACGCGGCCTTGCGCAGGATCTCCCGGTTCACGGTAATCCGGGGAATCATCTGGATATTGATGGAAAGGCAGGCCTTGATCGTGTCCGCGGCATCGAAGAGCGGTTCCTTGTCTTCCTGCATATCCCGGTTGTAGGACATGGGCAGGCTTTTCATGAGGGTGAGCAGGGCGATCAGCGAACCGAACACCCGACCGGTTTTTCCACGGACAATCTCCGGGACATCCGGATTTTTTTTCTGGGGCATAATGCTGCTGCCCGTGGCAAACGCATCCGAAAGGGTGATAAAGCCAAACTCCGAAGTGGACCACAGCACCAACTCCTCGGACAACCGGCTCAGATGAACCATGCAGATGCTGGCGGCCGCAAGAAATTCCATGGCGAAATCACGGTCCGACACCGCATCCATGCTGTTGAGACTGATCCGGGGAAAATCCAGCAGTTCGGCCACATAGCCCCGGTCGATGGGATAGGTGGTGCCGGCCAGGGCCGCGGCGCCCAGCGGCATCACGTTGATGCGGTCCAGGCAGTCGGAGAAGCGTGCCTGATCGCGGGTGAACATCTCGTAATAGGCCATCATGTGGTGGGCAAACAGCACCGGCTGAGCGCGCTGGGTATGGGTGTAACCGGGCATGACCACATCCTGGTGACCGTTGGCCAGATCCACCAGCACCGTCCGCAGCGTTTGCAGCAGATCGATGGTCCGATGCGTCTCGTCACGCAGGTACATGCGCACGTCCAGGGCGACCTGATCGTTACGGCTGCGGGCGGTGTGCAGCTTCTGCGCCACCTTCCCCGCCACTTGAAGCAGCCGGGCCTCAATGTGCATGTGGATGTCTTCCAGGCTGTCGTCGAAGATAAATTCGCCCCGATCCAACTCCCGTTTGATGGTGCCCAGCCCTTCCACCAGGCCGCTGGCCTCTTCATCGGTGATGATACCGACCTTGGCCAGCATCCTGCAATGGGCAATGCTGCCGGTGATGTCGTAAGGATATAAGCGACGGTCATAGGCGATAGAGGCGGTAAACGCCTCCACGCTTTTGTCTGTTTTCTCCGAGAATCGTCCGTCCCAAGGTTTTTCAGCCATGATCCACGCCTACCCTTTCCGTTGCATGAGTTTACGGATGCGCAGCCGTAGGGCATTGAGACGGATAAATCCCTCGGCATCCGCCTGGCTGTATACATCATCGTCCTCGAACGTGGCGTGGGCTTCACTGTACAGGGAGTGGTCTGATTTTCTGCCACGGACGACACAGTTCCCTTTGTACAATTCCAGGCGCACCACACCGGACACATTTTTCTGAGTGCTGTCGATCATGCCCTGCAGCACCTCCATCTCCGGGGAAAACCAGAACCCGTTATAGATAAGCTGGGCATATCGCGGAATCTGGGAGTCCCGCAGATTCATCACTTCACGGTCCATGGTAATGGATTCCATGGCCATGTGTGCCTGCCGTAAAATGGTGCCGCCCGGTGTTTCATAAACCCCGCGGGATTTCATGCCCACGAACCGGTTTTCCACGATGTCGATGCGGCCGATGCCATGTTTGCCTCCCAGGCGGTTCAACTCGGCCAACAGGTTGGCCGGAGAAAGAACGACGCCATTGACCGCCACCGGGTCGCCGTTGGCGAAGGTAATCTCGATGGTCTCGGGCGTGTCCGGGGCATCCTTGGGCGAGACCGTCAGGGTGAAGATGTCGTCCGGTGGACCGGCCCAAGGGTCTTCCAAAATACCGCCCTCGTAGCTGATATGCAGCAGATTGCCATCGGTGCTGTATGGTTTGGCATGGGTGGTGGGTATTTGAATGCCGTGATTGTCGGCGAAAGCCATCAGCGCGGTCCGCGAGTTCAAGTCCCATTCTCGCCAGGGGGCGATTATCTTGATATCCGGGTTGATGGCGTAGTAACCCAGTTCAAAGCGGACCTGGTCGTTGCCTTTGCCGGTGGCGCCGTGGCTGACCGCATCGGCCCCTTCCAGGGCGGCGATCTCCATCTGCCGCTTGGCGATGAGCGGCCGGGCAATAGAGGTCCCCATCAGATACTGCCCTTCGTAGATGACGTTGGCCCGAAAAGCCGGAAACACATAATCCTTTACAAAGGTCTCCTTGAGATCATCCACGTAGGCCTTGACCGCACCGGTTTTCCTGGCATTGGCCTCCACGTTTTCCAAAGAATCGACCTGGCCGATGTCAGCCGAAAAGGTGACCACTTCGCAATCGTAGGTTTCGATGAGCCATCTCAGGATCACCGATGTGTCCAAGCCGCCCGAGTAAGCCAGTACCACTTTATTGATCTTCTCCGTCACTTTTTCTTTTCTCCTTTTAAAATGTCAGCACTTCATCCAGGCACTGGATCAGCGCGTCAATTTCATTTTTCTGGATGATCAAGGGAGGAACGAACCGCAAGGTGTCCCCCTGAACACAGTTGACCAAAAAACCCTTTTCCATCAATACCGGTATCAGTTCATCGGCCGGTCCGTTCAATTGAATGCCAAGCAGCAGCCCCCTGCCCCGCACCTCGGCAATGCAGCGGTGACGCAGCTTCAGCTGTTTCAGGGCATCCTTGAAATAAGTCCCCGTGTCCCGGGCACGATCCACGATCCTTTCTTCATCCATGATCTTCAGGGTTTCAAGGGCGGCGGCCGTCACCAGGGGGGTCCCGCCGAACGTGGAGGCGTGGGTGCCGATCCCGAAAGCGGCCGCCACCCGTTCAGTGGCCAGCATGGCGCCGATGGGAAGACCGTTGGCCAACGCCTTGGCCAGGGTCATGATATCCGGCGTCACACCGTATTGTTCGTGGGCGAAGTGTGTTCCGGTTCGGCCCATACCCGTCTGGATCTCGTCTAGGATCATCAA
>Ga0272441_10013073_pt1 | contig 12006 bp, 8 predicted proteins | sample SSMProp6N_FD_193582 | JGI IMG/M metagenome (GOLD analysis project Ga0272441, IMG submission 193582) | Marine sediment archaeal communities from Little Sippewissett salt marsh, Falmouth, MA, United States - SSM-Prop-6N | ecosystem: Environmental > Aquatic > Marine > Wetlands > Sediment ...
GATCCGCAGACCCTTACACTGGTGCCCTGGCTGGCCGAAACAATGCCGGTCTTCGATTCGGACTCGCTTTCCTATACGATTCGCTTGCGGTCGGCCAGGTGGTCGGATGGAACGCCTTTCACATCGCGAGACGTCGCTTTCACGGGAGAGCTGATTCAGTCTTTCAACGTACCTCGCTATGCCTCGAAATGGAAGTTTATTGACAGGATCGAAACGCCGGATGAGAAAACGGTCATCGTTTACCTGACAAAGCCGATGGCCTCTTTTTTTTCAGATACGCTTGCAACGCCGATCGTTCAGCGCAAAGCGTGGGCCGATGTCGCTGCCAACGCAAAAAAAACGGAAAAGCCACTCGCCACCTTGCTGAACCATCGCGTGGAAAAGCCCATCGGAACGGGTCCGTTTGAGCTGAAACAGTGGCGGCAAGGTGCATTTTTGCACCTTGTGCAGAACCAGCACTTTTTCGGGACCGGAAAGACCATCAGCGGACAGACGCTCGGGCCCTACTTCAATGATCTTGTCTACACCGTATTCGGTACGTCCGATGTTGCCATCCTGGCATTGAAAAAAGGAAGCATCGATATGTTCTGGTGGCCGATCCAACCTGGGTACATGGAAGACCTGAGCAAAGCGGAGTCGATCCGGCTTTTCACCAATGAGAAAAGCGCATTGTATTTTATCGGATTCAATCTGCGAAAGCCCCCTTTTTCCGACGATGCCCTGAGAAGGGCGGTGGCCTATCTCATCGACAAGGAGTTCATTGTTGCGAGAATTCTCCAGGGTCACGGCACGAAAATGTTTTCCGTGGTTCCTGCGGAGAACCGTTTTTGGTATTGCAGTGATTTACCCCGGTACGGCGATGGTACGACCAAGGAAGAGCGGGTCAAAAGCGCCTTCCGCGAACTGACCAACGCCGGATACACATGGACGGTTCCTCCGGTAGACGATGCGGGGAATATTCAACCTGCCAAGGAGCTTACCCTACCGGACGGGAAACCCATGCAACGATTCACCATCCTTACCCCGCCGGCGGACTATGATCCTCACCGGGCCACCAGTGGCCTGATGATTCAAGAATGGATGCGTGAACTGGGCATGCCTGCCTTCGCTCGGCCTATGGCTTTTTCATCGCTCCTTCAGCAAGTGAAAAGCAACCACGACTTTGATGCTTTCATTTTAGGGTATGGGCGCTTGAGACTGGATCCAGCCTATGTACGGAACCTTTTTCACTCGCAAAATGACAAAGCCAGGGGGTGGAATATGAGCGGCTATCGAAATGCTGCCTTCGACCAAGTGGCGGATCAGTCTATTTCAGAAATGGATCCAGTCAAAAGAAAGACGCTTGTGTGTGAAATGCAGCAACTGATTGCCCGCGACCTTCCTTACATTCCCCTCTATAAACCCTCTGTTGTCGAAGCCGTGCGAACGGATCGGTTTGAAGGCTGGGTGGAGATGTTGGAGGGAATCGGAAATATCTGGTCTATCTGCCAGGTAAAACCCAAAATGAATGGGTGAGTATGGGTCTTAGACGATTTGTCATCCGGCGATCCATCGAGATCATCGTGATCTTTTTTGTGATCATGACGGTGCTGTTTGTGCTGTTTCGCCTGGCTCCGGGCGACCCCGTCGAACGTATGGTTGATCCCTCCATGACGCCTGAAGATGCCCGATTGCTCATGGAGAGTATGGGGCTGGATCAGGATATAGGGACCCAATACCTCTATTATCTAAAAAATGCAGTGGTCGGAAACATGGGGGTTTCTTTCCACTACGGGGAACCGGTAACCCAAATTCTCTTGAATCGGCTGCCCAACACGATTTTGCTCTTTACAAGCGCCATTCTTCTTTCGGCATTTCTCGGTGTCTTCCTTGGGAAAATCGCTGCTTGGCACCACGGGGAGCGGACCGACACCTGGATGACCATCGGGGCGCTGTTTTTCCACACCCTGTTTCTTCCTTGGATGGCCCTGATTATGATCTGGTTTTTTGCTTATAGAGTTGGGTGGTTTCCGATCACCGGTATGATTTCTCCTGCGGATTGGATCGATCCACATGCCGGATGGGTTGCCAAAACACTGGATGTGCTTCACCATTTGGCCCTGCCGCTGATCACCTTGATCATCATTCATTTCGGCAGCTACCTCCTTGTGATGCGCTCCAGTATGCTCGATACGCTAAAAGACGACTACATTCTCACCGCCAGGGCAAAAGGACTTGAAGAAAAAGATATCAGAGACCGCCATGCGGCTCCCAATGCAGCCCTTCCTGTCGTGACGAGCGTCGGTTTGAGCCTGGCCTTTTCCATCAACGGAGGAGCGTTGACCGAAACGGTATTTACCTGGCCGGGCATTGGACGTGAGCTTGTTTTTGCCGTCAGCCACAACGATTACCCTTTAGCCCAGGCATCCTTTTTACTGATCGCTATAGTGGTGCTGGTTGCCAATCTCGTGGTAGACATTCTTTACGCTTACCTTGATCCGAGGATACGGTATTGACATGAACCAACCCTTCTTGTCCCCATCTCCGAAAACAGTAGCATCTGAAGATGGCACTAAGGTCAGACACCGATCCCATTGGATAGAGCGTTTGGCGGAAGGTTGGGCGATCTACAAAAAGAATTTGATCGGCCGCATCGGTTTACTCCTGCTGTGTCTGTTTGGGATCATGGCTGCAACCAGCTATATTCCTCAATGGATCGACCCTATGTACCATCCGATGACGGGCGTCGACCCTTTCATCTCCTACAGTACGGGCCCCAGCTTTAGCCATTGGCTGGGGACGGACAATATTGGCAGAGATATTTTCAGTCAGCTTTTGGCAGGTGCGCGCATTGCATTTATCGTTGGTATTTCATCCGCTTTGATCAGTATCATTTTCGGCACGACCATCGGAATGGTAGCAGGATATGCGGGGGACAAAGTGGACCTGGTGCTCATGCGGCTGGCGGATATGATCATGGTCATGCCCACCCTGCTGGTGGTTTTGATTTTATCGGCCCTTTTTGGCCAACTCAATATATGGGTGATTGTCTTGATGATTGCCCTGTTTCGTTGGCCGGGAGTTGCTCGCGTGATCCGATCACAGACCATGTCTTTGCGGCACAGACCTTTTGTCGAGGCGGCGAGGGTGACCGGTGCCTCCCATTTTCGGATACTGTTCAGGCACATTCTTCCCAATGTGATGCCTCTTGCGCTTCTTTACATGACCTTTCGGGTTACTTCGGCGATCATCATCGAGGCTTCCCTGGCTTTTTTGGGATTCGGGGACCCGGGAACCGTAAGCTGGGGAATGATGCTGCAATGGGTATGGAAAACAGGGCATATGTTTCAAGCTCCATACTGGTTGCTGCCGCCGGGCATCTGCATTTCCCTGATCACCATGGCGTTTTACATGACCGGAAGGGCCATGGACGATGTACTGGATCCGCGGCTTCGCAAAGAGGAGAGCAAACGGTGACGATTCCGCTGTTGAATGTGGACAATCTGAGCATCGGTTATCGTACCGGCTCCGGCATGCACACAGCGGTACAGCGGGTCTCTTTCCGTTTGGAACGGGAAAGGTCGCTTGGACTTGTCGGAGAGTCCGGTTGCGGAAAAACCACTATCGGCATGGCACTGATGGGGCTTTTGCCCCCTAGTGCACAGGTTCTTTCGGGCAGCGTTCTCTTCGAGGGAGAGGACCTTATTTCGGCAAGCGATGCGCGCATGAGGGAAATCCGGTGGAGTGAAATTTCCATGATCTTTCAGGCGGCCATGAACGCTCTGAACCCGGTGCACAGGGTTCAAGACCAGATTGCGGAAGCCATCATCACCCATGAACCTAGCCTTTCAAGCCATGCTGTCGCACATCGTACACGCGCACTATTCGAGTTGGTCAAAATACCGCAAAGTCGGCTCAAGGATTATCCACATCAGTTTTCGGGCGGCATGCGGCAGCGGGTGATCATTGCCATGGCACTCGCCTGTAATCCATCGTTGATCATCGCGGATGAGCCAACGACGGCCCTGGATGTGATCGTTCAGGACCAGATCTTGAAATCCATTGCTACCTTTCAAAAAGAAACGAAGATTGGTATGATCTTCATCTCGCATGACATCGCGGTTGTCGCGGACGTGTGCACTGACATCGGTGTCATGTACGGTGGCAGTCTGGTCGAGTTGGGACGAACGGAGGATGTTTTCCACTGTCCGGCACATCCCTACACACGACTCCTCGTCGGGAGCTTGCTAACATTGTCTGATGAACCTGCGGACCTATCCCGGGTTTCCTGCGAAATCGATCCTACAGCGACGGGAGAAAGCTTTGTGGGCTGCCCCTTCAACGAGTTGTGTGCCGATGCTTTCCCTGCCTGTAAGAAGGGAGAGGCGGGTTGGATTGAACTGTCGAAATCACATTGGGTCCGTTGCCTTCTCGCCCGTAAGGGGGGAGGTGAATGAAAACAGCCGCACCTTTGTTGGTCATGTCCGATGTAATTAAGATCTATCGCGTTAGTGAATCCCTTTTTGGAAAATCCGATCGCAGCGTACGGGCTTTAGATCATTTGTCCATAACCATCAATGCCGGTGAGATTTACGGCTTGGTTGGCGAGAGCGGCAGCGGAAAAACCACGGCAAGCCGTCTGATCGTCGGTCTAGAGGAAGCGGATTCTGGGCATATCCGGTTCGAAGGCCAGGATGTCGTTGGCCTGAGAGGCAAAAGGCGGAAAGCGTTTACGAAAAACGTTCAGATCATTTTTCAGGACCCTTACCAGAGTTTAAACGCGCACTTGTCTATTTTCGAAACGGTTTGCGAGCCTTTGGTGATCCATGGGGAAGGTGATCGCCAATCACGATTGAAAAAAGTGTGCGAAGCCTTATCCACAGCAGGGCTTTCGCCTCCTGAAGCCTACCTGGGAAGGTACCCCCACCAGTTGTCGGGTGGTCAGCGTCAACGGGTGGCAATTGCCAGGGCCATGGTCCTCGAGCCCAGATTCTTGATTGCGGATGAACCGACCTCCATGTTGGATACCTCTATTTCGTTTCAAATTTTCCAGCTGTTAAACCAATTGCGGGTGTCCTTTGGCGTAACCATGCTTTTCATTACACACAGTCTGGCCGCCGCTCGCAATCTCTGTGATCGAGTTGGTGTGATTTACCGGGGGCGTCTGGTGGAGGAGGGTACGGCCTCTCAAACCATTATGGAACCACACCATCCTTACACAAAAGCACTCCTTGACGCCCATCCCCATTTTGGGAGCAGCAAACACAGGCGCTACAATACGCTAAAAATGACCGAACGCACGGTACCGTCGGCTGATCATTGCCCATTTTATCCTCGTTGCCGTTCTGCCATGAAAAATGTTTGTGATTCGAGTGTGCCTGTTTTCAAGAAAATCGGCGACGATCACCATGTTGCCTGCTTCCTCTTCTAATGGAGCCCGATCCTTGTGGTCCACGTCATTGTGTCTTACGTTTAGCGCTTACAACATGCCTTGTACAAACCTTATAACGCTGTACCAAATTCGTTTCAGGTAAATTGTTCATGAAAGCGAAACCATCCCGCCCATCTCGTCCAATGCCAAAGGAGAGGGGGCTCCGCGAAATTCTGTTGGCTGGCATCTTTTGGCGGATCCTCATCATTGAGATGATATTGCTCGTATGGTCCGTTGCGTATAAAGTGATAGCGGAAAATTCAGTCGGGAGCGAACTGCTCTGGTACTCACTGCGAATCATTTTGCTTGTGGGGGTTATCCTTGCGTTTATGATGGTGACCCTTCGTCGGTTCTTGGAAAAGAAGATCATCCGCCCCATGGAGGCGGTTTCAGAGGCCAACCGAAAGGTGAATGTAGAGGACCCGGAAATTGAACCGGTGCCATTGGAAGAGGATGCTGCGATAGAAATCAGGGAGGTCGTTTCGACCCGAAAACGAATGCTCGAAGCGATCCTCAAGGTTTCCGATCAGCGGTTGCAGCTGGTCAACTTCATTAAAGAGACGTTCGGTCGTTATTTGGGGCACACGGTCGTCAACGAAATCCTGAAATCTCCGCAAGGTAGGCGAATTGGTGGACGTCGTCAAGTGGTAACCGTTCTCATGTCGGATCTCAGGGGGTTCACCGATCTGTCGGATGCCAGGGACCCGGAGACGATGGTCCAGATCCTCAATCGTTATTTAGAGGCCATGACAAGGGTGATTGAGGGGTATGGTGGTGTAATTGATGAATTTATTGGAGATGCTATTCTCACTGTTTTCGGCATTCCGGAAGAGAAAGAAGATGATCCTTTCAGGGCAGTCGCCTGCGCATTGGCTATGCAGCAACGCTTGGCTGTATTGAACCAACATCTTGCAACCGACGGTTTGCCGCCATTGGAAATGGGTATCGGAATCAACACAGGCCCTGTGGTTGTGGGAAATTTGGGCTCCGAAGCCAGGACCAAATACGGCATCGTGGGCAGTGTGGTCAATATCGCGTCACGCATTGAATCCTATACGGTTGGGGGACAAGTGTTGATTGGGGAAGAAACCTATCGGAATGTCAGCACCCGTGTATCGGCCGAAGCCCCGATGACGGTGATGATGAAAGGGTTGAAAATACCGCTGGTCTGCTATTCGGTTGTTGCCGTAGGAACTCCCTATAATGTTTGCCTCGAACCAAGGCCGTCGAACCCGGCCGTTGAAATCCAGATTCCTTTTGCACTATGGCAGTTGGAGGACAAAAAAATTGTTTCCAAACCCATTCGGGGTGAAACGAGAAAGCTCAATGGCGAAACCATTTGGATCGACTTTCCGAAAAAATTGCCTGTTTTGACCGATGTCAAACTTTCAATGATTTTCTGTCAAGATGCCCATTGCTTTTCGGATATCTATGCAAAGGTGGTCGGTGTTGAGGAAACGGATTTCTCCATTTCACACAAACTTCATGTGACATACATGGAACAAGCCGATCGAGAACTGCTGGGTCAATGGACTCAGTCTGTATGAAGCTATGATCGTTGGGATGTCAACGGGAGGGTGAATCTGATGAAAAAATTTCGAATCACTCTTATACCGGCAAAGCTTTTGAAGCGACCGACAAAATGGAAAACGATGCCTGCTTGCCGCCTGTTTTTACAAGTCATGCTTGCCTGGACGGTCGTCTTTTCATCCGACCCTGTTTTCTCTCAAGAAAAACATTTTACCAATGACGTGGGGATGTCGTTTGTTCTGATCCCTTCAGGTGAATTTTTCATGGGGAGCCCAATTGATGAAAAAAATCGGGGCTCGTCCGAGATCCGGCATCGGGTAGTGATCAGCCAGCCGTTCTACTTGCAAACAACAGAGGTTACCGTTGGTCAGTGGCGATCCGTTATGGGAAAGCGTCTTTTTGCGAAGAAAAAAGGGACAGCCAATATGCCTGTGGTAAAGGTGTCCTGGTACGACTGCGAGAAGTTCATCCAAAAATTGAATCAACGTACCGGCGAGCTCTATCAATTGCCGACAGAAGCCCAGTGGGAGTATGCGGCCCGGGCGGGTAGCACTACAGCCTATTCTTGGGGCGACGATATCGACTGCTCCTACGCGCTGTATGCCAACAACCCGAAAAAATATGACACCTGCGTGTTGACGAACCGATCATTCGGAATTGCCGCCGGACAACCCGCCCCGGTGAAAACGTATAAACCGAATGCATGGGGACTCTACGACATGCATGGAAATGTCTGGGAGTGGTGCCGTGATCGCTATTGTCCATATGATCCCGTTATCTCAAAAGATCCTGTCAACTATCAGGATGGCAGTAACCGGGTGCGCAGAGGCGGGAGCTGGTTTGGCCCGGCCCATGCCTGTAGAAGTGCGAACCGTGCCTATGGTCATCCCATGAGCAGATTGCAGAATACGGGATTCCGGCTGGTCATGGAAATAAGGTAAACTCGATTTGGCTCTTCGGCAAAACATCTATCGTTGGTTCAACGTCCATGATGACGAGGTCGCTCTCTTTCTGTGGACGGTAGCCCTGCTGTTTTTGGTGCGCAGCTCAGGTATATTGCTGAACAATTTTGCGGAAACCGCTTTTTTGAAACGATATGGCGTTGAATACATGCCGATCGTCAACATGGTCAACGCAGTGGTTACTTTTTTCGTCATGGGGGCCATGACCGGTTTCATGACGCGAATGCCGGGTGCCAGTCTGCTGTCCCGTTTGTTTGTCTTTTGCGGTCTTTCCGTAGCGGTCATCCGTGCCATCATCCCCTTGGGAATTGACCTGATCTACCCTGTTCTATTCATGCTCAAGTCTCAGTATGAAGTGCTATTGGCCTTGCTGTTTTGGAATTTGGCCAATGATTTGTTCAACACACGTCGATCCAAACGGCTTTTTCCGCTGATTACAGCCGGGGGCGTCATCGGTCAAATCATCGGCAGTTTCGCAACGCCCTTGATTGCTCGACATTTGCGCTTGGACAATCTTCTGTTCGTTTATGTCGGGACCGCTCTGGTCGGCGCATGGGTTGTTAAAGCCATGGGCAAACGATTTCCAACCTTACTGTTCCAGCAAAAAAGAGAACAAAAGGGGTCAAAGCAAACCTCGGTCATCGAAGAATTCAAATCGGTTCTTCCTTTGATCAAGTCTTCCATTTTGTTCAAATTGTTGATCTTGCTTACGTTCATGCCCAACGTCGTTATCCCTATCATGAACTACCAATTTAATTATGCCGTAAACGATCAGTTTGCCACGGAGTCGGGCTTGATCGAGTTTTTCGGATACTTTCGGGGAGTGCTCAATATCGTCAGCCTGATCATATTGCTTTTTGTGGGCAAACTCTACGACCGCTTCGGGCTGGCGGTGGCGTTGATGTTCCATCCGTTCAACTACATACTCGTTTTCCTAACGTTTTTGTTTCGCTTTGATGCCTGGTCCGCCGTGTATGCCCGCATGTCATCCAACATCATTCGCACAACGATTAATATTCCGGCAACTGCAGTGGTGACAGGACTGTTTCCGGATCGATACAGGGCCATGGTCCGTGCCTTTTTGCGCGGAACCATCGTTCGCATCGGGCTTTTTCTGGGGTCTGGCCTCATTTTGTTGTCCGAAACCTTGTTTCATCCGAGATATCTCTCATTGGTGGCATTGCCTTTTGTGCTTGCCTGGGCCGTGACACCGTTTCTTCTCAAACGTCAGTATGCCGGCATCCTATTGGATTTGATTGCTGATAAACCGAAGAATTTCCAGTCCATGGATCCAGAGGAGTTGACCCAAGTTCTTCGCGACAAACAGGTTCAGAAAACCTTGGTCAATAAATTTCTACGTGAAGCCGGAGAGATGCGTCTTTGGTATGGACAACTCCTCAAATCCATCCGTTTCCCCGAGTTGGATCATCATTTGAATGTTGTATGGGAGAAAGAAGAGGATTACCACATCAGGGTGAAACTGATGCAACTGTATTCGGATGAGGCTGGACCTGCCCTTGTAGACAGGTTCAGTGACTCCATTCAAGAGGCAGAACCGGATTTGGCCGTGGCCATGATCAATACCGGCCAACGAATGTCCCCTGCGCTTTTCGCTCCGATGAATCGAAAGGTTGTCAAATCAACCTCGCCTCTTCGGGTTAAGGCCCATGCGGTGGGGGCATTGTGCACTGTTGACCCGGAGCGATACCACCGGCCTATAGAAGAGTGGTTGTCGTCTGATCAAAGCCAGGTGCACCAGGCAGGAATTATCGCTGCTGGCGTCAGCCGGGATCCTCGCTTTATCGGATTATTGAAACCCTTCTTATCGGCCGACGACAGTCCAACGTTGCTGTTGACATTGAAGAGTCTCAATGCCTTGCAGGCGGGGAACCTCAACGCCCTTTTACTTCCTCACCTGAACCATCCGGAATCAGACATTCGATATGCAGCGCTCATGCTCCTGCACATCCATGACGAGAAAACACTGAAAATCGTCATTCAGCTTCTCGGCGACAGATCTGAAAAAATTGCCGACCTTGCGCGTGAAAAGATCAGAACGGCACCCTATGAAAATAGCCTCCGGCTCGTCAAATCCCTCTCCCTTCCGCAAAAAGAGGTGCGGGAGGCTTTGATCGAGCTTCTTTCGGACATGTCTATTAAGGGGCGCGACGTCTACCGTTTCGTTCAGCGTCAGGCGTTGGCCTGCTATCAATTAACTGCTCAGGTGGAAGGGATCGGACGGTTCCCCGGTGGAGCGGTGCAGCATCTGCTCGATGTACACCTGAAGGAACGGATCTGGTTCACCTTGCAGACCACGCTTCGTGTACTGGCCGCCCAAGATGCCACGGGAAGGATGCACAAGGTCGTCAAAGGGATTTTCTCATTGGACGGCCGTAAACGGGCCAATAGTTTAGAAGCGATGGAAGATTTACTCGATAGACGGCTTGTGCGAATGCTGGCGCCACTTTTCGAAGGCTTGGATGAACAGGAACTCATTTCCGCCGGCAGGCGGCTTTTTCCAGGAGAGGTGCGGCTTTCTTCCCAAGAAGAACTGTTCAACAATCTATTGGACAGCAGAAATTGGGTCACCCTGGTGTTGACAGTCTCGTTCATGCAACAAGTCATCGCTGAAAAGGAATGGATCGAACGTGTGGGGCCTTTGGTCCGGCACGAGAACCCGCAGGTCGCCAAAGAGGCCCAAACGGTAGTTGGACAGATGCACAACGATCCGGTGTTACAGGAGATGGAGATGGAAAAAGAGACCACAATCGCATTGACGGATAAAATCTTATACCTGAGAAATACCGAAATATTTGACGGGTTGTCCATCAGTGAGCTTGCCGCTATTGCAGCTGTTACCCAAGAGGTCGTTTTTTCCGAGAAAGAAACGGTTTTTTTCGAAGGCGAGCGGGGCGATACCCTTTTTCTCATCGTTGAAGGAGATGTGGCCGTGATCAAGGATCGGGAAGGAAGGGACGCAATTGAGCTGGACAGTATCGGAGCCGGAAACTATTTTGGTGAAATGGCTCTTTTCGGTGACGATCATCGATCGGCAACCATCCAGGTGAAAAAGGCCGCTCGATTTCTTACGTTGAAAAAAGAAGACCTTCAGGAGATCGTGAGGGAATTTCCTCAAATCGCGCTGCACGTCTGCCGAGTCCTCAGCATTCGCATTCGTCATCTGCACAGCAAAATTTCGGAACAAACGTGTTAACCCCCATCGAGTTTTAGGCTGAAGGAAAGAGGGAAAACCAATCGAAAGGGCCCATCGGTTTCTACAGGCTGCAAGCCTCCAGCCTAACCACCTCGACTTTTTTCGGGTCTAGAGAAGTTGAATCAGCTATGGGGAGAGGGGGACTTTGATTCGTCTGCCACGGACGTGGTAAATCCCAAAATCTGATTTAGTTTGGACATGAGTCGCCGTCCATCCGTTTCTTTCGGTTCCGGTGGAAGTTGCATCAAAATACCAAGCCCTTCGCTGGCCTCGTGATACGCTTTTTCGTTCAGGGAACTGACCAGAGCGCTGTTGATCATGGGGTTGACGGAGACGATTTTCTCGATGAGCGCCAATCCAGTTGTATCTTCGAGTTTTTCGTCCACCACAATGGCATCCATTGCTTTCCGACCTATAGCGCTTATGGCCTGCTCACCAGAGTCTGCCCAGTGGATGTCTCCTCCCTTTTCTTCGATTACCGGCACAATGCTCGAGAATACTGACTGTTCCTTTGCGACAAGTAAAAGACGGCTCACTGTTTTCTCCTCTTTATCATTGCATTTGTTTGATCAATCCAGTATTGAGATATAGATTAAAACTTAAAAAAACAATACAAAAAAAGCGAGGAGGAAAAAAATGGCCAACTTTTTGTTTGTGCTCAGCAAAGACGACAACGAATCTGCAACCCGCTGTTTTCAATTTGCGAAAATAGCCTATGACAAAGGACACGCGGTCAATCTTTTTTTCATTGATGGTGGCGTCGCCTGGGCTGATAAAAAAAGGGACCTGACGATCAAAACGATAACCGGTGATTGCCCACAGGACTACCTGCCCTATCTGGTTGAAAAGGAAGTTGAAACAGGGATCTGTACACCCTGCGCAAAAAACCG
>Ga0272441_10013074_pt1 | contig 12005 bp, 7 predicted proteins | sample SSMProp6N_FD_193582 | JGI IMG/M metagenome (GOLD analysis project Ga0272441, IMG submission 193582) | Marine sediment archaeal communities from Little Sippewissett salt marsh, Falmouth, MA, United States - SSM-Prop-6N | ecosystem: Environmental > Aquatic > Marine > Wetlands > Sediment ...
GAGATTGACCAGGGCAAAAGGGGTATAGGTACCGGCAATGAGGATATAGATGGCGGCGTGGTCCAGGATATGAAACACATGCTTGGCCTGGGGGGAGCGGAGGCCATGATAGAGGGTAGAAACAAGGTAGAGCGTTACCAGGGTAGCACCGTAGATACTGAAACTGACAATGCGCCAGGGATCGCCCTTGAGGGCTGCCAGGGAGACCAACACGCTCAAGCCGGCTATGCTAAGAGCCATTCCCAGGCCGTGCAGGAGGCTGTGGGCGAGCTCTTCACCGAAGGTGTAAGAAGGTGTGAAATGTTTAGGTAAAGGTGGCTGTGACATTTTTTTGCTTTTTCTATCTAAAATTGTCCATATTCAAACACTATATATCTTCTTTGACGATAAGGCAATAATGCGTTAATTTTACAACCAGCGTGCCTAGATTATCCAGTTGAAGGAAACTTGCTAATGCAGCCGGATGTGAACAAGTTGTGGTACTACGCAAAAGATGGCAATCAAATGGGTCCCGTTCCGTTTTTGACGCTGCAGGAGAAGGTACGGATGGGTGAGATCCAACCCAGCGACCATGTCTGGTGCGAGGGGCTGACGGACTGGATTTTGGCGTCGGAGGTTGAGGGTTTGTATGCTGCGCCGGGTGAGCAGGCTGCCTATGACACCCCGATAGGATTTGAGACAACAATGCCCGCGCCCCAGCGAGTAAAAAAAGCTAATTTTGGTTTATTGATGTTTCTGGGTATTGCCGCGGTTATGGCTATTGCTTTGGGAGCTATTCTGGTTGGAGTCGGAGATGAATCGGGGAAGACTTTATTGACGGTTTTGGGAGGATTTCTTTGTATTTTAGGGGTGGGGCTGTTAATTACTGGGGCCGTACTCTGTTATATATACATTTATCGTATGTGGTATATGATACAGGGGCCTTACGCACGAACTACGGCCGGCAAAGCAGTGGGATTTTTGTTTATTCCGTTTTATAGTCTGTACTGGATTTTTGTGGCTTATTACGGCTGGGCCCAGGACTATAATAAATTCATACAAGGTTATAATATGCAAGATGCTCCCAGAATGCCGGAGGGACTTTTTCTGGCAATGTGCATTAGTACACTCTTATCGGCCATTCCCAAAATCGGCTTTTTGGCCAGTCTGGCCAATATTATCCTGTTTCTGGTGGGATTTAACTATATCTGTAAGGCGATTAATTATATGGCCCGGGAGTAAACGTTACTTTCCATTTATCTCTATACCGTTAAGATTGTGAGAACTTATGCATTATGCGCAAAAAAGCTTTGAGCCTATGGTAATAGAAGCAGCGTCGGATTATCGGCAGCGGCGGATTACACTAAAGTGGGGGACGGTGTTCTGGCTGACGCTACTGACGATGCTGATGCTGACAGTGATGCAGGAACAGGATTTCGGCAGCGAATGGTTGCGTTTCGGCTGGGGGTGGCTGGGATGGCTTTGTCTGGTACCTTGGGTGGTGGCGATGGCGGGGGCCCCCAAAGGATTCAAAGCGGGTATAATCAGTTATCTGCTGGGATTTGTCTATTTTTTGGGTAATCTGTATTGGCTGGTCTGGGTGACCGCGGCGGGCTGGATTGCGCTTAGTTTTTATCTGGCGTGGTATTTTGTGTTGGCGGGGTGTATAGTGCGGGGGGTTTATCTGAAATGGCGGTGGCCGCTGACACTGGTGCTGCCGGTGGTGTGGGTGGGGCAGGAGTATCTTCGGGCCCGATTGATGACGGGATTTCCCTGGTTCTTTCTGGGGCACAGTCAGCATGAGAATCTGCGGATTATTCAGATATGTGACATGGTGGGCGTGTATGGGGTGACGTTCATGCTGGTAATGGTGAACGGACTTATATGTGATTTACTTTTGCGGCCGCTGCGACAACACCAAGGACAGCAAAAAAAAGCACTGTTGAGCACAGGGCCGTTGTTTTTCTTAACATTCTGCTGTTTCCTGGGGATTATGCTTTATGGTCAGTATCGGCTGAAACATATGAATGAGAATATGGTGGTGGGACCGAGGATTGCAGTTGTCCAGGAAGTGATACCGCAGTATGTCAAAGAGGCGGGTAAAAGTGATGAAGAGATTTTCAAGGGACATTTGAAACTGACCGAAGGGGTACTGAAGGCAATGCCCAAGCCGGATCTGGTGGTCTGGCCGGAAACGATGGTGCCGGGTTATTTGAATGAAGAGTTTTTATCCATTAACCCTGAAAGTATGACGAAAGAGGGGAAAGAATTATTGCGGGAGAGCCAGTCATACGATAAGCGACTGCGGGAAATAGCCCAAAAAGGAGTTAACCTGCTGGTAGGGGCGGCGGCGCTGGCAGTAAACGAAGATGGGGAGGTGGGGCGCTATAATAGTGCGTTTCTGTATTTTCCGAATGGCAGTCGTTATACAAAGCGTTATGACAAAATGCATCTGGTGCCTTTTGGTGAGGTGGTGCCGTTCAAAAGAAGCTGGCCCTGGTTGCATAAGTTTCTGATTAACCTAACACCGTATGGTTTTGAATACTCGCTGGCAGCGGGCCGGGAGCCGACGGTGTTTAAATTTACGGACTTCCGCGGCCAAAAAAATAAATTTAGTGTGGCGATATGTTATGAAGATGTGATGCCGCAAATACCGCGACGTTTGAGCGGAATGGAAAACGGAGAGAAGCGAATTGATTTTCTGTTAAATATCAGCAACGACGGTTGGTTCGTACATGGGGGAAAAGGCGATAAGCCTCTTAAAAGCAGTACGGAATTGGTTCAGCATCTGGTGATTTGCCAGTTCCGGGCGATAGAAAATCGAGTAGGAATAGCCCGGGCTGTTAATACCGGAATCAGTGCTATTATCAGGCCCGACGGCAGAATCCAGAAGAAACCGCTGGTGGGCAGTTTACCGGAAGAACCTCGCCAGAGGCAGGTTGAGAAGGGTTATCTGACAGACAGTATATCTTTCGAAAAGCGCGTTACCTGGTATAACAGGATGGGAGATACCTTCGCAGTGGTTTGCACGGTTTTGATGGGACTTGTTTTGTTAGCCGTTATTTGGCGAGCGAGAAAATAGTGCTGAAAAAATCCAGGCTGCGCAGACAAACCCAAACGGAAGTGGCGGTGAGTACCAATATGGTCAATCCCAGAAGGGCGGTATAAATATCGTTTTCGCTTTGACCAGATTTTATTTTTTTAACGGAATCCGGGGCCATGTTGTCACCTTTTTCTTTTGGTCGGCGTTGCAGGCGGCGGTGTGATTAATTAAACCCGGTAGTAATGCTATCACCCTTGACGACGACGTCTTGCTGATTGTCCAATTGTCCCACCGATTCTGCCGGTTCTACGTAGATGATTTTCAGGTTCCCCAGGAATTTACCACCTCGAGTGACATAGAAGGACATTCCTTCCCGTACTCCCGAAGAGCTGCCTACGGAGATAGCGGCCTTATCCCCTTCTATCTGGGTGATTTGTCCGCGGATAGGTATTCCGGCATCATCAATGGTGGTCAGAGTAACTTTGCCGCCCGGTTCAAAATCGGAAGGAGCCAAGGCCACCTGGCCTACTTTTTGACGGAGCGTTTTATTTTCTTCCTCAAGTTCGTAAATCTTTTCTACCTGTCTTTTACGCAGGGCTTCCAATTGATTATTGTCGGCACGTAAATTATTCACTTCGCGAGTCAACTCAATCTGGTGGGTTTGGGCCGCGATCATTTTCTGACGATCCTGATCCATGGCCTTTTGCAATTCCAATTGAGCGTCGAACATGTTCTGGATGGTCTGGCGCAGGGCCGCGACGGTTTGCACCGCAGTCTGGGCCTCTCTGTTTTTGTCGGCACTGGTCTGCTTTTGTTCGGTTAATTGCCGGGACAGATCATTAATAATATGCTGAACTTCGGCAATTTTGCTTTGTACCCTGTTTATGATTGTCTGGCTGTCCTGAAGTTTTTCATTACGATCTGTCTCAGCGGCCAGGGCCTGGATTTGAGCCGCCTGGGCAATGGTCTTTTGTTCCTCGTAGGCCTGCTTATAGTGATTAGTGTTGGCTATAAAGGTAACTACTATACCACAGAGAAATATCGCCAGGGCTGAGACCAACAGAGCAAATACTTTCGTCAGAGTACTCAAGGCATTACTCCTTAAAGATTTTGATAAATATTTCGGCAAGCAAATGATTCAATAAATCAGGCTCATAATAGTCTGGAGGACTAAATAAAACCGATTATCGGGCTGAATCATCCATTCCAGGGGTGCTTGGGATTGTATTTTGGTTTGTTATTGTATGTCTCTTCTCTTACACTTCCTCTAACTTATTCATTTTAAGGCAGATGGCGTAAATGTCAAGTAATTTCCGGGTTAACCGAGCCTAAAATATGAAGGCCGCCAGAGGGGTGGGAGGCAAAAGGGCCGATTAGACTAAAAATAACGATAAATCCGGCCCGATAATGAAGTTGCGCAAAAAAGCTATTTGTTCCGTAATTCCTGTTGATAGCGTCGCATGAGGGCAGCCCTGGTTATAAGTCCGATATATTCGTTATCATTAAGTTCACTGTGGACGGCCATGCTGTTGACGTCCAGGCGGGAGAATTTATCGAGCACCTTATCGAGTGATTCCAGGGCACCTACGGTTGGTACATTGGTGCGGGCCAGTTCGCCGGCCAATAGGAAGGGTACCGATTCGGGCTGGAGCAAAGCGGTACGGAGGTCGGCGGCTACAAGCAGTCCCTGATAATGGCCGGCGTGGTCGATGACAACAAAATCAGCGACCTCGGCTTCAATGGCCCTGCTGATTACTTCCTGCAAGGGCGCATCATCATAAATTATTTCACATTTAGGATTCATAACCATTTTCACCGTCAAACGGCGCAGCAGAGCTGTGTCGGCCCTCGATTCAAAGTGCACGCCCTGACGGCGGAGCTTGAGGGTATAGATAGAATCTCGGAAAAGTAGTTGGGCGATGACCAGGGCAATGGTGGCCGAGAACATGACCGGGAGAATAACTTGATATTGGCGGGTCATCTCGAAAAGGATGACAATGCCGGTCATAGGAGCGTGGGTGGTGGCGGAAACGACCGAGGCCATACCGACCAGGGCGTACATTTCCGGGTGAATAACTTCCTGTGGAAAGATGCCACTGTTTTCCAAGGCCAAACCAAAGGCGTATCCAAGAACAGCGCCTTGGAAAAGAGAAGGCGCAAAAATGCCGCCGGAACCACCACTACCAAGAGTGAAGCAGGTGGCTAGGGTTTTAAGGAAGTATAAGGTTACCAGAATACCTATGGTCATGTGGATAGGGGGGGCAGTTTGGGACAGCCAGGCACCAATACAACAGCCGATTACCGGATAACCATTACCAAAGATCGCAGGTTCTTTAATATCGGCACCACCCAGTAATTTCACAATCAAAATTCCCGATACGCCCAGGGCTACGGCACCAATTATGGGTTTTAAGATGGAATGAACCTTCAGCCAATCAAAAAAATCTTCGGTGGCATAGAGCAATTTGATAAAGATGACGGCCGCAGCGGCACAGATAATCCCCAATATGACATAATTACCCAATTCATACCACTTAAAGCTGTAAATCTGCTCTGAGAACAAGAGGGGGAAAATAACGTCGTCCTGACCCAGGGCACTTACAGTGACGCTACTGATAACCGAAGAAATCAGGACGGGGGAGAAGGTCTTAAAGTTTAATTCGCGCAGGAATATCTCCAGGGCAAAGAGGACACCTGCAATGGGGGCATGAAAGATCGCGGAGATACCCGCGGCGGCGCCACAGCCAACGAGTACAGCCAGATTATGTTTGGCAACCTGAAAGAACTGTCCGAAACTGGAGCCCAGAGCGGCACCAATCTGAATGATAGGTCCCTCGGTACCGGCCGAACCACCGGAACCAATGGTCAAGGCGGAAGCAACGGCTTTGGCCAGTGCCACCCGGGGACGTATTTTGCTGTCCTTGCGGGCGATTGCGCTCATGACCTCCGGGACACCGTGACCTTTGGCTTCGCTGGCAAAAAAGTAAGTGATTAAGCCAACCAGTAAAGCTCCCGCCATGGGCAGTAATATCAGGAAAACAATTCTGCCGGCATAAATACCGTCCGGTCCGTAACAGAACTCACGGGCCCAATCGATAAGTTTGGTGAAAGCCACTGAACCCAGAGCGGTTAGAGCGCCAATCATTACGGCCAGGATGTTGAGGGAAGCTTCCTTGCGAAAGCCAAAGCGACGAAGTAACCGACCAAATCCCTGATAAAATTTACCACCACTTTTTGAAGAGCCTACGATCTCAGGCATTTAATACGTTGTCTCCAGCTTGATAATATCAGATAATCACAAAATAGCAGGATATTGGGCCATTCTCTGGCTTTAATTGGTCTTTCTAATGAGTAATTACTCAACACACTGTATGCTAATCGGTTTTTCCCTAATTTGGAAATGATAAATAAAGCTATCGATCATACGGCATAAAAGAGATTTCCGGGTTACTGGAAAATAGCCAGTTTGCGTGGGGGAGTTAAATGTTATTTGGGGTGATTTGTTCGGATTTTCCGCGGTTGGAGCAATGTAGGGGAAAATTGTTTGGGCTGATGGCAAACTTCCGAATTAATAACTAGCTCAAACTCACTTAAGGGCGGTTTGGGCAGTGAAAATATAAAAACAGGAAAGCTTAATTACACAATCCGTTTGGGGGGGACAGAGGCTGTGTACCTGTAATTATTTTAATTACAAGAGGTTATGTGTTTTTTGTTGTATGTAACCCACAGGGGCGGAGCTCGCTCAGTGGGAGGCGATTTATTGTTGTAAATCTTTTATGGAAAGTAAGTTAGAAAAAAAAGAGGACCGGGCCGAATCTGTTCAAGACTCCGAACAGCGGCGCTACTTCCAGACAAACCATTTAATGGGTGACCTGAAAGGGCGAGTGGTTCGAGGGGGGGCAGCGACTTTTGGGGGGCAAATGCTGGGCACCATAGTGCAGATGGGTTCGCTTATGGTGTTGGCGCGGCTACTGGTGCCGGCTGATTTTGGTTTGATAGCCATGATAGCGGTGGTCATGGGATTTGTGCATTTATTCAAGGAATTGGGTCTTTCAGAAGCAACGGTCCAGCGGGAGGAAATCACCCAAGAGCAAATTAGCACCTTATTCTGGATAAATGTGGGGATGGGTTTGGTACTGACGGGAGTGATGATGGGGCTGGCTCCGTTGCTGGCGTGGTTTTACGGACAGGAAAAATTGTTGGTTTTGACATGGGCCATTTCCGGGGGATTGTTTCTAAGTGGTTTGTGTACACAGCATATGGCACTGCTGCGACGACAGATGAAGCTGGCAACGGTGGCGGGGATAGAAGTTGCGGGAGTGATATTGGGGGCGGGGATTGGGATTATTGCGGCACTAAAGGGAGCGGGGGTATGGGCCTTGGTTTTCATGGAACTGTCGGGAGCGCTTGGCCGGACGGTGTTGGTATGGAGCTTGTGCAAATGGAGGCCGGGCAGACCCAGACGAAAGGTGGGAGTAAGAAAGATGCTGGCCTTCGGGGGGAATTTGACAGGCTTTAATACGATCAATTATCTGGCTGCGAAATTGGATGTGATTCTGGTGGGACGATTTTGCGGGGCGCTGATTTTGGGATTTTATTCCCGGGCCTTTGCCCTATTGCTCACACCACTGAGACAGATGAACGGGCCAGCGACAAATGTGGCGATTCCAACCTTGAGTCGGATGAGCAATGATCCGGAGCGCTACCGCCGAGCTTATTTTAGAATGTTAAACCAGATCGTGATGGTTACGGTAGTTGGAGTTACCTTTCTGATCACGACGCGCGACTGGGTTGTTCATATCCTTCTGGGTAAGCAGTGGGAGGCGGCGGTGCCTTTATTTGGGATATTAGGATTCGCAGGACTTATAATGCCGCTGCTGAATACCTTTGGCTGGTTATTTATCAGCCAGGGGCGCACGCGGGAAATGTTGCATCTGGGGATAGTGGATGCGATTGTCAAGGTTGGTTCGGTACTGGTGGGATTGTATTGGGGAGTAACGGGAGTGGCGGTGGCGGTAGCGGTGAGATACTATTTGATGCTGCCGGTGTGTCTGTATTTTGCATGTCGGAAAGGCCCCGTCAGAACAAAGGATTTTGGGGGTACGCTGCTTTTAGCGGTAATTTTGGGGATAACGGTGCTGACGGCGGTTACAGTGTATAGGCACCAGTTGGTTTTCTCAGAGGCGGTATTTGGGCTAACGGGTTGTTTTGCCCTGGCGGGGACGGTGGCGATATTGATACTTTTCCTGCTGCCCAAAGGTAGGGCTACTCTGCAGGATACAGTGCATTCGATAGCATACCTTGTCAAAAGAGAGAGGGCTTAGATGCCGGGATTAGTGGGATTTACATTCAGAAGGCAGGGTGAAAGCGAGGCTATTAAAATTCTGCGCGGTATGCAGAAGTATCTGGCATATCATGAGCGTATAAAAAGTGATGAACCGTTCTTTGATAAGTCATTGTGCGCAGGGCGAAGTCATCTAGATATATTGCAGAAAGCAGAGCAACCCTGCCGGGAAGAGGGAATATATGTATGGCTGGAAGGGGAATTTTATAACCAGGAGGAGATGGAAAAGGCTTACCCAGTTGACGGAGTGAACGATGCGGAAAGGCTGCTGCGATGGTACAAGGGATGGCCGGATTTTTCGTTTCTAAAGACAATTGATGGGATCTATGCGGCGGTGATCTATGATACTCATAAGAAACAAGTTCATCTGCTCAGTGACCGGTATGGAATGCGACAGCTATATTGGATGGTGTATGATCAGGAGCTCGTATGGAGCTCGGAAGTTAAGGCGATGTTGGGGCTACCGGGTTATACACCAAAAATTGATAGAGTTAGTGTAGAGCAGTTTATGACGCTGGGGCAGGCATTGGGGGAAAGGAGCTGGTTTGAAGAGGTACGGATTCTGCCGGCTGGTACGGTGCTGACGTGGGATATAAACGAACGGAACATGACGCGGAAGCGATACTGGTGGTGGGATTCTATCAAAGAGCAGGCAGGAGAGTTGAAGGAAGACGAGATTGCCGAGGAGCTGGGGCGATTGTTTGTAAGTGCCGTGGAAAAGCGTTGCAGGGGAAAGCAGCGCGTGGGACTGCATTTAAGTGGGGGGCTGGACTCGCGGGCGATATTGGCGAGTATGCCGCAGAACGGTTATCCGATTCACGCGGTGACGTTCGGGAAGAAAGGATGTGAGGACATTCGGTTGGCGGCGCGAGCGGCGGCGCTGAAAGGAGCGACACATCATACTCTGGAGATCAACGCGGAGAACTGGCTGGGGCCGCGGTTAGAGGCACTGTGGTTTACGGACGGACAACTGGATATTGTAAATTCACACGGGATAGAGGCGAAACACGTAAGTTATGATTTTTTTGCCGTCGAGATTAACGGATTAGCGGGTGATATAATTCTGGGAGGGAGTTTCCTGCCGGGACCGGCCACTACAGAACGAATAGCGAATGATTATACCGGGGTTATCGCTGAGATGTGGCGGTGCGATCGTGAGCTGCTTGACAAGGTGGATAGTTACCAAGGATTGGCAAAAAGTGATTATTACTTTTTAGAAAACCGGGTGCGGCGTTTCACCTATGAAGGACTACGTCATTCGCTGATCGAACACCGAATACCATTTTTTGATAATCGGCTGATGGAATTTGTCTATACGCTGCCGGAGGAGCTAAGACGGGGGGGGCATATTTACGATAAGATGCTGCTGCGATTTTTTCCGGATTATTATCGAGATATTCCGTGGCAGGCAACTGGTTATCCGATCGGATCGAACATTTTGAAGAGGAAAGGGTGTGAATTGCGAAGGCGGGTGCTGGGTAAACTGTCGCGGACAGTTGAGGGGATTGGAATTCACCTGGATAATCCGTCGGAGTTTCATGATTATCCGCGTTGGCTGCGGAAGGAGCCGGCACGGTCGTTCTTCGAAGAGAAGATAACAAATAAAGAAGCATTATATCCGGAGTATATCCCCCGGAAGATGCTGGAGGAAGAATGGCAAAGGCATTTGGCGGGTGAAAATCGAGTGACGGTTTTGAGTCGGGCGGTAAGTTTTGAGGTTTGGCTGCAGCAGGTGTTTAACGGCAAGTATCGGCCGGACTACGGGAAAGCAGAAAGCAAACCTCATAGGCAAAATGAGTGCTACGCCTTTACAGCATAGACAAATCTTGTTGACGCATCTTAAGCATATTAGAGGTGGTAAATGGTAAGGAGCTGACTATGGAAAGTATGACGGCTAAGACGCGGGAAAAATTTTTGGTATTTGGAGCACCGGCGCTGGGGCGGGAAGAGATAGAGGAAGTGACGGCGTCTCTGGAAAGCGGCTGGCTGGGGACAGGGCCCAAGGTAGCGAGGTTTGAGGAAGATTTTAAACGCTATAAAAAGTCGCCTTATGCGGTGGCGGTCAATTCATGTACGGCGGCACTACATCTGAGTATGTTGGCGGCAGGACTGAAACCCGGGGATGAGGTTATTACAACCCCGATGACGTTCTGTGCGACGATCAACGCAATTATACACGCGGGGCTTACACCGGTGGTAGCGGATGTGGATCCGGTGACGATGAATATAGATCCTGCAGATGTGGAAAAGCGGATTACGACGCGGACGCGGGCGATTCTGCCGGTACATTTTGCCGGGCGAGCCTGTGATATGGAGGCGCTGACGAAATTGGCACGGGATAATGATCTGAAACTTATCGAAGACTGCGCCCACGCCATCGAGACGGAATACCGGGGGCAAAAAACCGGTACTTTCGGGGATTTCGGGTGCTTTAGTTTTTATGTGACCAAGAATGTAGTTACCGGAGAAGGGGGGATGGTACTAACTCAGCGGGAACAGGACGCAGCGCGGATCAAGATGCTGGCCCTGCATGGGATGAGTAAAGACGCCTGGCGGCGGTTCAGTGATGATGGGTATAAGCACTATTACGTGGTCGAATGCGGATTCAAATATAACATGATGGATATCCAGGCGGCGATCGGTATTCATCAACTGGCACGAATAGAAGCAAATTGGCAGAGACGGCAGGAGGTGTGGCAGAGATATCAGGAGGCTTTTGCGGAACTGCCGATAGTATGTCCAGCGGCAGCCGAGGCCGAAAGCAGACATGCATATCATCTTTATACCATGCTCATAGATGAATCAGAGGCAGGTATCCCGCGGGATGAATTTCTGTCGGCGATGACAAAGGAGAATATAGGAGTGGGGGTGCATTACCTTAGTATTCCTGAGCATCCCTATTATCAGGAGCGTTTCGGCTGGCAGCCGGAAGATTATCCGCAGGCAAGGCGCATCGGCAGACAAACGGTTAGTCTGCCTCTCTCGGCCAAGCTGAATGAGGAAGATGTGGAAGATGTGATCGAGGCAGTCAAAAAAATCATTCTACGATATTAAGATGCTGAAGAAATACGGATTAACATATAGAACCAAAAGCAAAGAGTTATGAAGATAGGGATTATAGGTGAGCGGTATAATTTTATGTCGCAGGCAATGATGAAGGCATCACTGGCCTGCAGGGGGGTGAAGGTGGTCTGGTTTCTGGAAGCAGGGATATCGGCGGGGAAGCAGGAGAAGCTTTACGGCCGCAAATTTGATTATGGCCTTTTATTGAATACTATAAAACGATCAAAAGGGATTTTGAAGTTAAACAATCATAACGGGGCAATTGACTGTTGCAAGATATGCGACGAAGAAGGAATAGCATATATCGTTCCGCAAGGTTTGTCTATCAATGATGGATTGCCCGAAGAGATGTATAGGCAGCCGCAGGTAGATTATGCCCTGATAGCCGGCTGTGATCAGATATTAAAGGAAAAGGCCCTGCAGATAGCACGTAAAAAGATTATTAATTACCATTATTCGCCCCTGCCGGCATATAGAGGGAAATATATCGCGTTCTGGCAGTGGTACAACCGGGAGCCGTTTATCGGGTACACGTTTCATGAGGTGGATTTGGGGGTGGATACGGGAAATATTGTT
>Ga0272441_10013075_pt1 | contig 12003 bp, 13 predicted proteins | sample SSMProp6N_FD_193582 | JGI IMG/M metagenome (GOLD analysis project Ga0272441, IMG submission 193582) | Marine sediment archaeal communities from Little Sippewissett salt marsh, Falmouth, MA, United States - SSM-Prop-6N | ecosystem: Environmental > Aquatic > Marine > Wetlands > Sediment ...
TACTGCGACAGGATACCGGAGGTCGTCGCGCGTCTGAAGGAAGCCGGGATCGCGACAGAGAGCGAGGGCGCGGTCATTGTCGATCTCGAGGAATACGACATGCCCGTCTGCCTCCTCCTGAAGAGCGACGGGGCCAGCCTCTACACGACGCGCGACATCGCCGCCGTCGAGTACCGGAAGAAGACCTACGGCTTCTCCAAGATGATCTACGTCATCGGCTCCGAGCAGCGCCTCGCGTTCCGACAGCTCTTCAAGATCCTCGAGCTGATGGGCTATGAATGGGTGACGGACTGCGTGCACGTGGACTTCGGCCTGGTGCGCTTCAAAGACCGCAAGATGTCCACGCGGAAAGGCGATGTGATCCTTCTGGAGGACCTGCTGCTCCGCGCCATCGAGCTGGTCACCGCCATCATGGAGGAGAGCGAGGTGGAGCACGAGGCGCCGCCGGAGGAGATGGGCCAGGTCGCCAGGGACATCGGGATCGGCGCGGTCATCTTCGCCACGGTGTCCTCGAAACGCGTGAAGGACGTGGTCTTCGACTGGGATGAGATCCTCAACTTCAAGGGAGACACCGGGCCCTATACGCAATACACGCACGCCCGAAGCTGCAGCATCCTGCGGAAGGCAAAACAGGACGTCGTCGATGACGTGGACTTCGGGCTGCTTGTCGACGAGTGCACGATGGACGTGGTGCGCCAGCTCGAGCGGCTGCCGTCCGTGATCCAGGGCGCCGCCGAGGCCTACGAGCCCTATTTCGTCTGCAACTACCTTCTCGATCTGTGCGCCGCGGCGAACTCGTTCCTGCACACGCACCGCGTGCTCAAGAACGAGCCGGCGCTGACGAATGCCCGCCTGCTCCTGATCGACTGTGTGCGGCAGGCGATCCGCAACGGCCTCACCGTGCTGGGCATCAAGGCGCCGGAGCGCATGTGACCGACACGACGCTTGATTCTGCCGTTCTACATGGTAAGATAATGCCTCACCGGTTCGGACCGTTTTGAGGAAAGAGGGACGTATCCATGCGGTTCAAGCTCATCGCAATGGATGTCGACGGCACGCTGCTGACGCGGGAACGCAAGATCGGCCCGCGGACCAAGGAGGCCCTGCACAAAGCCGCCGATCAGGGCATGAAGATCGTCCTGTGCACAGGCCGACGGTACCGCTCGACGCTGCCCATCATCGATCTGCTCGGGGTTCGGCCCATGGTCGTGGTGAACGGCGGGGCGCTCGTACGACACAGCGAAACGGGCAAGGCGATCTATCGGAACGGCCTGCCCTTTGCCCTGGCAGACGCGGTGTTGAGTTTCCTGGCGAACTACGACGTATCCCCCCTGCTCTTCGTCGATGCGTTCCCGAACGGGCCCGACTTCGTGATTGAGGAGGACAGGAAGGGCAACGAGGAGTTCCTGAGGTACATCCAGGGCGGCGCGGGCCATTACCTTGTCTCGAAAGGCTTCGCGAGCGCGCCCCGCCACAAGCTGCTTGAGATCGCCGTCTTCGGCCCGATGGGAAGCCTGCGCTCGCTCCTCCATCGACTCCGACAGGAATTCGGTCACGACATCACGACCCATGTGCTGCAATTCGACCGCTACCGGCACAAGTCGGACTGCCTGGAGATCTTCAAGAGGGGCACGTCGAAGTGGAGCGCGCTGTCCCACGTGGCCCAGCAATTCGGCATCACGGACAAAGAGATCATCGCCGTCGGAGACGACATCAACGACCTGGAGATGATCCAGAAGGCAGGCTTCGGTGTGGCCATGGGCAACGCCCGCGAGGATCTGAAGGATGCCGCGGACCTTGTGACCGGCACGTGCAACGAGGAAGGCATCGCGGATATCCTGGAACAGCTCTTCGACGACGAATGACCACAGACATTGCCAGCGCAATCGCGGAAGCCGGAGGCCGCATTGACGGCCTCATGGCCGAACTCCTGCCCCGACGCACCGACGACGTCCTCAGCGAGATCGTGTGGTACCACATGGAGAGCGGCGGCAAGCGCGTTCGGCCGGCGCTCTGCCTCATCACCTGTGAGGCCCTCGGCGGCACTCCCGATGAAGCCGTCCACTTCGCCCTCGCCATCGAGATCCTCCACAACATGTTCCTCGTCCACGACGACATCGAGGACGGCGACACGGTCCGGCGCGACCGTCCGACCGTCTGGGTGAAGTACGGCATTCCCCACGCCATCAACTCGGGCGACTACCTGCTCACCAAGGCCCAGGAGATCGTGCTCCTCAGCGACGTGGACGCCGAGCGCAAGCTCAAGCTGCTCGACGCATTCAGTCGCACATGCCGCACGACCATCGAGGGGCAGGCCCTCGACATCCACTTCCGCGCGGACGAGCGGTTCACCATCGAGACGTATCTCCATCTCGTCCGGAAGAAAACGGGCTGCTATCTGGCCTGCGGACTGGTGGGTGGGGCCATCGTCGCCCACGCCGAGGATGCCGTGATCCAGGCCCTGTGGAGACTCGGCGACAACATGGGCCCGGCCTTCCAGATCCGTGACGACGTAATCGACCTGACCCTCGGCAAGGGGCGGGGCGGGGAGATCGGCTGTGACATCCGCGAGGGCAAGGCGAGCATACTGTATGCCCATGCCCTGGAGCATGGCGGCAGGGACGATGTGAACACGCTGCGGCACATCCTGCTCAAGTCCCGCGACGAGACGTCGCCGGACGATGTCCAATGGGTCATCGACCTGTACGAACGCTGCGGCGCCCTGGACTATGCCTCCCAACGCGCCGACGAACTCGTGCAGGAGGCCTATGGGGTCATCGAGGAGCTGCCGTTGGCCAGCAAGGACTTCTTCAAGCAGTTGGCCCGGTTCATGGCGGAACGAAAGTCGTAGCTCGAGCCGCCCCCGCCTAAGGCGTTCGGGCGGCGATGATCCGCTCGTCGTTGCTGGCGATCACGGACTCACCGGGTTGCAGGACGAGGAACTCTTCGTCGTCCCACTCGCCGTCCAGCAGGCGCCGGATCAGGCGCAGGTCGCCCTTGAGCTTCAGAAGCTCCCACCCATTCTCTTCGGCCTCCTTCTCGGCCTCCTGCTCGTAGCCCAGGAAGTCGCCGATGCCCATGTCGATGAAGGCCATTGTGTTGTAGCTCTGCTTCCATCCGCCCATCTGTTCCATGAGGTACTTGGCGTTCTCCTCGCCGTATTGCGCCACGTATTCCTCATAGGTCTTCTTGAGGCCCATCTTCTCGGTGATCGTGTCGGGCACGGTGAGAAAGTCGCGCTCGCACCATCCGGTCGTCTTGAAGAAGGTCCCCGGGCGCTCGGAGAAGTACTGGTTGTACCGCTCCCTGGACCCCAGGAAGAGGGTGATGCAATCGTGGGCGCGAGGGACGATCAACGGGCAATGCCGAGCCGTCAGGCCGACGATGCCGTTGTTGCAGAGGGCGTATCCGAGCAGGACGCCCTCGTAGAGGTCGGGCGGTGCGTCGTCGATCTCCCGCTGAAGCCTGGCCACCATCTCGTGGGTTTCGAGGTCGTGCAGCCCTTTGGGCATGAACTGCACATCCACGATGTTCCGGCTGTTGGCCGCGCAGAGACAGGCCTCGCGGAACATGATCTCGCAAGCGATGAGCCTCAGACGCATGGTCAGCCCTTGATCAGGTGCCCGGCGGCGTTCAGCGCCGCCTGCCGAACGTCTTTCAGGGGGGCGTCGCTTCGCTCGGCGGCTCGTCGGCAGTCCTCATACTCCGGCGCAACGGTGATCACTTCGCCATCCAGCCGCCCGACCTTGACGCGAACGGTGCCGTAGGAGGTGCGCACCTTGACGTGTTCCCGCGCCAGCTTGCTCCGCTCGACTTCGTATCGACGCACGCCGAAGGTGGTGGTCTCCCTGAAGAGCACCTGCTCGACCGCCGCGGCGACACGGTGCTCCGCAATCACACTCAGGAGCACGCCCGGCCGGTTCTTCTTCATCTGGATCGGGGCAGCGTATACGTCCAGTGCCCCCGCCTCGAAGAGCTTGTCGGAGACATAGCCGATGATCTCGGCGGGCATGTCGTCGATGTTCGTCTCGATCACACAAACGCGGTCCCCTTCGGCGCCGGGGCGGCGCTCGCCAACCATCACCCGCAGCACATTGGGCAGGTCGCCATGGTCCCTGCCCCCAGCGCCCTGCCCTACGGCAGCGTACCGCATCGGCGGCGGCGGGCTGCACCGGCCCAGGGCGGTCAGAACAGCCGCGCCGGTCGGCGTCGTAAGCTCCGCAGCCATATCGGTTTGCACCACAGGCAGACCCTTGATGAGCTCTGCCGTGGCGGGGGCGGGAACGGGCAGGATACCGTGCTGGCATTTGATCGTCCCGGTGCCGACACGAATCGGGGAGAAGTAGATCTTGTCCACGTCGAGCTGCTCAAAACCAATGGCAGCACCGACGATATCAACAATCGAGTCCACGGCGCCGACTTCGTGGAAGTGAACCTGATCGATCTTCTTCCGATGCACCTTCGCCTCTGCCCGGGCAAGCCGGGCGAACACCGCCTTGCTCTGTTCCTTCACCCGCTCCGACAGGCGGCTGCGATCGATCAGTGCCTCGATGTCTCGCAGCGTACGATGCTCATGGTGTCCGTGCGACACGGCTACGTCGAACTTCTTCGCCGAGAGCATGCCGCGCGTAACACGCCGCGACCGGATCTTGTAGCCATGAAGTTTGAGCTTGGCAAGCTCTGCCTTCAGGGCCGTTGCCTTCACACCGGCATCCAGGAGCGAACCCACGATCATGTCGCCGCTCGCACCGGAGAAGCAGTCAAAATACGCGATCTTCATCTTATTGTTTGGCCTCTGTGCCCGGCTCGCCGAAGACAATACGTTTGATGTAGACAAGATAGGAGAGCGTCTGCCCAAGGACGCCCTTGTTCTTCTGGTGAATCACAAGCTTCTTCGTCTTGCCTTCACACGCCACATACACAGGCGTTGCCTTGAGATGGCCGGTGATTTCCTGATCGTTGGTCAGCGTGATGGTGGTCACATACTCCCGCCACGGGTACGCCTTCCCCGTGTAGACCTTGACGTTGGACCCGCCTTCCTGCCAGCGCCACTCCTTCTCCATCCCCTCCTTCTCGACGCCGATCCGGACGCTCTTCACCGCAGCAAGCGGGATATCGCGGTAGAGCTTCGCCTGCGTGTCGTAGATGCGCAGGCGCTTGTCCCGCGTAACATGGATGCGGCCGCTGTACTCCTCGCCATCCGACATCGTCACCGTGCCCGGGCGAGCGTCGGCGCGGGCTCGACTGCGAGGCTTGAAGGGATTAGCGGGCGGATCTTGCGCATGGGCCACGACGGCCCCGTAGAGGCACATGATGGATACCGAGAACACAACCGCTCTCATCACTTCTCCCCGGCCCTCACAGTGGGCCGAGGCGGATTGTAGCACGCGCGGGCCCGCACCGTCAATCCAAATCGGTTTTGCGTTGGCGGGGCCAAGCGGCTATAATGGCCCCGTGCGACAGAGATGTGCAGTGGTACACACGGGTTCCATGCTCCCATGAACATCGGCATCGTCGGAGGGTCGTTCGACCCGATCCATCTCGGCCACCTCGTGATCGGCGAGGAGGCATACCGTTCGCTCGAGCTGGCTCGCGTGATCTTCGTGCCGACCCACATCCAACCCCACAAGAGGAACCAACACCACGCCGACGCGAAGCATCGTCTGGCCATGGTCCGGGCCGCGGTCCGGGGCTGCCCCTATTTCGAAGCCTCCGACATGGAGCTTCGCCGTGAAGGGGTGTCCTACACCGTAGACACGTTGAAGGAGCTGAAGCGGTCCGTCGGGGCGCGGGCGCGGCTGTTCTTCATCGTCGGCACCGACACACTGCCGGAGCTGCCCACATGGAAGAACGTGCGGGAGGTGGCTTCGCTGTGCACCTTCGCCGTGGCGGCGCGGCCCGGCAAGGGCCTCTCGCGAATCGACGCGCTGGCCAAGGTCATCGGCCGCGACGCCGTCCGGCGAATGCGGCGGGCCGTGCTCCAGATCCCGCAGATCGGCATCTCCTCCACCGACATCCGCAAGCGCGTTCGCTCCGGACGCAGCGTCCGCTACCTTGTACCGAAGGCCGTCGCCGCCTACATCCAGCGGCATCGCCTGTACCGCGGCTGACTAGGCCAGATCAACCGGGTCGCCCGAATCGCTCGACTGCAAGACGCCCAGGCCGATCTCGAGCGCCTTCTTCCCGTCCTCGCCGGTGGGAATCGGCTTCTTGCCGTTGAGCACGCAGTCCACGAAATGGCGGTCCTGGTCCAGGAACATGTCCTTCTTCTCGTACGGCTCGACCGTTTCCTGGTTGTCCTCACTCACAATCGTGATCCCGCCATGGCTCTTCGGGTCGACGCCCTCGGGAAGCTTGTCGGCCGGCGCGGAGAAGCTGATGGCCCCCTCGGGCCCCAGCACGTCGATCAGCTGGCCGCCACGGGATCCCTTCGGCAGTCCCCACGACCAGCAAAGCATGGCTTCGTCGCCGGAGGCGAACTGCACGATGCCGGTGCCGGTATCCAGCGCCGTGCTGTCGGGCTTGTAGGTCTTCATGCTTCCGAAGACGCGCTTGGCGTCGCCGAACATGGACCGGAGAAAGTCGTAGTCATGAACGGCCCCGTCGATCAAGGGCCCGCCGCCCTGCTCGCGATCCAGGAACCACGGCCGCGCAGGCCCTCCCCCCGCCGAGCAATGGCGCCAGAGAGCCGGTCGACCGATCCTCCCGCTCGTGACGATCTCGGCCACCTTTCCCCAGTGGGCGTCGAAACGCCTCACGAACCCGATCATGAACGTGACGCCGGCGTCGGCGCAGGCGTCAATCATCTCCTGGGCGTCTCCCGATTTCATGGCAATCGGCTTCTCACAGAAAACGTGCTTGCCCGCACCTGCTGCGGCGACCACGGCATCGCGGTGGAGGAAGGTCGGCAGGCACACGAAGACCGCATTCACGTCCTTGTTGTCGAGGAGTTCTGTGTACTCGGTCGAGTGCTTCGGCGCGCCATACTCCTTCGCCATCTTCTCGGCGGCCTCGGCGTTCACGTCCGACGCGTGAACGATCTGTGCCTCCTCAACGTCCTTCAGTCGTTTTGCGTGATGGTTGGCGATTCCACCACAGCCGATCATGCCAATGCGAAGCATTGCAACGTCTCCTGTTCCCTGTGGCTCATTGTCAAATCGCTCTGTCCACCGCCGGAGCCAGTCGGCGGAGATCAGACATCAACGCGGCGAACTCCTCGGTCGAGATGGATTGCGGCCCATCCACCACGGCCGTCTCGGGATGGGGATGGACCTCCACGATCACGCCGTCGGCGCCCGCCGCCACGGCGGCCTTCGCCATGGGGGCAACCAGGCTCCGCTTGCCCGTGCTGTGACTCGGGTCCACCATCACCGGCAGATGCGTGAGCTCCTTGAGCTGCGGAACGACGCTGAGCGACAACGTGAATCGCGTATTGGTCTCGAACGTCCGGATGCCCCGCTCACACAGTATCACATTCGGATTGCCTTGCGAAAGGATATACTCCGCGGCAAGGAGGAATTCCTCGAGTTGCGCGGACATGCCCCGCTTGAGCAACACCGGCTTGTCGCACTCCCCGACGGCCTGAAGCAGCAGGAAGTTCGTCATGTTGCGCGTGCCGATCTGCAGGACGTCGACGTACCGAGCCAGCAGCGGCACATGGGCCGCGCTGATGACCTCCGAGACGACGGGCAATCCCGTTTCCTCCCGCGCCAAGGCCAGGAATTCGAGGCCCTCCTCCATGAGCCCCTGGAAGCTGTAGGGACTGGTTCGGGGCTTGAACGCCCCGCCGCGCAAGGCCAGGGCGCCCGCCTCCTTGACGGCGTGTGCCGTCTCCAGGATCTGCTGCTTCGACTCGACGGTGCAGGGCCCGGCGATGACGCCCACCTTCTTCCCGCCGATGAGCTGCGAATCGATCTGCACCGTGGTATTCCCCCTGACGAGTTCGCGGCTGGCCATCTTGTATGGGGCCAAGATGGGCACCGTGCGCTCGACGACGGGGTCGCGCTCCCAGAAGTCCGGGGGAATCTCTCGTTTGTCCCCGATGGCGGCAATGACGTTTCTGTTTGTGCCCTCAAGCAGGATGGTCTTGAGGCCTTTGGACTCTATCTTCTCGATCATGGCTCGTATCTGCTCTTTCGTGGCTTCCGGCTTCATGACAACAATCATAGCGTCTTCCCTCCTCGGCACGGATAGCGCCGGTACCAGTGGCAGCTTGTCGCAAACATCGCCATTTCTCCCTCCAGAACAGGCCGACAAAAAAAGCCCTGGGGCCGTCGGGCCTCAGGGCGTCGTGGGTTGGGTCGGGGTCAGTCGGGACGGTCCTTAGGCCGGGGCTCCTTTCCGCCAGAACGGCGCAAAGAAGAACCAATAGCCAAAGGTGTTGTATCCGGTCCCGGACATCATATCTCTACAAAAGACCACAGGAAATCGTTCTTCCCCGGAAGTATACAACGCCCGGCGGCACCTGTCAAGGGAAATGCCGGCTACGGCAGCGGCTTGCCGTATTTCATGAGCAGGAGGAGCCATTGGGTGTATCGCTCGAAGTCGCGGCGCGTGGGAAACGTGGCATTGGCCCAGAAGCCCGCGGGGCCGTCGAAGGCGAGCATCCGGACGCCCTCGCTCTTGGGGATGTCGGCGGAGTATTGGAAGATCTGCCGGGCAATGTGCATCAGGTGGGTTTGGGTCAGGGGCTCCGAGCGGAGCGCCGTGGCGCCTCGATCCTGGCGCTCCTCCTCGATCCGGATCCGCTCGTCGGGCGAGCGGAGGATGAGGTCGATGACGAACTTGTGGGTCACTCGGGTCTCGATCTTGTCCACCCTGTAGAGGAAGCCGACCCGCTCCTCCCTTGTCTCGCTGATGTCGGCCGAGAGTCGCCCGCACGAGACGAGCATGACGTCCTCCCAACCGCGCTTGAAGTTCTTCCAGTGATCGGGCAGGTTGACCTCGCAGTTCATGCCGTCGTCGTTGAACACGCCGGACGAGAAGCGTCCGGCCTCAGGCAGGTCCTCGATGGAATCGTCGGGCACGATGAAGAAGTCCAGGCCGGCCTCATCGAGCTGCGGGGCGAGTTCACGGGCCGTATCCGGGCCGACGCCGCTGATCAGGAAGCCTCGGCTGGCGTTGATCTGGCGTGTCACATCGCTGAGCGGCGCCTTGGCGGCCTTGGCCAGGATGCGCCCAACCCGGCCGATATCGAAGGGAGTGAGGGACGAACGAAGGACGCTGCACGGTCCCGCCAACGACTCAAGAGACGGGATTTCCTTGGGGGCCTCCACCTTGCCCTTCTTCCGGTAGAGAGGCACAGGCATGCCACAAAAGGCACAGAAGCGCGCCCCCTCGGGGATGCCTCGGTAGCAATTGGGGCACTGGGGCGTTGCACCGGATGTCATGGTTGCGCGGGGCCTCCCGGAAGCACGGAACAGCAAGAGCGCAAAGGGACGTGGGCACTGTGGGAGGAATGCACTCGGCCTAGCAAAACATGGTGCACGGATGGGTTTCGGCCCTATCGCTGGCCGACGACGCGCTCTCTCATGAGTCTGCCCATCTTGAAGCTCACGACACGTTTCTCGGGCACCTCGACACGTTCGCCTGTACGGGGATTCCTGCCGACGCGCCGTTTGCGGATGACAACGTCGAACACGCCGAAGTCACGAAACTCGAGCTTATTGCCTTGGGCCAGCTCCTCGATCAACTCGTCGAGAAACAGCTGGATGATGCGCTTCGTGACCAGCTGGGTCTGCTTGGCCTTCCGCGCGACTCTCTCGGCAATCTCTCTTTTCGATACGGTGCGTTTACCTTCACGTGTCATGGCCCTCTCTCCCAGCGATCGACCCTTGCGCGATTCGTGCTCTCGGACTCAGTGCTCTGTTGGATGAATTCGTTGGGTTTACAACTTTCCCACGTGTCCTAAGTCATTCTAAAGCACGGAATTCTAACTGTCAAGGAAAAATCAGGAGATATATCGAGACATGCGCCACGGATGCCTCTTCTATAGGTTGCATCACTTGGGTGAAGGAATCAGGCAGAGCATCTCTATCGGGCTCCGGCCCGGGTTCTTGAACTGATGCATGTCACCCGATGGAACGAAGATCACATCACCTGCCTTGAACGCCTTGTCGCCGTCCGGGCCCACAACGGTGCCCTCGCCCGACAGGATGAAGACCTCGTGCTCCCAGGCATGCTGGTGATGGGGCGTATGGCCCCCGGGGGCGATCTCGAAGTGGCGCATGACGAAGTTGCCCGCGCCCATTTCTTCGGTGATGAGCCAGCGGATCTGCACCCCTTCCGCCCCGTTCTCCACCGTCTCGGGCGGAATCTCGGTGTAGTGTCGCACGTCCATGGTCACGTTCCTTTCCGTTCAGACTCCTCGTTGGCCTTGGCCGGGAAACAGCTTGACACCCCCGAGAGAATTCTATATAGTACGGATAGGCCCAAGTCAAGTGCCGAGTCGGGCAAGACGAGCCAAGGAGACCGAGGATGTTCCATGCAAGGAGGAAGCGCAAGAAGGGGCGATCGTTCGAGCTCTCCGAAGAGTCCCGCCCCCGTCTCAGCGATGCCCCCATCACACTCGGCCAGCAGCCTTTCCCCGAAGACGAGCTGGAGTTTGAGGTCGACTTCCTTGAAGGCGTCTTGGCGCAGGATCCTCACCACGAGGACACGCTCATCTTCCTCGGCAACGCATACACACGCCTCGGCCGCTATCAAGAAGGTCTGGACATCGACCTCCGTATTGTGAAGCTCCGGCCCAACGATCCTACGGCACTCTACAACCTGGGCTGCAGCTACTCCCTGGTGGGCGACATCGGCAAGGCGGTCGCGGCCCTGGAGTCCGCCGTTGAGAAGGGATACGCCGACGTATCGCATATGCTTCAGGATCCCGACCTGACAGCCCTGCGGAATGACCCGCGCTTCCAGGATATCCTGGCCCGGATCGCGAAGGGCTGATCACTTCCCCCGGCCATGCCACCTCTCGAAGACCGCAGCGATGCCGCCGAGAGTCAGGTGCGGAGACATGAGCCGCGGTGTGGGCAAGTGCTTGAGGAACAGCGACGCATCGCCCCCCGTGACCACGAGCCTCGCCGTCTGATCCCGGAGCCGTTTCCGCATGCGCAGAGCGATCTCCCTCACCGCCCCGCATGTCCCCCAGAAGATGCCCGATCGTATGGCCTCGGATGTGTCCTTGCCGATCACCGGTCCGGCGTGGATCGGGAACACATGGGGCAGCTTGGCCGTGCCCTGCTGCAGAGCCCGTGAGGAGAGAGCGACGCCCGGCAGGATCGTGCCGCCGAGGAAGTCGCCGCGGGAGGAAACCGCGTCGACGGTCACGGCGGTGCCGAAATCGGCAACAACCGCCGGCCCGCGGACAAGAGCTCGCGCGCCCAGGGCATTCAGGAGGCGATCCACACCCACCTGCTCCGGACGCCGACATCGCACACGCATCGGGACAGGAGCATCATCCCCCACGTATGCCGGCGAGAGCCCGAATCGCTTCTTGAGGGCAGCGGCGACGGATCGAGCGATGGGCGGATTGACCGAAGCGATCAGGATGGCGTCCAAACGGGTGCCGCGCCCCGTGCCCGCCCCCCTCGCCCAGTCCGTTCCCGTCTGCGCCGGCACTCGGCGGCAGCGCCGTAGCGCAGCGCCGTCAAAGAGGCCAAAGCTGACAGAGGTATTACCCACGTCCACGGCGAGCAGCACGGGGGACGCTGCCATGGGAGCCCTCCGAATCGATCTCATGGAGCCGCTGGAAAACCGCCTCCAGCAGCGGGCGGAGTCCGTCACTTGTCACGGCAGAGACGGGACAGATCTGCTCGTCCAGTTCGGTCTGGAGCTGCCGCAGGCCCTCCTCCGCCCCGGTCAAGTCCATCTTGCTGGCGACCAGGATCTGCGGCTTGGCGGCGAGGGCGGGGCTGTGCCGCCTCAACTCCTCCTGAATGGTCTCGTAGGCCTCGACAGGCGATGGGGACTGGGTGGACGCGACGTCGATCATATGCACCAGGAGCT
>Ga0272441_10013076_pt1 | contig 12002 bp, 8 predicted proteins | sample SSMProp6N_FD_193582 | JGI IMG/M metagenome (GOLD analysis project Ga0272441, IMG submission 193582) | Marine sediment archaeal communities from Little Sippewissett salt marsh, Falmouth, MA, United States - SSM-Prop-6N | ecosystem: Environmental > Aquatic > Marine > Wetlands > Sediment ...
ATCCTTAACACTATTAATGTTAGTTTTCATAATTACATAAGAGAAGCAGATTTTATCAAGGTTACCATATTTTTTCAGAGAATCGACTGCTTTCATGACTTTGGCAAATGTCCCCTTACCTCTAATTCGGTCATGTATTTCAGCAGTTCCACCATCGATGCTAATCTGGATCGTTATGTTATCGTATTTTGACAAAAATTCAGACCATTCATCGTTAATAAGCACAGCATTTGTTGGAATGATTATATCTATTTTTTTTGTAGAATAATCTATGATTTCCTTAAGGTCATTCCTAAGTAAAGGTTCTCCTCCTATTAAATTAACGGCTTGACCACCCAGTTCTGCATATTGATCAACAAGACTTTTGATCATTTTTAGATCAAGATGATCTTTTTTGAAACTTCCATCTGAAACTGCACAATGTATGCAGCGAAGGTTGCAGTTTTCAGTCACATAAAGATCCATCTTGGAAAAGCCGTCTCTTTTATTAAATTTAACGGAATCCTGAAACAGTCCTGTTTTAGTCAAATGCTCGATATAATTTTTAACATCACCAAGAGCGGTTTGTTTATCTATATTGAATCTTTTTGCAATCACATTGGCAATATCTTCGGAGTTCCTTGTTCCATCGATCAATTTTGCAATCATCAAACCAGAATTGTTTACGACTGTCCAAATTGGTCTTTTGGGATGCAAGAGAATGTGTTTATTATTTTCTGAAATTACTTTGAGATTTTCAGGTAGTTTTAAATTTTTCAAGGGTGTTAAAACCTTACTTCAAATCAATTTATCAATAATGATCTAGTTAATTTTATCACTATTTTCTTTAAAAGGATAATCTGAATTGAAACATAGCGATCTTTATTTTTAGCTTTTATGTGTTATACTAAAAAATTGAGAAAAAAGAGGTAAAATTTGTAGGTTTAAATTACTAAAGTTATTTAAAAAATTCGTATCAAAATTTTAAATTTGATTGTCATGATTTCATCTGGGAACCATAAAAGTTTAAAGGAAAATCTTATTCCACAAGATTGGAATCTGATAAATTCTCCCATTTTGCCTTTATTCCTAACAGCATTGATTTATTTTACTTTTATAATGCTTTGCTTAGAAAGATATAATTTTGATTTTTCGCGATTTGTATGGGCAGGCAAGTTATTTGTTGATCCGGAACATGCTCCAAAGAACCTTTTTATCCGAGATGATTGTGGCTATGATGGTCAGTTTTATTACAGATTATCTCTTGATCCTTTCACTTGTAAGCAGACAGATTTTGGAATTAAGATTGACAGTCCTATCTATCGACAGCAGCGTATTTTATATCCATTGGTAATCTGGTCTCTATCTTTTGGAAATCATAAACTGGTTCCGATAAATATGGTCTTATTAAACTTTATTGCTATATGTGCAATGGGGTGGATGGGAGGAAGATATTTAAAAGAAAATGGATTACATGCTTATTTTGGAGTTGTTTTTCCATTATGCAGTGGTTTTATTTTTTCTTTAACGCGAGATCTTTGTGAGATTTTAGAAATTAGCCTATTGATGTATGCTTTTTTATTATTTAAACGAAAAAAAGTGTTTTTATCTTCGTTGTTTTTAACTTTATCCATATTGACAAAAGAGACAGCTTTTATAGTAGTGTGGGCTGCATTCATTCTATATTTTATAAATAAATTATTTCAATTTCGAAACAATATAAAATGGTTTTTTCCCCTAATTCCTGGATGTGTTTTTGTAATATGGCATGCACATTTATATTGGGCATGGAGTGGTTACAACATTATTTATGATATAAAAAATAATATGGGTTATCCCCTTGTTGGTTTCATCAAGCATTTTATTTTTATGAATCCTGCACATTATGAGGGTTCTCCAATCTATTTTTTTGAAATGTGTTTAATTATCCTGTTTTCAATTGTGGTTGTTTATTCTTGTTTCAATTCGAATGTAGAAATATTAGAAAAAGTATCATGGTTTAATTATTTGATATTTGTTTTTTGTTTAACCGGGTCGGTATGGAATTGGGATAGTGCATATCTGAGAGCTCTTTCAGAATTCTTTCTTCTTGGTTTAATCATTATTATTGATTCTAAAAGTTGGTTCAAGAAACCAGTGATGTTGGTTGTTTGTATTTTATGGTTTGTTAAAGCGATTTGGTGTCTATATTTTGTTTGAAATTTATTTAATTATTAAAAATTGTAATTGGCATTATGTGTGGTATATTAGAGGTTATGAGTGTCAAATCAAAATTTTCTGAAAATCCATGGCTGAAGTTAAACTTTCTTGGATTTTTGGGTGGTTTTACCGGTGCTTTCATATCTGTTTTTTTTCTCGATTTTTTTAATCCACTCAATTTAATGGTACCACCTTATAAAGCCTTTGTTTGGGCGTGGACATCTGGTATTTTAGGATTTTCAGTAGTGAACAGTATCTTGATTTCCGAAAGGTTTAAAAGAGGTTTTTTAATCTCAGGTGTTTTGTTTTTAATTTTTTTTGTTATACACTCCATTATTTTTAAGCCAATAATCCCTGGTGTGGGAAAGTTATTCGAAGTATCTGGCTTTGGTCTCGGATTTGGTATTTTGTATGGTAGAAATTTTTTTAAAACAGGATATTTCCGGTTAAGTAAAGGTTTTATCATTACAATGATTTGCTTTATTCTGTCGTTTGTTTTTATAGGTTTAAGATATTTCATAGGTTCCAATTTTTTCTTTAGGGAGCCAATTGATTTAGAGATATGGTTTTCCTGGACTTTAATGTGTACCTGGATAGCATTCATGATCGGATTCGAAGAATATATTCTGAAAAATCCGAAAGCTTGAGTTTATTTCCTTCAATTTCCCAAATGAAATGAATACAAAAGTTCTTTGAAGAATATCGGCTTATAGAGTATAATTATCAAAGATTTTTATCTTGAAAACTTATGAGGAGATTAAAATGACAAGTAGGAAGTTTGTAATTATTTCAGTATTGCTGATTCTCATTTCTGTTGTGTCTGCCAGAGCTCAATCTTATTTGAATAAAAACGGTTATTTTGATCAAATAATGCCGGTCAAAGCTTTACAATGGGAGAGAGCTTTTATCATGAACAATTTGGTACCATATTACGATTACGACCTAATAAGTCCGGAGGGTGATTTTTTCCCAGAAGCTGAATTCGATCCTTATTATGCTGTTTTAGTTCAATGGCCATCCTTCACACCATTTGACGATTCTTTATTCGAATATTTCTCTTCCATGACTTTAGAAATTGCAAAGGTATCCAAGGTTTTCATGATCGTTTCAACTGAAGTTGAGAAGGAATATTATAAAGAACATCTAATCAATGAGGGTGCTGATCCAGAACAACTAATATTTTTCATTATAAATACGGACAGTATATGGAGCAGAGATTTTGGTCCTCAATATATATTCGATAGTAATGGTAATGCTACAATGATTGACTTGATGTATTATCCAACAAGGTTCTTTGATGATATAATTCCCCGTTACATCGAGTCTTATACCAATATTTCAAGATATGAACTACCCCTATATTTCGAGGGTGGTAATCTAATGGCAGATGGTGTTAATACATGTTCTTATAATGAAGGATTATATTTATATAATCAAAATTATTCCCGTGAAGAGATTGACTTAATGATGGAAGATTATTGTGGATGTGAAAGGAAGATCGTGCTTCCTTTAGATAATGGTTACAACAGTGTATTCTTCCATATTGATCTTGCAGCTAAGTTTCTTACAACTAACAAAGTAATGATTGCTGAAACTTCACCTGATAACATTTTCTATGATTATCTCGAGAATATAGCACAGATTTTTTCCAATACAGTTGATTGCGATGGCAACCCTTATGAAATAGTCAGAATGCCTACGGATTTTCTTGTTGAACAGACCCGATATGGAGAAGTGTATATTCCCAAGTCTTATTTGAATTCCTTGATTATCAATGAGAAGGTGATTGTACCTCTATATAATGAGGCAGAGGATGAAGATGCCCTTGATATATATCGTAATGCAATGCCCGGGTATGAAGTTGTCGGGGTTGACTCGACATCGATTTATGCTGCTCTGGGAGCTGTTCATTGTACAACTAAGGGTATACCGAGAATTCCTCTTTCAGTCGGTCTTTCGACAGATAAAGAGGAATATAACATAGGCGAGATAGTTAATGTAAGATTATCAGCTCATGTTCCAACGCAATCAGTAACATGTGATATTTATATTACAGTTAACACACCTGATGGAAAAGTTTTATATTATCCTACATGGTCTGAGACAAAAAGCAAAGTTCTTTCAGAAATCCACTTACCTAAAGATCTGGAACTTTATACAGTTGAGCTGTTCAAATGGGACACTGCCGGAAGGCAAATGCCCTTATCTACCCCCGGTCTTTATAAAATTCAATCTTACATGACTGATCCTGGAAAAGATGAAATTATGGGTATTTCTCACATAGCTGAAATAGAGGTATATGCTAATTGTCCATCGGGAATGATATTCATTCCTGATTCGAATATAAGGATGAATTCTGCAGGAAAATATTTCGTTAATCTCTCTAATTATTGTATTGATAAATTCGAATATCCAAATATCGCGATGGCAAAACCTCAGAATGGTATTACTTGGTTTGAAGCAAATTCCGCATGTCAGGACGAGGGTAAAAGATTATGCACAGAAGCTGAGTGGGAGAATGCGTGTAAGGGTATTTCAGATTTCACATATCCCTATGGGTATTTTCATAAAATAGGAATATGCCCTGATTATGCTAATGGAATTCAACCGTCTGGAAGTTATCCTCAATGTACCGGGTATCACAATGTTTATGATATGAGTGGAAATCTCTGGGAATGGGTGTCCGATTGGATGGGTACATATCCCACAGGAGTCCATGATAATCCAACTGGTCCTAATTTGGGTGTAGAAAGAATATTAAGGGGTGGTGATTTCTGGGGTGCAATGTGGAATGAATCTTCCTGTACAAATAGGAAAGGGATTAAACCAGAAGCATCAGGGGTAACAACAGGTTTTAGATGCTGTTCCGATACAGAGTAATATATCTTTCTTTTGAAACAGTTCTTTTAAAAGAATAGAGGTTTTAGGATAATTATTTTAATAAAAAACTATTCCTATTATAAGACTTAGGAATGAAAGACCTGTCACATTATGTAACAAATGTCGAAAGCGATGTCTATGGGTTGATTAATCTACCCGAGGAAGTAATAGCTGTCCTTTTCGCATTTTATAGTCGTTCTGCAGGGAGTTTGAAAGATAACCTATCTAAACTCCTCAAGGATGAAGAGCTGAATTTCAGCAATGGTCAAGTTGGTGGTAACAAGCTTCTTTTCGCTCAGGAACAAGCTCGAAATTTTCATGAAAAATGGGTGTTAGGTTATGGTCATGCTTCAGTCGCTGAACATGCGGTTGCTCATATAGCTGTCGAAAATATATCGATTTTATTGAGTAAAGTAATCGAGGATTCCCGTCTCGCATCATTTACAGAAAAATCATCAAGATATGTCTTTTTCAAGAACACTGATTTCTATCCATTAAACGAGATCGAGGATAAAGAGCTTTTGGAAGAATACCAAAATACCGCTAAATCTTTGATTGAGGATTATTCCAGGGCATATGAAGAAATTTACAAAAATCTGATTTGCAATTTTGATAAAAAAGGACAAGGACCATGTAATAAAGACAAGATTGCCTGTAAAAAGATAACCTGTGATATTGTCAGATATTTTCTACCCACATCAACTTATACGAATCTTGGTATGACGGCAAATGGTCGTGAATTAGCCCATATAATATCCAAGATGCTTTCAAATCCCCTCGAAGAATCAAAAATATGCGGTAAAAGAATCAAGGAAGAGGGAATGAAGCTCATACCAACACTAGTAAAATATGCTTCTGAAAAAAGTTACATGAAAAATACTTCAAATAACATCAGGATTCTTTTGAAGAATATTGAAGTTGAAACGGATAGGGCCAGTTTGAGCAGATCGGTAACATTGGTCAAATATCAGGAAGATCCAGAATTTATTGTTGCAGCATCCATACTCTATGAACATATACCATCGGATTATGGTTCTTTAGTTGAAGATCTTGAAAAACAAGGATTGGAATACTCACGAAAGATAATAGACGAGTTTATGAAAGATAGGGGAGAGCATGATCAACCTCTTAGAAATTTGGAACATGTCAATTATACTTTCGATATTCTGATTGATTACGGAGCTTTTAGAGATATACAACGGCACAGGATTGCTACTCAAAGTCCTCAAATATTTACAAACGAATATGGTTTTTCTAAACCTGAAGAGATTAGTGAATTTAACCTTGATGACCTTTTCGATTCAGCAATGTCAAGAGCAGAAAAGTGCTATTTGAAATTGAAAGATTACGATCCCGTTTCAGCTCAATACATTCTTCCCCTAGCTTTTCGAAAAAGGGTTTTATTTTCATGGAATCTCCGTGAATTGCACCATTTCATTACTTTGAGAACTTCTAATTTAGGTCATCTATCATACAGAAAAATAGCATACGAAGTATTTAAAGAAGTAAAACGGGTTCACCCATTTCTCGCAGAGTATATAAGGTATACTGAGATTTAATCGAGCAAGCTGTGTATTAATAAGTTATAATGTTTTTTTAATTTTTTATCCTGGAGCTAATGTTGAAAAAAAAGAAGAAAAGATTTAGGAAGTGGCTTTACATAATTATACCAATACTGATTCTGTTGGTAATAGGTTTTGTTGTTAAGAATAAATCAAAAAGCAAGGATATTAAAGAGAAAAAAATTCAAACAATAAAGGTTACAAAGGGTCTTGTCGAAGCAAAACTATCGACAACAGGCGAAGTTCGCCTATTAAAAACAGTTAAAGTAAAGTCTGATATATCCGGAACTGTAAAAAAAATATATTTTGAAGATGGTGATGAAATAAAGAAAGATCAGGTTCTTGCTTTGATCGAACCTGATAAAAGTGAATTGCTGAATCTTTATAACAAAAGAGCAAACGTTCAGAATCGATTAATTGATCTCGAAGATACTCAAGATCAACTCCAAAAGGTTAAAAATATTTACGATAAAATAAAAGGCTCATCACTTGACGAAATTGAGAGATTGGAAAGGCGTTACAAAGCTGCTGAAACAAGTTATAAGCTTGCTTTACTCGAGCTTAAAATTTTAGAAGAAAATCTCAATATGACAGATGATAGGAGTCTTGATATTTCGGAAGCATTGGATGGAGAAAATTTCAAGGGATTTGAAGATTTCCAGGCTCATGCACCTTTGTCGGGTGTGATAGTCAGTAAGAATGTCGAGGAAGGTGAATTAGTCGTATCAGGTACATCCTCTATGGTTGAAGGGACTACAATATGTATTATAGGAGATCTCAGTAAATTGATAGTGGTTTGTTATGTAAACGAGATAGATGTTCCTAAAGTCAGGACCGGGTTTCCGGTGAAAATAAAATTTGACGGAATCCCAAATACAACTTTTCAGGGAAAGGTCAAAAGAATAGCTACGATAGGAGCTATAAACTCTCAAAAAAGTATTGTTACTTTCAACGTGGAAATAGAAATAATCGATAAGGATACAGGTCTTAAACCCGCCATGACCTGTGATGTTGATATATCAATGGAAGTTAAAGAAGATGTTCTTCAGGTACCATTTGAGTCAATTTATCAAAAGGATGACAAGAGTTATGTCTATATCAAAAAGGGTGGAGAATTTAAGAAGGCAGAGGTTACTGTGGGGTTAGAGGGTTCTGATAATATCGAGATTCTTGAAGGATTAGAAGAAAATACTGAAATTAGTAAAAATGTAGAGGATGTTATTGAAGAGGAGGATGAAGGAAAAGAAAAAAATAGACGACGAAGACACCCTCCCAGAAGAAATTAATTTAATGGTAAAAAAAGATGATAATTAAAGAACCAATCAAGATGGGATTGAATCAGTTGCGTGTGCACAAGATGCGCTCTTTTCTTGCAATCCTTGGAATCTTAATTGGTGTGGGTTCGATAGTAGGTACCGTATCAATTGGGGAAGGAGCAAAAAAAATGCTCCAGGGAGAACTCGATAAAATAGGTGGAAGCAGTTTAGTTTGGATTCAGACACCTAATATTTGGATTAGAGAAGAAGGGGAATGGAAATATAGGGCATGGGCTGATTCCCATCAGCTTAAACTCGAAGACATGTCCAGGCTTCGCAAATCCAGTTCATATATAAGAACTTTAACTCCGCAGGTTTTTTACAATCCTAAATTTCAATATAAAAATATGACATACAAAACTCAGGTAATAGGAACCGTTGCAGATTATAATACAATATATGACTGGAAAGTCAGGGATGGGAGATTTATTAGCAAGAGTGATGTTGAAGATTATCGTAAAGTATGTGTAATCGGCGAAAAAGTTGAAGAAGAATTGTTTTATGAAGAAAGTCCTGTTGGAAAATGGATTAAGATGGGCGATCAATCATTCAAAGTTATTGGTGTTATGGAAGAAAAAAAGATTTTTGATGATGATTGGGGTAAAAAGGTTATATCACCAATAACTACGATACAAAGGAGATTTTTGGGGAATGATTACATACGATTCGTGTCGATTCATGCAGAAAGTGCATTAAGGGTCAAAGAAGTTGTAAAATCGTTAAAGAAGACATTAAGGTCTCAATTCAGGTACGGAGGAGAATTTGAAGTCAAATCATTACCGAAAGAGATAGAAAAAGTCGAAAAATTTCTTATGATTGCCAATATGATCATAGGTAGTCTTGCAGGAATATCATTATTGGTTGGGAGTATCGGTATAATGAACATCATGCTCGTCACTGTCACGGAAAGAACAAGGGAAATAGGGATAAGAAAGGCTGTTGGAGCTAAAAAGAGACATATATTTTCGCAGTTTCTGATAGAATCTGTCGTTCTTACAGGTTTTGGCGGGATTTTAGGTATTGTTTTTGGATTCTTTTTAGGTAAAGGGATAGCAATGATAATAGCTCATTATTCCAAGGACGAGTTTTTAAGCGTAGTATCAATTAAAGCAATGATTGCAGCAATTATCGTATCTTCTTTAGTAGGGATAGTTTCCGGTGTCTGGCCAGCTTCAAGAGCAGCAAGGATGAATCCTGTGGAAGCCTTGAGATATGAATAAGATGAACCTGAAAAGGATTATATCAATAGCTTTACCCTCTTTATTTTTACTCGTATTATATGTTGTGTTCATGAGCATCATGGGTGATAATGCAAAATTATTGAACCAGAGTAAAAACTTCGTAAATTCAATCCTGGAGAATGATTATTCAAAAGCATTTAAATATCTGTCAGAAGATTATCAAAACGAGTTTTTTATGCAGCCTTTGGTATTTAAATACACGTTAATGTGTGAGAAAAATGTGCTATTTAGCACATCGAATGAAAAATCCATGGTACAGGAGAATGACCAGATTGAAAGCGATGATATTTTGAATGATGTTTTGAAAATAACTCAGAAAGAGAAAAAAATCTGTTATATCAAAAGGAAATTCCCCTTTTTACCATGGTCAAGAGGTGAAAGAATCCATACAACATTTGCAATTCCATTGGAAATTCCTAACAAACTAATATATTTTCTCGTAGAATTATTCAATAGATATACAGATCAAATAAGATCTCAATTCGTTGAAAACGAAATTGTCCTTGTTAAAGTTGAAGGAGAATGGAAAATCAGCGAGCTTGTTGTCAGTAAAAAAATGATTGGTAATATCTTTCTGGATAAAAATTATTCCAGTAATGCAGCAAATTTTACAGATATCGATTTGAATCTCAAGGAACTCGAAGAAATTGCATTGCACCTTGAAAAAAATAAAGTCGCTCTGATAAACTTGCAGGCATTTTATGATATTATCTTGAAAAAAGGTAATGGAATTGTTAATTATTTGAATTCTATTAAAGATAAAAGCCTTGGAGATGTGAATGGATCCCGAAATTGAGATAAAATCTTCAAAATGTGAAGAACTTACATGGAGTGTTTATCCTTTGACTGAAAGCTTTAAAAGATTCTTTTTAGTTATCACAATAACCTTGATTTTTTGCTGGATTGTTTACATTTCACTTAATGATTATATTTTAGTAGCTGTTTTAATGATATTAGTTTTTCTTATTTCACTTTCACCAGTATTATTTCCGACAAGGTTTACACTTAATAATAATGAGATCAAGGTCAAAAGGATATTAGAGACGAAAAGATCCTGGAGCCGTTTCAGAGGATTTTATTGGGATAATAACGGTGTTCAGTTAACTACATTTACACATTCTTCCAGGCTTGATGCTTATAGAGGTTTATTTTTAAAATTCTCAGATAATAAAGATGAGGTACTAGATTTTATAAAAGAGCATCTCACCCCTGTAAATAATGAAAAACCTGTTAATTCCCCCCAGGAAGGTGAATAAAAAAGTCCTGCCCATAAAATTCAGTCAAATAAATATTCCTGTCTTGATTTCGGGATTAGTCCTTTTAACAATATATATTTTTTACAGCAGATTTGTTGATCCTTTCAATTTTCTAAAGGTTTTCAGGGATTATACACCCTTGATAATTGTAAAAATCAAGTGGTATATGTGGTTGCTTCCTCTGTCCTTTATTTTCATATCCTTTTCATTGTCCCGTTTTCTAAGAGAATCTTTTTTGGGAAATTTTGACAGATACCTGCTAAATTTAAAAAGAGGAAAATTCTTGAGTAGTATATTCATTATTTCAATGTTGGAGATACTTCTGATATCTTTCTTTGTTTTAGATGGTATCCCTCATTTCCTGGATGAGGTTGTATATCATTTCCAAGCAAAGATATTTGCAAGTGGGCACCTCTATGCTCCCAAAACACCTGAAGGATTTTTCGATTACCTATTTTTTTATAACGCCGATGGAAAATGGTTTTCCAGGCATTTTCCCGGGTATCCTCTTGTATTAAGCCTCGGTATGCTCTTAAATATTTCACGATATATCAATCCCTTGCTTTCATCATTATCACTTATTGTTCTGTATTTTTTGATTTTAGAGGTTTCAGCCAACGAGAGAATAGCAAAATACTCGATTCTCCTAATACTATTATCACCTTTTTTCCCATTCATGTCAGCTTCTTTCATGTCTCATGCAGCATCGATGCTTTTCTGCATTTGTTTTATATTCTTCTTCACGAAAACTGTAAATTCAAAAAAATGGATTCATCCTTTCTTTCTGGGATTTTTTCTTGGAATGGAATATATTACCCGTCCTATTACTTTTACTGCAATGGCTTTGCCATTTGCGATATATTTTGTAATTCTAGTTTTAAAGGGTCATATGAGTATAAAAAAAATAATACTGATTACCATCCCTTTAACTTTAATAACGTCGTTTTTTCTTTATTATAATCACACCCTGACAGGTGAGTTCTTTAAAACCCCGATGCAATTGGAAGATAGCGTTCATCTGGGATTCGGTCCAAATGAGGGAATAGATGACGGACGGGGAGGAAATACAGGTTTTACTGTAATTCAGGGTATATGGCAGATGAAATCCAAGCTTGTCATGCTGGGCGTTGATCTTTACGGATGGGGTGGGTTTTCGCTTATATTTTTGCCATTTGCACTTTTTGACAGAAAAAATCGAAGGTGGGATTATTTATTATTTCTAAACTTCATTTTAGTGACCCTTACATATTTTATTGCATTCAACAGAGGTATGATGTATGGAGCGAGATACTACTTTTGCATGCTTCCCTTTTTATCTTATTTTACTGTTAAAGGAATTGGCGTATCCATTTGTTTCGTTAAAGCTGTTTTACAAAGGATAGGTATTTTTAAGGAAGGTTACGTTGCAAGAAATATTATCCTAATTTTTATTTGCCTCTTTTTTTTGAGAAGTGGATTCGAATATTTTCCAGCAAAGATAAAATTCTATTCGTCATTATATCCAACCAGAACTATGTATAAGATTATTGAAGAGCATAACCTGCATAATGCACTTGTCTTTGTGAGGAG
>Ga0272441_10013077_pt1 | contig 12002 bp, 12 predicted proteins | sample SSMProp6N_FD_193582 | JGI IMG/M metagenome (GOLD analysis project Ga0272441, IMG submission 193582) | Marine sediment archaeal communities from Little Sippewissett salt marsh, Falmouth, MA, United States - SSM-Prop-6N | ecosystem: Environmental > Aquatic > Marine > Wetlands > Sediment ...
GAGATGGATGCACTTCCTCGGATTGTTGCCGGGACACCAGTGGGCGAAAAAGTCGAGGTTGTCATTTTCCGAGAAGGGAAAAAGAAGACCCTAAAAATAAAGATAGGTGAGTTGGAAGAAGAAAAACAGCTTATTGCCAACAAAGATAAAGAGAAAAAATTAGGTATGGTCGTTCAGAATATTACGCCGGAGCTGGCAAACCGTTGGGGGCTTTATGAAGAAGAAGGGGTGATTGTCATGATGGTGAGTCCCGACGGTTTGGCTGATGAATCGGGAATTAGAAGAGGCGACATAATCAAAGAAGTTAATCGGAAGCCAATAAAAGATTTGGAAGAATATCAGAAACTAATTGAAAGGATTGATCATGATAAAAATATTCTTTTCTTTATAAAGCGCGGTAATAATACTATGTTTGTATTATTGAAACCCGAGCAGGATAAATGAGAATTTATTAATTCTCATATAAAAACAGACTCAAAGGAGACAAAATGAGTGAAATAATTGATGTTTATGCAAGAGAGATATTAGACTCGCGAGGGAATCCAACAGTAGAAGTTGATGTGTTTTTGGAGTGTGGAGCACAAGGTAGAGCAGCTGTTCCATCAGGCGCTTCCACCGGGGTTCATGAAGCAGTAGAACTTCGTGACGGTGATAAAGAGCGTTATGGAGGCAAGGGGGTCACTAAGGCAGTAAACAATGCTAATACCGAAATTGCCGATGCGATATTGGGAATGGATGCCTTGGATCAATCTGCAGTTGATCAGACCATGGTAGATTTGGATGGCACACCTAATAAATCCAAATTCGGTGCAAACGCTATTTTGGGTGTGAGCTTGGCGGTAGCCCGCGCTGCGGCTGATGCGGTTGATTTGCCGTTATACCGATATTTAGGGGGGGTTGCAGCCAATACGTTACCGGTCCCGATGTTTAATATTCTTAACGGCGGGGCACATGGAAACTGGCAATCAACCGATCTTCAGGAATTTATGATATGCCCGTTAGGTGCACCAAGCTTTAAAGAAGCGTTACGGTGGGCAAGTGAGACTTATCATACCCTTAAAGCAGTTTTGAAGGATAAAGGATGCTCTGTCGGTGTCGGAGATGAAGGTGGATTTGCCCCCGCACTTAAAACCAATGCCGAAGCAGTTGAAGTAATCCTGCAGGCTATTGAAAAAGCTGGCTATCGTCCGGGTGAACAAATCGCTATCGCACTTGATCCGGCTTCCAGTGCTTTTTATGAAGATGGAATGTATAACCTGCGCACTGAGGGCCGCAAGGTGAGCTCGGAAGAAATGGTTGGAATGTATGCTGAATGGGTGAAAAAATACCCTATCATCGTTATTGAAGATGGTTTGGCTGAAGATGATTGGGATGGATGGAAACTTCTCAACAAGACCATCGGGGATAAGACAGAGCTTGTTGGCGATGACCTTTTTGTTACGAATGTGAAGCGCATTGCCCGTGGAATTGAGGAAAACGCGGCTAACGCTGTTCTCATTAAACTCAATCAAATCGGGACATTGAGCGAAACAATTGCGGCCATTGAAATGGCACGTAAGGCAGGCTGGGGATCCATGGTATCGCACCGCAGCGGAGAAACGACTGATAATTTTATCGCAGATTTGACTGTAGCTATGGGGACTGGTCATCTTAAAACCGGGGCTCCCTGTCGAGGTGAACGTTTGGAAAAATACAACCAGTTGATGCGTATCGAAGAAGAGCTTGGCAAATCAGCTATCTATGCCGGGCGAACGGCATTTGTGCGTTAAACGGTTATTTGATCGGGTATAATTTTTATTCCCCGCCCCAAAGGGCGGGGAATAATTTTGTTTTTGCCGCACGGCTCCGTGCGGCAGGGTTCGTTTACTTTTTTGAGACTTTTGACCAGTTAAAAGAACTGCTATGTTTCATATCGCTAACGAAAAAGATATTAAAGCGGGGAAAGTCACCGACGTATACTTCCTTCGTACTCTTGAAATTCTTAAAGCCCAGGGGATCAACAGGCGAGTAGTGGCTGAGGTCGGTACCAAAGGTTTCCCTGAAGGGTGGGAATGGGGAGTTTTTGCCGGAGCAGAGGAGTGTGTAGAATTGTTCAAAGGGAGACCGATAAATTTTAATGGTCTTCGCGAAGGAACGGTTTTTCATCCTTATGAACCGGTTCTTGAAATCGAAGGAAATTATCAGGATTTTGTTCTTCTGGAAACCGCCTTGCTTGGCTTTATTTGTCAGGCCAGCGGAATCGCCACTGCAGCCGCCCGGTGCCGTAAGGTGGCGGGCGAAAAGCCGGTAATAAGCTTTGGCGCTCGTCGTATGCACCCCGCTATTGCACCCATGATCGAAAGAAGCGCCTTTATTGGAGGCTGTGATGGAGTTGCGGTAGTAAAAAGCGCTGAATTTATCGGCGAAGAGCCCTCCGGAACCATGCCGCACGCTTTGATTTTAATTATGGGGGATACGGTTAAAGCCACAAAAGCCTTCAACGAAGTCATTTCTGAGAGGGTTCCGCGGGTTTCTCTTATTGATACCTTCCACGATGAAAAATTTGCCGCATTAGAAGTGGCTGAAGCTTTGGGTGAAAACTTGTTTGCGATTCGTCTGGATACTCCTTATTCGCGAAGGGGGAATTTTCTAAAAATCATCGAAGAAGTTCGTTGGGAGTTGAATATCAGAGGCTTTCAACATGTGAAAATATTCGCCAGCGGGAATATTGATCCTCAAGCCATTCAAAATCTGAATCAAAGTATAGATGCATATGGAGTCGGGACATATATTTCCAATGCTCCGGTAATCGATTTCTCCATGGATATTGTTGAGATAGAGGGAGTTCCGCTGGCTAAACGGGGTAAACTTTCAGGCCGAAAGAGACTGTTCCGGTGCCCCTCTTGTTATACTGCCCGTGTGTTACCACGAACAAATTCAGACGAGGTTTGCGACTGCGGAACATCCATGGATTTCTTAACGATTCCCATTATTAAAGATGGAAAAGTTGTCATTGATCTTCCCACTCCGCAAAAGATAAGAAAATATGTTTTGCAGCAATTACTCCATTATCATTGATAATATACTCTAAAAGATTTAGATAAAATTTCTCGCCCTTTTTTTCAAAATGAACCGGGAAAAAGACCGATTCCGAATGGTTAATGAACAGTTGGTTTCTAGGGGAATAAAGGATAAACGGGTTCTTGAAGCTATGAGAAAGGTTCCTCGTCACCTGTTTGTCTCAGAATCTCTGCGAGAATATGCATACCGAGACGGGCCGCTTTCTATTGGGGAAGGGCAGACAATCTCTCAGCCATATATGGTGGCTTGTATGACCGAAAGCCTGAGATTGCAGGGGCATGAAAAAGTTTTAGAGATTGGTACCGGTTCTGGATATCAAACCGCTGTTTTGGCGGAATTGGCACGTTGTGTTTATACTATTGAAAGAATCGCTTTTTTATCGGATAAGGCGCAAAAGGTTTTGCGCCAGTCAGGTTACAGCAACATCCAGTTCAAAGTGGGTGATGGAACGTATGGTTATTCTGAAAAAGGGCCGTTTGATGGCATTATAATCACGGCTGGTGCTCCGGAAATCCCACAGCTTTGGATAGAGCAACTTAACGATGGTGGGATAATGGTTGTTCCGGTTGGCAAACGCTATTCTCAGAGGCTTTATAGAGTAATAAGAGACAAAGGGAAGATTAAAAAGGAGATTTTAAGCTTGTGTGTTTTTGTGCCTTTAATTGGTGATTACGGCTGGAAAAACAATTAAGAAATTAATCAATTGAATTTTATATATGAAAGTTGATGCCGCGGTTCTCATTGGAGATAAAGGAAAAAGTCTTCCGGTACAGGGAGAAAATAAAAACTTCTTACAACTGAATGGTCTCCCCCTTTTTTTCTATGTTCTCCGGGCCTTGGAAAAATCAAAGCATGTGAATCAGATTTTTATTGTTGGGAATAAGGGGCGGATACAAACAAGCATTAACAAAAATATTCAATATTTGAAATGTTTCGACCGAATTACGTTATTGCAACAAAAAACGAACCTGCTTGAAAATTCTCTCATGGCTTTTCAAAAAGCGCGGGAGTTCGACGGAGACAAAAACCTGACAGAAACAGACAAACCCTTGCTTTATTTACCGGGTGATGCCCCATTAATTCGCGCTCAAGAAATCGATGAATTTATCGAGCAATGTGATTTAACTCAATACGATTATTTTTTGGGAATAAGTAGGAAAGAAGGTCTTCTGCCCTTTTCCCCATCTAAAACGAAAAGAGGCATTAAAATGGCGTGCTTTTACTTGAAGGGATTGAAAATCCGCCATAATAATATTCATCTTGCCAAACCGTTAAAAATAAAAAATCTTCATTATATTCAACGGATATATGATTATCGGTACCAGAAAGAGCCGGTCAATTTTTTAAGACTTCTCTGGGAATTTTATCGAACAAATGTTAAAATAAAAAAAATTTACTATTATCTCATACTTCACTGTAATTCTTTTCTATCTCGTCTGGGGTTGGATTCTTTTACTTTTCCTTTTAGGCAATTGATCAGTTTGGAAAAGATAGAGAAGGCCATCGGTGATACCCTGGGATGTCGATTTAAAACCGTTGAAACTAAATTGACGGGAGCGGCAATCGATGTTGATAATGGAAAGGATTATGAAACCATGAAAATTATGTTTGATCAATGGCAGGAATATCAGGATTGCCGCTCAAATTCCTGGAAAATTATTTAAAGCTCCAGCTTGAATGTCATCGTGAATGTAAAAACAACCATTATTTTCTTTGCCACAGTTATAGGGTCGCTATTTTTTAGCTGCGATAATGCCTTAGCCTGGGGGGCAGGGATGCATATTATCCAGGGTGAATTTGTTCTTAAAAATCTTTCCTTGGTTTTGCCCGTAATCCGTGAATTGCTGCAACAGTACCCAGTAGATTTTCTTTACGGATGCATCAGCGCTGACATATTTATTGGGAAAGGATCTCGGCGGCGTGATGACCATTGTCATAACTGGTCGGTTGGGAAGGCTATGCTTTCCGTGGCTGAAGCTCCCGTTGAAAAAGCTTTTGCTTACGGTTATCTTTCTCATTTGGTGGCCGATACCGTGGCCCATAATTTTTATATCCCCAATCAACTTTACCAAACGTCCACAACGAAAAAAGTCGGTCATCTTTACTGGGAATTTCGAGCAGATATTTTTACCGAAGGCAGGTACTGGAAACTTGCAAAAGATGTCATTGCCAATCATGATCCTAAGTGTGATTCTTTTATTACTCAGACAGTTCCCAACCGGGGGCTTTCTTTTAAGACGAAGAAGCGGATTTATGCCTCAACCATCCATATTTGCGATTTAGAACAGTGGCGACAGGCGGTGAAGCTGGTGTCCCAGAATTCCCGTTGGGAGGTGACAAGAGATTATATAGAACTTCTTAAAAAAATTTCCTTGTATTTAACCATCGATTTTCTTATTCGGCCTCAAACCGCGCTTTGTCTGAAATATGATCCGGTTGGTTCTGAGAATATACGGGAGGCCAAGAGAAGAAGGGGGTTGGTTAGAAAGCTGAATGGCAAAAGACCTAATGGTATGGGATTCAAAATTTCTTCGGAGGTGATTCAAGCTGTTGCCTGTATGGAAAACTTGAACCCTTCTTTTTGAAGAGGAGATAATGTATGGATAATGGCGTTCTTGATAGTTTAATAACTGAAAATGATACCAAGATCTTATTCCTTATCCTTGATGGGTTAGGAGGCCTCGCAATGGAAGGGCACTCAGGCACGGAATTGCAAGTCGCACGGACCCCAAACTTTGATGCTCTCGCAAGCAGGTCTTCCTGTGGTTTGTTAACGCCCATCGCACCGGGGATTACACCTGGTAGCGGCCCCGGACACTTTGCGCTTTTCGGATTTGATCCTATTAAGACCAATGTGGGCAGAGGGGTGCAAGAAGCAGCGGGGATAGGCTTCCCTTTAGAAGACAAGGATGTTGCCGCTCGTTTCAACTTTGCCACTGCCGACAAGGATGGCAAAATTATCGACCGGAGAGCGGGGCGTATTTCAACTGAAGAAAACCAAAGAATTTGCGAAAAATTACGACAAAACATAAAATTGGACCCCGAAATTAAAATTTTTATTGAGACGGTTCGGGAACATAGAGGAGTCTTGGTCTTGCGGGCTGAAAGATTGAGTGGGGAGATTAAGGATACTGATCCCCAACAGATTGGGCTTTTCCCACTACCCCCGGAGCCGATATGTCCTGAAGCGGTAAAAACAGCTGAACTGTTAAAACAATTTATCACGCAGGCACAGGATATATTGGCGGATGAAGAGAAAGCTAATATTCTTTTGTTGCGGGGATTTGCTAAAAATACCGGTTTTTCTTCAATGGAAGAAAGATTTGGTCTTGAGGCGGTCGCTATTGCTCTCTATCCCATGTATAAAGGCATTGCACATCTGCTGGGAATGGATGTAATTCCAGATCTTGCTGATATAAATGAACAAATTGAATCCCTCAAGGATAATTTTGAGGAGTACGATTTTTTCTTTTTTCACGTTAAACATACTGATTCCCGTGGGGAAGACGGAAATTTTGCGGATAAAGTCAAAGTTATTGAGGAGGTAGATAAACTGCTTCCCGATATTTTAGCTCTTCACTTTGATGTGGTGGTGGTAACAGGGGATCATTCCACCCCTGCAAAAATGGCGGGACACAGCTGGCATGAACTGCCGGTATTGATCAGCGCTGATACGTGCCGGATCGATCCGGTTGCTGAATTTGATGAAATAAGCTGTATTCAAGGAGCGTTAGGCCATTTGTATACAAAGGACTTAATGACTCTGACTCTTGCGCATGCCAAACGTCTAAAAAAGTTTGGCGCTTGAAGAAGCTTTAACAATGCAGAGCTCTCAGGAAAGAATTTCAGAACTCCGTGACCTAATAGACTATCATAACTACCGCTATTATATTCTTGATGATCCGGAAATTTCCGATCAAGAGTATGATCGGCTCTTTCGTGAACTCGAAAACTTAGAACAAAGAGATCCTCTTCTCATCACTCCCGACTCTCCAACTCAGCGGGTCGGCGCTCCTCCTTTAAAATCGTTTCGTTCCGTACCCCATACAACTCCCATGCTCAGTCTAGGCAATGCTTTTACGGAAAAGGAAGTGAATGAATTTGACCAACGGGTAAAAAAAATCTTAAGACGTGAAGATTTCATTACCTATGTCGTAGAACCAAAGCTTGATGGTTTGGCTGTCGAACTTGTTTATAGAGACGGAAAACTTACAGTTGGTTCAACCCGGGGGGATGGCTTTTCCGGGGAAGATGTTACTCGGAATCTCAGGACCATAAAATCGATCCCTTTGCGTTTACTCACCAAACCCTGCCTCTTAAATTAGAAGTTCGGGGAGAGGTTTTTATGGGGTTGAAATCGTTTCAGAAATTAAACAGGGAACGAGAAGCGAACGGAGATTCCACCTTTGCCAATCCCCGTAACGCTGCTGCCGGCTCTCTCCGTCAGCTTGATTCATCCATAACCGTAAAGCGTCACCTTGATATCTTCTTTTACGGTCTGGGGGCGGTGGAAGGAAGATTCTTTTCCTCCCAAAGTGAGCTTTTAAAAACACTTCCAAACTGGGGATTTAAAGTAAACCCTCACATAAAGTTGTGTCGCAATATTAGCGAATCTATTGAGGCTTATCATCAAATAGAGAAGATGCGCGAGAGTCTGGAATATGAGATAGATGGGGTGGTAATAAAAGTAGATAACTTTTCACTTCAGAAAGAACTTGGAGCGGTATCGAGAAGCCCGCGATGGGCATTGGCCTATAAATTTTTACCACGACAGGGCCGGACAACAATTGTTCAAATCAAGGCCCAGGTAGGCCGAACCGGAGCCGTGACTCCGGTCGCTGTTATGGAGCCGGTTTTTATATCGGGAGTGAAGGTTACCCGGGCGACGCTTCATAATCAGGACGAAATTGACAGAAAAGATATTCGGGTAGGGGATACAGTAATTGTTCAAAGATCCGGAGATGTTATTCCCAGTGTGGTTTCGGTTGTTAAGGATAAGCGGACCGGAAAAGAAATACCCTTCACAATTCCATCAGTCTGTCCGGTTTGTCGTTCCTCGGTAGTGAGATTGGAGGGGGAATCTGTTTATCGATGCCTTAACCTGTCTTGCCCGGCTCAATTGAAGAAAGCCATAACACATTTTGCGTCTAAAAGAGCAATGGAGATTAATGGTTTAGGACAACAACTGGTTAATAAGTTGGTAGATGAAGGCCTGGTTCGCAATGTCGTTGATCTCTATGGTCTTAAGATAGATGATTTAGTTGCTCTTGAGGGAATGGCGGAAAAATCGGCTGCCAATATTATCAGGGCCATACATGAAAGCAAGAACAGAGGTCTCAAGTCTCTATTGTATGCTCTCGGCATCAGACATGCGGGTGAGCATATGGCGGCGGTTTTAGTGGATAGGTACCCTGAGATGGAAGAATTAATAAAAGCCTCCGAGGATGAACTGATGCAGATTGATGAAGTCGGACCTGAAGTTGCTCGAAGCATTGTTTCCTTTTTTGGGCAAGAGAGCAATCGCAAACTTATCAATAGGTTAAAAGATTTAGGGATCAGCATGTCTGCTTTGCAAGAGAGAAAAACAAACGATTTTTTGGGAAAACGCTTTGTTTTTACCGGAATGTTAAACCAGTTTACGCGGGAGGAAATACAAAAAAGAGTAGAATCTTTAGGGGGGAGGGTATCTTCCAGCGTAAGCAACAAAATTGACTATGTCATTGTTGGTGATAACCCTGGTTCTAAATATGAAAAAGCTCAAACCATGGGCATTTCTATTTTGTTTGAGGAAGATTTTAAAAGACTAATTGATAAGAAGGCCTGAGAGCATACATAGAAAAAAGGCATTTCATGGCTTTCTTTTCTGAAATGCCTTTTTCCTATGTATTAGTTTAGCGAATTAAACCTTTTCAACATTTTTTGCTACAGGCCCTCGGTCACTCTCTTCAATATTAAAGGTTACCCGGTCACCCTCGGAGAGGGATTTAAATCCAGATGAGTTTATGGAAGAGTAGTGGACAAAAATGTCATCTCCTTCTTCCTGCTCAATGAAGCCATAACCTTTTTTATCACTAAACCATTTTACTGTTCCATTTGCCAAAACATTACCCTCCTTTCAAAAAAAACACTTATGGTCGCTTTTCTCGACCACTTTTAAAAAATCTAAACCTAACCTCCTCAAAAATCCAAGCATTTGAAACGTACGTGCTTTGAACTATCATAAATTATATGAATTGTTTTTTTAAAGGTCAAACAAAAAATTGCTGTTTTAAAAAAGATGATAAAAATATTTCAACACGACTATTTTTTATAAAAAGGTTTCGATTTTAGCATTTTTCTTCATCTCTTCAATAGCTTTCTTTACTTCGGTTTCGATCTCCATTCGTTTGAGGTGTTGTTTTAGCTTGTCTTTAATATCAACATAAGGAGTGACCATTGCAGGTTTCTTTTCGTAAACTTTAATTAGGTGGTAGCCGAATGTTGTTTCAACAATTCCACTCAACTCACCTGCTTTTAAACTGAAAGCTGCCTCCTCAAAGGGTTTTACCATTTGCCCCCGACCGAAATATCCCAAATCACCCCCGTTGGCACTGCTGGGACATTGGGAGAGCTCTTTGGCAATCGTCGCGAAATCGTCGCCCGTTTGAAGCCGCTTCTGAATATTCTCGATCTGTTTATAGGCTTCAGCCTTCGTGGTTTCATTAGCCTCAGCATCTGTCTTAATGAGGATATGGCTTGCTTTTATCTTTTCAGGTTGTTTAAAAAAATCCGGATGATCGTCATAAAATTGCTTGGTTTTTTCATCAGTAATTGTAATTTTTTCTCCAAATTCGGTATCAATATATTGCTGGATCGCTAATCCTTCCTCAAATTGTGCCCGCATGTGATTCTCTGTCAGTTTCATTTGAGTCAGCCAATCCTTGAACTGACCTTCTTTCGAGAAGTTGGCTTTAAATTTCGTCAATTGGTTATCGACGGCTGATTTTTCCACTTTGATACCATTTTTCTGGCTTTGCTGATAAAGGAGTTCTTGGTTTATAAGTCTTTCAAGGATATCATTTTTGATCTTTGAAAGCTGTGACTCAGAGATACTTTTCCCAATTTTTGAATACTGCTGTTGAAGACCGGTGATCTCCCGTTCAAACTCAGCTTGGCTTATTTCTTTGCCGTTAACCACTGCTATTTTCTTATCCGCGGAATCCACTGTGGTTTCAGCCGATAAGGGCAGAAAATTACATAATAGAGCTAACATTGCTATTGCCGTAACCAACCATACCTTTCGTTTTGTCATTATCAATTCGTGCCTTTCTATTTTTGAATTTAGAATTTAATTTCTTCAAATCTTATAATTGCTGTTTGATAACATCTTTTAATAGGAAAAACAAGGGGTTTTTCCCTAAAATTGTATGAGTGGTTAAACATTTTTCAATGGAATAAACTAGAAATTCATGGATTTTGCCCCGGATATTTTTCAGCCATTAAAGAGATTTCCCTTGAAAAAAAAATATTTTTATTTTAAATTGTTAGTTTAAAAAAACATAATTACGTTTGGTATTACTCTCTAAAGGAGCCCAAACAAAAAAAGAATAGAAGTCGGGAAGGGAGGTGTAAGGTTAACATTTTTAAGATCTTATATGCTTTGAAACTATTTATTATGTGATGCTTGAAAGGAGGTAACATTTAATATGAAAAGATTAATTACCATAACGATAACATTAGCAGCAGCCGTATGCTTACTTTTTTTGATGAACGTCAATATTTCAACTGCGGATGAGTTTCAATATGTTGGAACCAAAAAATGTATGGGGTGCCATAGAGCTCAATACAAGGCATGGCAAAGCGATTATCATGCCAAGGCATTGGAGGACTTGAAAGCCGGGGTGAAGGCGGAAGAAAAAACCAAGGCTAACTTGGATCCTCAAAAGGATTACACCTGTGATGCCGGTTGTCTCGCGTGCCATGCTACCGGATACGGCAAGCCGGCCGCAGCAAAAGCTAATTTGGATAACGTTGGATGCGAATCCTGCCACGGCCCGGGAAAAGCCTATAAGAGCCCTACGATCAAAAGCAGAAAGAAATGGAAAGAAAATCCTGATCAACAGCGGAAGCTTGCTGCGGAAGCTGGATTGATTTTGACTCCTTCCAAGGAAAGTTGTGTCGAATGTCATAATGATAAAAGCCCGACCTGGAAAGGTTTTGATTACGAAAAAATGCTCGAGGATGTAAGCCATAAAAAATAATAGGTAATTTTCGCCCCTTAATCAGATAGGCAAGTAGTTAATTTTTATTAATTATACTAAGGAGACTGATTGATGAAGGTTATTTCCAGAAGAGGGTTTCTGAAAATTTCCGGAGCAACAGTTGCAGGAGTTGCTCTCGGAAGTTTAGGGTTTGACCTGAAGCCAATTGAGGCCTATGCTCAAACCCTTCGAATCAGAAACGCCAAACAAACAACTACAATTTGTCCTTACTGCGCAGTGGGCTGTGGCATCATCGTCCACACCATTGAAGGCAAAGTGGTCAATACGGAGGGAGATCCTGATCACCCCATCAATGAAGGCGCTTTGTGCAGTAAAGGAATGTCCGTTTACCAACTTTCCAGCAATAATTCGAATCGGCTTTCGAATCCTATGTATCGTGCCCCTTTCAGCACGGAGTGGAAACAAGTTTCATGGGATTTTGCCTTGGATAAGATTGCTGAAAACGTAAAGAAGACTAGGGATAAGTATTTTGAGGTAACGAACAAAAAAGGTCAGAAGGTCAACCGAGTGACCCATATTGCTTCGGTCGGCAGTGCGGCGATGGATAATGAAGAGTGCTATATTTACCAAAAGTTTTTGCGGAGCCTGGGATTGGTCTATATCGAACACCAGGCACGTATATGACACTCCGCTACTGTAGCGGCTCTGGCAGAGTCGTGTGGACGCGGGGCGATGACGAAT
>Ga0272441_10013078_pt1 | contig 12000 bp, 11 predicted proteins | sample SSMProp6N_FD_193582 | JGI IMG/M metagenome (GOLD analysis project Ga0272441, IMG submission 193582) | Marine sediment archaeal communities from Little Sippewissett salt marsh, Falmouth, MA, United States - SSM-Prop-6N | ecosystem: Environmental > Aquatic > Marine > Wetlands > Sediment ...
GGCCTCACGCGCCCGCTGAGACGCGACACTTCGTTCTGCGATTTCCTGTAGGGGCGGGCCCCCGTGCCCGCCCGCGCCCGGGCCGGCACTTCCCGCCCCGCGTGGGCGGGCGCGGGGGCCCGCCCCTACATTCTGATATCCATGGGCTCTGGGGTGTGACGGGAGGGCGGGGCCCATGCGCCGAGCCGCAGGGGTGGCAGGGGCGGCTCAGCAGGAGCTTCGCCCTCCCATGCCGCCCTCGGGCGCGTCGGGCCGAGGGGAGAGGATTCCCGCTTACGTTTCCTGACGCACCAGCGAGGCCGGATGGCAGCAATCACGCGTCACGCGTCACGCGTCACGAACGCCGACCTTGCCTCGGTGGGGCCATGGTTTGTGCACTACCGGCGGGGGTTCCCCTTCTCTCACTTCCCCGTGCCGGTGTGCTTGAGCGGCAGGAGGAGGGCTCCGAGCGCGCCCAGGAGGGCCACGCCGGCGGATAGCCAGAGGGCGGGTCCGAAGGAGCTTGCGGCGTCGGCCATCGCACCAGCCACCGAGGGGCCGGCGGCCTGGCCGAGGCCGAAGAAGAGCGTGACGAACCCGAGCGCCGCCGGCGCCAGCCTCGGGCCGAGCAGGTCGCCACACGTGGCCGCCACAATCCCTGGAATGCTCCACGCGGAGAGGCCGAAGAGGATGGCCGAGATGGTGAAGCCCGTGGGCGTCGGCCACAGTGGGAAGAGGCTGAAGGCCACCGCGTGGGTCAGGTAGACGAGGGCCAGCGCCCTCTTGCGGCCGATGCGGTCGGACACGGTGCCCCAGATGAGTCCGCACAGGAGGCTGAACCAGCCAAGCACCATGAAGAGGCGGCCGGCCTGAGCCTGGGTGTAGCCGCCCTCGGCAATCAGGCACTTGCTGAAGAAGGTCATGTAGATGATGTAGGAGAAGCCGAATGCGATGTAGACGAGCCCGAGGAGCCAGATAATCGGCCTGCGGTACACGTCGCCCCATCGCAGGGCGCCGCCGCGCGGTGGGGGCGCCGGCTCATCGGGCTCCGCCCCGACGGGCCGCTGGCCCACCTCCGAGGGGTGGTCGCGCAGGAGCACGGCGGCGCCGATGGCCAGCAGGAGCGTCGTCGCGCCGAAGAGGTACCAGCACGTCCGCCAGCCCTCGTTGCCCACGGCAGCCAGGATGCGGGGCACCAGGGGGCCGACCACGATGATGGCGATGGACGAGCCGGCCACGGCCACCCCAGCCGCCAGACCGCGCCGGCGCGGTGCAAACCACGCGGCCATGAGGCCCATCACCGGCACGTTGCTGGCGCCGCTGCCCACCCCTGCCAGCGCACGCCACACGCCCGCGGCGAGCACGCTGTGTGCCATGCCCGTGAGGATCATCGAGACGGCCGCGAGCGCCAGGCCCGCCGAGATCACGCGCCTGGGGCCGAAGCGGGCCGCCAGCATGCCTCCCGCCAGGGAGAAGACCAGGTAGCCCACCATGTTCGCCGTGGCCAGCGCGCCGCTTTCGGTGTTCGCCATGCCCAGGCCCTTCTGCATGGCGGGAAGCACAACCGAGTAGGAGAACCGCGCCAGCCCGAGCGACCCGAACACTACCAGCGTGCCCATGGTCAGCACGGTCCAGCCATAGTGGAAGCGTGGGGTCTCAGGAGTGGAAGCGTCTGCGGGCGTCACCTCAATCCTCCAAGAGCGGGAGCGGCGGATCAGTCGGCCGGCGAGGGCACCCGCACGGACTTGCCAATGGCGGGCGGCGCGAACGGCACGTAGCGCAACTCCCTGAGCGCAAACCACCGCAGCGACGGATGCTCGAGCGGCTGGCGGAAGCGGAACGTCGCCTCGGCAGGGCGCCCATCCGCTGTGAGCGCGGTGATCTCGATGGATGCCGTGGGCAGCTCGATCCGCTCGCCCAGCTTCGGGCCTGTGGCGGCATCGCGGGTCAGGATGTCCATGTAGCGCAGCAGATGGGCGAGGGAGGTCGTGGGTGCGGGGCGGCCCGGCACGTGGGGGGCGCCGCGGGGGAGCAGGTAGCCCGCCGCGGGACGCACCACGAGCGTGCGCTCGTCCACCCGCGTGAGCGTGGCCGGGCTGCACGAGGCGTTGAGCCGCAGGGCGTGAGCGGGAACGGGCAGCCCGCGGTAGCGCCGGCCCGAAGCACACAGGGCATCCGTGAGGGTCGAAAGGGAGTTGACGTGGATTGCCGTCTGCTGCGCGAACGCTGCTTCGGCCGGCAGCGACTCGACCATGCGGGCCATCTCAGGCCCCACCGCCGCCATCACGAGCATCGAGGCCACGAGCCCCAGCGGCGCCAGCACCAGGTGGACGCCGACGAAGACCACGCGGAACACGGCCGCCAGGCGCCGCCACCACGCCGCGGCGGGCAGCCACGCGGCGCTCTGCCCCATGCCGCCGAGCCACATGGCCAGAAGACCCGAGCCGCCGATGCCGGCGAACACGAGCAGGCGGTCGTGCGTGAAGGCCGCACAGCCCGGCAACACGGAGAGCGCCATGCCGAGGGTCCAGAAGCGGGCGAGCGGGTTCGTGCGCACCAGCGGAGCCATCAGCACCCCGACCAGGCACAGGTAGACCACGGCCCACGCCACGTGCACGCCGAGCGCGGGGGCGGACCAGAAGGACGCGGTGTCCGAACTCGGCAGGCCCCACTGGCCGAGCAGCAGGATGGGGGCATCGCGCGCCACGCGGAGCAGGAACGCGGCGGGCGAATGGTAGGGATCCAGGTAGACGGCCGAGCCGCGCAGGCCGTAGCCCAGGAGCCTGTAGGCGACGAACCACCCCGCCCCCACCAGCACACAGGGCAGGAGGGAGAGGGCGCGGCGGGCCCAGCGGCCCCGGTCGAGGAAGAGCGCGTAGGCGAGCAGATAGGCTCCCACGCACGCGGTGGCTTCCTTGGCGAGCAGGCCGGCGGCGAAGGCCAGCGGCGCCAGGAGCGCCCCCGGGCGCCAGCCGTCGCGCCGCCAGCGATCGTGGGCCACGAGCGCGAGCACGCCGAACAGGCCGGCCAGCAGGACGTTGCGGTTTGCCAGCCACGCCACGGGCCACGCGTGGGCGTCGTCCAGGGTGAAGAGCAGGGCGGCCAGCACCGCCACCCAGGCGGGAGCCGTGCGGCCGATCAGCCGGCGATACAGTGCCGCCACCGCCCACACCAGGGCGACGAACCACCCCACGCTCTGTACGTGCATTAGCGCGGGGCTGCCCGGCCAGGCGTGATGGTCCACCCAGTGGGTGAGCGAGGCAAGCGGGCGGAAGAAGGCCAGATGGCTCGTCGGATCGCTCCACCACGGGAGCCAGCCGCGGTCCATCAGCTCGCGGTTGTGGTCCGGCACCCCGTCGAGGAAGCTGAAGGCGTCGAGCGGGCAGCGGTGCAGCCCGCCGACGGCGAACGTTCCCCGCACCACCTCGCGGATCATGAAGTCGTCGCCGTGGAGGCCGAGCATCAGCGACGGCGCGCCCAGCACCGCAGCCAGGGCCAGGAGGATGAGGGGGTAGCGCGTGCGGCCGGCCCAGTCGCAGAAGCGGCGGATTCGGTTCATGCACACCTGTCGGACGGCCGGAAGGCGAGACGTGCAGGCAGGGCTACTTCCTGGCCAGTTCGGCGAGCACCATCGCGTCCGTGAGCTTTCCGCCCGGGCCTTTCCACACGACGTTGCCGTCGCGGCCGATCAGCCAGATGGTGGGGATGGCCACGATGCCGTAGGCCTTGCCCGTCTGCCCCTCTCCGTCGACCACCTTGTCGATGGCGATGGGATACGAGGCGGGGTTCTTGGCCAGGAAGGCCTCGAGCTCCTTCTTCACGTCGTCGGTGATGCCGATGACCACCAGCCCCTCGGCCTTGTGCTGCGTGTAGAGCGTGCCCAGGTGGGGCATGAGCTTACGGCACGGGCCGCAGTAGATGTTCCAGAAATCGAGCACCACCACCTTGCCTTTGAGGCCCTCGAGGGTCATGGGCTGGGCGTTGAACCAGTCGGTGATCTGAAGAGCAGGCGGCGCCTCGGGCTGCTTTTTCTCAGCCGGCTTGGGCGCCGGCTCGTCGGACGACGAGCTGCACGAGACCAGGCTGGCACAGGCAAGGATGAGAATGGCCACGTGCCTCATTTGTTCTGCCTTTCCATGGATGGGTCAGGGCTCACGGTGTGGAGCCGGCGCCCGTGCTGAGCAGGGCATCCAGGTCGACCATGAGCTCCACGGGTGTGGGATAGCGGTCGGCGCGGCCCTTGGCGAGCAGGCGGGCAACGATGTGGCAGACTTCGTCCGAGAGCTCAGGGTTGAGCGTCCTGGGGTCGGGGGGCTCCTGGGTGAGGTGCTGAGCGAGGATGAGGGCCACGCTGGGGCCGGTGTGGGGCGGGTCGCCCGTGAGCATCTCGTAGGTCGTCGCGCCCAGCGAGTAGAGGTCGGTGCGGACATCGAGGTCGGTCTCGCCGCGCGCCTGCTCGGGGGACATGTAGTATGGGGTGCCCACGGCGGTTCCGGGGAGGGTGAGCATCGTGTCGTCGGAGGTGCAGAAGCGCGAGAGCCCGAAGTCCGTCACCTTCGCGAAGTCGTCCGAGTGGACCAGGATGTTGTCGGGCTTGATGTCGCGATGGAGGATGCCTGCCCTGCTGGCGTGGTCGAGCGCGTCGGCCACCTGTCGGGCGATGTAGATGGCGCGGCGCTCCTCGAGGGGGCCGTGGCTGCGGATCAGGCGCATCAGGCTGCGCCCGCGCACGTAGTCCATCACGAGGTAGTAGAAGCCCTGGTCCTCGCCTGCGGAGATGCCCTTGACGATGTTCGGGTGGTCGAGCATCATCGCGGCGCGTGCCTCGCGTCGGAAGCGTTCGAGCATCGAGGCATTCTCGGCGGCCTTCGGCGGCATGATCTTGAGGGCCACCAGGCGGCCCGTCGTCAGGTCGCGGGCCTTGTATACGCTGCTCATGCCGCCGCGGCCGAGCTTATCGACGATCTCGAAGCCGCCGATCTCCATCCGCGCCTTCAGGCCCTTCTGCACGTTGAGCACCAGGTGGACCTGCACCTGGGAGAGGTAGCCGCGCTCGAAGAGGATCTCGCCGATCTTCACCTCCGCGCCCTGGCGCTTGCGCAGCTCCTGGAGGCCAAGACACTCCTCGAGCTGCTCCACCGAGAGCTGGCCGGTGGCCACTGCGGCCTGGCCGAAGAGCGGTCGCTGGCTCGTCGCGCCTCTCACCATGGTGTTCCTCATATGCAGGGAGGCGATGCGGGCGACATTTTATCTGTGGCGGCGCGGCGTGTCAAGCGGCCTGCGGGGCGCGAGTCTGACCCGGAACCTGGCCGTATTCCCGAGGCAGCTTGCCGAGACAGACCGGCCTCTCCGCCTTGCGCAGACCAATGGAAGGGTGGAGGAGTGGGATGAGGGTGTCTGGTGTCAGGTCTTTACTTTTTACTTTTTGTGTGGGGCGTGTGCGGTGTCACGTCTACGGAGGGCGAGATTCGCCGGGCGCCATCTCTTCGTTCGGCGTTCGGTGTTTGGTGGAGGGAACGGACGAGATGGACGGCGTGGACATGGAAGGGTTGGCAGGGCTTGTCATGGTGCCTGGTGGGGTGGCATTCCTCACGAGTTGGAGGGCGTCCTGCGCGAGCCCTTCTCTGACGCCGGAGCGTCGTGATGCCGTCCCCACGCTGGAGCGTAGGGACGAGGAGCGGGGGGGCTGGCACGCGGCGCGGCGTGCTCGTGGCGGGCGGGCGCGGGGGCCCGCCCCTACACCGAATCGGGGGCCGTGCAGGAGATGAGGGTGTCTGGTGTCAGGTCTTTACTTTTTACTTTTTGTGTGGGGCGTGTGCGGTGTCACGTCTATGGAGGGCGAGATTCGCCGGGCGCCATCTCTTCGTTCGGCGTAAGGAGCGCGTGTGTTTTGCCTCTCCTCCATCCACCCTCGCAATCCTCCATCCATCCCTTCCGGTCGGCGGCACATCGAAGGGGAATTGATCGACGGACAGGGGATCCCACGGCCCGGTGCCAGACTCACGGGGTGCGATCGATGAGGTCCCACAGGGATGAGAACCGCACGATCAGCACGGCCAGGAAGATGGCGAAGGAGATGCTCGCCCAGGCGAGTGCAAGGAGGACCTCGGACGCGGTGACCTTCTCGGGCTGCTTGTAGCGGCGCAGGAGCATGCCCAGCATGGCGTAGGCGCGCACCATTCCGTAGTAGCCGATCGTCACGCCCAGCACGCGGCCCACCATGGCGCCCCACACGCTGGGGAGCAGCCGGCTCAGCCCGATCTGCGCCGCTTCCGCAGCCACCCCGGCAACCGCCATGAAGGGCACGAGGAACAGGAGCACCATCAGGTACCCCGGCAGGGTCTCGGCGATCTTCTTGAGCACCCTCACGGGGTTCAGCGTGCCGTAGGCCGCGGCCACGGCGAAGCCCATCGGCCAGTAGACGTAGGCCCACAGGCCGGCCAGCACCAGCAGCGCGGGCGCCAGCGCCGGCGCGCTCCCGAGCAGGAGCACGCCCGGCACCACGGGGAGCCCGGCGATGGCCGTCACGGCGATGAACACGCCCAGGCACGCCAGCTTCGAGCGGTGCGTATCGGCCATCATCGCACCGCTCTCGTACTGCTCGACCACGCCCACGTAGGTGCGAGCCACCCACCCGAGCGCGGCCACGAGCACCACGATGGCCGCCACGCCGGTGGCGATGACGCCGATCGTCGAGTTCGCGAGCGCGGCCATGAGGCACCCGCCCACCACCACACCCAGGAGCACCGACCAGCCGAACCACCCGAACGTGAGAATCAGCGCCTCGGCAGCCGTGTCGCCCCCGAAGCCCGACTTGAAGATTGTGCTGAGCTTGATCGCATGCTTGGCCCGGGCCGCGTCCTGGTCCCACCAGGCCATCCCCGGGGTGTCGGGCTCCGTGGGTCGGCTGGCACGGGTCCGCTCCGGGGCTGAGGCCCTCCCCGTCTGGAGGTTCAGGCCGCAACGCGGGCAGAGCACGTCGTCGCGTCTCACGGGATGGCTGCACGAAGGGCAGATGCCGCCGCGGTCGGCCTCGTCGACGAAGCGGAAGTCACTGCCCCCTCCTGCGGAGCTGGGGCTGGGCGCCGCAACGACGTGCATGCCGCTGGCCAGGGGCGACGTGGCGTGCGACGCCGGGGCGCCAGGCGCGACGGCCGGACCCCGGGGGGCGGCAGGCGGCCCCGCCTCCACGGCCACCGCCTTGCCGAAGGCGTTCTGGGGCATTTGCAGGAACGCGCCGCACTTCTGGCACCGCACCCGCTTGCTCGCATACTGCGGCCGCCAGGCATACAGGGCGTTGCACTTCGGGCACGAGATCGTCTGCTTCAGATCATCGGCCACGGGCCGCCTCCTCACACGAGCGGTCAGGCTGGAAAGCAAATGGGGCCCGCGACGCACGAGATGGGTCGCGAGATCCTAGCATACCGCAATTGCCAGTTCCGCTCAAGCGAGATTTCTGTCTCGTCGCGGCCCCCGCGGCAGGCGCGGGCCGGGGGCCGCAGGCGCCCGGTCCTAACCCGCATTCCTCACCAGGTCTGGGCGCCAGTGTCCGCCGTACGGCGGATCGCGTGTGCGGCCTTGCCTGAGACGAGAATAAGCGCACTGGGCACGCGCAGACTGTCCGGGCGTCGGGTGTTGGCATCTGGTGCTATCCGTTTCTCGTTTCGGGAGGTGCGGCGCTCACGCTCAGACCTGGTGAGAAATGCGGGCTAACCCGTGTGTGCTTAAGCACTTGACCCACGTGGTGGGGTCTGGTAGACTCAGGGAGATCGGGTTGGGGAGACCCTCGAGAGGCAGTAGCCTTGCGCTGGCCGCTTACCCCCTATGGTGCAAGAGAGCTCACCGTCGGCACCATGCTGCTCGCTGGCGCGTGCGTGGCGGTGCTCTGCCTGTTGCCATGGTGGCTGGTCGTGGTGCCTGCCGTTCTCTGGGTCTTCCTGGTCAGCTTCTTCCGCGACCCGGTGCGCGTGCCGCCAGACGGCGACGATGTGGTGGTCTCGCCCGCCGACGGCTGCGTGGCCGACGTGGAGGAAGTGGCGGAGGGCGACTTCCTGGGGTGTCCCGCCGTGCGGGTGGGCATCTTCATGTCGCTCTTCAACGTGCACGTGAACCGCGCGCCGCTTTCTGGCACGGTGGGGTTCCGCGAGCACCGGCCCGGGAAGTTCCATAATGCGATGTTGCCGGAGGCGTCGCGCGAGAACGAATGCTTGCTCTTGGGGGTGGAGCGTGCGGACGGGCTCCGCTACCTGGTGAAGCAGGTGGCGGGGCTGGTGGCCCGCCGGATCGTGTGTGAGCCCGCCGTGGGCTCGGCGGTTGTGCGGGGCGAGCGCTACGGCATGGTGAAGTTCGGCTCGCGCCTGGAGGTCTACGTGCCCGTGTCCACGGGCTTCGAGGCGTCGGTGAGCGTGGGCGACCGCGTTCGGGCAGGCTCCTCGGCGCTCGGGACGCTGGGCTCCACTGGAGGCGGGGACGGCTCATGAGGAAGATCGCCGCACTCCCCTCGCTGCTCACACTGAGCAACCTGCTGTGCGGCTTCCACGCGCTCTACTTCGCCTCGCAACGGACGCCCGACGGGCTCACCCTGGCGGCGTGGATGATTTTCTTCGCCATGGTGTTCGACGCCCTGGACGGGAAGGTGGCGCGGCTGGCCCGCGCGTCGAGCCAGTTTGGTGCGGAGCTCGATTCGCTGGCGGACATGGTGAGCTTCGGGGTGGCCCCCGCATTCCTGGTGGCGATGCTTTCGGCTCACGTGGGGCTTCAGCATCAGCGGCTGGTGTGGCTCTCCTGTATGGTGTTTGCGGTGTGTACGGCTCTGCGGCTGGCGCGGTTCAACGTGCAGACCGACCTCGATGCGGACAGCCACCAGTCGTTCAACGGCCTCCCGTCGCCTGCGGCGGCGGGTCAGGTGGCTGCGCTGGTGATCCTGCACGAGCACCTGGCGGCCCGGTTCGGGATCACCGTTCTGCCGCGGCTGCTTCCCACGGTGACGTTTTTCACCGGTGCGCTGATGGTCAGCCGGATACGCTATCCCCACCTGGTGAGCCGCTTCCTGGGCGGCCACCATGCCTTCGCCGAGCTCGCGTTCGCGGCGATTGTCGTGCTGCTGCTGGCGACGCATAAGGAACTCACCCTGGCCTCGGGCTTCAGCCTCTACGTGGTGGCCGGCATGGCCGGCGCGGTGCGACACGCCGTGTTCCACCCGGCCGAGGAAGAGAAGCCCATCTTCTGACGAGCGAGACGGCGATCAAAATCTGGTACCAGGATGGGCTGCGTTTCGAGTGCCAGCGCTGCGGCGGATGCTGCCGTGGCGAGCCGGGCTTCGTCTGGGTGCGGCGCATGGAGATGAAGGCCATCGCGCGCTTCCTCGACATGCCCCTCGAGGAGTTCACCCAGCGCTTCGTGCGCGAGGTGCTCGGCGACTACAGCCTCACGGAGATGGACAACGGCGACTGCGTGTTCTGGTCGCCGGAGGGCTGTCGGATCTACGAGGCGCGGCCGATGCAGTGCCGCACGTTCCCGTTCTGGCGCGAGTATGTCCGCTCGGAGAAGGCGTGGGCGGAGGCGGCCAAGCGCTGCCCGGGCGTGAACCGCGGGCGGCTGTTCTCGGCGGACGAGATCATCCGCCTCGTCGAGCTCACGGACATCTGAGAGCCTACCCCGGAATCGTGGCGTATTCCCGTGGGAGTTCTCCGAACCGGACCGCGTCTTGCCCCTTGCGGGGATGGGTGGAAGAGTGGATGGGTGGCCAAGGCGTTCGTACGTCTTGCCTTTCCTCCATCCACCCTTCCAACCCCCCAGCCATCCCCTCCGGTGAGCGCGACGCGGACGGGAGACCCATTGCGGCCCAGAGGTCCCCGAAATCCGGGGCCACACTCGATGTCGGAGGCGCGCTTGACCCGCATCGGCGTCCTGTGTATTCTGGGAGGGTGCCGGGCCGGTTGGTTGTCAGGGCTGGCAATCCCATGGGCATAGACGACATCGCAGAAGGGGATCCATTGAAAGCAGGCGTGTGTGAAGCCGTGTGGGCGGGGCTCCGCCGCGAGGTGGTTGCCGGGCGCCGTGCCGTGGCCGCGATCGGCGTGGGCGCGATGGTCGTATGTCTGGCCCTCGCCGCCGTCGCGCGTGTCTACCTCCCGTTCACGCCCGTGCCCATCACCCTCCAGACGTTCTTCGTCCTGGTGGCCGGCGCGGCTCTGGGGCGTCGGCTCGGCACCGTGGCCCTCTCGTCCTACCTGCTGTTGGGCGTCGTGGGGTTCCCGCTGTTCACCGGCGCGTGGCTCGGCCCCACCACGGGCTACCTTGTGGGCTTCGTGGGTGCTGGCTGGCTCATCGCCACGGTGGTGCGGCGGGTCGAGCGGCCGTCCACGGCGCGTCTGGCCGCCGCGATGCTCGCAGGCACGGCCGTCATCTACGCCTGCGCCGTCGCCCACCTGACCCTGTTCCTGCGCATCGGATTCAGCCAGGCCGTGGCCATCGGCGTGGCCCCATTCCTCATCGGCGACGCGCTGAAGCTCGCCGCCGCCGTCGCCGTGTGCCGCGCGACGCGCGACCGCCTGCGGGTCCTGTTCCCATAGCCCCACTCGCCCTTCCCATCGATCTCGATCTCCTGTTTCTCTTCACCATTCCCGAGCGATTGACGCTCTTCTGCCCCAGTGCTAGAATGCGCGCCGGCGGCGTGCACAGCATGAGGAGGCCCACCCCCGATGTCCAACGCGGCGGAACCCCACGAGCGCGCGGAGCGGCTCTACGCCTCGCTGGCATCGTGTGCCATCTGCCCCCGACGCTGCGGGGTGAACCGCCTGGAGGGAGAGGTCGGCTTCTGCGGCGTTGGGGCGGAAGCCCTCTTCGCATCGGCCGGGCCGCACTTCGGCGAGGAGGACGTGCTGGTCGGCCGCGGCGGCTCCGGAACCATCTTCTTCGCCGGCTGCAACCTCGGGTGCATCTTCTGCCAGAACTACGAGCTCAGCCACGGCCGCAACGGACGGCCCATTGACCCCGACCACCTCGCATCCGTGATGATCCGCCTCCAGGGCAGAGGCTGCTGCAACATCAACTTCGTGACCCCCACCCACGTGACGCCGCAGATGATGCTCGCCATCCTGCGAGCCCGCGACATCGGCCTGCGCGTCCCCATCGTCTACAACTGCGGCGGCTACGAATCGCTCGACACCCTCCGCACCCTCGATGGGTTCGTGGACATCTACATGCCCGACGCGAAGTATGCGGACGGCGCGGCGGCCAGGCTCTCCGACGCTCCCGACTACCCCGAGGTGATGTTCGCCGCCCTCCGCGAGATGCACCGCCAGGTGGGCGACCTCGAGGTCCGCAACGGCGTGGCCACGCGCGGCCTGCTCGTCCGCCACCTCGTGTTGCCCAACGGCCTGGCGGGAAGCCGTGCGATCCTCGACTTCCTCGCCCGCTCCATCTCCCCGCGCACCTACGTGAACGTGATGGCCCAGTATCGCCCCTGCTACCGTGCGTCGGAGTGCCCCGAGATCGACCGCCCGCCCACGCGCCAGGAGTTCGCGGAGGCCCACGCCCACGCCGCCGCCCTCGGCCTGCGCCTCGCACGATGAGAGGGTGGGAGTTGGGCACCGTGCTTGCACCGGGGCAGGGAGTGACCAGCCGGCATGCAACCGCGACGCGTGCTGCACGTGCGGGTTGTGTCGGGTCCTTGACAGTACAGGGTGCGCACGGTGGCATCTGGGGGTGGCCACGCTTGCTCGCGTGGGCTGGGGAGTTCGGAGGAGTCCGCAATGGTGTATCGGGGGCACATTGAGAACGGTGTGGTCGTGCTCGACGAGCCGGTTTCGTTGCCGGAGGGCGCCAAGGTGCGCGTGGAGCCCGAGGAGCCCGAGGAACTGGAGCACGAGTCGAGCCTCGCGGAGCGCCTGAAGGATGTTGCGGGCATACTCAAGGGATTGCCGGCCGACTTCGCTGCCCAGCACGACCACTACATCCACGGAACGCCCAAGCGATGAGAGCCGATGGCCGTTGGCGCTGGCGGGAAGTGGGCGTCCA